>WNEZ01000200.1_pt1 | contig 54375 bp, 57 predicted proteins | sample 5400521 | NCBI WGS metagenome assembly WNEZ01 (sample SAMN13153339, study PRJNA577476) | soil metagenome | isolation source: 120 cm saprolite under Douglas fir tree site 2 hole 1 replicate 1 | place: USA:California | collected 2015-04-18
CACCGCGTGGGGAGGTGGCGCAATTCACCTCTCCGCCCGCGGGGAGGTGGCGCGTAGCGCCGGTGGGGAGTCGCACTCCCCGACAAGCATTGAAGCAACACATGAGGCACACGTCTTGACATCGACCCGAATACTCACCCGCCGGCGCCTCGGCACAGCCGCCGCGCAACACGTCCCGGCACGCCGGCGACGTCGCACGCGCGGCTTCGTGCAGGTGGCGGGCTCGGTCGCTGCGGACCGGCTGCAGCTGAATGCGTTCGGGCACGCTTACCTTTGGTTTGGCGCCGCGCTGATCGGTGTCCTCTTCTATCTCGCCCTCGCTGCGCAGGTCACTCAGTCGTCGTATGACATCACGAGGCTCCAGGAGCAGCAGCGCCAGCTCGTCGCCGAGCAAGACCAGCTGCGCTACCAGGAGGTCACGCTGCACGCGCCGGCCCAGGTCCAGCAGCACGCCTCGCAGAGCGGCATGCAGAGGGCGGCGCCCACCGTATATGTTCCGGCCCAGCAGGTCGCGATCGATCTGCAGGCGCCCGCAGGCGCGTCCGCCACCGACGCCACGCCGCTGTGGGAACGCTACATGGCCGCGCTGTTCAACAAAGTCGGTGGCACGCGCGATGTTCTTGCCGCGAGCCGTCACTGAGTGGCCCGCCCCGGAAATCGCTCACCAATGCATCGGCCTAGTCGGCCGGGCGCTTGCGGCGCTGAAGCCGGCGTCGCCTCCTGTGCGCGCTCGGTCACGCATCTACGCGATGCGCTCCCTCGCGTGCTCGTCGTCTCCTTGGCTCCGGCCGCCGAGGCCGCGCCTTGGCGAGCTTATTCCGGTGCGAACCACTAGGTGAGCGCAGGGGCTCTCAGAAAAAGGGCCCCGCGACGGGTCGAGCATGTCATGGGGGCGCGGTGGCGCATCCTTGCGCTGCTCACGGTTGCGGCGCTGCTTGCCGGCGCGGTATGGGCGCGACTTGCGTACTGGCAGGTGCTGCGTCACGTGCAGCTTTCGGCGCAGGCTCAAGCCCAGTACCACGAGCTGGTCGAGCTGCCCGCCGTGCGCGGGGCCATCTTCGACCGCAACATGACGCAGCTCGTCGTGAACACCATGGTCTACTCGGCGTTCGTCTCCCCGGACCAGGTGGCCGTGCATGATCGCGACCGGGTTGCGAGCGGTCTTTCGAGCGTGCTCGGCGTGGACAAGGCGGGCATGATGCAGAAGCTGGCGTCAGGTTCGAAGTTCTCGTACGTCTTGAGACGGTTCCCCAAGGCGAAGGCCGACCAGCTGCGCGCGTTGAAGCTCCCCGGTGTCGGCCTGGAGGACGAGACGCAGCGTTCCTATCTGCCGGGGATCGCCGCGGGGTCGAGCCTTGCCGCGAACATGCTCGGATTCGTGACCTACGACGGGCAGGGTCAGCGCGGTCTCGAGCAGTACTACCAGAAGGAGCTGGCCGGCACCGCGGGGTACATCTCGAGCTACCGAGACCTCGCGAATCGGGAGATCATCCTCGGCACCCACACGCACCAGGACCCGGTCAACGGGTCCAACCTCGTGCTGTCACTGGACGCCAACGTCCAGTACCAGGCCGAGCAGGCGCTCGCCGATGGGGTCAAGAAAGCGAATGCCGAAAGCGGCAGCGTGCTGATCATGGACCCGGCCACCGGCGGCATCATCGCCTGGGCCGATTACCCGAGCTACGACGCCAACAACTTCAATCACACCGACCCCGCGCTGTTCGCGGACAACGTCTCCACCTATCTGTACGAGCCAGGCTCGGTGATGAAGGTGGTCACACTCTCGGGCGCCATCAACCAGGGCGCGATCACGCCGGACACCGTCATCAACGACCCGGGCGTTCTGAGCGTGGGTGGCTACAGGATCTACGACTGGGACCATCGCAACCACGGCAACGTGAGCTACCGCTACGTGCTCGAACACTCGCTCAACGTGGGCGCGATGAAGGCGATGCAGGCCGAGGGCCACGCCGCGTGCTACAGCTATCTGAAGGGCTTCGGTCTCACCGCGCCCAGCGGTATCGACGTCGCGGGAGAGACCTCGGTGCCGCTGCCGTCGCAGGACCAGATGGCGGACAGCCAGTACGCCACCACAGCGTTCGGGCAGGGCATCGGCGTGAACATGGTCCAGATGCTGGCGGCGGTCAACGTGGTCGCGAATGGAGGCCGTTATGCGCCGCCGCATGTGGTCGAGCGTGTCGGCACCACGATCAACCCGCTCCTGTTGAAGCCGCAGCGGCAGGTCATCACCGAGGCCACCGCCCAGCAGATGACGGGGATGATGGAAGGCGTCGTGCAGCACGGTTCTGGTTGGACGTCGCGGGTCAAGGGGTTCGAGCTCGACCAGGCGGGGAAGACCGGCACGTCGCAGATTCCGGTCAACGGGCATTACACGCTCGACGTCTGGGCGTCCTTCGTGGGCTTCTTGCCGGCGAAGCACCCCAAGTTCACGATGATCGTCGTGATGCGCAAGCCCCACGTGCCCGGCAGCGATCGCGACTGGACGCTCAACGACGGCTACTTCACGGCGGCTCCGGTCTGGCAGAAGATCGCCCAGGCCATGGTCGTCGACTGGCGCATAACTCCGGACTAGGTAACCTGTGAAATCTTCGATTTCACAGGTGAAAACTCGGTTGCAAAGAATGGCGAAGCAGAGCATCTACCTACTGGGGTCCCCGCCCCGTGGTGGCGGGGCGATCCCGAAATGAATTCGGGCTTCCGCTCCACTCTGAATTTCTCTCAGTACCAGGTGTCGAACTACACCGTTCCACACTTAGAGATATGAAACTGACTCTCCTCGAGCTCCTCGAGGCGACCGGCGGCGGCGAGATCGGCGGCACCCAGGTCGGCAACACCTTCACGACCTACCACACGGATTCGCGCGAGGTGGTGCCGGGCGGCGTGTTCTTCGCCCTTCGAGGCGGCAAGATGGACGGCCACCGGTTCATCGCCGACGCGCTCGGGAGGGGCGCGGCGGGGCTGGTGGTCGAGAGGCGCACCGAGCTGGCCCACGGTGTCGTCGAGGTCATCGTGCGCAGCACCTGGGACGCCCTCTTTTCGGTGGCGGGCTACGTGCGCACGCGGGTGAATCCGCTCGTGGTCGGCGTCACCGGGAGCAACGGCAAGACATCCACGAAGGAGATGGTGGCGGCGATCCTCGAGCGGAAGTTCAACGTCTTGCGCACAACGGGCAACCTCAACACCGAGACCGGTGTGCCGATGACGATGCTCAAGCTCGAACCCGAGCACACCGCGCTCGTGGTGGAGATGGGGATGCAGCGCACGGGTGACATCGGCCGGCTCGCGGAGCTCGCGAAGCCATCCATCGGGATCATCACGAACATCGGCAGTGTTCACATCGAGTTCTTCGACTCGCAGGAGCACCTTGCAAGGAGCAAGGGCGAGCTCGTCGCTGCCCTGCCTGAATCTGGGCTCGCCGTGCTGAACGCCGACGATCCGTTCTTCTCGCTCCTGACGGCGCTCTCCGCAGCACCGGTGAGGAGCTTCGGTTTAGGCGGTGGCGCCGTGCGCGGCGAGCACTACTCCGCCGTTGCCGGCGGCGGTTGCGAGTTCACGGTTCGCGACGTCCCGGTCCGTCTGGCGCTCGAGGGCCGCCACCAGGCACGCAACGCTCTGGCGGCCCTCGCCGCCGGGGAGTTCGCCGGGGTGAGTCTCGAAGAGGGCGCTCAAGCGCTCGCCAATGTTGCCGTCGCGCACCGCCTGCAAGAGCACCAGGCGTCCAACGGCGTCGTCATCATCGACGATGCCTACAACGCAAGTCCCGAGTCGATGCTTGCCGCCTTCGATACCCTCGCGGAGCGTCCACGACAAGGCCGGCTGCTTGCGGTACTTGGTGCGATGGGCGAGCTGGGCTCGCTCGGCCACGAATCGCATCAGCGCGTTGGTCGCCGGGCCGCCGAAGTCTTCGACGCTGTCGCGGTGCTCGACAGCGAGCTCGGACGCGTGCTCGCCGAGGCCTCGGAGGCGTTCCTCGTGAGTGACCGCGAAGCGGCCGTGATCTGGGTCAAGAACAATGCCCGCCGCGGCGACCTCGTGCTGGTGAAGGGTTCGCACAGCGCGGGCCTCGAGGAAGTCGTGGAGGAGCTCACCAAGTGATCTGGGATGCGGGCACATTCGTCGTGTCCTTCGCAATCGCTTTCGTCCTCTATCCGATCGCCATCCGCACGTTACGGCGTCTCAAAGCCGGCCAGGTGATCCAGTCCGAGCTGCCCGAGAGCCATCAGAGGAAAGCGGGCACCCCCACCGGAGGCGGCGTCGTTTTCACAGCGCTCGGCATCGCTGGCGGGCTGCTGGCAGCGCTCGCCGGACACGCCGGAGCAATGCCCGCCGTTACCGGACTTGTCGCCGGCGGTGTCATCGGCTTTGCGGACGACCAGAGCAAGCTGCGTGTGGGCTCGCGCGGAATTCCCGCGCGACTCAAGCTTCCAATCCAGTTCGTTCTTGCGTTGCCAGTGGCAGCCGTTGCGCTGTCGCAGGGCGGCGCGCATCAACACCTGCTGCCCGAAGTGACCTGGCTCCTGTTTCCCCTCGCCGTGGTCGCCATCGTCTTCACGGCGAATGCGGTCAACATCACCGACGGCATGGACGGCCTGGCCGGTGGCCTGTCAGTTATCGCGCTAGCCGCGATGGTGCTGCTGCTGCCGGGCGCGCCGGCGGGCGAGAAGGCGATCGCCATGGCGCTCGCTGGAGCGCTGGTCGCCTTCCTCGTGTACAACCGCCATCCCGCGCGCGTGTTCATGGGCGACACGGGCGCGCTCGCGATCGGGTACGCGCTGGCGGCGATGGCTGTGCAGCAGGGGTTCCTCGTGCTCCTGCCGCTGCTCGCTCTCGTTTTCGTGCTGGAGACACTGTCTGTCATCATTCAGGTGGCTTACTTCAAGGCCAGCCACGGACGTCGTGTTTTCAAGATGACCCCGATTCACTACACGTTCCACCACGAGGGTTGGACTGAGAACCGCATCGCGCTCTCCTTCTGGGGCGCGGGGCTCGTCTCAGCGCTGGCTGCTGCCGGGGTGGCGCGGCTGATCACTTGACCGCCCTCGTGGTGGGAGCGGCACGCAGCGGCGTCGCGCTGGCCGGCTACCTCGTCCAGAGTGGCGAGCGCGTGCGCGTCGTCGACAAGAAGAGCGAGCCCGAGCTTCGCAGCGAGCTTGCGCTGTTGCCCGCGAGCGTCGACCTGAAGCTCGGAGGCTATGACGACTCCGTCCTCAGCGGCGTCGACGTCGTGTACGCGAGCCCCGGTGTGCCGTGGGACTCGCGGCTTCTGAATGACGCACGCCGGCTGGGCATCAAGGTCTCCAGCGAGATCGATCTGTTCCTGCGCCTATGCCCCGGGACAGTGGTCGGAATCACTGGCACCAACGGGAAGACCACTACTACCGCGCTCACCGGATCGGTGCTCGCGGCGGGGGACCGGCCGGTGCTGGTGGGCGGCAACATCGGGGACACGGTTCTCGACCGCCTCGACGAGGTGACGCCACGGCACTGGGTCGTGCTCGAGCTCTCCAGCTTTCAGCTCGAGTCGGTGGAGAAGCCACGCCTTCATGTCGGTGTGATCCTCAACATCACTCCCGATCACCTCGACCGTCACGGCACGTTCGAGCGCTACGTCGACCTCAAGGCGCGCGCGATCGAGTTTGGGGGCGCCGATGATTTCGCGGTCCTCAACGGTCGGGATGCGGCCGTCCGCGGACTCGCGTCTCGAACCAGAGCGCACGTCGTCTGGTTCGACGAGCACCGGCCGGTGCCGGCGATGCCGCTGCCTGGGCGCCACAACCTGGAGAACGCGCTCGCCGCGGCTGCGGTGGGCCGCATCGCCGGTCTTCCAGACGAGGCCATCGAGTCGGCGATCCGCTCATTCAAGGGTGTCGAGCACCGGCTCGAGCTCGTCGGCGAATGGGACGGCGTGCGCTGGTACAACGACTCCAAAGCCACCAACCCGGAAGCAGGACGCGTCGCGCTGAGCGCGTTCCCGGAAATACCCGTCGTGCTGATCGCCGGTGGTTATGGGAGCGGCTTCGAGCTTGGTCCGTGGGTGGACGACGTGTTGCGCCACGTCGACGCTGTGGTTTTGATTGGCGCGTCCGCGGACCTCCTCGCGAAAGAGCTCGCGGACCATCCGAAGGTCGTGCGCGCTCGGGATCTCGAGGAGGCGGTCGGGCTGGCGGCCGGTCTAGTACGGCCTGGTGGTGTCGTGCTGCTGAGCCCCGCTTACAAGAGCTTCGACATGTTCAAGGACTACGAGGACCGCGGCAACCGCTTCAAGGCACTGGTGCACGAAAGGTTTGAGAAGTGAGCTCCGGCGCGCGGACCGCCAGGCATCCAGACCGCCTGCTCCTGTTCACGACGGTGCTTCTGTGCGGCGCCGGATTGGTCATGGTCACCAGCGCCAGCGTCGCGTTCGCATACACACAGCACCAGTCCGCCTTCTATTACGCGGAGCGGCAGGGGGCCTGGATGCTGATCGGCTTTGCGGGCCTGTTCCTCCTCGGCCGGATCGACTACCGCCGCTTGCGCCCTCTGGCCCCGGCGGCCGCGATTGCGGCTGTGATCCTCATGCTCCTCGTCCTCGTACCTCACCTCGGCGTCACCGTCAACGGCGCCCGGCGGTGGTTCGATGCAGGTCCGCTGGGGTCGTTTCAGCCGTCGGAGCTCGGGAAGCTGGCATTCGCTTTCTTTGTCGCCCACTGGGTCGATCGCAACGCCGGGCATCTCGGCGACCTGCGGAAAGGCCTGGCGCCGTTTGCGGCGATGCTCGCCGGCGTGCTCGTGCTCTTGATGCTCGAGAGGGACCTCGGCACGTCGATCGTCATCGTGGGGATCTTCCTCAGCGCCTATTGGGCGGGCGGAGGCCGTTTCCGGCACATGGTCCTTCTGGTCGCCGCCCTTGGCCTCGCCTTCATCGTGGTCACGATCCTCGAGCCGTACCGGTTCGCCCGGCTCACGAATTTCAAGAACCCGTTCGCCGACCCGCTGGGCGCGGGCTTCCAGTCGACGCAGGCGCTCTACAGCCTGGGCTCGGGCGGGTTTTTCGGCGTGGGCATCGGCCATTCGGTCGAGAAGTACGGCTGGCTGCCGGAGGCGCACACCGACTTCATCTTCGCCATCATCGGCGAGGAGACTGGGCTCGTCGGCACGACGCTGGTGATGGCAGGCTTCCTTTTCTTCGCGGTGCGCGGGTACCTCGCCTCATTGCGCGCGCCCGATCGATTCGGCGTCTGCCTGGCGGCGGGGATCACGACGTGGGTCGCCTTCGAGGCCTTGATGAACATGGCCACGGTCACCAACACGCTGCCGATCGCGGGCGTGCCGCTGCCGTTCTTCAGCTACGGCGGCACCGCGGTCGCGACCACGCTGGCGGCGGTCGGCGTGCTGCTGAGCATCGCCCGATTCGGGGCAGGCACCGGATTTGGGGCGGTCGAGCGGGCGGGCCCGAGGAGCGGCTCGTCCCCGCGGCCGGCTTCGACCTCGCTACGGTCAACGTGCGCGGCCTCGACCGAGACGCAATCTGGAAAAACGTCGCGTTGCCGGCGATCATCCCGGCCGCGCTGCGCTCCGGCCTGCGCATCGTCGACCGCTTCAAGCCCGATGTGGTGCTTGGTATGGGCGGCTACGTGATGGCGCCCGCGGTCGCGGCCGCACGCATGCGGGGCATCCCTTATGTATTACATGAGAAAGACGTGCGTCCGGGGCTGGCGACGCGCTTCTTCGCCGGCGCGGCCGCCGCGGTCTGCACGACGCTGCCAGGCACCGAGAAGCGGATCGGCAACAAACGCGTGGTGCAGACCGGCGTGCCGCTGCGTGAAGGCTTCGAACCGCGCACGCCGGCCGCGCCACCGCGTCAGCTGCTGATCACTGGCGGCAGTCAGGGAGCGCGGCACATCAACGAGGCGGTGTGGGGCGCGCTGGAAGAGCTCCGCAAGCGCTTTCAGGAAGTCGTCCACGTTGCGGGCCGGCAGGGAACAGAAGGAGTGGCGCACCACGCAGCCCCTGGCTACCGCGGGCTTTCGTTCACCGATGACATGCAGGCGTTGATGGCGGAGGCCGACCTGGTGGTGAGCCGGGCCGGGGTGAGCACCATCGCAGAGGTCGCCGCCGTCGGCCTGCCGATGCTGCTCGTGCCGGGCACCTTCGGCGGGGGGCATCAGGAGGAGAACGCGAAGGCAATGGTCGACGCGGGCGCCGCAGTGCGGATCGCGGACGCCGACCTGAGCCCCGCGACCCTGGTGGCAGCGATCGACGCGCTCACGCCGGAGCGGCTGCGCGCGATGGCGAAGGCGTCTGCGGCCGCGGGCCGGCGTGACGCGGCTGAGCGCGTGCTGGCAGTGCTGCGTGAAGTGGCAGGAGCGAGGAAATGAAAGTCCATTTGATGGGCGTCGGCGGCGCGGGGGTGTCCGCGCTGGCTCGCGTGTTCCTCGCGCGCGGTGACGAGGTCAGCGGATGCGACGTGCGCGAATCAGATACCACGGCGGCGCTCGAGGATGCGGGCGTGCGCGTTGAGATCGGTCACGACCCGGAGCACGTCCTGTTCCAGGAGCTCCTCGTCTACAGCGGCGCGATCAAGGAATCGCCGGAGCTCGACGCTGCTCGAGCGATGGGCGTGAAGGTGGTCACGCGCGCCGAGATGCTGGCCGAGCTCATCGCCGATTCCGATTCGATCGCGGTTGGCGGCAGCGCGGGCAAGACCACGGTCACGCACATGACCGGCCACATCCTCACGGAGGCCGGGTTCGATCCGACCGTCCTCGTCGGCGACGGCTCGAGCGCTCGCTCAGGCCGATCCCAATGGCTCGTCGCCGAGGTCGACGAGTCGGACGGCAGCCTCGTCCTCCACCATCCGAAGCGGGCGATCGTCACCAACATCGAGTTCGACCACCCCGACCACTTCAAGGACGTCGAAGAGGTGCGTGACCTCTTCGCAAAGTTCGTGGCCGCCTTGCCCGCTGACGGCCTGGCGGTCCTGTCCGCGGACGACGAGCTCACGCGGTCGCTGGAGACGCCGGCGCGGCGGGTGACCTATGGCTTCAGCGAGGGCGCCGACTACCGGTGTGAGGACGGCCGTCCATTCGCGATTCATCACGCTGGTCACGAGCTGGGAAGGATCGACCTCCGGCAGCCCGGCCGGCACAACGTGCAGAACGCGACTGCGGCCGCCGCGATGGCGCTCGAGCTCGGCATCAGCTTCGCCGACGTGGCGGGTGCGCTGGCGCGCTTCCCGGGCGCGCACCGGCGCCTTGAATTCCTGGGTCTGTTCCAGGGCGCAACTGTCTACGACGACTACGCGCACCACCCGACCAAGGTGCGCGCCACACTGCAGGCGGCTCGCGAGCTGCGGCATCGCCGCCTCATCGTGGTTTTTCAACCCCATCGCTATTCGCGGTTGGCGGCGCTGCTTCAGGACTTCTCGCGCGCGTTCAGCGAGGCCGACCGAGTGCTCGTGGTCGACGTGTACGGCGCAGGGGAGGCAAACCCGACCGGAATCCAGGCGCGCGACCTCGCCGACATGATTCCGAACGGGGTGTACGTGGGCTCGTTTGAACGAGCACGCGAAGCGCTCGAAGGCCTTGTGGGCCCCGGCGACGTCCTTCTTTTGATGGGCGCAGGCGATATCAGAAAGCTGGGCGATGAGCTGGCGCAAAGGGTCTAGCCTCAAGTGGCTCCGCGAGCTGCCTGGAGTCCGCCAGGGTGAGCCGCTTGCTTCGCGCACGTCGTTCGGCATCGGCGGCCCGGCCGAGTTCTTCACCGAAGCAGCGAACGCGGACTCGATCGAGGCGGCGCTCGATGGCTGCCGTCTTCGCGGCATCCCTTATCTACTGCTCGGGGCGGGCACCAACCTGCTCATCGCGGATGCCGGGGTCGAGGGACTGGTGGTGCGCGTGGTCAACCGCGACCACGAGGTGGACGGCACGCGCATTCGCGCGGGAGCGGGCCTGAAGATGATGCGACTCGCGCGGATCGCGGCGGATGCAGACTTGCGCGGTTTCGAGTTCGCCATCGGAGTACCGGGCACGGTGGGCGGAGCTGTTTATCAGAACGCCGGCTGTTGGGGAAAGGAGCTGCATGAGGTCCTGGTCGAGGCGCGCGGTTTCCAGCCCGGAGCCGGCCAGCGGACGTGGAGCCTGAAAGATCTGCATCTCGGGTATCGCACCTCTGACCTGCGCGACGGGCCACTGCACGGAGCACTCGTCATCGACGCGACCATCAAGCTCGAGCGTGGCGATGGGGAAGAGGCCAAACGCCTGATGTCCAGGTTGACAAGTGAGCGCAGCCAGACTCAGCCCATCAAGACCAAGAACTGCGGGAGCGTTTTCAAAAACCCACCGGGTGATTCGGCAGGAAGGCTGATCCAGGCGGCCGGTTTGAAGGGTGCGCGACAGGGCGCCGCGGTCATCTCTGAGCTGCATGGAAACTTCTTCGTCAACGAGGGCGGCGCCACTGCGCGCGACGTGGCCGCGCTCATCGAGCATGCGCGCGCTGAGGTCATCCGCCGCTTTGGCATCGAGCTCGTGCCAGAAGTCGAGCTGGTGGGAAAGTGGAAATGAGGATCGCCGTTCTGCGCGGGGGACGCTCCGCCGAGCGCGAAGTATCCCTGCGCTCGGGCGCACAGGTGGAGCAGGCACTGCGCGGGCGAGGTCACGACGTCACCGGCGTCGACCTCGACATGACGACGTGGGATGTCCTGCGGGACGGCAATTTCGCGTGCGTCTTCAATGCGCTGCACGGCCGGCTGGGAGAGGACGGCACGGTGCAGGGGATGCTCGAGCTGCTTGCCCTCCCTTACACGGGATCGGGCGTTCTCGCGTCGGCGCTTTGTATGGATAAGGCCCGCGCCAACGCAGTCATGGCCGGCGCTGGGCTGCACGTTCCCGAGTTTGATGAGCTCGAGCTCAAACAGGGAGTGAGCGCCGAGACCGTCGAGAGGCTGGTCGCGCGTTTTGGCCTGCCGCTCGTGGTCAAGCCGGTTCGCGAAGGCTCGACGATCGGGCTCACGATCGCCCGCGACGCGGACCAGGTCGCGAGCGGGTTGGTGCTGGCGGCGCGCTACGACCGGCGGATTCTCGTCCAGCGGTTCGCGGCCGGCACGGAGATTACAGTCGGCGTTCTCGCCACGCCCGGCCTCGAGGTGCTGCCGACGCTGGAGATCGTTAGTGATAACCCGGTGTACGACTACGACGCGAAGTACACGGCTGGCAAGTCGCACCACATCATCCCTGCGCGCATTCCCGAGGCGGCGCGCGCCGCCGCATCCGAGGCAGCAGGTCGCGCGTTCACCGTCCTCGGCTGCTCGGGGATGGGGCGCGTCGACATCATCGTGGACGCGGGCGGCACGCCGTGGCTGCTCGAGGTGAACACGGTTCCCGGTCTCACCGAGCTCTCGCTGCTGCCCGATGCTGCGCGCGCGGCCGGCATCGCATTCGACGAGCTGTGCCAGCGTCTGGTCCACCATGCCATCCGACGTCACGAGCACGACGTGGGTCCTCCCGGGGAATGAAGTTTCGACGTAGGAGGTCGCTGCTGCCGCGCATCGGCCGCCGGCCGAGCGAAGAAGAAGCTGCGCCGCTAAAGGGTCAGCTGTGGACACGCTCGGAGCGCAACTTGAAGGAACCGGACGTGCATCCGCTGCGCCGCGCCCTTGCCGCGCTGGTCGCAGCGGGCGAGATCGCATTGCTCGGCTGGCTTTGGTTCGGGTCAGCACTCCCGGTCAGGTCGGTGGACATCTCCGGGGCGCACCACCTCAGCGCGACGCAGGTGACAGCGGCGGCTGGACTCAACGGGAACCGCTCGGTGCTCGCCGTCGATGGGGAATCGGATCGCGAGCGCCTGCTCGGCCAGGTGTGGGTGCGCACTGCAGCGGTCGATCCGCAGCTCGATGGCACGGTCGTCATACGGATCAGCGAGTGGCAGCCCGTCGCGGCGTATCACGCCGGGCCCAGCAAGCGGTACTTCCTGCTCTCGAGCCTGGCGACTGTCTTGGGGCCGGCGGCATCAGCGGGAACGTTGGTCGACATCCAGGGTCCGATGGGTGGCGATCCCAGGATCGGCGCCCAGGCCATCGATCCGACGCTGCTGACCGCCCTCGTCAACATTCAGCGCGGCTTCCCGAATCTCATCGGCCAGGAGGTGGCGGGGTTCCGGTTCGATTCCTGCGGCAACCTGACCCTTGTCTCCAAACCTGGGTGGAGGGTTTACTTTGGCCGCGTGCTGACGCCAGAAGAGTTCGTCACATTGCACGAAAAGCTCGCCGCGTTGAAAGCGATCGCCGGCCATGGCAACGTCGACTACAACGCCGTCGACCTCGATTACGTGAACGTCATGAACCCATCGGAGCCCGCAGTCGCGTACAGGGTTCGCGGGCCGGTGCCTTCGCCGTCGCCGGGTGCCCCCCAGCCATCTCCATCACCGGCGCCGATTTGCAAATAGAGGGGTCCCCGCCAAAATGCCCCACGGACTCGGAGGCTACGCCGTGAGTCCGCGGGGACCCCTGTCGCGGCGAAGCCTCTGAGTTGGTGGGGTAATGCAAGTAATCGTCGTCGCGATTCTGTTCGCGCTGTTGGGCGTCCTGCTCGGCTTGATGTCACCGCTCACGATTCCGATCACCTATGCGCGCTACACCGCGGTGGCTCTGCTCGCGGCGCTCGACTCCATCTTCGGAGCCTTCAAGGCATACCTCGCGGGCACGTTCGAGCCCCGTGTGTTCTTCACCGGACTGCTCACCAACATGACGCTGGCAGCCGGCCTTACGTACTTCGGCGACAAGCTCGGGGTCGACCTTTCGATCGCCGCGATCGTCGCTTTCGGAGTGCGGATTTTCAATAATTTGGGAGCGATACGCAGGCACTACTTGTGATGGTTGTGATCGTCGCAATGGCGGCCGGGTTCACCCCGGCCAGGCCCCGATGAGAGGAAACCGGAGGTTTCCTCTCATTAACAAGTAGGCATTACCTGTAAGCCAGGCTATCAATTCCAGGCACAAGTGCTGGTCCCGGCGGGCCGGCCACCCACAAAATCTGGCCCGCAAGCGCCCGAGAGCCCTTATAATCTCCGGCAACCCGCCCTTATATCCCCTACGTTCCAGGAGGCGTTCCAGCACAGATTTGTCGCGGCGGAAACGTACTGTCGGTCTTGACCTGGGCACAAGCCGGGTCGCGGTGGTCATAGCCGAGTCTGACGAGCCCAACGGGCCCGTGAGCATCATCGGCGTCGGCGAGAGCGCGTCCGACGGCCTGCGCAAAGGTGTCGTCGTCAACCTCGACAAGACGATCGCGTCCATCCAGTCTGCCGCCATCGCCGCCGAGCGAATGGCAGGGCAGCGCATCGAATCAGCGGTCGTCTCTCTAGGTGGGACGCATCTGTGGTCGCAGAACTCTATGGGGGTTGTGGCCGTCGCAAGTGGCGATCACGAGATCGGAGATGACGATGTCCAGCGCGTGGTCGAGGCTTCACGCGCAGTGAGCGTCGCCTCCGACCGTCAGGTCATACACGTCATCCCGCGCGCCTACACGGTTGACGGTCAGGACGGCGTGCGCGATGCGATCGGCATGACCGGCCATCGACTCGAGGTGGAGACCAACATCATCACTGGCGCGCAGACCGCGGTCCAGAACGTGATCAAGTGCGTGCACGGCGCGGGCTTCGACATCGAAGACGTGGTCTGCTCGGGCCTTGCCGCCGGCGAGGGCGTGCTGACGGCTCAGGAGCTGGACCTCGGCGTCTGCCTCGTCGACATCGGCGCCGGCACGACCGGCGTAGTCGTTTACAACGACGGCGCTGCGCGCCACCTGGCGGTACTGCCGGTCGGCGGCAACCACGTGACCAGCGACATCGCCATCGGCCTGCGAACGACGCTCGACGAGGCCGAGAGCTTGAAGCTCAACTATGGCCACACGCTGCCTGACGTGATCGACCACGGCGAGAAGGTCGAGGTGCGACAGGTTGGCGGCGATCGCATCAATGCGCTTCCCAGGCGCTTCCTCGCGGAGATCATCGGACCGCGCATGAAAGAGATCTTCCAGATGGCGCGCGAAGAGGTGCGCAAGAGCGGCTTCGACGGGCTGCTGCCGGCGGGGGTCGTCGTCACCGGCGGCGGTGCGCGCCTCATGGGCACCACCGACGCCGCACAACTCGTCTTCGACACTTCGGTCCGCCTCGGCCAGCCAACCGGCGTGACCGGTCTTGCCGATCGAGCGGCAGGGCCTTCGTTCGCGGTGTCGGTCGGCCTCGTGAAGTGGGGAATGAGGGACCACTCGCGCACTCCGGTCAACGGCCGGCCGCAGGTGTCCTTCGGCTCGACGTATCAAAAAACAGTGAGGTGGCTGCGCGATTTTTTCTAGAGAACAGACCCGGATCCAGCTGGAGCTCGCCATAGCTAAAGCACATCACCAGGAGGACGTCATGAAAGAGAGCGAGTTGCATGAAGGGCGAGCGCGAATCAAGGTCGTCGGCTGTGGTGGCGGTGGTGGTAACGCCGTCAATCGCATGATCTCGAAAGCGCTCAAGGTGCAGTTCATCGCCGTCAACACCGACAAGCAGGCGCTGGAGCGCTGTCAGGCGGACGTCAAGGTCCAGATGGGCAACAAGGTCACCCGGGGCCTGGGCGCGGGCGGCGACTGGACGCGCGGTCGCGACGCAGCCGACGAGAGCCGCACTGAGCTCTCGGCGGTGGTCCAGGACTCCGACATGGTCTTCATCACCGCCGGGATGGGCGGTGGCACAGGCACGGGGTCGGCGGCCATCGTCGCCGAGATGGCGAAGGAAGCAGGCGCCCTCACGATCGGCGTGGTTACGCGGCCTTTCGCATTCGAAGGCCGCATCCGCAACGACACCGCTGAGGAAGGGATCAAGGCTCTGCGCAGCCAGGTCGACGCGCTGATCGTCATCCCGAACGACCGGCTCGCCCAGGTGGCGAGCTCCAAGACGACGCTCGAGGACGCCTTCCGGATGGCGGACGACGTGCTCCGCCAGGGGGTCCAGGGCATCTCCGACCTGGTCACCCAGCCGGGCGTCATCAACCTCGACTTCGCCGACGTCAAGGCGATCATGGAGAATGCGGGCGAGGCGTTGATGGGCATCGGACACGGCGCCGGGGACTCCCGCGCCGAGGACGCCGCCAAGCAGGCGGTCTCCAGCCCGCTCCTCGAGACGTCGATCGACGGCGCCAAAGGCATCCTCTTCAACATCACCGCGGGCAAGGACATCACCCTGCAGGAGGTGCAGAAGGCAGCAGAGATCGTGCGCTCGGCGGCCGATCCGGGCGCCAACATCATCTTCGGCGTCGTCCGCGACGACACCATGCAGGGCGAGATCAAGATCACGGTCATCGCCACAGGCTTTGGCGGCAAGACCCAGTCGGAGGCCAAGCAGGAAGTCCGCGGCCGGACGATCACGACTTACGAGCGCCCGGAGTTCGGGGCCGAAGACCTCGGCGACATCAACATCCCCGCGTTTCTCCGCAACCGAATTTAGGAATACTCCGAAAGCTGTGCGTTGCCCGTATTGCGGTCACCACGACCTGAAGGTGGTCGACTCCCGAGATTCCGAGGTCGGGGAGGCGATCCGCCGGAGGCGTGAATGCCTGCAATGCGGGCAGCGCTTCACCACGTACGAACGCATCGAAGCGGTCCCTTTTTACGTCACGAAGAAGGATGGCAGGCGCGAGGACTTTGACCCGCAGAAGCTCTTCACGGGGCTCAAGAAAGCGACCGAGAAGCGCGACATCTCTCCGGAGCGGTTGCGCGCGATCGTCGACGACATCGAGGCGGAGCTGCGGCGCTCCGGCCGGGTCGAGATCCCGAGCGGGGAGATCGGCGAGATGGTGATGGATCGCTTGCGCGACCTTGACGAGGTCGCCTACATCCGCTTTGCTTCCGTGTACCGCGAGTTCATGGACCTCCAGCAGGTCAAGCGCGAGATCGAGCAGGTCCTGAGCTCTAGACGCTCGTAAAACTTATGAGAGGGAACCTGCCGGTTCCCTCTCATCGCAGCGCTGCGCGCTGCTGCTCTCTTTCCCGCTGTTGGGATTTATTGAATGTTTGCTCCTGGCAGCGCTTGGGAGTCGAGGAAACAAAGTCGCGGCCGGGATTAACCCGGCCGCCAGTGCGACGTAAGCTCGAGGCGTGAGGACGACGCCGGCGGCGCTCCACGTCCCCGAGCTCGCCGACGAACCGGGCCTGGTTCACGGCTTCTCGACGGTGGCGATCGGCTCGGTTGGCTTGAAGCACTCCCGTGACCCTGCTCCTGGGTTGGCAGCCCGACGCACATTTGCCGGCGTGCTCGGCCTCGACGGCACCGAGCTGACGACGATCGGATCGGTCCATGGAGCATCTGTGGCCCGAGTCGACAAGCCCGGCGGCTCGGTTGACGACGTAGACGCGCTGCTCACCGATCGCAGGGGCGTAGTCCTGTTCGCGACATACGCGGACTGCTATCCAATCGTGTTGTGGGACCCGCAGCTCAAGGTTGCCGGCCTGGTGCACGCGGGCTGGCGCGGCACGCGGGCCGGCGTCACCGCGGCAGCCGTGCATTTCATGCAAGACGAGTACGGCTGTCGCCACATTCGGGCCGGCATAGGGCCGGGCATCTGCGGCCGTTGTTACGAGGTCGGCGAGGAAGTCGCGTCGCAATTCGACATGCGATTCCTGGCTGAGGAAAGCGGTCGAACCCTCCTCGACCTCGACGCGGCCAACCGCGCGCAGCTCGAGGAAGCCGGCGTGGCGGCGGTCTATGACATCGGTATCTGCACGAAGGAGAACTACCTCTTTCCATCTCACCGTCGTCATCCGGACGGCACTCGGTTCGGCGCCATCGTCGCGATTAAATGATCGAAAACCTCGGCGGTTTTCGCTCATCGCCCGTCGGCTGCGCCGAGGGGCTGCTCACTTTTCCCGGGATTGGATCAACTTAGTTGTCACTCCCGGCCACGCGCGGAGACATCCAGGTAAGCGCGGTCGCGGCCGGGTTAAACCCGGCCGCCCTGGCGACGCGGTGAACGTCGCCGAGAACCTCGCCAAGGTCCGCGAGCGCATCGCTCGCGCCGGCCGCGAGCCTGACAGCGTCGCGATCGTCGCCGTCACCAAGGGATTCGACATCTCGGTTTGCCGGGAAGCGCTGAGCGCAGGTCTGCGGATCCTCGGCGAGAACCGGGTCCATGAGGCCATTACCAAAATGGACCTGCTTCCCGATGCCGAATGGCATCTCATCGGGCACCTGCAGACCAATAAGGCGCGCCAAGCTGCCGGCCGCTTCGCGCTCATCCAGTCGGTCGACTCGGTGAGGCTTGCCGAAACCCTGGCTCGAATCGCGCCGTCTCAGTCGGTCCTCGTCGAGGTCAACATCGCCCGCGAGGCGCAGAAATCTGGTGTCGACCCTGACTACGCCCTCCAGGTGATCACCGCGGTGGCCAGCATCCTCGACCTTCAGGGACTGATGGCGATGGGTCCGTCAAACGGCGATCCGACTCCCGCATTCGTGCAGCTGCGTGAGCTACGCGATCAGGCGGAGCAGCGGCTCGGCAAGGTCCTGCCAGTCCTCTCGATGGGGATGAGTGGCGACTTCGAGGCCGCTCTGGCCGCCGGCAGCACCATGCTGCGCTTGGGTCAGGTGCTCTTCGGGCCGCGGCCCGATATGTCTATCGTTAGGTAACAGATGTTCTTCATTGCAACGCTTCTGATCTACGTCCTCTATGCCTTCATCATCGTGATGATCATCCGCGTGCTCTTCTCATGGGTGAACCCGTCCCCGACGAACCCGGTATCGAGGTTTGCGTACCGGATCACCGAGCCTGTCCTGGCGCCGGTGCGGCGGTGGATCCCGCCGGTGTCGGGCATCGACCTCTCGCCGCTCGTGGTGACGCTGGTCGCCTACTTCCTGATCGCCGCCCTTCGCAACCTCTAGCGGAGCGCGAAGTACAATTTAGGTTCGGCGTTGACGGAGACGGGTAGGCCCGTTTGATCGGCCCACAGAGAGCTCGGCGTAGGTGAAAACGGGTGGCCGGCGGCGGGATTCGAGATCACTCCTGAGCCGAACCCTAGGAGAGTCCGAGGTGTTGGCCTTGGGAATCTGGGTGGTACCGCGGGCCTTTGCGCAAGGCTCGTCCCAGAGATGACTTTGTATTTCTCTGGGAGTGAAATGTTCGACAAGGTAGACCAGAAGGTCAGCTTCCCGGACCTCGAGAAGCAGGTGCTCGCGAAATGGAAGGAAGAAGGTGCCTTCCAGAAATCGCTCGAGCTTCGTGCCGGGCGCCCGCGCTTTGTCTTCTACGAAGGGCCCCCCACAGCGAACGGCAAACCGGCCACGCACCACATCCTCGCGCGCGCGTTCAAGGACCTCTTCCCGAGATACAAGACGATGAAGGGGTTCTATGTGGAGCGCAAGGCAGGCTGGGACACTCACGGTCTGCCCGTCGAGATCGAGATCGAGAAGAAGTTGGGCATCTCCGGCAAATTCGAAATCGAGAACGAGATCGGCATCGAGCGGTTCAACCAGCTCTGCCGTGAAAGCGTCTACGAGTACGTGTCGGACTGGGTCGTGTTCAGCGAGCGCATGGCGTTCTGGCAGGACTACGACAACGCGTACTGGACTCTGACGTCCGAGTACATCCAGTCGGTGTGGTGGGCGCTCAGCGAGATGTGGAAGCAGGGGCTCATCTATAAGGGCTTTCGCGTCGCGCCTTATTGCCCGCGCTGCGCGACACCGCTTTCGAGCCATGAGCTCGCGCAGGGCTATCGCGACAACGTTCCCGACCCTAGCGTCTACGTGCGCTTCCGCCTGAAGAACGATCCGAAGACGTCCATCCTTGCCTGGACGACCACGCCCTGGACGCTGCCGGGCAACGTAGCGCTCGCGGTTCACCCGGATGTCGAGTACGTGAAGGTCCGGCAGACAAAGGGGTCCCCGCGAACTCAAGGCGAAGCCTCCGAGTTCGTGGGGGTCCGCGACGAGCTGTTGATCCTTGCCGAAGCACGCCTCCAGGTGCTCGACGGCGACTACGAGATCGTCGAACGAATGAAGGGCAAGGACCTCGTCGGCCTCGACTACGAACCTCTTTACTCGTACTCCGTCCCAGCCGAGGGGAGGGCGCACTACGTTGTCGACGCCGACTTCGTTTCGACCGAAGAGGGCACCGGAGTCGTACACACCTCCGCGCTGTACGGCGTCGACGACCTGCGCCTGTGTCAGGAGAAAGGCATCCCGTTCCGTCACACCGTGGGTCTTGACGGCAAGTTCCTGCCCTACGTCGAAAAGTTCGCGGGCCTTCACGTGAAGGAGGCAAATCCGCTGATCGAGGACGATCTAAAATCTCGCGGCCTTCTCTACAAAGCCGGGACCATCCTCCACACGTACCCAGAGTGCTGGCGCTGCAAGACGCCCCTGATCTATTACGCGCTCGACTCCTGGTACGTCCGAACGACCGAGCGCAAGGCCGAGCTCATAGCGAACAACGCGGCCACCAACTGGGTTCCGGCGCACATCAAGACCGGGCGCATGGGTGATTGGCTGGAGAACAACGTCGACTGGGCGATCTCGAGATCCCGCTACTGGGGCACGCCGATCCCGATCTGGATCTGCGAGGCATGTGAGGAGCAGAGGTGTGTGAGCTCGGCGGCCGAGATTGGCCTCGACGACGATGCGGACCTGCACCGGCCGTACATCGATGCGGTGACGATCCCCTGCCAGAAATGCGGCGGGGTGATGAAGCGCATCCCCGAGGTGCTGGACACCTGGTTCGACTCCGGCTCGATGCCGTTCGCCCAGCGGGGTTATCCGCGCAAGGGCAAGAAGGAGTTCGAGGAAACCTTCCCCGCGGACTTCATCTCGGAGGCGATCGATCAGACGCGCGGCTGGTTCTACACGCTGCTGGCGATCTCGACCCTGCTTTTCAAGCAGAACGCATATCGCAATGTCATCTGCCTCGGCCTCGTGGTCGACCCCAAGGGGAAGAAGGCGTCGAAGTCGCGCGGCAACGTGCTGGATCCCAACTATCTCTTCGACAACTTCGGATCGGATGCGGTGCGTTGGTACTTCTACACGTCGACGCAGGTGGGGGAGAACTACCGCACGGGTGACGCGTCATTGCGGGAGACCGTGCAGCAGTTCTTCATACCGCTGTGGAACTGCTACTCGTTCTTCGTCACCTACGCCCGGCTCGACAATTTCGACCAGTCACAGCCGCAGGTTCCGGTCGGCGAGCGGCACGTTCTGGATCGCTGGCTTTTGTCACGGCTGAGCGGGCTGGTGGATGCAGTGACCACAGGGCTCGACCGCTACGACGCCAACGAGCCCGCCCGGAAGATTCACCGATTTGTCGACGACCTCTCCAACTGGTACATCAGGCGCTCGCGTCGCCGGTTCTGGAAGTCGCAGTCCGACCGCGACAAGCTGGCCGCCTACCAGACTCTCTTCGAGACGCTGTCGACCCTCAGCAAGCTGATGGCCCCATTCGTGCCGTTCATGGCGGACGCAATGTACCGAAACCTGTCGCATGGAAGCTCGGTCCACCTGAGCGATTTCCCCGAGCAGATGCCCTTGCACGACGCGAAGGTCGAAGCGGACATGGCGCTGGCACGGCAGACGGTGGAGGCGGGTCTTGCCGCCCGCGACGCGGCAAGGATCAGGGTCCGCCAACCGCTCGCCTCGATCGCCCTACCCGGCAAACCCCTACCCGAGGAGATCGCGGCGATAGTGCGGGACGAGCTGAACGTCAAGAGCCTCACCTTTGGGGCAGCCGAGGTGCGGCTGGACACTGAGATCACCGAGGAGCTCCGGCTGGAGGGCCTCGCGCGCGAGGTGGTGCGCCTCATTCAGGACCGGCGCAAGAAGACAGGCCTCAACGTGGAAGACCGCATTCATGTCTGTTTCGAGGCGGACGGCCTGCTTGCCCGCGCCATCGAGAAGCACGGCGACTACATCAAGAACGAGACACTTGCGGTTGCGATAGAGCATGGCAAGGGGGATGGCTGCCAGGGTGAGCAGCTGATGCTGGAAGGAGAGCAGATCTGGATCGGCCTCAAGAGAATCTGAAACCGAATACCGGGCGTGTGGTTTTCTTCGCCGTGGCGCTGGTTGTGTTCGTGCTCGACCGGCTGACCAAGGGCATCGTCAACGCGACCATCCCGTACGGCACCGAGGTGCCGCTGTTCCGCCACCTGGTCGGCATCACCAACATCCGCAATTCAGGGGCGGCTTTTGGGTTCGCTCCGGTCGGCCCCTGGTTCTTCCTGATCGCGGCGCTGGCGGTGTCGGTCGGGCTCGTCATCTATGTCGTACGCCAGCCGGGCGACCTGTCAGCGGATGCGGTGCTCGGGTTGATCCTCGGCGGCGCGGTCGGCAACGCTTTCGACCGGGTCATCAACGGCGGGGGCGTGACCGATTTCATCAACTTCCACTTCTGGCCTGTCTTCAACATCGCCGACTCAGCCGTCAGCATCGGCGTCGTCCTCCTGATACTTGGGTACCTAGTACGGAAGCCCAACGCCGCCTGATCGCTGACGCCGCGGCGCCCAGGCTCGACCGTTTCATCGCGGAGCACGCAGCCGACTTGAGCCGCGCCGCCGCGGCGCGCCTCATCAAGAGCCACATGGTCCTCGTCAACGGAGAAACGGCCGATCCCTCGGATCGCGTGTCGGCCGGCGACGTGGTCGAGCTCGAGATCCCGGACGCGTATGCGCCGCTTGCCACTGCCGAAGCGATCCCGCTCGAGGTCGTCTACGAGGACGACGATCTTTTGGTTATCAACAAGCCGCCGGGGATGGTCGTGCATCCTGCACCAGGCCACCACTCGGGCACCCTCGTCCACGCCCTGCTGGGTCGCGGCGGAAGCTGGTCGTCGGCGGGCGGCGAGGCGCGGCCGGGGATCGTGCACCGTCTGGACAAGGGCACGTCAGGGTTGATCGTCGTCGCGCGCAACGACGCGAGCCACCGTGCCCTGAGCGCGCAGCTAAGCGACCGCACGCTGAGCCGCTCCTACCTCGCGATCGCGCGCGGGCGTTTCAAGACGGATGCGGGCGAGCTGGAAGGCGCAATCGGCCGCCATCCGAAGGATCGCAAGCGCATGGCGGTGGTGGCCGGCGGGCGGTTTGCGCGCACCCGGTACGAGGTCGTCGAAAAACGCAGCACGCATACACTCCTGCGCTGTGACCTCGACACGGGACGCACCCATCAGATCCGCGTGCATCTGGCTGCGCTCGGTCACCCGCTCGCGGGCGACGCCGAGTACGGCGGCGGCGGGCCGGGCGAGCCGGATCGGCCGATGCTCCATGCCTGGCGCCTTCGCCTTCGGCACCCGCGCACGCGTGCGGAGATGAGCTTCGAGGTCGCTCCGCCGGCAGACTTCGAGGCCTTCTGGAACTCGGTCCCCCTCTCCCCTCCGGGGAGAGGGTTGGGGAGAGGGGCGTGACGCAGCATTCGGCATCTAAACGGGGCTTGCTGATCGTCATCTCCGGGCCGTCGGGCGTTGGCAAGGACGCCGTCATCAAACGCCTGCTAGAGCTCGACCCGAACCTCCGGTACTCGGTGTCGTACACGACGCGTGCCCCCCGGCCTGGCGAGGTCGACGGGGTCAACTACCACTTCGTGAGCAGGGATGAGTTCGAGAAGCTCATTCGCGAGGGCGCGTTTCTGGAGTACGCGACCTACGGCGGCAACCTCTACGGCACGCCGAAGGCGCAGCTCGACGAGGGGCGCGGGGATGGTCACGACGTCGTCCTCAAGATCGACGTCCAGGGTGCTGAGCAGGTCCGCAAGCGCGCGCCGGACGCACTGCGCATCTTCCTCGCGCCGCCATCCATGGAAGAGCTGTTGCGGCGCCGTACGGAGCGGCATAGCGAGAGCGCTCGGGACCAGATAGCACGCCAGATGATCGCCAAGGACGAGATGGCGCTCGCGCCGCATTTTGACCATGTGGTTGTCAACGACGACCTCGAGCGCGCCGTGCAGGAGGTGCTGGCGATCGTCCGGATGGCGCGCGAGCGCCAAACTTAATCCGTGCCACTGGACCCAGCACCCATTCCGGAAGAGCTGAAGAGCCTGCGCATCGCGCTGCTCGTGGCGGGCGGGATCGCCGCGTACAAGATCGTCGACCTGGCGTCGGCGCTCACCCAGGCGGGCGCCCAGGTGCGGGTCGCGATGACCGGCTCAGCGACTCGGTTCGTGGGCGCCCCCTCGTTCCAGGGCGTCACCGGCAATCCGGTGCTCACCGGCCTGTGGGCGTCCGATGGAGCGCCCGAGCCCCATGTCTTCCTGGGCGACTGGGCGCAGGTGACCCTGCTCGCGCCGGCGACGGCCAACGTGATCAGCCGCGCCGCCAAAGGCCAATCGGACGACATCGTGACCGCCACCCTGCTGGCAGCGCGAGGACCAGTGGTGGTGGCGCCTGCGATGAACGATGCCATGTGGTCGAAGCCGGCGGTCCAGCAAAACCTAGCTGCCCTGCGCGCAACGGGCGTGATCGTCGTCGAGCCGGAGTCGGGCCACCTCGCCAGCGGCCACGTCGGCGCAGGTCGACTCCCAAATGCGGCAGCGCTCATGAAGGCGATGGTCGACGCCGTTCGTTCGCGCTACGACCTGGCTGGACGTCGGGTCGTGGTAACCGCCGGCGGCACGCGTGAGCCGATCGACCCCGTTCGCTTCATCGGCAACTACTCGAGCGGGAAGATGGGCTTTGCGATTGCGGCCGCGGCGGCCGACCGCGGCGCGACGGTCAAACTTGTGACGACCGCCTCGCATCCGGATCATCACGGCATCGAGGTGCGGCAGGTGGAGACCGCCGACCAGATGTACACGCAGCTCAAGCGCGAGGTCCCTGGTGCCGATCTCCTCGTGATGGCCGCTGCCGTCGCCGACTTCCGGCCCGCACACACGGCCGAGCAGAAGATCCGTCGGGAGGACAACTCGCGCTTGACCCTCGAGCTCGATCAGATCCCCGACCTCGTCGCTGCGCTGGGCAAGGATGAGGACACCAAGGACGTGTTCAGGGTCGGGTTCGCAGCAGAAGGCTCAGACCTTCCGGAGAAAGCGATACAGAAGATGAAACAGAAAGGGCTCCATGCCATCGTCGCGAACGACATATCGCGGAAGGACATAGCGTTCGGCAGCGATTACAACGAAGGCGTAATGCTTTTCGCTGACGGGTATCGCAATCAGCTGCCGAGAATGACCAAGAGTCAGATGGCCGACCGCATCCTGGACCTTGTTCTTCCACGACTCAAGCCCTGAGTAGTTGCTCTACGCCGAGGTAGCGGTCGAGGCGGCCCGCGCCCTGGATCGCGAGACCTACACCTATGCGGTCCCGGAGGGCGTCGACGTCGTGCCAGGCCATCGCGTCACGATTCCGTTCGGCCGGCGCACCACGTATGGCTTCGTCGTTTCACTGGGCACCGACGAGCCAGAAATGGAGGTCAAGCCGATCGTGAATGCCGGCACCGACCCTCTCCTCCTGCCGCACCAGGTCGCGCTCGCCCGCCTGGTCGCCGACCACTACTGGGTGCCGCTGATCGAGTGCCTGCGGGCGATGCTCCCGCCTCGGGTGCGGTCGACGGGCTCGAGCGGTTCGGAAGCGTCGACCCGGCAGCGGCGACACAGCCGCCTGCTCGACCTCACCACGGCTTCGGTCAAGGAGGCCAGCAAAGCGGTCCTCACAGAAGAGCAGCAGGAGGCGCTGGAAATTGTCTCGACCAATCAGCTGACCCTGCTGCACGGGGTGATCGCGAGCGGCAAGACCGAGGTATACCTCGCCGCGGCAGAGCAGGCTCTGGCGCAGGACCTGCGGGTGCTGCTCCTGGTGCCGGAGATCTCGCTGACCCCTCAGCTCGTCGAGCGGGTGCGAGCGCGTCTCCGGGCTCCAATCGCGATCCTCCACAGCCAGCTGACCGAGCTGGAACGGGCGCAGCAATGGTGGCGCGTGCGCCGCGGCCAAGCCGATGTAATACTCGGAAGCCGCTCGGCGGTGTTCGCGCCCATCCCGCGACTGGGCCTCATCTGCCTCGACGAGGAGGGTTCGGCCGCGTACAAGCAGGACCGCACGCCTCGATACGAAACGGGCTGGGTCGCTCGCCGGCTGGCGGAAGTCAGTGGCGCGAGGCTGGTCGCGGGTTCTGCGACTCCGAGCGTCGTCGCCTATCACGATGCGGCGAACGGTCAGCTCGCTCTGACGAAGCTCACCAAGAGGGTTCGCGGCCAGGACGCTGAGGTGGAGCTCGTCGACATGCGCGACGAGTTCGCAGCGGGCAACCGGCAGCCCCTCTCCAAGCGGCTGCTGGAGGTGGTCAATCGCACGCTCGAAAACGAGGAACAGGTGATCCTCTATCTCAACCGTCGCGGCATGTCGACCTTCGTCATGTGTCGCGATTGCGGGCGGTCCGTGCAGTGCCTGGGCTGCTCGGTGTCGCTTGTGCAGCATGCGGCCGGGCGCGCGCAGGGCGCAGAAAACCAGCTCGAAGGGCTGGTCTGTCACTACTGCGGTTACTCGCGGCCGATGCCGTCGACGTGCGACCACTGTGGCAGCCGGAACATCCGGGCGTTAGGGATGGGCACGCAGCGCCTGGAGAGCATGGTCAGGAAGCTCTGGCCGAATGCACGTGTCCTGCGTCTCGACAGCGACGTCGCGCGCGGACCAGATGCGTACTTCGAGATCTGGGAAACCTTCAACGAGCGGCGCTCGGACATCCTGGTCGGCACGCAGCTGGTCGCGCGAGGCCTGGACCTGCCGGCGGTGACTTGCGTGGGCGTGGTCGACGCCGACCTGCCGCTGCACTTCCCGGACTACCGCTCGGCCGAGAACACCTTCTCGCTCATCGTCCAGGTCGCGGGGCGCGCGGGACGCGATGGCCGCCCATCCACGGTGGTCGTGCAGACGAGCAACCCCGAGCACTACAGCCTGCGCTGCGCCGCGACGGGGGATTACGAGGGTTTCTACGCGGCTGAGCTGCCGTCGCGCAAGGCCTTCACCTTCCCGCCGTTTGCGGACCTGGCGGTGCTGACGCGCTCGGACACGGACGACGCTCGCGCGGCCGCTTCCGCCCGTGAGGCGGCCGAATCGATCGCCACCGGCCTGCTGAGAGATGGGGTGGAGGGAATTCGCGTCATGGGCCCGTCACCCGCGTTCATGCATCGCTTGCGAGGCGAATACCGCTGGCAGGTGACGCTGAAGGGCATCGGGCTGGAGCGCGCCCGCCACCTCGCGCCGCGCGGCCGCGGCTGGAGCTTCGACGTCGATCCTCAGACTTAATGGCCGCCGGGCGCGCGCAGGGCGCACTCTCCATAATCTAGCCCGCCGTGACTGGGGTCTCTGAGCTCACGAGCATGGGCGCCGGGGACCTGGCGCGAGGCATTGCCGCCCGCCGGTTCTCGGCGAGCGAGGTCGTCTCCGCGCACCTCGAGCGCCAGGACGAGGTCCAGCCGAAGCTCAATGCCGTGGTCGTGTCGCTGGCCGACCGAGCGATGGCGGCGGCGAAGGCCGCGGACCAGGGCAGACCGCACGACGGTCAGAAGCTGTACGGCGTTCCCGTCACGGTCAAGGAGTGCTTCGACGTGGTCGGGACCGCCACCACAGCCGGGCTCATCGGCCGCGCCGCCGACCTCAAGAGCGACGATGCAGAGCTGGTCGCCCGCCTGCGCGCGGCGGGCGCGATCATCACCGCGAAGAGCAATCTGGCGCAGCTCGAGCTCTATGTGGAGTCGGACAACCCGCTCTACGGGCGCACCAACAACCCATGGGATCTCGCGCGCACGCCGGGAGGGAGCAGCGGAGGCGAGGCGGCGCTGGTGGCAGCGTCGGCTTCGGCTCTCGGCCTCGGAACCGATATCGGCGGGTCTGTCAGAGTGCCCGCGCACTTTTGCGGCCTGTGTGGACTCCGCGCCACCCCGGGTCGCCTGAGCCTCGCCGGCACCGCCGACGAGGCGCTGTTCGGACACGTTTCCGGGGTGCCCGATTCGGCAGGGCCGATCGCCCGCGGCGTCGCCGATGTGAAGCTGGCTATGGACGTGCTCGGTGCCCCGGTGCCGGATGCCAGGGTCGAGGGCCTGGTCATCGGCCTGTACGACGACGATGGGTTCATGACGGCCTCGGCCGCGGTGCGGCGGGCGACGCGGCAGGCGGCCAAGGTTCTCGAGGCGGCGGGGGCGCGCGTGGTGCCATTCGAACCGCCGCCGGTTCTCGAGGCGCTCGACATCTTCTATGGGCTCTTCACTGCGGACGGCGCTGCGGCGTTCGTGAAAGTTATCGAGGGTGAGCAGGTCGACCCGCGCAACCGCCAGCTGATCCAGCTCGCGACCATGTCCGCCTGGTTGCGGCCCGTGCTCGGCGTCGGGCTGGCTGCGGCGGGTCAGGGACGTCTGTCGCACCTGATCATGACCACGGGTGTTCGCACCGATGAGCAGACGCAGGCGCTGATCGCGCGGCGGGATGCATACCGCAAACGCTTCGATGCCGCGGTGGCGTCTGCGGGCGTAGACGTGCTGCTGTGTCCGCCCAACGCACTTCCCGCTCTCAAGCACGGCGCCAGCGCTGACCTCGGGCCCGCAAGCATCTGCTACACCGCCTTGTACAACCTCCTCGCGTGGCCGGCCGGCGTCGTTCCGGTGACGCGGGTCCGGCCGGGGGAGGTGGACCGCCGGCCGGCCGGGTTAGACCTGATCGACCGCGCGGCGCGCCGCGTCGACAAGGACAGCTCCGGACTGCCGGTCGGGGTCCAGGTCGCCGCCAGGCCCAATCGCGAGGACCTCATCCTCGCGGTGATGGCCGCGATAGAGACCGGCCTCTCCGGCTCGGTCGACTACCCACGAGTGCCGCCGGCATTGGAATAAGGCTGGATTGAGCTCGAGGGGCGCCGGGTAAAATCGATCTCGTGGCCCTGCGACCAATCCTGACGTTCGAACATCCGGCACTGCGCGAGAAGGCGAAGAAGGTGTCGCGCGTCGACACGTCCATCCAGCGGCTCATCGACGACCTCACGGAGACGATGCTCGACGCCCCTGGCGCAGGTCTCGCCGCCAACCAGATCGGGGTGCCTCTCCGCGTGTGCGTGGTCAAGGGCGACGACAACCAGATCTGGGGCCTTGTAAATCCCGAGATAGTCAAGCACGACGGCGTGCAGGTCGGGTACGAGGGCTGCCTGAGCTACCCGGGATGGGTCGGCGAGGTGGCCCGCCATGAGACCGTCGTGGTCAAGGGCCGCAACCGGCGCGGCAAAGAGGTGCGCATCAAGTCCAACGGATTCACAGCGCGCGCCTTCCAGCACGAGCTCGACCACCTCGACGGAGTCCTTTTCATCGACCGGCTCACCAGTCTCGACACGCTGCGGCGGGTCGAGGAGCTCGAGGCCGAGGAGAAGGAAGCCGCCGTGGCGGCGGCTTCGGGCTAAGGCCACCAGCTTCCTGAGGGTCGTTTTCGCTGGTACGGCCGCTTTCGCGGTGCCGTCGCTGCGCGCGCTGCACGAGGCGGGTCACCACATCGTGCTGGTGATCACGCAGCCGGATCGGCCGGGCCATCGCATGAAGGTCACGCCGTCCCCCGTGAGGGTCGCGGCTGAGGAGCTTGGGCTGCCAGTGAAGCAACCTGAGAAGATCCGTGATCCGTCGGTGATCTCGCGGCTACGCGAGCTGAAGCCGGATGTCATGGTCGTGGTCGCGTATGGGCAGATCATCCCCGCTGACGTGTTGGCGATTCCTGCGCGCGGAGTCGTGAACGTCCACGCATCGTTGCTGCCACGCCATCGTGGTGCCTCGCCGATCGCGCACGCCATCCTTGCGGGCGACCGCGAGACAGGCGTCACCATCATGCGTATGGACGAACAGCTCGACCACGGTCCGATCCTCGCCACTCGCGCGACCGCCATCGACCCGCGCGAGGACGCGGCCGAGTTGACAGCGCGACTGGCGGAGATGGGCGCGCAGCTGCTCGTCGATACGCTGGCCCGCCTGGATACCATCGTGCCCGCGGAGCAACAACATGTGGAGGCCACAGTCGCGCCGAGGCTGCGGCGCGAAGACGGAGAGCTCGATTGGAGTCTGGGCGCTGAGGAGATCGATAGGCGCGTGCGTGCTTTGCAGCCGTGGCCGGGAGCGACGCTGCCAACCAAGCGTGGGCGAGTCAAAGTGTTGAGCGGGCACGTGGAGGGCGATCGGTACGTTCCGGATGTCGTCCAGGCTCCGGGGAAGAAGCCGGCGCCCGCGAAGCAGGTCCTGGGCAATGCCTGAAAAAGACGAGCGCGAGCGAGACGTCGCGGTCAACCGCCGCGCGTACCACGACTACTTCATCGACGAGAAGCTGGAGGCCGGGATCATGCTGACCGGCACGGAGGTCAAGTCGGTTCGCAACGGGCGCACGAACCTGCGCGATGGGTTTGTACGCATCGACGGCAATGAAGCGTGGCTGGAGAACGTGCACATCTCGCCATACGCGCAGGCCAACCTCATGAACCACGAGCCGATGCGCCCGCGCAAGCTCCTGCTACACCGTAAAGAGATCGCGAGCCTCATCGGAAAGGTGCGGCAGAAGGGATACACGCTGATCCCGCTGCGCGTCTATTTCTCACGCAACCGCGCCAAGGTCGAGCTCGGGTTGGGCCGAGGGAAGAAGCAGTACGACAAGCGGGAAGCGATCGCCGAGCGCGACGCCAAGCGTGAGATCGCTCGCGCGATGCGCCGCCGCTGACAGGCTCCGCTAAGCGGGCTGCGGCCAATTGACCTCCCCGCCCCGCGGGGATGTCGGCCCTTCCGTTGGGGCCCCCGCGCCGCAGGCGCGGGAGGAGCCGCCGGGTGGGGCGATCCAGTTTGTAAATCCCGTTGACATCCGAACAGATGTTTGTACGATGGGGGTATGCCGAACTCATTCCGGTTTCTCAAGGCCGCTGTCCATGAATTCGTTCGACGGCCTCTAGCGGAACAGGTAGACGTGGACCAGCTCCGCGACGTCATCGACGAGCTGGAAGGCGAGCTGGAGTTCCTTTACGAACCCGACCCCGCCGCGGCGCGTGCTGAAGCGGAGGCCGAAGCGAAGCGATTTGTCGAGCAGCTGCGGCTCGATGCTATGGCGAATCCCGCAAACGCCACGTAAGCATCACGTTTGCGCTGGTTTCGGTACTGCCGGACTTTCTGTAAGTCTTTAGAGCGGGCTCGTTGTCATCGTCATCAGCACCCACATGCCGTAGCAAACGTTCTCCTGCGCCAGCTCCCGGAGCGCGGTCACGAGCGCGGTCCCGATTCCGCGTTGTCGGTGATCCTCCTCCACAGAGAGCTCGTAAAGGAATATCTCGGTCCCTTTATCGGGGTGGTCATCTCGACTCCCTGACGAAACCGACGGGGGTTCCCATCGGCGGACGCGACGAATAGATGGTGTGTTGGGTCGGCGAGAAAGGGCGGACTGCGTCGGGTCGAGGTAGGTCATCGAAGAGGTGACCTGCTTCCGCGACCAGGTCGTCATCGCCAGGTTTGAGGCGCCTGATCTCCATCGACATGTTGGAGAAAAGAGTAGCCACGAGCTAGGGCGACGGCGCTAGTTCCTCCGCCAACATTTCCATCAACAATCCGTCGTGCCACTTGCCGTCGGGTCCTCGCTCGTACTGCCGCATTATCCCCACCGGCTTGAATCCGACACGTTCGTAGGCCTTGATCGCGCGAGTGTTGTGCGCAGCCGGGTCGATGGTCAACCGGTGATGCTCGCGCTCGTTGATGAGGTATCTCGCCAGCGTGGCGATGGCATCCGGTCCCAGGCCTTGGCCCTGCCAGTCGGAATGCAGGGCAAGATCGATGCTGGCATGCTCGTACATCGGAGCGGCTTCCTCCAAGCACTGGATGAACCCGATGCTTTCGTCGCCGAGCTCGATGATGAAACCCGACTCGCCATCCTCCGGGTTCATCGCATCTTGGATGGATCGCGAAGCATTGCCCCACCATTGGGCGACCTCGGGGTCAGTGAAGATCCTGGTGAGGACCGGCTCGTCATCTGTTTGCACCGGTCGTAACCGGACCCGCTTTCCCGTCAACACCGCATCGATCATCGATTGCGTATAACCCACGAGCCCGCCAATCGGTCGTAGAGAGTTCGATGCTGCGAACCGAAAAAGAGTGTGACCAGATAGACGAACATGAGTACGTAGACGACGGCGAAGCCGACCGCTGCCCAGGCTGGAAAAGAATTCCTCGCCGGTGAGAGCGCCAATCGCCAGACGAGCGCATGACTGAGTTCCCAGGGCAGAAACCGAACTCCCTCGCGTGCCACTGCCGGCCAAACAGTGAGGCGCGCGCCGGCCGGGCCCGCAACGATGATCCCAAGCGCGCGCTTGCCTAGGGTCGCCTGCCAAGCAGATGCCTCCAGAAGCGCAAAGTACAGGACGACCGGAGCGGTAAGCGCCAGGAATCCGACAAGTTCAGCTGTGGTCGGCTCTCTGAGGGCGGAAGTGAAAGCCGGCGCGATAGGCGAGGCAAGGATTCCGATGCTTGCAGCAGTTAGCAGGATCAGGTAGGCGGCGATGACGACGTAGTCGAGCATCCAGGCTGCGACCCGGCGCCAGGGAGAAGCGATACCGGCGAGTGTGCGATGGCGCGCGACATCGATCATTGCGGGCGATTATCGCCGGGTATTGTTCCGGGATGTCCGACAAGGTTGTCGACCGCCCGGCCGCGCGTATCGTGCTGCTGGATCCGGAAGACCGGATCCTTCTCCAGCAGATCCGGCCAGACCAGCGCGAGACACGCAGCATCTGGATCACACCGGGTGGTGGGCTCGCTCCCGGAGAAACTCATCGGCAAGCTGCCGTCCGCGAGCTTCGCGAAGAAGTTGGTCAGGAAATTGCGGAGCTGGGCCCCTGCGTCTGGGTGCGCAAACACGAATTCGAGTTTCGGGGGACGACATATCGACAGCGCGAACGATTCTTCCTAGCGCGAACGGGATCTACGGCCATCGACACCAGTCGGCAAGACCCAATTGAGGTCGACATCGTCCTCGGCTACCGATGGTGGAAACTCACCCAGATTCAAGGCGCAGGTGAAACCGTCTTCGTGCCGAGGCTGATTTCGCAGTATCTCGGCCCTCTGATCGAGGGACGCATCCCCAAACGCCCCGTCAACGTGGGCGCCTGATCAGCGCTAGCCGGCCTCGCTCATCGATTCGAGAATATGGTGGCGAAGTCTTGCGCCTGCGGCCGCCCACAGTCGCAGGGCGACCCGGTCATCCGCCCGCAGCGATCGAAACTGTTCTGTGCTCGCCACAAGAGCGCGGACTGGGGTCACGGCGGTGACGGTCGCCCAGGCGGGCCGTCCGTCGAGCATGCTCGGCAGGCCCACCAGCCCGGGCGCTGTGATGCGCTCGAGGACCTTGCCGCGCAAGGTTAGATCGAGCTCACCCTCGACCACGATCCAGAAAGCATGGTTGGACTTTCCTTCTTTGATCACGGTCGTGCCCGCGTCAACACGTGCTTCGTCGAGGTTCCGCGCGATCGCCTCCAACTCCTTCCGCGACATGCCGGCAAAGTGCGGCAGTCGGTAGATGGCCTTGACCTTGTCACGAAAACTCCGAGGCCTCAGAACCGCGTTGTCTTCGAGAGCAGGGTCGCTGATCAACCGATCGTCAGCATCCAACATCAGTACCGGCGCAGCCAGTCTGCGCATTAGGCGCCGATCACGGTTCTTCCATGGAAGGACCGCACCTGGCCTGGACCTGACCAGAATCGCTTGAGGGTGCGCGGCGTAACACGCCGATGCGACTTCATCGATCACGTTGCCAAAGCGCACCAGCGTTTTGATCGGATGAGTGCGGCCGCTCAGGAATTGCTCTCTTAGCTGCTCGAGCTCGAACTTGGCGCCGGCCTTCATGACCTGCATGGCCTGCCACGGCAGGACCAGCGCCCCGCGGTCAGAGCGAAAGGCGCGGGTAACTTCCGGCAGGACGCGCAGCAGCGTCACCGCACAAGCATTCGCGTCTGCATACTCCCGAGCCGCGCGAACCAGCGCGCCATCGCCAGGTCCACCATCGATCAGAACGAAGAGAGCTCCGGAATTTGGCATCAAGTCCACGATCAGAGCCTGAGGCAACATCGGGTTCCAATTGAACATGCGGCTCACACGAAGTTGAACGCTGCAACGCGGGTCGTGTAGGTCGACCGTAACGTCCGCCAACTCTTTGTGTCCAGTTCACGATGACGCAGGCCCGGGGATTCGGCAGGATGACCAGCATGCGAAATGTAGTGATCCTCGCAATGGTCGCGATAGGCGCCGTCCGAATCATGTGGCGCGTGCTGAGCCCGGCTGAGCAGCACGCCTTTGCGATGGAGTGGGCCGCGGACGAGTAGCGGCTAGCCCTTGAAGGCCGAGGGGCCGCCAGGCGGCAAGTACGGCGCCGGGTCGACCGGCTTCTGGTTGATGCGAAGCTCGAAATGTAGATGGGCGCCGGTCGAATTTCCAGTCGATCCCTCGAGCCCGATCGGCTGGCCCTGCGACACACTCTGTCCGACGCTGACGAGCGCCGTCGAGAGGTGGCCGTACAGCGTATCGAGCCCACCCGAGTGAGCGATGACCACGTACTTGCCGTAGCCGCTTGTCGAGCTGCCGACAAGAGCCACCACGCCATCGTCGGCGGCGTAGACCTGCGAGCCAAACGGCTCGACAAGGTCGATGCCGGTGTGGAAGTGCGGGAAGCCTGCGTAGGGCGGCTCCAACCCGAGACGGCTGGGGCCGAACGGCTGGGAAATGCTCGCCTGAGGCTCGGGCCAGACAAAGCGGTACTTCGTCGAGTGGCCGGGGCTGGTCGGGATCTGACCCACATTGTTCGACTGAGCCCAGAGCTGCATCTGCGTCCAGACCGCCTGCATGGCCGCGGCGATGATTGCGTCCTGCTGCTGCTGCAGCCAGTCCGCGACCTTTTGAGCGAGGTCTGTCGACTGCCGGCTTAGGAGGTACAGCTCGGTCTGCGTTTCTTCGATCTTCACCTGCAGGTCGGCCACCGACTTCTGCTGCTGCGCCTGGAGGTCGCGCAATTGCGACAGCTCTGCCTTGAGCTGGTCGCGCTGCCTGGCCTGCTCATCGCGCGCGGCCTGCTCCCCCTGGCGCGCCGCCTCGAGCTCGGTCATGTCACGTGCCATGGAGGTTTTGACCTCGCTGGCTCGCGCACCCGCCGAGTTGAGGTCGGCGATTCTCGTGAGCAGATCGCCGAGGCTGTCAGCCTCGCCGAGTACAACGAGCACCGAACCCGGCGCGACATAGAGGGCACGGGCCAGCTGTCGGATCTGGGCACGCTCGGCGTCGATCCGTTTCGCGAGCAGTGCCTGGAGGCGCTGAGTGTCCGCGATCTGCACGTCAAGGTTGGCAATCTTTTGCTCCGTGTCAGCGATCTTCGCCTGCACCTCTCGCTGCTGGGCGGCGTTGGCTTCTAGCGATTTGCGCAGCTCCTGCTGAGCGGCCACCGCATCAGCGAGGTTGCTGCCGAGCTGCGCGCGGATCTGATCGATCAGCGCCTGCTGCTGCTGAGGGTCGGTCGGGGTGTCGGCGGCGGCCCCAGCCGGGCCGGCGCCCAGCACCAGCAATGCGAGCCCGAGGGCAACCAGCAACCGTTTCATGACTCCAGGTGCCTCCGAATACTGACCAGAGAAGAGCCGGAGCCGAGACCCAGCCCGGTCGCAAAAACGATCAGCGCGGCCAGCACCGCAACTGTGACCGTGACGCCAGGCGCGAACCGCGTAAAAGTGCCCGCGCCCGCAGCGATGCCGGCCACCGCGAGTCCGAAAGTGACGAGGCCGGCAGCCGCACCTGCGAGTCCACCCGTGATGGCGCCTTCGACGACAAACGGCCCGCGCACCATCCAGCGTGGCGCGCCCACCAGCTGCATGATCGTGACCTCGTCTCGTCGTGAGTGGATCGCGGCCCGGATGCTGTTGACAGTCACGGTGACTGCTACGAACCCGAGCAACGACAGGAACGCGAAGCCGGCCACCGCGACGCCGAACAAGACAGCCTGGATGCGTTGGTACGCGCCCCTGTCATACGACGTCGGATAACTCGGATCGACCGCGACGTTGTTGCGCACCATCGAGTCGATCGACGCGATGTCGTCGATATTCTTCACCTGCACATCGAGGCTGGCCGGGAAGGGGTTGCTCTCGCTGGCGTCGGCCAGCTGCGGCAGCCCAGGGATGTGCTGTGCGCGAGTGAGCGCTTGCGCTTTGGTCGTGTAGTTGACGCTGGCGACGCGCGGGTCGCTCGCAAGCCGATCCCAGAGCGCGTTGACATCGGCGCTCGCGACGCCTTCACGTACGTACACATGCAGAAGCGAGGCCTGAGCGGCTTCGACCTGCTCGAGGTTGTAGAGCGCAAATCCGCTCAAGCCGATCAGGCCCGACATCAGCAGGAGCAGGCTCATTGAGCCGAGCGCCGGCGCCGTGCTGCCCATGTTCCGGAACCAGTTACGCGCCGCGCCCTGGAACAGGTACCGGAATAGGTTGGCGGCGACGACGCGCACAATCCGCCGGCGCCGGAAGCGCGCTTTCACGACGACGCCAGCCACGCAAGCCTCCCGGTCTGTCCAGCCGGCTGGTCGCGCACCAGGCGGCCCTGGACGAGCGTTAGAACTCTGCGCTGAAGGCACCTCACGATCTCGACGTTGTGGGTGGCGATGAGAACCGCGGTGCCGAAAGCCGCGATGTCCCCGAACAGATCCATCATCTCCCACGACGTGTCGATGTCGAGGTTGCCGGTCGGCTCGTCTGCGATCAGTAGCGGCGGCTGCGCCACCACCGCCCGCGCGACGGCGACGCGCTGCTGCTGACCACCCGAAAGCTGGTGCGGGAAGGCGCGGCCACGGTCTCCAAGGCCCACAGCATCCAACGCGTCGAGCGCGCGCTCCGAGGCCTCATCGTCCGAGACTCGCAGGTCCCCGACCTGGAGCGCCAGGGCGACGTTTTCCATCGCCGTGAGCCGCGGCAGCAGCTTGAAGTCCTGGAAGACAACACCGACCCGGCGGCGCAGCTCGGCGACACGTGAAGCCTTCAGCGTGTGGGCGGCGATGCCATCCACCCAGACTTCGCCATGTGTCGGGCGAATCTCGCGGTTGATCAGCTTCAGGAGGGTGGTCTTGCCGGCGCCGCTCGGGCCGACCAGAAACGTGAGCTCACCCGGCTCCAGAGCCAGGTGAACATCATCGAGCGCAAGCCGTGATCCGTACGCTCGAGTTACCCCGATGAACTCGACGATTGAGCGCAACTCCGTAAGAGGTAACGTGGAATTGCCCGGATCCTGGGTCTTAGGCGGTTAAGCGATGTAAGTTCTGGTGAAGACCGCCTTGAGAGCCTAAGACGTCGAGGTTTTCGCGGCTGAAGAGTCCCGAAGAAGTTGGCGCACCTCTTCGTCGGTGGTTTGCGCGAAGTCGTAGTAAGACTGGCCGACCGCAAAGAACGGCGAGGGCGTTGTGGCACAGACCACCTCTTCGACCATCGGACTTAGTGCGCGACACGTCGACTCGGGAGCAGCGGGGACCGCGACCACGATCTTAGCCGGGTGCATCTCCCTCAGCGCGCTGACCGCGGCCGTCATGCTCGAGCCGGTGGCCAGGCCGTCATCGACAAGGATCACGACTTTGCCGGTCACGTCCCGTGGCGGCCGTCCCTCGCGATAGGCGTGCTCGCGGCGGACGAGCTCGCGTCCTTCTTCCTCGGCGACGCGCTGCACAACCGCGGGGCGAATCCCAAGGCCGCGGACCACATCGTCGTTGATGACGATCAAGCCGCCGCTCGCAATTGCCCCCATCGCCAGCTCGTCGTGGTCCGGCACGCCCAGCTTGCGAACTAGAAAGACGTCGAGCGGCGCGTGCAACGCGCGCGCAACTTCGTAGGCCACGGGAACACCGCCTCGCGGAAGCGCGAGGACCACCACGTCGTCGCGGTCCCGGTACTGGTCAAGAAGGCCGGCAAGGACACGTCCTGCCTCTCGCCGGTCCTTGAAGACCTGGCTCGAATCAGGCGGCGAGGTTGATCCCAATTGCACGCAGCCGTTTGTTCAACGATTCAAACGCGAACTGCAGGATCTCGCTTTCGGTATGACCGTAGTCGGTGATGTATCGCGGGTCCGGCGGATCGAGCGTGCCGGAGATCAAGGGCAAACACTCGACCAGTGTCTTCTGGATAAGGGGTGCAAATCGTTCCGGGTTGTCGCGGACTGCCTCTTGCAGCACCTTGATTCCGAAGCTCACATGCCGCGATTCGTCGCGTGCCACCGCTGTGAAGCCGCGGTAGAACCCCCGATTCGTGTTGCCAAGCTCGCGCATCGATTCGAGCTCGAACCGCTGGCCGGTTAGCGCCAGAGTCGCCTCGACGACGATGTGATAAAGCGTGATGCCCTCGATGAATGCGTCGATGTCCTTCGGATTGCTCGCGAGGCGCTGGGCGGCCGAGGGGAGTCGATCGTAGAAGAGCTCGTTGTAGCCCTCGTTGGTTTCCGGCCGGATCTCGGCCAGGAGCTGGGTGAGGTTCTTGGTCTCGGTGCCAACCACCTCATGCCACCAGCGGTCGAAGAAAACGGTGTGCCGCGCCTCGTCGACCATCTGGGTCGACAGGAAGATCTCGATCTCGGGTGACGGCGCCGCCCAGACAAATGGCGCGAGCGTCGAGGTGACACGCTCCTCGCCATTGAAGAAGAGACGGTGCGACCACAGGGTCGCCTTCCGATCCTGCTCGGTTGCCTCGAGCCAGTCCTGCCGGTCGAGCGTGAAATCGAGGTCGGCGACGGCCCACTGCTGCGACTCCCAGCGTCGATACAGATCCATGTAGCTGGGCATGTTCTCGATCCCACGATCGATAAAGGAAAGGACGTCGTCGATGCGGATGTCGCCGAGCTCCGTCAGATTCGCGCGGGCTATGTGCTCGAGGTCGACTGCCATGATTTGGTTTCCATTACACCAGAAGGCCGGCTGGTTCCTACACGATGGTCGGAGCGGAGGTCAGCACTTCATCCTTCGGCCAGTGGGAGTGTGAGCCCCACTCGTTGCCCTTGCGGAAGACGGTCATGGCATGCGGATCGCTCTGGAACTTGTTCACCGCGGCGTCGAATGTGGCGAGGTCCGCATATTCGGTTTCGATGATGATGTAGTTGAAGTCGCCCGAAAGTGGAGACCATGCAGTCGCCTCGGGCAGGCCCAGCTTGCGGCTCGCGGCGTTCATCTCCGAGATCCAAGCCATGGCGTCGCGGTACTTGCCGAGATCAGCAACCACGTGCATCCGGTGACGGACCATTTCGAGACCCTCCGCGGCCTCCCCTTGAGAGCTTCGCCACCCGGCCGTGGCGGCGGGCGCCCCGATCATAGTCCGAGGCTTTGGGTTCAGCGTTTCCGGCGAGGCGCCGACGGGTAAGATTTGAACTGCAACCAAGTTCAGCTTCGTGGGGGCGTCCGGTCTCGACGGGGTAGTTGGGCTTCGGGATTGCGAGCCGAGAGCCGCGAGCGATACAGCGCAGCGTTTACAAACGCCAACAGAACAAACGGTCTCGCCCTCGCTGCGTAAGCAGTAGAGACGTGATCCCCGGGACTTAGATCCCGGGTGCTGCCCCCGGTCAATCCGGCGGACCGGGGAGCGGTATCACAAAAGACCGGATTGCCGCCTCGGGGGCGCTGCGGCCCTGAGGCGGGACACCCACCGCAGCTGGCAGAAGCGGATCCCGTCAGGAGGAGCCGCCAAGCGAGAACCAGAATCCTGGACACGCTCGTAGAGATCCCGGGGGACACTGCTTCGGACGCGAGTTCAACTCTCGCCGCCTCCACCAAGCTGAACTTGGGGTGTCGGCTTACGCGCCTCTCGACTGCGCGCTTGCGGGCGCCGACGAACGCAGCTTTGATCCTGCCTGCGACCCTTCGGGCCCTCGGAGCAAAACCACTCCGACCCACAGTGACCACAACAGCAATAGAGGAATGAACACAGGCGCCGGAACGACCGCGCCCGTAACGAGGGCTAGCGCCACCAGGAAGCCAAAATAGGCCAGCGGACGCGGCACGGCCGCAGAGGTCAGGGCAGAAAGGCTCACGACAAAAACCCACGCACCGATCAAGACACCGCCGGCCGCGCCGAGTGCATTCCCAAGGATCGCGAGGCTCGGAATCGCCTGGACCGCGTGTTGGGTGTCCAGCGCGAGATACACGCGGACCGTGAACGTAACCAAGAAGAGGCTGAAGCCTGCGTACCCGAAGGGGGCGCTGATGGCGCTCAGCTCTGGCGACGCTGCCCGGCTGCGTTCGGCAAGCGCGCGAACAAGTGCGAACGGAAAGGCCGACGCAAGGGCGAACAGGGCGCCTTCGAGGACGAAAGGCACCTGGCCCTTAGCGAGCAGTTTCGAGTACTTGGCTGTGTCGTTGAGGTCGGACGTGCTCGCTCCAAGCGCCGGTACAACTACCAGGAATAAGAACAGCTCGGCTGCGACCGCCACCGCGAAAACGACTCCCGCCGTCCCGCCGATCAGCTGCAGTCTCCTCACTTGAAACCTCCCTGGTTAGGCGGGGGCCAGGCGAAAGCTCGTCGCCGCGGCTTCCAACCGTTGCCTCTGAGTGATAAGCCACGACCTGAGTGCGACCGCATCGAACAATGTGCCCGCAAGCAGGAGTCCAGTACCGAGCCGATCTGCCACAACCGACCAGCCTGGCATCCCATCAGGCACCACGAGGTGACCGACCAGGTGCGCGGCCAGCAGGAGGGCACCGATCGCCGTGGTTCCGACCGCCAGCTGATTCTGGTGCCGCCGGAAATGGCGCCACACGACAAGGAAAACCAGCGGAGCGGTGAACAGCGATAGCGCGTGCAGCGCGTAGCCGATGTCGATGCTCATTCCAAGTGCCAGCAGCGGCGCAACCAGTACCGGGATTGTGCAGGCCAGGCACAGCGGCGCTGAAGGCGCCCACGAAAAGGCCACCGATGGCTGCGCACCGAATCGATGCGGTCGCTGACGGCGTTCTCGATCGGCGGGCGGGCGACGTGTCCTGCCGCGGCTGAACAAGTTGCTTGCGCAGTCCACGCAGAACTGGACCTGCTTCGGCAGATCGTCAGGCAGCTTCGGCCGGTGAAGAACCGCAAATTGAAGAGCCAGGCCACGGAGGCCCTCTTGTGAGAGCACGGATTGCCCGCGCTCGAGCGCCTGTTCGACCATGGCATCGAGCAGCACGGGCTCTTGCGGCGCCGCCTCTCTCGAGCTGTTCCGCGCGGTGGTGGCCGCAACTTTGCCAAGCGCGCGGGCGATCATCATCTTCGTTGCCCCGGTCGACAGTCCGAGCACGCGGCCAACATCGGCCATTCGCAGGCCGGCCCCAAATCGAAGCGCGATTCCGTCTCGTTCTCGATCGGAAAGGCGGCTCAACGCCACGCTCACCTCGGCCAGAACCTCCTTTGCGAGCAGAATGGCCTCCGGTAGTTCGCCAGGTCCGGTCTGGACGTTCTCGACGAGGTCGATGTCGAATGCAGGCGAGCTGTTCGATTGGGCATGGCTCCGATTCCAATCGATGACCGTTCGCTGAGCGATCCGCAACAACCATGGCGCGACCTCGCCCCGGCCAGGGTCATAGCGTCCCCACGAACGCCACGCGCGAGCGAAGACTTCGCTGGTTACGTCTTGTGCTTCGTGGTGGTCGCGAATCCTCGACCGCACATACCGCCAGACCGAAACGAGGTGGTCGCGGTAAATTTCGGCGAAGTCCAGCCGCTGCCCTACACCGTCGGTAGCCATCCAACCTCCCTCTGATTGGGCTCTCGTAGTGTATTTCGGGCCAGCCGGGGAAAAGTCACAACTTCCGGTCGAGTGGATGGGGCGCACAACGTACTGTTGACGAATGCACTTCGTGCTCGTGCATGGTGCGTACCACGGCGCCTGGTGCTGGGACGAGCTGCGCACCGAGCTGGAGCGCGGAGGTCACCCGAGCACTGCTGTCGACCTGCCCTGCGATGACGCCGACGCCGGGGCCGAGCGATACGTGGACGAGGTCATCCATGCGATTCCCAAGCAGGCCGAGGCGGTGGTCATCGTCGGGCACTCGCTGGCCGGGCTGACCATCCCGATCGCCGCCTCCCGGACCCGGACTGCGATGACGATCTACCTGTGCGCGATACTGCCCGTTCCCGGCCTCAGCTTCGATGCCCAGCGGGCGGACGTGGAGGCCCGATTCCAGCCCTCCAAGCCCCCTGTTGGGCACCCCGACGGCAGCGCCACCTGGTCGGAGGAAGGGGCGATCGAGACGTTCTACCACGACTGCGCTCCTCACGTCGCAGAGGCCGCGGCCCGGCGTCTGCGACGCCAGTACTGGAAGATCACCCAGGAGGTGACGCCCCTTCGCCAGTGGCCGGCGGTGCCGGCCGCGTACATCCTGTGCACTGACGATCGCGCCATCTCGCGTGCGTACTCGCTCCGCGCTGCGCGACGCCAGTTGGGGATCGATCCCGTCGAGCTGCCTGGAGGGCACTCGCCGTTCTTGTCTCGGCCGCGCATTTTGGCGCAAGCCCTGGTCCACGCGGCATCGACCTAATTCGTAGCGACCACCGGGCAAACCGGGTAACCTTCGCCCCGGTACCGACTTTGAACCACATCTGGCAACGGTTCCTGCTCACTAGCTCGCTTCTCGTCGGCTTCGCGGTCGGCGTGGCGGCGACTGTCTTCGGATACAGCAACCTCGCTTCCGTGGACGTCCATTGGTCCGTGTTCCACATCAACCGCGTGCCGCTTTGGACCGTGGCCCTCGTTCCAGTCTTCCTCACGCTTGCGGCCGGGGCTCTGTACCACTGGATCGACGGCCTGCACCATTTCACCGAGCACATGCGACACCGGCACCGTGTCCACGAGCTCGAGGCCGAGCTGGGCGCTCTGCGTGCGCATCTCGATCAGGTGCTCGAGATGCCGGACCATTCGGGGAAATCGACCAAGCCGCCTGCAAGGGTCTCGCTCCCGTCACAGGAGGAGGAGGAGGAGGAGGAGGAGATACCGCAACGCGCTGCGCTCGAAGCGCCGGGATCAGTTGCCTCACCTTCAGAACCCGAGCCGGCATCGCGCAAGGCGGGCACCGAGAGTCGCAAGCGGGTCAGGCTCACACTCGCCGCGCAGCCCGCTGCAGAGCAAGCCAACGGCGCGGACGCCAAGGCGACTGCCCAGCCGGCCAAGACAGACCCGGGAGCGTAGGCCGCCCACATGGCGGAGCGCCGACGTGCTGGTCGCCTTGTTGTCCCGCGACAGGCCGCGCCGGCCGACAGAATGCTGCTCGAGCGCAGCGCGATCGAGGAGCTGAGCCACCACGCCGACCCGTGGCGCGTCCTTCGCATCCTCTCGGAGTTCGTCGAAGGCTTCGACGCCCTCAACGGCGTTGGGCCCGCGATCACCGTGTTCGGTTCGGCACGCACCAAACCTGACGACCCTTACTACGCGGCAGGAATAGCGCTCGGCGCCGCGCTGGCCAGGCGCGGGTTCGCAGTCATCACTGGCGGGGGGCCGGGCATGATGGAGGCGGTCAACAAGGGTTGCCATGAGGCCGGCGGCCTCTCAGTGGGCTGCAACATCGAGATGCCTCGCGAGCAGAAGCTCAACGCTTACGTCGATCTCGGCGTGGAGTTCCGCTACTTCTTCGTGCGCAAGAACATGTTCGTGAAGTACGCGCGAGGTTTCGTGATCTTTCCTGGTGGTCTCGGGACACTGGACGAGCTCTTCGAATCACTCACGTTGGCGCAGACAGGAAAGATCGAGCATTTCCCGATCGTCTTGTTCGGCACCGAGTACTGGAGCGGGCTGCTCGACTGGATGCACAGGGTCGTGCTCGCCCGAGGCGCCATGTCGCCCGAGGACTTCGACCTCGTCAGCCTGACCGACGATCCTGAGGAAGCTGCGGCGATGGCGACAAGACCGCTCCCTGTCATGGAGGAGGAAGCCCGTTCCGAAACCGGCGAGCCCAAGGTGGAAGCCCGATAGCCGCCATCGCCACAGTCACACCCTCGCTCGATTTCTTCTTTCTCAACGACGGCGGCCAGACCTCGGACGTTGTAGCTCAGCGGATCGCGTCGTTCCTTGACGGCGCCACCAATTCGCTCGACGTTGCGATCTATGACCTTCGGCTGCAGACGTCACCTGGCGCCACAGTCCTCGCCGCGTTCCAGGCCGCCGTCAAGCGCGGCGTGCACGTGCGCCTGATGTTCAACCAGGACCACCCGGCCAACCTCCCAGTCCCGCCTCCCGCCGAGATCGACTGGGCATTAGTCGACCAGCTGAAATCATTCGGCGTCGAGACCAAACCGATTCCAGGCGTTCCGGACCTCATGCATCACAAGTACGTGGTGCGCGACGCAGGCACACCTCGGGCGGTAGTGCTTACAGGATCGACCAACTGGACCAACGATTCGTGGAATCGTGAAGAAAACGTGATCTTCACCGTCGCGTCACCCGATTCCGCCGCCGTCTTCAAAGAGAACTTCGAGGAGCTCTGGCAGAACCCCGTGGTCGCCCTGTCGGGACGTATCTCGGCACCGTGGCAATCGCTCGCGGACTCCACCCGCGTGCGACCCTACTTTTGCCCGGGACGTGGGCTCAAGCTCCTCCACGCCATGTCAAGGTCGATCGCGTCCGCGCGGCGCCGCATTCGCATCTGCTCGCCTGTCCTCACTTCCGGTCCGGTGCTCGGCACGCTCGCCGAGGTCGTCCAGCACGGAGGGGTCGATGTTTCGGGTGTGTACGATGCGACCCAGATGGACCAGGTGAAGCATCAATGGGGCGCGGAGCCCGCCGCAGCATGGAAGATCGCTGCTTTTGACAGCATCATCGCCGCCGCACGTTTCGGCTCCAAACGCTCCACGCCGTACGCGATCGGCTCGGTGCATGACTTCATGCACGCCAAGCTCGTGGTCGCTGACGACTACGTCTACGCCGGCAGCTTCAACCTCTCGCACAGCGGCGAGCAGAACGCCGAAAACGTGGTCCAGATCGAGAGCCATACGGTGGCCGAGCTTTGCGCCGCTTACATAGACCACGTCGCGGCGCGGTACGGCGGCCGTCCTCTCGCGGGAAACTAAGCCCTGCCGAGTCCTCGGGTCCTTTGGGCGGTCGCGGCCCTGGCGGCGATCCTCGTCGCTGGAATGCTTCTCGTGCTTCCGCGCCTGCAACCGGCCACTGGAACACTGCTCGTGCTTGGCTCGGCCCGCTCACCGGACCGGCTCGCGCCGACGACGCTAGGCCTGCATGACAAATCGGGATGGTCTGTGCTCGGCTCGGTCTCGGGCTCCGTCCCGCCGGCTCCCGAGCAGCGCGAGCTCCTTGCGCTTAAGGTCGCTGTCGGCGATTACAACGGCGTTCGGTTTGGCGCCGACGAGCAGCCGGTGGCGATCTCTGTGGTCGCGGGCAAGGTCGAGCCGCTCCTGCTCGGCATCGAGGCCGGGCACCTGATCATCGGCGCCGCATACGCCGGCAACGACCAGGTCAACCTCGGGCTTGGGGAGCTTTCCGGCAAGTTCGTGGCAATGCCGCCTTTCGATCTTCTCGACCAGGTCGGCAACCCCTTCAACCACATCACGATCGCCGGCAAGGACGTCGTGATCGCGGCCTTCAATACGATGTGCCACCAGACCTGTCCTCTCTATACGGCACTATTCGCACAGCTCCAGAAGCAGAAGCTGCCGTCGAAGGTGCTGCTGGTCGAGGTGACCACGGATCCCGCGACGGACACCACATCGGCGCTCGCGAACTACGCGCTGAAGATCGGGGCGTCGTGGACGTTCGCGACCGGATCTGTGGATGCGTTGACCGCCTTCTGGAAGCCGTTCGGTGTCGCGCTCGCAAGCGGGGACAGTCACGTCTCGACGCTGGCGCTGCTCGATCGCCACGGATACATCCGCCTTGTCTATCGGGGCGTGCCGGACATCGGCCACGACATCGCACCGGCTCTGGTCACGACGCTTGGCGCTGAGGGCCTCCGCGAGCTGGCGTCTGGCGGCGACGGCTGGGGTACGCCTCAGGTGCTGCAGTCACTGCTCACGATCAACGGTCGGGAGCAACCTCTCTCAACCTCGAGTGGAACTGCACCGGCTTTCTCGCTGGTCGGCACAGACGGGCTGCGCGTGAGCCTCGCGAGCCTGCTCGGACGGCCGCTGGTGATCAATTTCTGGGCCACGTACTGCGCCCCGTGCCGGGTCGAGATGCCGATGCTTCAAAGCAAGGTCCCCGCACAGGCGGCCCGCCTCGTCCTTATCAATGAGGGCGACAGCGCCCAGGCCGCGCGAAGCTTCCTCGGGTCGGTGGGTGCCACCCAACCAGCTCTTCTCGATTCTGACCTCAGCGTCGGTCGGGCATATGGCGCCATCGGACTGCCGATGACAGTGTTCGTGCGGGCGGATGGTTCGATCGCTGCCCGGCACCTCGGCCAGCTCGACGAGCGCGTGCTGGCCGCCGAGCTGTCGAATCTGAGTGGTCAGTAGACTTCGGACTGAATTGCTTGGGGTGGTCGGGTTTCGCCGGCTTGCGGTGGTGACCGCCACCTTCGCTTATCTCCAGATCGCGCTCGGTGGCGTGGTTCGCGTCTCGGGCTCCGGCCTCGGCTGTCCAGACTGGCGGCTGTGCCACGGCCGCCCATATCCGCCCGCGGATCTGCACGCGATCATCGAGTACTCGCATCGCGCGGTCGGCAGTGTGACCGGGATCCTCATCGTCGCCACTGTCGTGCTGGCGTGGGCGATATATCGCAACCGCCGGCCAGCGGTGGCGTGGCTGGCGACGGGCTCGCTGATAGGCGTGGTGGGGGAGGGGGTGCTCGGCGGCGTGGTCGTCGTCAAGGAACTGTCGCCGTGGCTGGTGGTGGTGCATCTCGGCCTCGCGATGATGATCCTCGGGTTCCTGGTCGCAACGGCGGTGATGGCAGGCCCGCCGGTGGCGGGCGTGCCCGATCGTTCTTTCCGCCGGTTGGCTGCGTTGGCTGCGGGTGCCACGTATGTGCTCCTGCTCACCGGATCGACCGTCGTCGCCAGCCACCCGGATCAGAGCTGCCATGCGTGGCCGTTGTGCGGCGGCGGGCTCACAACCAATTTCGATGGCGCCACCGCATTCGCGATGCTGCATCGGGGAGCGGTGTTGGTGATCGGGCTCCTCATCGTGTACGTGCTGGTGACTGCGATCAGGCGATGGGGAATGCGTTCCGGAATCGGCCTTAGCGCAATTGCGACGTTGGCCATCTTCGGCGCACAGATCGCGGTCGGAGCAGGATCAGCATTGACCGATGGCCCGTTCTTCAACGGCCTTCACGTGGCGCTAGCCACCCTGGTCTGGGCCGGCGTCCTCACATGCGCCGTGCTCACACTTCCGCGCACCGACCGCAGCGTTGAGCTCTCCCACCTGTCGGTTGAGAAGAGCTCGGCATGAACGCGGTCACGGTGCGTTCCAAGGCCGCCGTCCTCAGCGTGGCGCGCGATTACATCAGCCTGCTCAAGTTGCGGATCGTCGCCCTCCTGGATGCGACGGCGATCGGCGTGATGATCCCGGCAGCGCATGGCCATCCCCGATTGGAGACCATCCTCGCCGTACTCGCCGGCGGCACGCTGGCGGCCGGAGGTGCTCACGCGATCAACTGCTGGTTCGACCGCGATATCGACGCGGAGATGACCCGCACTCGGCGCCGGCCGATTCCTGGCGGAAGAATCCCTGCCTGGCACGCGCTGGCAATCGGCGTCGCGCTGGTCGCGCTCGCCTTCGTCGTGCTCTGGGCATGGGCGAACCTGCTGGCCGCCGCCCTCGCGCTCGCCGGCGCCCTGATCTACGTCTTCGTCTACACGATCTGGTTGAAGCGTTCGACGCCGCTGAACATAGTCATCGGCGGCGCGGCGGGCGCAGTGCCGCCGCTGGTGGGCTGGGCCGCCGTGACGGGCCACCTCGACCTTGCTGCGCTGGCGATGTTCGGCGTCATCTTCTTCTGGACCCCGCCGCACTTCTGGGCCCTCGCGCAGATGATCAACGCCGACTACGCGCGGGCGAACATCCCGATGCTGCCCGTGGTCGCGGGCGAGGGCTCGGCGAAGCGCCAGAGCGTCGTCTATGCCGCGCTCACGGCGATCGTGAGCGTGGTTCCTTTTTTCACCGGCTCAGCCGGCGCGATCTACCTGGCCGGCGCGATCGTGCTCGGCGTGGGGCTAGTCGCGATCAGCGTCCTCGACCTCAACGGGAAGCGCTGGACCCGTCGTCTGTTCACCTACTCGCTCGTATACATGGCTCTTTTGTTCGGCCTCTTCGCCGTCTCGCCCTTCCTGCCCTGATGGAGATCGTCCGGCTCCACCTCGCCCGGATCGACGCCCTCAACCACATCCCGGTGCATGGTTTTGTGATCAAGCACCCGCGCGCCGGAGCGATCCTCGTCGACACCGGTGTCGGTTGGCCTTACGACCTGCTGAAGGAATGGAAGATCGTCAACCGCCACGCCGCCGACGCCCTCGCGGAACACGACCTGAGTCCGGCCGACGTGAAGATCGTGGTCAACACTCATCTCCACTTCGATCATTGCGGACAGAACGCGGTCTTCAAGCACGCACCGTTCTACATCCAGCGTCCCGAGCTGGAGCGCGCGCGGCGCGAGGAAACGTTGACCGCGGAGTGGTTCGATTTCGCGGGTGCTCGATTCGAGCTGGTGGATGGCGACGCAGAGGTCGCGGAGGGCGTCCGCGTGGTCGCCACGCCTGGCCACACGGTCGGCCATCAGAGCGTGATCGTCGACACTCCTGACGGCGAGGCGGTCATGATCGGCGATGCCGCATACACTTCCGACATCTACCGGGAAGGGGAAAATGCCGACCTCAGGCGTTGGCGGGGCCAGTACGCCGACCGCGCCGCATGGACCGGGTCGCTGCGGAGGCTGCACGACATGCATCCGCACGCTGTTCACTTTTGTCACGACACGCGCGTTGTTGAACTGACATGAGCAAGTTCGGACCGCTTGTGAGCCCCGAGTGGCTGCACGAGCACTTGAGCGAACCCGACCTCCGGATCATCGACTTCCGCTGGTACCTCTCAGGTCGTCAGGGTCGCGACGCGTACCTGGGTGGCCACATCCCCGGCGCGGTTTTCGTCGACCTCGACGCGGTGACCGGCAAAGGGCCAGGCCGCCATCCGCTGCCCACGCGTCAGCAGTTCCAGGACGAGATGCGCCGCGCCGGTGTCAGCGCCTCGAGCAGGGTGATTGCCTACGACGACGCCGGCGGCTCGATCGCTGCTCGCCTCTGGTTTTTGCTCGGCTGGTTCGGCCACGGCGCGCAGGCCGTCCTCGACTCCGGTCTGCAGGGCTGGGATGAGCCGCTCGAGACGGCGGTCCCCTTCGTTCAGCCGGGAGACTTCAAGGCGCGTGCGCCACAGCGGTCGCGAATCCTCGACTTCGAACAGGTGAAGCGACTGTCCAGGACCTTGAGGGGACGGGCTCGCGCCGCCAGTCGCGTGCTCATCGACGCCCGGGTGGGGGAGCGCTATCGCGGCGAGAAGGAGCCCATCGATCCGAAGAAGGGCCACATCCCGGGTGCAGTCAGCGCCCCATGGATCGACAACCTCAACGCGGACGCGCGGTTCAAGTCGCCAGATGAGCTGCGCCGCAAGTACGAAGCCCTCGGCGTGGATGGAAAGAATGGCGCGGTCGTGTATTGCGGCTCAGGCGTGAACGCATGCCACGACCTTCTCGCGCTCGAGGTTGCGGGCATTTCCGACGTGCGCCTGTACGCAGGTTCGTGGAGCGACTGGTCGCACCAGGACGCGCCCGTCGCGACGGGCGACAAACCCTGATGAGCCGCTAGGATTCGGCCGTGATCCTGACGGGAAAGCGAGTCCTCATCGCCGGTATGAGCGACCGGCGCAGCATCGGTTACGCGATTGCGGTCGAGGCGCAGAAGGCAGGCGCCGAGCTGTTGCTGACGAGCTTCGGCCGGATGATGAGCATCACGCAGATGACGGCTAAAAAGCTGAATCCCGTCCCCGACATCCTCGAGATGGACGTCACGAAACCGGATGACATCGCGGCCGCTTTAAAGGAAACGAGCAAGAGATGGGATCGGCTGGACGGGCTCGTTCATTCGGTTGCATATGCACCACCAGATGCGCTCGGCGGCGAGTTTTTGAACACGAAATGGGAGAGCGTGGCGACAGCGCTGCAGGTCAGTGCATTTTCTTTCAAAGAGTTGGCGGTCGGATTTCTGCCTTTGATGCGCGAGCATGGCGGATCACTCGTTACGTTGGATTTCGACAATTCAACGCAAGCCTGGCCGAAATATGACTGGATGGGCGTTTCGAAGTCAGCCCTGGAATCGGTTACTCGTTATCTCGCGCGCGATCTCGGGCGCTACAAGATTCGCGTCAACGCTGTTTGCGCGGGTCCTCTGGCCACCCTGGCAGCAAGCGGAATCCCTGGTTTCAAGGATTTCGAAGAGGTGTGGGGAGTGCGGGCGCCGCTGGGGTGGAACCTGCAGGACAAGACGCCGGTGGGCCGCGCGGTGGTGGCACTCCTCTCGGACTACCTGAGCATGACCACCGGCGAGCTCCTGCACGTCGACGGCGGCTACCACGCCATGGGAGCAGAACTGCCCCCGACCTAGGTTGGCACCACATCTGGTGGCATGGTTGTCACAAGCCCGCAACATAGTGTTAGGCTCTGCTGCAATTCTGAATTTCCTCGAGGAGGGACAGTTATTGCGGGAGTGCCTGGTCATCTACGTTGACGCCGCTCTCGACAGAAGCGGCCGGGCAGGATGTGGCCTGGCCGTTTTCATTAGGGGCCGCGCCGTCTACACGGAATCGTTCGGCTTCTCGCATCTCGGCGGTTCGGCCCAGCTGGAAGCGCACGTGTGCGCTGGAGCGCTGGATCTCGCCGCGGCCCGGTGGCCATATCACCGCGTCATCGTGCGCACGGATTGCGCGCCGGTCGTGCGCAGCCGGATGCCTTCGAGCGACAGCTTCCGCGTCGCCGTGCACGAGGTTCGCGAGCGGTGCCGTCGCGGCTGGCGTGTCGTCCGTTATGTCAGCCGTAAAGCGAATCCTGCACATGAATTAGCACGTGAAGGTTTGAAGAGCATTTCGCGTCAACCTGCTCTCGCTGCAGCGTGACCTGATCACAAGCCGTGCGGAAAAGCGTGGCTATACTGCGATTTGTCCGCACCAATTGATTTTGAATCAGGAGCCGAAATGTCAGCAGACGAGACGGCGCAGGGACAGCAAGGCACGACACGCAAGCGTCGCGGTCGTCCACCGGGCAGCAAATCGAAAACCGGTACACGGCGCAGGCTTGGGGGCACCGAGCTGATTGAACAGCTGAACAAAATGGTCGCCGAGCTCATCAAGGAGAATCGCAAGCTGAAGCGTCAGGTCGAGAAGATGACGGCGCGGGGCACGAAGGCCGCGAGCAGCACCGTTGAGCGCAGCTTGCGCACGATCCAGCGCCGGGTGCAGCGAGCGTTGGGCGCGCCCAAACGGCGCAAGCGGGGCACCACTGCGGCCGCAACCCCGACACGACGTCGCGCCACCACGAGGCGCCGCCGAAAATAGGGACCCCCGCGGAGTCCCAGACTCCGTGGGTTAAAAAGCCGGCTAGATTCCCGGCGCGTGCTCCATTTGTTTGGCCGTTCGATATGCGTCGACGATGCTGAACAGCCACAGCGCGCCACCGCCGAGCTCCATCGGCACGCCGATCACAGCGCCGATCGCGGTCAGGTCCAGGTCCAGGCCGAAGAATTGCAGGCCTCCGATGCCGAGGAGGTATGCGATGCCCTTCATGTTGTGGCCGAGGTAGAAGTGGCCGCAGCCGGGGACGATCGCAAGGGCGGCGGCAAGAGCAGGGCTCTTGCGCGTTTGGGGGTACACGCCTTGATATGGGCCTTGATACGCGCCGGAGGCGGGCGCGCCGCATCGTGGGCACGGCGCGGTGGGATTGGTGATCAGTGCACCGCAGCGGCCGCAGAGCATCTCGGATGCCATACCTCTAGGATGCCCGTTTTTACAGACTCCAAATCGTGGCTAGTAGGCCGGATTTATTCCGGCCGTCCCTGACGCCGCACCCTGTCGCTTGCGTTGCTAGGAAAGCCGCTTCGGTAATCCCATCCCGGGAAGGAGAGCAGGGGCGCGAATCCGGCCGCGTTGACGACGGCCTTGGGAACGGATACCGGTCGGCCGTTGAGCGCCCCGATGAGAGGGAACCGAGCCGGTTCCCTCTCATAATGAAATCGTGGACCTCGGCTTCACGGCTGACGAGGAGGCCTTCAGACAAGAGGTCCACGGCTGGCTCGACCACAACCTCCCGGCGGAGTGGCGGCACAAGGGCGTGGGCGGCTTCCGCGAGGTGGAGGAGACCGATCTTCAGCGGCAGTGGCAGCGCCGCCTTCACGATGCCGGCTGGCTGAAGCTCGCCTGGCCCAAGGAAGCGGGCGGCCGCGACGCTTCACCCGTCATGCAGGCCATCTACCAGGAGGAGATGGCCAAGGCGGGCGCGCCAATCATCCTCGGCCGTCTGGGCGTGAGCCTCCTGGCGCCGACATTGCTAGTGCATGGGTCGCAATGGCAAAAGGACACCTACGTCGAGAAGATCCTTTCCGGTGAGCTGATCTTCTGCCAGGGCTTCAGCGAGCCTGATGCCGGCAGCGACCTTGCGGGTCTTCGTGCTCGCGCCGAGCGTCACGACGGGCACTGGGTCCTCAACGGACAGAAGACATGGTCGAGCGGAGCGCACTACGCGGATAAGAGCTTCCTCCTCGCGCGGACCGACCCCGAGGCCGAGCCGCACAAGGGCATCTCCTTCTTCCTGGTCGACATGCATCAGCCAGGCGTTGAGGTGCGGCGCATCCGGCAGATGACCGGCGGCGGAGAGTTCTGCGAGATCTTTCTGTCCGGCGCGGTCGTGGAGGATCGCGACCTCGTTGCCGAACCTGGCGCCGGCTGGAAGATCGCGATGACCGTCTTCGGGTTCGAACGCGGCGGCCTGGCCCAGGCGGCTCGCTTCGAGCGCGCCGTGGCGGAGTTGGCGGGCCTCGCGCGAGACCGTGGCGCAGGCTCGGACCCGATGGTCCGCCAGAAGATCGCCCAGGCGCAGATCGAAGCCCACGTTTTCCGGGTCATCGGCCTGCGCAACCTAACGAGCGCGCAGCAGGGCCGTGCACCCGGGCCCGAGGCATCCCTCACCAAGCTCTACTGGAGCGAGATGGACAAACGGCTTCAGGAAACCGCGGTCGGCCTCCAGGGTCCTTATGGCGTGCTGGCGCCTGGTTCGCCGTTCGCGGTCGAGGAAGGCCGGTGGCAGTACGGATGGATGTGGGCGCAGGCCGAGACGATCTACGCAGGTTCGTCGGAGATCCAGCGCAACATCATCGCCGAGCGTGTGCTCGGGCTACCGCGCGGCCGCTGATGGCGACGACGTCCGTAGTCGACAGGCTTCGCGCGCGTGTGGGCCATTCCGCGCCCCCCGTCTCGGCCGCGGTCGAGGCTGGCCACCTGAAGCGATTCGCCGAGGCCATCGGCGACCCCAACCCGCGTTGGCTCAAAGAGGCTCCGCCCACCTTCCTGGTGGCGCTCGTCCCCACCTCCATGCATCTCGCCGAGGCCGAGGAGTACGGAAAGGGCTGGCTCAACGGAGGCAACCGGTTCGAGTACGTGGAGCCGGTCATGGTCGGTGACCGGATCACCGCGACCGGCAAGGTCGCCGGGGTCTACGAGAAGACAGGATCGAGCGGCTCGCTGCTCTTCATCATCTTCGAGACCGAGTACGTCAACCAGCACGGACGGACGGTCGCGCGCCTGCGGGGGACTGCGATCAGGCGATGAACGTGAACGTCGGCGACGAGATCCCGGAGCTGGTCAAGCAACCGACGACGCGACAGCTCGTCCAGTACGCGGGTGCGCAGGGCGATTTCTACGAGATCCATTACGACCAGGACTACGCGCGCAGCGTCGGCCTTCCAGGCGTCATCCTGCACGGCCTCCTGAAGGCGGCGTTCCTCGGCCAGCTCGTCACCGATTGGCTGGGCGATCGCGGCACGCTGAAGAAATTCGAGGTCAGCTATCGGGGCATCGACCAGCCCGGGCGGCCTTACCGCTCCCGGGGCCGGGTCACGAAGGTGGTGGGCCCGCTCGTCGAGCTCGAGGTGTGGGGCGAGGACCCTGGCGGCAACAAGACCACGGTCGGATCCGCCACGGTCGAGATGAAGGGATAGGCGATGACCTTCTTGATTGTCAAATACATCCACATCATTGCCGCGATCACGGCCGTGGGCTTGAACATCAGCTATGCGATCTGGATCCTTCGAGCCCAGCGCGAGCAGGCGCACACCGCTTTCGCGCTCAAAGGGATCAAGTTCCTCGACGACCGGATCGCGAATCCCGCTTATGGCGTGCTGCTGCTCAGCGGACTGTTGATGGTGGTGCTGCTGCCCATTCCGATCACGACCCTGTGGATCGTGATCGCGCTAGTGCTCTACGCGGTCATGCTCGTCGTCGCGATCACCCAGTACACGCCGACGCTACGGAATCAGATCAAGCTCGCCGAGGCAGGCGACACGACATCGGCCGAGTTCACCCGCCTGGCGAAACGTGGTCAGATCCTGGGTCAGACCCTCGCGGTGATCGTGCTCGTGATACTGGCCATGATGGTCTTCAAGCCCCACCTGTAGGGGACCTGCGCGCGGAGCGCCGCCATGCCCCGCATCACCAACATCACGGACGCGTCGATCACGCAGTAGCCGCCGGCGATGACCGACGGCGGGTTGCCAGACGGGATGTGGGTCCACGGCGCGACCGGCACCCAGTACCAGTTCCCGAAGGACGTGCCGAATATCTCGAGCACGCCGGTGGCAATGAAGATGGCGGCGAACAGCGACCAGCGCGGCGAGCGGAGCACGAACCACGCGAAGACCGGGAGGCAGAGGGCCCCCTGAAGGTCGAAGCGGCCGGTCAGCAGCGGGAGCAGGGTGATTCCGGCCAGCGCCCATGCACCCGCGCTCGCGAGTATCACGTGGGCCACGCGCCGCCCGTATTTCATGACGACCGGTGTGCGTGCCGCCAGCAATCCGAACAAGTACACGCCGCCGTGGCCGGGCGGCACGAACAGCGGCACGTTGTGCAAGCGATATCGGTAAACGCCCCAGATCAGCGAGCCGAAAATTTCAAACCCAGTCGCGACTACCACGCAGATCCAGACCTGCAGGCGCTGCTCCTTCGGGACCTTCAGGGTGGCGAAGTACAGGGCGGCGAAGGTCAGTACGCCCAGGAGCCGTTGCTGCCAGATCGCCGTGATGTGGCTGTCGGCCAGCAAGAGGAGCGGCAGGTAGGTGAGCACGTAGGCGTGGAGCCAGTACGGCTTGAAAAAAGACAGCACCGACGAAATGTTAATGGGGAGTGGGGAGATGAATTCCTACTTGATCGATCCCCGTACGTCGATGAGGCCGC
>WNEZ01000144.1_pt1 | contig 53901 bp, 79 predicted proteins | sample 5400521 | NCBI WGS metagenome assembly WNEZ01 (sample SAMN13153339, study PRJNA577476) | soil metagenome | isolation source: 120 cm saprolite under Douglas fir tree site 2 hole 1 replicate 1 | place: USA:California | collected 2015-04-18
AAGGTCAATACTGATGGCTCGGTCCAGTTGAACGGGGTGATCCGCAACTGGACCGATGGGAGCCGTGCAGGACAGGACTTGTATGGGAATGGGAGCCCGACCGATTCGGTCTCATCCGGGGTCTATATTCTTGGCTGCACGAAAGCCTCTGAAACGAGATCGCGTCTGACCTTCGCGGGCTTGTGGGCGACACCCTTCACAGCAGAATGTGATGTCTACCTGGGCGGTGATGTCCCGACGCAGAGCATCACCTACCTAACGACGTTTTGGGGCAATAACGATAACGGCTACGCCTATGCGATTGAACTGACGACACAGGTGATCCAACTCAGGCTCGGCGCAAACGCGGGCTCGGGTACCTCTTCTCAGCTTGCATCGGTCACTTTCGGCACCAAGCTCTCCCCCGGCTGGTATCGTATCCGTGTGGTTTTGTCGGGCTCCACCCATAGCATCTATGTGGGCGGCTCCCTCAAGCTCTCAGTGACCGACTCCACCTATTCCTCGGCGGGCTACCTCGCCATACGAAACCGTAATGGGGAGCCAGCCATTAGCATCAACATGCAGAGCGATAATTTCGGGGTGATGAAGGCCAAGTCCGGTATCTGGCAATCTCCATCGATCTCGATCAACAGCGTCACCACGGTCGCCTCCTCGAGGATATCCTGGGACCCATCGCTTTCGCAGGGTGGAACGATCCTCGTTCAGACCTCCACCAATGGCGGGACGACCTGGAAGAACTGTACCAATGGCGGCTCCATTCCAGACCTTGGCCCTGGATCATCAGGAACCGGAAAAAGCCTACTAGTGAAGGTGAATGAAAGTGTCACCAGCACTCAGTACATGCCCATTATCCGCTCGCTGTCCTGGGTCGTTTCTGGCGGCTATGTGTCCAGTGGAAGCAGACACACCCTCCCGCTTGCCATAGACTTCATGAATCGGGCCAACCAGGCGCTCCTGGGAACGGCCAGCGATGGACAGACCTATGCAGAGGTAGGAACGGGAACGAGCGCAATAGCCGCGGGGGTCGCGACCATTGCCAACACGACCGGGATCGTCTTCGAACACCTGGGAAGTAAAACAGCCGCCGATAGTGAGAGCAGTATCGAGTTTCAACTAGGAGTCTCGACGATCTCCCCCGGGCTCGTCCTGCGCTATGTGGACGCAAACAACTGGTATGCGGCAGTTGTCACCCCGACCTCGCTCACTCTCTATAAATGTGTGGCCGGGGCAATAGCGACCTTAGCCTCCGCCGCCATTGCCATCAGCCTGGCAACATGGTACCGGCTGAGATTCAGGATTGTGGGAGTCCCTGGAACCGGGCCAGCAACCCTCGCTGGTCATGTATGGACAGATCAGACAGTAGAACCCGGGGGTCCAGTCAACCCGCAATGGACCGTAGTCGGCTTTGATTAAGAGAACAAGGAGATAACGAATGGCAGCAGCAACCGTTCAAGCCCAGTGTGGCACCGGGGGCTCGGTATCGTGGGCAAACGCTGAAACCGGCGCGAAGATGTCCAGAGAGGACAGTTTGGCAGGAACGACGCCGATTCCTATTCCGCTCGCCACGGGTACCAACTTCTCATGGATAAAGAACCTGGTGTTAGCGGTGACCGGGGCAGGTACCACGACTATGAGCAACCGGCGTATCCAGATGGCAAGCTCACCTTCGACCGGGCTCCAACTGTTCTGGAAGTTGGTCGCCGTGGCCTCCTACGTTCAATCCGCCGTCGGCAACATGCCCGCCGCTTCGGGCTCCAATGGCGCGACCCCTGCCGGGTATACGCTCATGACGACCTCCCCGGTCCAGTACGATAACACAGGAGTGGTAACATCGGGAACCGGTCCAAACGGGGGTATGACCGTGATTGTGCTAGGGGTGGACTTCACCTTTGTCGGCGGCCCTGGCAATGCAACGGCCCTGCCGAGCCTGACGTTTACCTACGACGAGGCATAAGATTTGGAGGAAGTATGGCAATCGTAACAAGTGATGCTTACACCTGGCAGGTCACCTATGAGGATACGACGAGCGTTCCTGAATTTGAAGGGGTGGGAACGTTCGGGCGCGGGTGGGCAGAGGTTGACCAGGCGCGTGTAAAGCGCCTTACCCTGGTGGGTCAAGGCAGAGAATACAGCGTCCATATTCGCAGCGGGGCAATCCCTGTATTTTTCAGACGGAGGAGCCTCACCGTCGGGATAGTGGACGGGGGTCAGGTGGAGCGGAAAACCATCCATTGCATCGGGTGGAAGCGCGAGCAGGACGCGGTTTACCTGTTCGTATGGGACGATGGGAGTACACTGCTCACGGATGATTTGCAAGCGGTCTAGGGGCATAGCATGACAGTCCTACAACTCAACGGTTCCAACGTAGCAGCGGCTATCGTCTCAACCGGCTTTAAGGCTGCTCCGGCGACAGGGGGCACCGAGACAACTAGCACCGTGTTGGTTGCTCTCTCCTCAACGGGATGGCTTGAACTTTCACCGGGAGTCACCGGAACTCCAACCCCAGCGGGGAGTGAGCCTACCACACCGTCTGGCAAGCACTTCTTTTTCGATGCCACGACGCTGGTGGGCAATACCCTTACTGGCGGCACCTTCACCGTCAAGCACACCATTTCCCAAACCCGGACCATGGTCGGGGTCCTCGTTATGCGGGTCTGGCTCTGGAATGGGACAACATACACCCAAATAGGCAGTGATGTCTCGGCCTCCAGTCAGACACTCGCCACAGCCAAAACCACATATACCTATACAGGCACCATTCCGGCACAGGCGTTCACCAGCGGGCAATATCTGAGCTATGATTTCCTACTCGACATCACCACCGGGCCGCTTGGTGGCGCTAACACACTCACAAATTACTGGAGTAACAGTGGTACAACAGGTGTAGCGGGTGATGCAGAGGTGGCTACTCAGGGGTATGTGCCTTCGCTTACCACCAGCACCCGGACGGTCCCAATGAGCGCGGCGCTCCTGGCAACAAAGACCCGGACGGTTCCGATGAGCGCCTCGGTCGGTCCTCCAAATCGAACCGTTCCGATGAGCACTGCGCTTATCCAGACCAGGACGCGCACCGTTCCCATGAGCGCATCACTCAATTTCACCAGCGTACGCTCCGTTCCGATGAGCGCGGCGCTCCTGGCAACAAAGACCCGGACGGTTCCGATGACTGCCGCCCTCACCATTCCAGGCCCAACCTCGGGCGGCTTTGCCCTCTATGCCAACGGAACCGGGGTTGCCTCTTTCGATGACTTCAGGGTGACGGCCTTCCCTGACCCCTCGCTCGCGTGCGAACCGGCAGGCCGGGCAGGGAGTAGTTATGTCGGGTGGAATGCGAACCTGCCCACGGCTGCTACCACGGTCGGGATAGATACCTCGACTCGGGGCGATGGGACTGACTGGGTAGATGTGTCGGCCCAAAACGGTGGTCCTATTCCTGGCATTTTCACGCAGCCTGACCCAACGACAGACGGCTTCTCCGCTGATACGAGCGCGCTCTATACCAGCACCTTCCGAACTGGCGGGAGTGTAGCGACCGTCTTCTATGACCTGGCAAACTCCCGGCTGATCCTCACCGGCGGGAGCATGGCGATCTACTATCTCAACTCGATAGCCCGGGCCGATATCGACGAGCTGGTGATTATGGACCAGTCAGACGCCGGGGGTCTGGTCTTGCGCTTCCAAGACCAAAGCAACTTCTACCGCCTGGTCGTGGCCGATGACTCCTCCAACGTGGGGACCGCTTCTCGCCTTACCTTGTATAAGGTGTTGGCAAATGTGGATACCCTGCTCGCCCAGGCAACCATCAGTTTTCCTCGAGGGACGTTCCATGCTGTTCGCGTCTCTATGCTGGGAGGCGTCATCACTGCCTGGTTCGATGGCACAGTTGCCCTGGCGTATACCGACCCGTCTCCCTTTGGGGCGGGCAACATCGGACTCAGGACTGATGGAGGCGCGGTGGGCTCCCGGTACTATATGTTGTGGGTGCAGCCCCAGGGCGATCTCTTGCTCAACACCTATGTTTACACCCGCCAGAGGCTCGATACATCTGATGTCAACTTTACCGGTCAACTTACCGATATCACCACCTCGGTCAAAAGTCCGGCCATTGAGAGCGGCCCGGTGATCCCACAACTCCACCAACTGAACAAGCCCTTTGCCGAGTACATCGACAAGGAGATACAATCGCTGGCCGACACGGCTGATAAGTGGTGGGGGATGGACGATAACAAGGCCTTGTCCTTCCGCCAGAGGCAAGCCGTACCCGCGCCCTGGCCGGTCTCGGAAAGCGATCTTGTGGCCTTTACGGTCCTGCCTGCTTATAGCGGGAATGCGTACAGAAACCGGCAAACGATCATCAACGTCGTGGACACCATTCAGGTCAACAACGAGCAGAAAGTAGCCGATGGAACGGCGACCAGTTGGGCTATGGGCTACCGGCTGGCCGGGGCTCCTACAATAACGGTGGGAGGCGTCAACAAGTCGGTCGGGGTCAAGGGGATCGACACCAACAAAGATTTCTATTGGCTCCTCAACGATGTCAACATTGTCCAGGATAGCAACGCGGCGCTCATTCCCAACTTGACGGTGATATCAGTTACCTACCTGGGCAACTTTGATACGCTCTATACAGAGGATAGATTGGCCGAACAGACGTTGCGGGCCAGCATAGAACAGGGGACCAGCGGCATTGTCGAGAACGTGGTAGACGGAGCCGGTATCCCGATGGCCGCCGCTATCGCCATGGCCTCAGGGCTCCTTACCAAGTTTGCGAAAACGGCGGTCACCCTGGTTGGGAGTACCCGGCGATGGGGGCTCCTGCCCGGGATGCTGGCAAACGTCTTCATCCTCAGTTACCCGCTCATGTTTGACCGGCAACTACTAATCACAAAGGTCGTTTTGACTCCTACGATAGAGAATAACAATACAGTGTATATTGCTGCCATAGAAGCCACAGATGGGCCTTCTTTGGGCAGTTGGAGCCGAGTACTTTAAGGAGTTAGAGAGATGCAACAATACCTGATCGTCACACGCAATACCCCGGACGTGGTCAACCTCATGTCCGGGTATCAAAACGCGAACAACATCTACAATGAGACGGGGCGAAGATACTACATCTGGACCAACACGACGGCTGACGATAAGGACAACTTTGAAAACCTGCAAACGCTCAAGGTGATTCTGGCGCTTGTATCGTTGCCAGCAGTGGAGACGCTCTAGGGGAACAATCATGGCTATACTGAATCTGATCTTTTCTATCATCTTCCTCCTGTGGTTTTTTATCGTGGCGTTCCTCATCTGGTACTATGGACGCAAGAGTGCAGAGCGTGCGCGAAAACTTGAGGAAGTGTTGGCCGATTCCGTGTTTCGCTCAAGTGAGGCAGCAGTCAAGGCAGCCGAGGCAGCCAGAATACTCGCTGATGCAATCACCAAAGCAGGCATGCCATGATCGGACTCCTCTCAACCTTCCTCCCCTACATCCTGGCTCTCTGCACGGCCCTTGGGGGCGCATTGATGCTCAGGCAGGGGTATAACAGGCAGCTTGCATCGACCCAGGATCGCATTATTCGCGCACAGGAGATTGAACGCCGTGGACTCCAAGAGGAAATTGACGCGGTGAAACTGGAACTAAGGAAGCAGAAGCGCATTCTCTCTACGGTCCAATTTGCCCTCAAGCGCCGAGGCCTGATTATCAGCCTGGACGATGGGGATTTTATTAGCCTGTATGATATGGGCAAGCAAACAACGGTGACTATTCCCACGCAGGAGGCCAAGCCTATTGAAATTGCCCAGGAGAAGGAGGAAGGATCCTAAGCATTGTCATTGCAATTTTCGCATTGTTGAAGCTAGGAGGCGTTATGAAGAGTTACCTGTTTATTGGCACCGAGGATTTCAAATGGGGTCCGTCCAACTACGACGGGCCTATTGCCTTGTGTAAAAAATACGGGATCACCGGGCTCCTGGTCAAGGCCTACGAGATCACACAAGGGCTCTGGTATGGCGGGATCACCGGCTTCGATGCAATCTATCAGCACATCACCGGAGCCAGGCTTGAGTGTATCCCCTATGGTTTTTTATATGGAGGTGTTGGCCTCCCTGCTGAGGCAGCGGTGGGGCTCCTATTCATGGACAAGTATGGGGTCTTCTGCATGGATTCCGAATCGGCCTTCGATGGACATACGGACTGGGGGCAAAAGCTAGCCACGATTTGGAACGGGCATCCTGGGCGTTTGTGGATCTCGACCTGGGCGAACCCGGCCGACCATAACCAGCTTGGCTTTATAGACGCGCTCAAGCCTCATGTCCAGGCCTGGATGCCGCAGGTCTACTCAGACAAGCTTGCCCCGATGGCCCTTGCCCAGTGGCCTCACGGCCTCCCTATGCAGCCAACCGTTGGAATAGTTGGAGACGGCGACCCCAACACCGGGGCGAACCATGTCCACCTCTTCGGGAGTACCGACATTTCCATTTGGGAGTACGAAGAAGGGGTCGCCCATGGTGACCGACTCGGCGCGATTATGACCGCTGCAGGAGTCCAGACAGCGCCAGCCCCGCCGCAAGTGATCCATGCACCCTTTCCTATGGTCAGTGAGCGAACCCCGGTGACCGGGGATAGTCACCCCAGCGAGAATGCAGGGCTTAACTGTGTTGCCGCCTCCATCCTGGCCGGGGTGATGTGGCTCCTTAGGAAAACGCAACTTGATAGCACATTCAACCCTGATGCCCTGAAGGACGCGGTGTATGGGCAAGGGTATGTCGGGGGGATGGCAGCCTCTGCCTTTGTTTCCTACCTGGCCAAGCAATTTGGTATCACGCTCGCCTCCTTCAAGGGTACCTCTGCCCAGCTTGTGCAGCGTACACACACGGAACTGAAGGCTGGTCATCCTGTGGTGATGACCATTGCGAATCCTTACGGGAATCCGGTATATACCCACGTCTGCGTGTTTCACCCGCCTGAGAAGCCAGGGGAACTGACCGTTATGGACCCCTGGCCGCCAAAGGATATCACCAGGGCAGATGCGCGGTGGGAAGCGTTACTACTCGACAATGAAATCTGGATAATGTCCAAGATCGGAGAAGACATGGTACCTCTGACCCTGAATGATGTAAAACAATACTTTACACCCAACCCCGACAGTTCTTGGACCCGGCTAGATAAAGCGGGCAAGGTTGTTGTGGACAGCGCGGGCTCCCCAGTTATTCTCAAGGGAGCAATCAAGGATGACTGGTGTAACCACGGCCTGGCCGCCATTCCTGATATCGGTCTCCCGACAGGGAACGAGACCCAGGTGGACCCGGCGAATCACCCTGAAATTGTGGACCAGGAGTTCGAACGCTGCAAACGACGGTTCGACCCCCACCATGTGAAGGACAGCCCGGCCCACGCCGGGGTTGTGTATAGCCCGCATATTGAGAACCTGTACGGCGCACAAGACAAGCTGAATATGGCCCTGGACCAGCTCGCAACCGCCGAGAAACAACTGGCGGCAGGGGCAGCGCCGGGAGCCCCGGCAAGTGGCGCGGCGGCCAGCCCGGAATCGGCCTATATGGCAGCCGTGAAGTCAATTAAGTCTATCGTTGATCCGCTCGCGGTCTAAGGAGATATCATGGACCTGAATACCATCGTCAACATTATCGTGTTTTTCGTCCTTCCGTGGGCTGTGCCGCTCCTGCTCACCCTTTGCGCCTATTGGTACCGCCGCCTGATTGCAGCGCTCCCGGTCGCACAACGGGCCGAGGCGGTGAGGTTGACCCAAATGGGGGTCGCATGGGCCGAGCAGGCGCTAGGGTCCACCCCTGGTACAGCCAAACGTGAGGAGGCCATGACCAAGATCACGGCGATGCTTGCCTCGGCCAAGATCGTTGTGTCACCTCATCTTATCGACATGGCCTTGGAGGAAGCCGTTCATGCCATGAACACGGCTCCCGATCCTCTGCTGGCCGTCCCCTACCCGGTGAGCCCGCCGCCTCTGCCGTCTGTGGGTGGAGTACCTCCAAGGCCAGCACCCCAACCTATCATTTTAACCACCTCGTCTCCGACCTCGGCTGCTGCCCAACAGCCCTAACAATACACAAGTCCCTTGCCTGGTGTTGCCCGGGCAAGGGACCGTGTTGAAAGTGAGACCGAAACGAGAGTGGGTGTGTGCTCTACGTGTGCCAAGAACGTAGTAGTCTCTCTCCTATGGGTTACAGGCCGTTTGGTTAATAGAGAAGTACGAGAGGTCGTCTCCATTCACAACGACGTGCTGATGAGCGCACACGGCAGGCGTGGGAGTCGCAGGAAACAGAACGTTGGAGACGCGGTTCGATGTCATTCCCAGGAAGTAGATCGTGGTAGCAAACACCACCAGCAGGAATACTGCGCTGAACACTCTCAGCACATGTCCCATCCTCATAGATCACCTTCCATTCTCTCTCTCTTCACCCTCACGTCAAGGACAGAAAAGCGTTCCAGACGTGATGCCCGTCAGTCGCTTCAATAAAGTACTGACCAGTGACGCAGCCTGTAGCAGTAAAAGGCCCAGTAGCAAAATTCCCAAAGTTGTCTGTTGTTACCACTGCTGCATCAATAGTGTCACCAGCACAGCGTGAAGGCACTGCGCCAGTATTAAAGTCACTTCTAAACGACAACTTTGTTAGGTCAGGCAGTCCGTGGCCGCTTACAGAAAACGTGATGATACCATTTAGCGGCTGACCGGCAGGATGCAAATGAATATCATGGTTCGTGTAGGAACCAGTTGGGATGTCGTTATCCTCTACATCGGTGAACGCAACCGCCTGGTGGGCGGAGGCTCCGGGGACACGTTGGGCGGCTACTCCAAAGAATAGGGCCAGAGAGAAACAGACGCCGACGATGGCCAGTAAAATACGGGTGGGTCGATTCATACGGTGAAACATAACGTACTCCTTTGACACAACTTCACTTCTAAACAAACACGCCCTCCCTCCCAACATGACGGGAGAAAGGACGAGTTGACTACTGGTAGAACGAATGATCTCCCAACGGGTAACAATCAGCCAAACAAGGGAATATCTCTACGGCTGCTTTTGTTCTGCAGGCATATCCTCGTTAATAGTGATGATAGGAGGTACAGTGATCTCATATCCGATACCGTCGGGAATGAGATCGACGGTGAGCGTCACCTTATAGCTTTTCCCTGGATTGGCTTCGCGTAACTGCTTCAAGTAGTCTGCATAGGCCTGTAAAAACTCTTCACTCATCTGAAATTCAAATTGATTTGCCATTTCTCACCCTTCCTATATACTGTATCGCTCCTCCACCTTGCCGGTGTCCATATCCAGGAACGCCACCATCTCTTCGAAGGCCGGTAACACACCTTCGGGCTCGTCCAGGCAACACCAGAGATGGAGCGTCTCGGTGAAGCTGACGTATCGGGCCTTGGGAGGGAATTTCTGGTAACACTCCCGATCCTCGCCGATGAAGGCCAGGCGCACAACATGGAGGTCATCATAGCTCGGGCGCTTCTTCGGATTGGACTTGGCGACCGACACATGGAGCCAGTTCTTCCCGTCCCGTTTGACCGAGACATCCTCCCATACGGTGAGGCGCTCCCCGACCACTCGTTCCCACATAAGGCCGTGTTCTTTCCTCTGGATGACGTGCCAGCCGAAGGGAGCCGGGAGCCCGCTCCATGTGTGGCTATCAGTCAGGTCAATCTCACTGGTCGCAGTACCGAAGCGGGGATCGTCCACGATTAGTACCTCCCATAGCAAATAGCGGTATCATCGGACAGGCCAGGCCAGGGGAGAATGTGAATTTCAGTGTAGCCCATCTGAGGCCGGACCGCTGCCAGGTAGACGGGCTCGCCAGTCTCACGTATGAACTCCCGGTAGCCGTCGACCGAGAGGTAGATTTCAGTGGGCAGGACGAGAAACGCGCATACGAAGTCGGTGAGGGCCTCAACAACTAACATCAAGGCCGGGAGCCCGGTCTTGTGGCAGACCGTCCGGGGCAAGCGGCGCGCGTCCCGCCATATCGGTACCTGCCGGGTGATCTTCGTCCTGGGGGATAGGGGTAGTCGGGAGGGCGTCTGGGCCGGGCCAGGAACCGGGGTCGAGGGAAGGGAGATCGCCGCCATATGGATCGTCGGAAGGTCGGGTATCGTGTCGGGCGGGTATAAATGGGTTGGGTGCAACATGGTAGGGTGGGCCTTTCTTTCTCGCGTCCTCAGCCTCGGCGGCGAGGCGAAGCGCGTCTTCTTTCCACTTTTCGGCTTGTCCAATGGTAAAGACAGCCGGGTAACCAATAAGCTGAACGGACATGCGTTCGGCGAGAGCAAGTAACTCCTCGATGCGCCTCTCAAGGGAGGCCAGGACGAGATACGGGAGAGGTTCGGGTGTGTCAGAATCCATACATTGCTCCTTACAAAAACAGACAGGACATGCACATAATAACACGTCCTGTCAAAAGGTCATGCGGTTGCACCCTGTTTGCCCAAGGCGACCTGTTTCTGCTTTTCGGCGGCCTGTGCTTTCAGGTTGGTGATATCGGTTTGCAGTTGCCCGATGTGGGAGACCTCGAGCGGGTCGGGTATCTCGCCGAACACAGCTTGCAGACGGGCATGCCACCATTCAGGCTTGTTGGTTGCCTTCGGGTAGAGCCTGATATACTCGCCCTGGATGGCTTTGATTGCCTCGGGCGGTGCTATCTTCGGCTGCTCCTGTTCGGATTGCGTCCCGTTCCCGTTGGTATGCGTGGGCTGTGCCTGGTGTACGGGAGCATCGACCAGGCGATACCCTTCTTCCAAATCATCCCCGGCGGCCTGAGTCCCGAATCCGAGGGCGGCCAGGGCGCGGCCTATTGCCCCGGTCTCGGCCTTTTCGATGAAATCGGCAAAACTGGCCGCCTTCTCACTCTTGGAGCCCTCGCCGATCCCGCCCTCGCCGGTTTCAATGTGAGCGTGAAAGCTGGCGAAGCCCTTGGCCCGGATGATAACTTTCTCAGAACGGCGCTTCTCCTCGTTCCATTTGAACGACTCAGCCTCGGTATCCATGTTCAAATCGATGAGGATGGGCTTCGTCTTAATAATCCCGTTGGGATACTTGGAACGAAACCAGACGAGCCGCCATTGGACGGGTAAGTAGTCTTTGGAGCCCTTATCTCGCGTTTTCAGTTGGATGATGTAGGGCTTCGGATCGAAGCCCGGGTCAATAACGGGAGTGGTATCAGTTGTTTGCATCGACTAGCTCCTTTATCCACTCAAGCGGAACACTTCCTACAGGGACGGTATACCAGTGTTCGTCATAGTCCGGGCGCTCCACTTCCATGAGGAGCGAGGTGAAGCCGGTCCCTATCCCGGAGCGCATCACCACGTTCTCAGGTCCGACCCTAACCTCCTGGCGTAAGGACTCAGGAAGCTCCTCGGTCGAGGAGAAGGTGTGAACGGTGAAGACCGGATGGTGGATCGCTGGAATCAGCTGGACTGTCTTGGCTCCTGCCGGGTATTGTGCCGAGGCGTAGCGCATGGACTCTTCCAACGTCACCCGGTCGTTTATATCAAGGTCGCTTGTCCGGGTCCAGCCCCCAGCATAGTCAAAACTGGCCTCCCCGTCCTCATCGCGCATGGAGCCTTTGCAGTATTCCATGTGGTAGACCTCAATGGTCACCCCCTCGGGCCAGCGCCAGAGGTCGGCCCTCGTCCTGGTGACCATGTCATCGACCAGGGCAGAGAGGCGCTTGTGTTCTGCGACCAGGGCGTCCTTTTTTGCCTGGTTAGCGGCCTCGGCCTCCTCTATTTGCCGTCGGCGGATGGCGTTGGTATGCTCGTCGTTAAAACGGCGGCTCTCCTCTTTGGCCTTCCTATCGGCTTGCTCCTGGGCGTACTCTGCCAGGTACAGGAACAGGGTCGCTTGCAGATTTGGCCCGGTGACCCCAGAGGCCTTGTGCGACCATGCAGAGTCTCTCCCTTTTTGAGAGGCGAAGATGGTCCAGTGGGAAAGGGAGCGGCCTATGTGCCAGTCGTACTCGCCATAGGTGAAACAGGCCGAAACGTTGTGCGACTTGTTTGTCCCATTGCTGGCGTAGGAGTGGACATAGCGCCAGGTGACCGAACCCATAAACTCCTCGGTCAACACTTGCTCCATCGCCTTGTATAACTCGACCTCTGAGTTATGCTCCATAATCTGGCGGGCTTCTTCCTGCCGGACTTTCTCCTCGGCCAGTATCTTCGCCCGGGTCTTCACCGCTCCCTGTACTAAGCTCTCAAGGTTTGTGGTCATGGTTGGGTCTACTTTCTGCCAGCCGGGTAGCGGGCTGGCGCGCACTCTACCTCATAAAATGGAATATATGGTCGCCGTTCAATTGACCGCGCTCGGCCAGCGGGATAGGGGGTGAAACAACATCGGGAGTCCGGGCAGCCTCAACAACTGCTAAGGCCTCATCACCGTGTTTGCAATGGCTGTGGCCTTCGTATCCGGGACAATCGCAATAGGCCCGCCCGTTTATAACCGTCGTGGTGTAGGGCTGGGTGATCCCTTCGGCCTGGGAACGCGCCGAAGGGCGGATAGTGAATGTCGCTTCGAGAATATCTAACATCGGTCTCCTTTCAAAAAAACGGGAGAGAGGGCCTGTAAGGGGTCACTTCTTCGGGGGAAGTAAGCCCTCGCTCCCTACCTCTCTAATTTTACCATATTCCTAACGAATATACAAGAGTCATTGATAATCCGTAGGATGTATGGTATACTGGTGACCTTGTTGTAGGTAGAACATGTGGAAGGAACGAACAAACAATGATGAAACGAGATGCGGTAGAGCGGGAATGGATGGGTCGGGTGGAGGTCCAGGTGGGCTTAATGTTGGATGTGATGAAGGAGATGGGAAGTGGAAGGCTTGACCCGGCAGCGATGGAGCGGATTGCGAAGGATATTCTGGCGCGGCAGCTTCACCGCTTGATTTACGATGTGGTCGCCATGGAGGCGCAAAAGACCCCTAACAGGGATGCTTGACAAGCGAGCGAGGATAGGTGTATTGTTGAGCGCGGGGAGACGTGCGATAGTGAGGCACAGGCAAGAGGACGAGCACGCCTCCCCAGGCCGGGGCTCCGGCCTTTTTTTATGCGCTATGGCTCCGCTTGCGCTGATCTATCTCGGCCTTTGTTGCAGGCCTGGGAGTGAGCAGCGCGTCGATATCAGACTTGCGGTATAACCAGACCCGGGCATCGGTCGGGTCCTTGAGAGCCTCGATCCCCTTACTGGCTTTCTGGAAGGTTTTAATGTCCATCGGGCGACCTCCCCGTCCGAGGAGTGTTCGGGCTTCGGTCTGAGTGAGATACTCAGTATTCCCTACGATTGTTGGCACAGGCATGGTATCCTCTCCTTGCGATTATTGTATACTCCATACGACTACTTATTATTTTACCCGATAATGTTTCACTTTGCAATACATCTGTCGGGCTATCTCATCCAGACAGGAGTGGGGAGCCCTCACCGTTCCTCACTTCACCCTCTTTTGTGAGGCAATAGAAAACATGTTCCAAGGTCATCATATTGGCATAGGTGATGAAGTCAACATATGCCGCCTGGCCTCCCTTGATGTCCAGGAGGCGAGGCCAGCCCTGGCGGGAGGCCTCAGCCATAAGGGAGCGTTCGAGCTGCAAACGTTTTATAATGACCTCCCGCCGTCGCTCCCGCTCCATATCTTCCCACTTATCCATGACAGGGACGGCCTTCGCCAGCCCGAGGTCGGCCCATTGTGAGAGGCCGAATCCGCCTCGTAACATGTCGTTGGTATCCTTGGCCCATGGAGCCCAACGGGTGGAGCCTGGAAAGGTGTTCATCCAGAAAACAGACCCTTTATCACCGGGCTCGTCGTTATCGTAGGCAACGACCAGTCCTTTCGCTTTTGCCAGGGCTGCGATATGGCGCGCCTGGCGACACCCGGAAGCCCCGGCGGTTGCAACGTGGGAATATCCTGGTATCTCCTGCCGCCCTGAGGCTGCGTCGAAGGTACTCTCGTACAGGAAAGTGATTCGCTCCTTGTCGATGGAGTCAGCCCCCCATAGATACTGACGGGAGCCCAGCACGTTCTTACGCGGGTCGGTTCCTTTAGGTGGAGCGAGTAGCCGAACCTCAAGGCTCCATAGGATGTTGCCCTGGTAAGTGGGAATAAGGATTCCTTCGGGTATCTCTAACTCGTAGACTTGGAGCCCCCATACCCGCCCGTCAAATTTCTTGCCCGGGCTATATCCGAACCGGGCTTCCTGCCAGGTCTCGGGGTGAAAGCCCCGTTTCTCAAGGTACTTTCGCCCCTTCTCACCCTGTTTGGAGGCCAGGTATTTCTCGCCATACAAGGTATACACTCGCCCGGCGTCCTGCCACGCCTCCATGGGTGGAGTATGGTGCACCATACTCTGGTGGGGCGGATCGGGCGATGCAGGTTTCTCCCCGAGCGTCTCTAAGGCCTGGTGATAGGACAGGCCGACCCATGTTCGTAAAAACTGGATAGGGTCGCCGTTTTGCCCACACTGCCGACACCAGTAGCGGGGCCGTGGGTAGTCGGCAGGCCACACCCGGAAGCGGTCCTTGCCCTGGCACCAGGGACACGGCCCGGCGTACTCGCCGCCCTTGGTTGAGGCGACCCGAACCAGGCGGGTCGGGGCGTGTTGTTCGATAAGGGAGCATAGGTCGTTCATAGGAGGATCCTCCATCCTTGTTGAATAGTGCGACAAGATCGTCTGAAGCATTCCAGGTATAAATCTTGCCTGCTTTGTTTCACATCCTCATGTTCTATCCAGCGTTTTCCGGTCCAATATTCAGCGTAGCGTACCGCCTGTTTTTGTGCATAGTTCCCATCGGCGCTGAGGACGGTCGCTATCCCTGCCAGGTGCAAATAGACCTGAAATTGCTTGCGCGGGCTCCCACCAAGCAGATGTACGCGCCTTCCTGCCAATTCCCATAGAGGGTAGGATGCTCCCCCATATCGAGACGGGACACTATACCCGACAGCGATGGAGGCAGGTAAGAGGGCAATCTGACCTGATAGCTTAGGAACAATCAACGGTATTTCACAATATGGTGCAAGCCCCTGGGCTTGTGATAGGGCTCGGTCAATATCGGCTTGCGATACCTCCGCCTCGGAAAGATCAGGGACAATAGCATACTTTGGCCGATGCTTGGCTACCACTGCCAGGTGTCGCGCGAAATTAGGCTGTTTGTAGTCGATATCTATAAAGGTCGCCAGGAAAGCACCGAAACTCTTATCTGAGCGAAAGCCAAGGAGCCAGCCCTCTTCATGGGCAATCTGAGAAAGACGCGGATTGCCCCCGGCGCAATAGATAAGGTCAAGCATCATATCTCCACCTGTTCAGGATGCGCTTCCTGCCTTGTTCCTGTCCTTCCAAAACAAAGCCGAGATGTTCATAAAAGCCATTGGCAGCGATCCCTTGCATGGCCTTCAGACGTATACAGGATTGGCATTCTTGTACCAGTGCCTCTATCATCGCTCGGCCGTTACCTCGGCCTCGGGAGTCCTTGGCTACACATATCTCATAGATCGTTGTTTGCCTGTCCAACCGGTGACGATAATTGACAAAGCCGACGATGGAGCCTCCTTCCTCAACAACGACTATCCACTGCCGCGCTACCTGTTCGGCGAGAGAGGCGCGCAGGACAAAGCCAAGGGTAGCGCGGTTTGCATCAGCAATAGCCTTTATCCGGTCCAGGTCAGCAAGTGTAGCTTTACGGATAGTCAAGGTGTGTATCTTCCTCTGTTATGGTGTTACAGTTGTTACAGTTGGCACTCATCGCTCTCTACAGGCCAATCTACAGACTTGTTACAGTTGTTGTTACAGTTGGCCCTCACCTGTTACACTTCCTTTTTAGGGAAGAACTGTAACAGCTTCCCGGCAACTGTAACAGGTGGTGTAACAGGGTCTCCCTCACCCTCTAAATCAGCTTCTGAAGCCTCTTCATCGTCTACTGTAACAGGTGTAACAGGTGTAACAGGGTCTCCGGTGGAAGAAATGAGTAAGATATACTTCCCGTAGTCCCTGGTCGTGGTGACATAGCCCATTTTTTTGAGGCGCGAGAGGCTGACCCTGACGTTCTCAGGGGTGAGTGTTGGATGCTCCTCTCTGAGCGAGCTATAGACCTGCGCCGGGGTGATCGGCTCTCCGGTTGTCTCCATCGCCGTGATAATCTCCTTCATGGTTGATCCAAGATCGGCGACCGGCTTGGGTCCAAGGGTGAATAACTCTTTCAGGGAGTGTTTATTGATCCCCCTCCACAACACATAAGGCCGGGGGTCGCCTTCTTCCCGGTCGTTGCATATCTGGTAAGACAGGCCGGGAGCTTTCTCTAACAGGTTATTTTTATGGTTTGCCAGAACTTTGATCGTGTCATCCTCCGGGTCGTCTGAACAGATGAGGCCGACGCGAGCCCTGCCTATGATCGCCATGGAGCCCGACCCCCTGTACAGGGAGTGTTCAGATTGTTGCTTGTTCAGGTGGCGGGTGAACACGACGGCGACTCCCATAACTCGAGCGATGGCCGCAATGGGGTCAAGGACCGTATACATTTCGTCGCTCTTATTGGTGGAGGCTGGCCCGACCAGGCCGGCCAACGGGTCTAATACGACGAGCCCGGCGTTCACCCGCTTTATTTCACGGATGAGCAGCCGGATATCTTTCTGCAGGTTGAAGGATCGGGTTATTGGTATCCCCTCGATAACCCCGGCGGGTATCTCGCCGAGATGGACAATACGGGTAAGGTCGGCTCCTGCCCTGGTCAGCCGGTCGTGGAGCGTGTCAGCGGGGTCATCCTCCATCATGCACAGGACCACGCCTCCCGGCGCACATGCGGCGCTCTGTTCTTCTGGCATGGGGAGGCCTCGGGTATACTTGGCTGAAACATCGCAGAGGATAGAGGATTTGCCATAGTTGGGGTCGCCATCCATGGCGGTTAGCTTCCCGAACGGGATACGACCAGGCCAGAGCCAGTTAATCGGTTTGCGTTTGACATCGCTGTACAGGATGCCAGCGTACTCCAGGACGCACATGGCCTCAAGGTCAAGTTCAATAAGGAGCGTATCGAGGTCCGGGTACTTATTGGAGTTACGCAGCCCTCTTACCACATGGGCCAATGTTTCAGGGTCCTGGTTTGCAATACAGGTTTCTAAGGTCGCTCGGACCTCAGCCATACGAGGATCAACAACGGGGCGGTAGCCATTCTCATAGGAGGAGTCGGACATCACCGGCCTCCTTCACTTGCCCCCGCGTGTTGGCAGAAGAGAGAGAATAAGGTAGTTAGGAATGGAGATACATAGTCGCACATGTCCTTTATACTTCTTTCTGGTCGCCCCCCGCAAAGAGGTAGTTGTATTATCAGGTATTGTGACGCTGCGCGCAAGCACGAACGCTTGCTCTCGGATTCTAACACATTTTTATGGAAAATACAAGAGTCCTTGCTATTCCTTGTGAGATATATTATAATTATGGCAAGGAGTTGTGTTTTTTTGAAAGGAAGGAGCCAACGATGAAGTTTCCTTACGGGGCGGGAATCCGCCCGGTTATCGGCTATGTAGAACGTTTTGTGACTGTCAATATCCTCCACACCAAAGATAAGCCCGAGTGTGGTATTGTTGATTGCCCCTGTCATGGTGAAGATACCGAGGATAAGATCGCCGGGTGTCCGACCTGCGGAGGCGAGTACGTTTGCCGGGAAGATCAGCGCCAGTGTCGCCAGTGTGGCTTATACGAATGCCCGTTGTGCCAGGCAGCCCACGAAGAGGCGTTTGATCTGCGATGGATGGCCGGGGATACCGGGCGGCTGACGAAGATAGAGCGGGCAGAGCCGATAAGGAAAAATGTATGAAGATGGACGATGTACGCCGGGTCGTCTGCCAACGTTGCGGGCTGGACATGCGGGTTATGGTCCAGACCCCTAACCCCGAGGTAACCCTTATGCGTTTTTCAGATTCGGGTGAGGGCTTGTGTGCCAGTTGCGCGGCGACCTTGTTTCTGTACAGTGTGGAGCATATCAAACGGCTGATTGAGGCCAAGCCTGAGATGCTCCTGTGGGCTCCTATGCAAGATCAGTTCGCCGCGCTTATGGAGACCGGCCAGGCTGACGCCTCCCCTGGCGAGATCAACTGGCAACATCTGAAAGAACACTGGTCGCTCCCGTTCCCGAAACGAAAGCGGCAAAGGAAAAAGCCATGAGTACGCTCTATACCTTCGGCTACCTCAGCCCGAAGGGCGAGAGGAGTATAAAGGAGCTTGTGACGTTAGGCGTGCCGCTTGTTGATATCCGCTACAAGGCCAACTCCCGGCGCTGGCAATATGGCGGGACCGTGTTAAAACAGCGGTTGGGCGACCTATACTACCATATCCCCGAGCTTGGAAACGAGTGGTATAAGGAAGCCCTCACCGGGGCCTGGAAGGAGCCCCATATCAAACTATCCGATCCGGAGGTTGGGCTTGCCCGGCTGAAACTCATCCTGGATGCAAACGGGCGGGCGGCTATCTTCTGCGCCTGTTCGAGTAACAAAACGTGTCACCGTCGCCTGGTCGCCGAGATGGCGCGGGAGCGGTTCTCTTTGACGGTGATCCACTTGTGAGGCGAGATGAAAAAGGGAACAATCTTTGCTGAATATTGGATACAATGCGGGCGATGCGAACACATGGAGCCGCTTGCAACGAAGGATAGAAAGCAGGCAGAGGAAGAACGCCGGAAACGTGGGTGGGTTCGTCGGTATACTGCTGGCTACGTCTGCCCTGACTGCGTTCGGGAAGTCTATTCCAAGTCCTCTCAGCCGACATTGTGACCAACGACAAGCCCTGTTTTATTGCATTGAGGATACAAGCCATGTTATTCGATCAGACAAAAATCATCCTGGATTTGTGCGGCGGTAGCGGCGCTTGGAGCGCGCCGTATGCTGAAGCCGGTTACGATGTGCGACTGGTCACATTGCCTCAAGATGTGCGTCTCTACCAACCGCCTGAGAACATCTATGGTATTCTGGCAGCGCCGCCCTGTACTGTATTTTCTCTTGCCGGCAATGGCATAGAATGGTCGGAAGATGAAATACTCTAGGCATTGTCGATAGTTGATGCTTGTTTGCGGATGGTTACTATCTGCCATCCCATCTTTTGGGCTTTAGAAAATCCACGAGGAAAGCTCTATCACTGGCTTGGAAAACCGCATTGGACATTTGACCCAAACGAGTATGGTGATCCCTATACAAAAAGGACGGCTCTTTGGGGAAAGTTCAACGTCCCTGTGAGATCGCCGGTGCCTGCTACCTTGGGGAGCATGATGTATAAGAAAGTACGCAATCCGGCAAAGCGTAGCGTGACACCTGCTGGCTTTGCCAGGGCATTTTTTGAGGCGAACAGGTGATGTAGTCTATTCAGACTTTGTTTCGGCGCGACATGGTATACTTTCACCAAGTGCAAAACAATGCAGGAGGGAGTATATCTATGCCTGATGAGCGAGAGACCACGGTCAAACACTACACCTCAGCCCAGGACTTCGAGCGCGACCAGAAACGCATGGCAGCCCAGGGGTGGAGCGTTGTTTCGACGACATCCATCCAGCCCAGGCAGGGTATCGGTCGCATGGTCACCCTTGGGCCTATCGGGGCCGCTATCTTCAAACCTAAGAGCCAGCTTGTTATCACCTATAGCCGCGCAAAATCTGATGCTCCTCTACCCGATCCAGGGATACCAGCAGGGTTATCTTTTGGGGAGCAAGTACGGGCAAACGCTGACCGGGAGGCAGCCAGGATCGGTATGCCGCCAGGCCTGTCATTTTGGGAACAAGTGGAATGGAAAAGGAAAAACAGGAAGTGAGGGAGCCATGTTTTTTGTCGAGTTTATTCGGGAGTTTGCAGAGGCTGTAAGCAGTTATGTTCTCTCTCTCCCCCGGAAGGTGTACGAACTCTATAGAGGGCCACATTCCTTTGAAGGGTGGGTACTCCTTATCCTGGTTGCGATCTTCTGGCTTTCCTGTCTCATTGCTTCGTTCGTGGTTATAGTGAAGTAAGCCTTGCGCCTGGTCCTGGCGATATGTTAAAATGACCCCGATAAATTCCCTCACAATTATGGGAATTTAAGCGGGTTGAGCGTTCCGGCCCATCGAGGGAGGGCGTGATGCCCGCAAGGTTCACCTGTAGCTCAACGGTAGAGCAGCGGTCGCACCGTCGTTGCAAGTTCGATTCCTGCCAGGTGAATTGACCACTTTTAGCGGGCTCTCCCGCTGCCAGATACCAGCCGGGTCGGCCCGGCGAGGTCGCGCAATTCGCGGCCTCCATTGCCGCCGCGAGCGCATAATCGCGACACAAGAGCCTCTCGCGCTGGTGTCCAGTGGACACCCCGGGGGGCTCCTCTGTGTCTCGGGAGTGTGATATACTGGCACAAGGGGAGCTTTTTTCATACCCCGACAGATATTATCTTTTCTGGTTATGGGATGTGGTATACTACGGCCAGCAGCGCGTGTTTGGTTGGCACCAACACGGACGAGCAAACGTGAAAGGTGGTGATGATCGGTCCCTATTCCCCGCACCTCATTGCTTCTCTCGCCCCCCAAATGAGAGAAGTTCGAATCGCTCCGACAACCAGGGAGCCCGGGCTCTCTCATGTATCGCCGGGCTCCCTGGTCTCCTCTCGTTTGGCTCGTATCGCCTCCCCGATCTTGCGCCCTACAATCAAGTTATCATGGTGCTGCCGGAGACGCTCTATTTCAGCCTCAAGGCGTTTGATCTCGCCCAGGTCCTTCATCCAGTGTAGTAACCCTTCCTCGCTGTCTCCGTAGGGCATCTCCGCCTGGCGGTAGGCCTTCCACATCACCTTATGTATCTGAACAATAACAGGGATAGTATTGTCCACCATCCGCTTTATGCCCACTGCCAGGGCATCTACAATAGCTTGGAATGGTCTGGTCATATTTGGTTGCTCACTCATGGCTCGCCTCTGTCTCCTCCACACTTTTCCGCATCAGCGGCCACTTGTTCCCTGCCTCCCGCCAAGCCTCCCGGGTGAACGAGCGCGAGAGCATGGTATCGTCGGCAAAGATAAGGATAACGGTGATGACCGCCCCGGGCTTCCAATAGGCCCATGTGTTTTCCTTTCCCTCGCGCTCCTTATCCCTGGTGACATTATTATTGAGATGGAGCGCCCGAACGCTGGCGGGCTCCCGCTCCATTTCTCGTAGTAGAGCCACAACAAGAGGCATCATGGCAATAGCTTGCTCAACAGGGCTTTCTTCCCGTCCGGTCTGAAATGTCACCCCTTTTTTGACCTGCCCATGCCCAAAGGGAACAAGCTCGCCATGGAGCCGAACCACGACCCCTGAGGCGCTCACGCTCTCAACCCTTCCTATAGCAGTGACCTCTACAAGATCCCCTTCCTGGATGTCCTCATTCATGATTTGCCTCCTTCCAAACAGCGCGGTCGAAAGATCGTTCAAACAGAAAATAATCGGCCATGACCAACTTAACGGTTATCCTCTCACCGAGCTTCCAATAACTCCACCCATCGGCCATGATGGCCTCCCGCTCCTTGTCATGCAACACGTTGTTACTGAGGTGGATATGCCTACCTCATCTGGACCACGCTTTATCTCTTCTAGCCAGGCCAGGACAAGGGGCATATGTGAAAGCGACTCCCGTATGCATACCTTGGCCTCCCGATCCGAAAGTTGTTGCATTGATGCCCGTCCTTCCCGTTTGTTTCAACTTTTATCAACTTGTATCAATTTTTGAACATACTACCAAATTTACCCATTTCTATGCTATACTATACCATACTGTAAGAGCGATTCCATCCCGAAAGATACATGACCTGCGCGTGGTGTCACCCCGGGGAGAAGTGGGCAATACTGCTAGTTCGCACAGCAGAGGTAGGCGGGGATAGCTGGACAGACTGAGCATCTGTCTGAGTAACCCCTTCACCACAACCGGCTCCACACGCGCACTCAAGATATCTGTCGGGAGATAGCCCGACAGATTATTGTTTTTGGACCTGTTTCAGTAGGATGAAATACTCTGAAACACGGTGACACAGAAAGGACCATTGGTATGCTGATCGCAGTGAGGATTAGCCAGAAGACCCCGTTACTGATCAACCGCTTTCACGAAGAGGCGCAAGCCGAAGCCTCCTCCCGCGTCCACTCCCGTAAGGAGTCACTCACCCCTGAAGAGGACGCCACCAACCGCCTCTATAAAGACGCCGAGGGGCGGCTCTACTTCCCGGTCGAGAATATCCGACAGAGCATTATCGAGGCGGCCAAGCGCCATAAGCTCGGTCGTCGGGCTGCTACAACCGACGTGGCGGCCGCCGTCTACCTGCAACCCGATGCACCCTCGCTCCAAGGGGTATGGCATGTTGATTCAAGGCCGGTGGTCATCCCGGCGACCCAGGGGCGTATCTTGCGTCACCGCCCGATGATCGAGGAGTGGAGCATCGAGTTTCTGTTAGATGTGGACACCGAACTCATCGGGGAATCCACGATCCGGGTGATTGTCGATGACGCCGGGAAGCTGGTGGGTATCGGCGACTTCCGCCCGGCCCGCAAGGGCCAGTATGGGCGCTTCACGGTGACCAAATGGGAGGAAGTGAAGGACGAGGAGGCAGACGCAGCCCGGGCGGTCTCGGTGAAGGGCGCTCGGGGCTCCAAGTCTTCGAAGGAGCTTGTTCACACGATATAGGCATGGTAGGCCTGGCTTGGTTAGGTAGGGCCAGGTGTCGCATGGAGAGGCGGGGTTGGGCCGGGCATGAGAAGGCGAGGCGAGGCCTGGTAGGCTTGGACAGGCGTGGAAGGGCGAGGCGAGCCCAGGTGTGGCCGGGTGAGGATAGGCGGGCCATGGGTAGGTAGCGCTCGGCGTGGCAAGGCAGGCTTGGAGCGGCTTGGTACGGTCATGCGCGGCGAGGTGATCCGAGGCCAGGTTGGGCCAGGTAAGGCGAGCATTGGTTGGGTAAGGCTTGGTCGGCGTGGCTTGGGACGGTATGGGGTGGCGAGCAATGGCCGGGTGAGGTGAGTAGAGGCGCGGTCGTGCGCGGCTTGGCGAGGGAAGGGATGGCAAGGTGAGGTAGGCAGGCTCGGAACGGCGCGGTACGGCCAGGGGAGGCTAGGCGGGCTCAGGTGTGGGAAGGCAAGGCTGGGTAAGGCAGGAGAGGTATGCCGAGGCAGGGTGAGACGCTGCAAGGTGTGGCGTGGTAAGGCGCGGAAAGGCGAAGCAAAGGCGGGGGATGGCGATGCCTGGGTAGGCGCTGTAAGGAGTGGAAAGGTGTGGTGTGGTAAGGCGCGGCCAGGAAAGGGAAGGCTAGGTGGGGCTAGGCGAGGTAGGCGTGGTTAGCCATGGTGGGGGATGGCGAGGAGTGGCCCGGTTAGGATAGGCGAGCAGTGGTTAGGGAAGGCCCGGGGAGGGGAGGCGAGGTCGGGCGTGCAATGGCCCGGTATGCGATGGTGAGGAGCTGCGAGACGGGGCAAGGTGAGGGATGGCTTGGTCGGCAAGGGAAGGATAGGAAAGGCCAGGCTTGGCTAGGGGTGGATAGGCGAGGCGCGGCCAGGTTTGTTGTTGCATGGTGAGGCGCGGCAAGGTCGGTACGGTCTGGTGAGGTTGGGTCTGGCGTGGGTAGGCCAGGTGAGCGATGGCTTGGCGGGGCAGTGTGTGGCTGGGCAAGGTAGGCGAGGAATGGTCGGGCGAGGTGGGGCTAGCTCAGGCCGGGTATGGGGAGGTGAGGATCGGCGTGGCAAGGCGAGCGTTGGCTTGGATGGGTATGGAGCGGCGCGGGAGGCCTGGCGAGGTTGGGGAAGGTTGGGCAAGGCATGGGAGGCGAGGCGCGCTGTGGCAGGCGGAGGCGAGGCGTGTTGAGGCGTGGTTGGGTCAGGCTAGACGGGGTAGGTCCGGTATGGTGAGGCCTGGCTAGGCGTGGTGAGGGAAGGTGAGGTGAGGCGGGGTAGGAATGGAATGGCTTGCAACGGTATGGCGAGGTGAGGCCCGGGATGGCTAGCGCAGGTGAGGTCAGGTGAGGCATGGTTGGTAGGGAGTGGATCGGCGAGGTTGGCCGAGGTGAGGATTGGCGAGGGGAGGTGTGCAACGGCGTGGTGTAGGTAGGCCTGGCGCGGCCAGGTATGACGTGGAGAGGTGAGGCCAGGTAAGGAGCGGATAGCGCAGGCCAGGCAAGGGTAGGCGTGGTGTTGGATGGCAAGGTAAGGAGTGGGCGGCTTGGTGTGGCTGGCAGAGGCCGGGTACGGTGTGGGAAGGCAAGGCCGGGCTCGGTGAGCAGCGCCGGGGTAAGGCAAGCCAGGGTGGGGCTTGGCCTGGTAGGTGTGGAGTGGGAAGGCCCGGTATGGAACGGCGAGAGATGGCGAGGTGAGGGGCGGCCTGGTTAGGATAGGAAAGGCGCGGGAAGGTATGGAGTGGTCCGGTATGGTGAGCCGAGAGATGCAATGGCGAGGGATGGCCTGGGTTGGTATGGCAAGCCGAGGTCAGGACGTGAAAGGGCTGCTACGGTTTTTGTGCCTTACAGGGAGGCAGCCCTTGTTTGGACGAGGTGTGGTAGGCGTGGACTGGACGGGCTGGGTTAGGCCTGGTGAGGTGTGGTGTGGTGTGGAGCGGCGTGGCGTGGGATGGCGAGATTGGGCGCGGTGAGGCCTGGTAGGAGTGGCATGGATGGGTGCGGCGTGGCGATGCGTGCAAAGGCGAGGTTGGGCGTGTCAAGGTCCGGCTAGGCGAGGCCTGGTAGGCTTGGAAGGGTTGGGTAAGGGAAGGCTCGGGAAGGTGAGGCGTGGCAAGAGAAGCTTGGATAGGAAAGGCCGGGCCTGGTTAGGCGGGGCGAGACGAGGTTGGGTCCGGTTAGGCGAGGCTAGGTGAGGTGAGGTGAGGTCGGCATGGTCAGGCGTGGCTTTGCATGGTGGGCTAAGGGATGGCGGGGCGGGCAACGGTGAGGCGAGGCAGGCATGGCCGGGAGAGGCATGGGAAGGTTAGGCGTGACAAGTCGGGGTATGGCGAGGTTGGCGAGGGTTGGCATGGCGAGGTAGGGCCAGGCGTGGTTGGGTATGGCGTAGGCAGGGAAAGGCCCGACAGGGCGAGGTTATCCTTGTAGGACGTGACAAAACACGAAAAAAGTTGAAACAAGGAGTTTTATGGACATTAAGGATGCTGCCGATGAATACCTTGCCTCGCTCTTACGGTTGCGCCCCAAGAGTAGGATAGGCTATACCCAACGCCTGGGCGTGTTTGTATCCTGGTGCCATGTGGCCCAAATCACCCTTGAGGGCATTCGCCCCAAGACGATTGACCTGTTCGTTACGCATCTAGCCAGTTCTCATCATTCCCACCATGCGGGCTCTCCGCTCTCGGGGGATACCCTGGCAGGCTATATCAGGGTCGTGAAGGCCTTTCTCAATTGGTGCAGCCAGGATGACGAGTACGGTGACTATGTGAAACCGATCTTACCCCGGCGCATCAAGGTGCCAAAGACGGGCGGGAACGTCATCGAGACGCTCTCGGACGCGCAAGTTGCAGCCTTGCGGGAGGCGGCCAAGCGAAACTATAACGAGATGTTGAAGCTGCGCGACGAGGTGATTATCACCGTCCTATTCACGACGGGGATACGAGCCTCCGAGTTGTGCGGGCTGACCCTTGGCAATACCCATCTCAGCCCGGACGAGTCCTATATCAAGGTGCTTGGGAAGGGCCAGAAGGAACGGCTGTTGCCCCTGGACACGCCGACCCGGCGGCTCTTGCACAAGTATATCCACCAGGAGCGGCAGTTCGCGGCCTCCCCGGGCTTCCCGTTGTTCGTGACGCGAGCGGGCAAAGAGGCCTTAACCGTGGCCGGTTTGGAAGATGTGCTTCACCGCCTGGCGGCCTTTGCCGGGCTCTCGGGGGTGAATGTGAGGCCGCATGTGTTCCGCCATACGTTTGCCAGGAATTTTATGCTTGCCAACGGAAACATCTTCCTCCTGCAGAAGCTCCTTGGACATGAGCATATCAGCACGACGGAAGGCTACTTGAGGAAGTTTGGGAGCCTGGATGTCCTGGCTCTCTATCGGAAATCGGAAGGGACCCAAGTCTAGTTGGGAAGGAAGGAAAGGAACCTATGTTGTTAGTGGACCAAGAACAGAAACAAGAAAAATTGTATACCGTCAAGGAGGTCGCCAGGCGCTTGCGCGTCGATGATACCACGGTACGCAGGTGGATCAAGGCCAAAACGCTCAGGGCGATCAGCCTCCCTCATCGTGGAAAAAGGGAAGCGTATCGCATCCCGCAATCATCCCTGGATGATGTGTTACACCCGCCCCAGCGATCTTAGAGGAAGGAAAGGGAAGGAGGAGCCCATGAATGGACTGATTATCACGGGCGCAATCGCGGCAGGAGCGGCCCTGGGGTCATGGGCATGGTGGCGCTGGATAGGTCGGGGCATGGCTCGCCGCCAGGAAGAACGTTCCCGGCTGGAGCTTGTATTATCCCCGCTTTACCGGGCCAAGCTCGAGGAAGACCGGCGCTATCACCTGGCGCGGGTCGCCCTGTCCATGAAGTACGACCGGCTTATGATCGGCTCGCGCCGGGTCTCTGAACAGAATACAGAGCCTTTGCAAATCACCGGAGGGCTCCCGCCGCCCTTTGACCTGTCTCGTGAACTGGCGGCGTTCACCCCCTCACCGGGCGGGATATTCCTCGGGCGGGCGGCCTCGGGCCCGGTGCTGGTTCCGATGTCCAGGCTCTGGCATATCGCCCTGGCCGGGGCGACAGGTGGAGGCAAGACCAACATTCTGCGCCTCATCCTGGCGCAACTCCTCCACCTCGGGGCGGTCTGCTACCTCTGCGATATCCACTATGCGCCAGTCAAGCGCGGGGTGGACTGGACGCCGATTGCTGGCCGCCTGGCCGCCCCCCCTGTCCGGGACGTGGCGACAATCGCCGAACTGGTCAAATGGATGGCCCGGCAAGAGTTGCAAGCCAGGATTGACCGGGAGTTCAGGGGCGAGGCCATAGGAGCCCCGATGTACCTGGCAATCGAGGAGTTACCCGCACTGGTGGGAGAGAGAAAGGACGTGATACCCGACCTGGCAAAGCTCTTGCGCCAGGGTCGCCAGTATGACTTGTGTGTCATAGGGGCTGCGCAAGATATCCTCGTTTCCACCCTTGGAACGGGTGGAGGCGTCCGGGAGTGCTTTCGGACCGGCTTCTACACCGGGGGCGACATGACCACGGCTCGCGTGTTGTTAGATCTTCAAAAGGGGCAATCTATCAACGAGGCCGGGTTAGGTGAAGCTGGCCGAGTCTATCTCAAAACGGTGCTTTCGACGATGCAAGAGGTCCGGGTACCGTGGGCTGATAACGAGGCGGTGAGGTGGTTACTTTCCGGTTCCGGAGCCCTGGGAACAAGTCACACTTCGCGAACCAACAACGTTAGCGGTTCCAACTGGCTGCCCGAGCAAGACGAGGCCGATGATTCGGCGGTTCCGGGAACGTTTCTCAGCGGGGATACACCAGCGTGTGAGACGCCGGCAATCGCCGTTTCTGAGGAGGAGCGTCGGCAGATCATCGCCCTGGCACAGGCCAAAACGCCCCGGCGCAAGATCAGGAGGATGTTAGGATGGGGCGGGAATAAGTACCCGCTCATCAAAGCAGTGTTAGATGAAGGGAAGAATCCATGAAACAAACCTTGGCAAGTCGGGTCACCTGGCTTGAAAACGGGATAGTAGTCATAAGCGGCCCAGCGCTGGCCGTCTCGGGCATTGTGGCAGGCGTTGACCTCCTTACCGGGGGTCACCTGCTGGCCGGGTTCAACTGGCTTGTTACCTTGATTTGGGCGGTCACCCTTATGTTGACCCTAGACTTCACTGTGTTGATCCTGGGAGTCCAGGCGCGCCGGGTGGTCGCGACTGAGAAAAACGGGTGGGCATTGGTTGGCAAGGTCGCCCTGGCCGTTGCCATAGCCGGGGCTATCTCGTTTGTCTCGATTCAGATGCAATCGATTATAGCCCGGGTCAACGCCGAGGCCATACCCATCGACCAGGCCGCCGGGCAACTGGGTATCAGCATGATACAACTGACCTGGGAACGGTCGTGCCTGGTCCTGTTCCTTATCTTCATGAGCGGCTGGCTCAGGCAGGACAAAACGGACGGAGAGGGTACCGTGGCCGCCGTGGCCTCCCCCGAGTCCAAGCCGGTCACCGTGGTAGAAGCCCCTGTCGAGCCCGCTCCTTTGCAATTGGCCGCCCCGCCTGAGCCCGAGAAACGACAAAAAACACAGGTCTATCTCAAACTTCATCCGGGAGCGACTGATAAGGAACTGGCGACCTACCTGGGGATTGAACGCCCGGCAGCTGCTCGCTACTGGCGTCTCCTGGGTGAAACAGACGGGTTGACTTCACCGGCAGATTTGTCGGCAAATCGAAAAGAGATTAGCGAGCCCATTTACATGCCTCAGTATGCAAGTAAGGAGCAAGCGATCATGGCCGCGCTCCAAGCCAACCCACGCGCCAGCGACCAGGAGCTTGCAGAGATCGCCAACACAACGCCCCGAACGGCGGGCAAATGGGCCGCGAAACACCGAAAGGAGGAGGCATGAGACTGTTTGGAGTAGACATCACCGTTGACTTTCGCGGGCCAGCGTTCGCCCGAGGCGAGGAGGTCACCCGCGCCGATGGCGTCACCGGGCACGTGACTCATTTTGACGGCGACCAGGGCTATAACAACTGCGATGATGAGGACGTGTTTGTCGAGTGGGAAGATGGGCTAAAATGCTGGGAATATCCCGACCAGATGAAAAGGAAGGGCAAGCGATGAGACACCTGCTACAACGTTTTAAGGAAGGCCTGTACTATTATTGCGGTTTGTGTGGTCGCTTCAGGCATATATCCCACTTTCCGCATTGACCGGAAGGAGTCACGTATGAAGTTTATCGATGCATCCCGGGCCTGGTTAGCAGCGTTTGGGAGGAAGCCCGACGTCGGGCTTCCTTACGCTCCCGACTGGGAAGGGCTCGCCCGGGACTGGGCGGCCTTGAATCACGAACAAGAGGTCCAGTTGACCGCGCAGAAAGCGGCCTATGACGCGGCTGTTGCCATAGCAGGCGATCAGGCTGAGGAACAAGCCAACTGGATTGAGACCTTGCAACGGAGATGTAAGGAGGTGGAGACCTCCTATCAGGCGCTCATTGAGGCGACACAATTGGAACATGGCCGGGCCGAGCGGGACGCAGCCACTATCATCCGGTTAGAAAAGGCCTGGTCCGATTCCCTGGCGGGAGGTCGGTTAATGAGCGATGGATACGAGCAACTTGTCGTAAGGCAACGGGAGGACGCAGCCATTATCGCCCGGCTTGAAAAAGAAAAGTGGGAACTGGTGGAACTAATGGCAGGTCGGGAGAGGGCCATGGAGGCCTTGACCAAGGAGCATGGGCGTGTGTTGGCCGCTAGACAACTGGCCGAAGAGGTTCAGGGCTCTCAAAGCGAGGTCATCTCAACCCAACATCAAGGGCTGCTGGACTACGAGCGTGATACCCGCAAACTACAAGAGGAGATGGCGAAGCTAGAAACTCGACTCAACCAGGATCATGAAACTATTGTTGGGTTACGAGGTGAGCTTTCCACAGCACAAGAGACCCTTGCCCTTTCAACTGATGAGATGGAGAAGGGAACGGCTGCCCTGGCACGGCTCAATACAAAGAGTAATGACCTCATTAAGAAATACCAGGCCCTTGCTGCCCTCTCATCCCGCGCGCTCTCCCTCCTCCTCCATCCGATGGGCTTGCATCAACCCTGGCCCAAACGTCGGGACGAGCTGGCCGCCGAGATGAAGGAGGCCGGGATAGTGGAGCCCCAATCAGAATGAGACAAGAATTACGAGAGAGGCTGGGTAAGGTAGCATATGAGGCAAGACAGATGAGCCTTGATACGCTCTATGGCTCATCGCCAAGGAGCCACATAACCTGGGAGGAATTTGAAGAGGGATCGCGCGAGTTCTATCGTGTTGAGGCAGAGGCGGTCGTGCTCTCCTTCGGTGAGATCTTTATCCCGGTGATTGTGTCCATGCTTTCACCCGACGAGATCAAGGAGTTACTCTCAAGCCTCCAATAGCCAGATGCCAGCGTGCTCACTGGGAGCCCCTGCAATGCTGCTCGCAGGGCGGTGTTCGAGTCACCCGCTGGCAATTTCTTTTTCATGGAGCCTGGCCGTCATCGCTCGCCCTAACTTGGCCCCCCGGGGCTCAACCACATAGGCGTCAATCTCTGTTTTGAGGTAGAGCTTCATCCGCTTGCCGATTTGCCTGGTCGTGATCTTCCCCAGGTGGGCAAGCTGGCGGATGTACCCGGCAGAAACCGCTCGCTCGCTGTTCTTCGTCAGGACAAGAGCCGCCTCCTCAGGGGTATACCAGTTCTCAAGGGTGTTTTGCTGCACCGTCTCCTCCTCCTTCCTTTTGCCTTCCTTCTAAGTATACGATATCGACGAGTTTTTTGCAAGTCCCTGAAAACTGGCCCAAAACTGGCCGAAATCGCTTGACAGACAGTATACGATGTCGTATACTCTATATAGGAGGTGGGGAGAGGAGGAGGGATGGAAGAGGTGGAACCGGGAACAGCCCAAGGGAAGGGGCGGCAAAAACCCGGCGGAACAACTGAAAAAGACACACAGATGAGGGAGCGGCGGACGAGCGAGGGCCTGACTAGTCTAGCGATGCGACAACGAAAAGGTACGGCTTGATCCACTCCCACACATGGGGGAGGAAGGTCCAAGAAGCGTTTAGAGGAGCGTAACCCGCCCGTCAAAACGGCGCTTTTCAGAGGTTCGAGTCCTCTCCCCCCACTAGACCGGGAGCCGATTAACGGCCCCGTGACTACCCCGGGCAACCGGAAATGAGGAGTCTAAGCCCCCGGTCTTCTATTTCACACACCATACGGGCGGGAATGTACGAGGGTACCGGGTCCTCCGGAATGTACCTCGGTACCCGCCCTACTTTGAAAGGGCTCCACAATGACACGCACTATAAAGAGCGACACACGAAACGTTCACTACTTTTTGACCATCGGCGAGGACGGGCTGGCGCACGATTGCTCCTGCCCTGATTGCTTCTTCCGCCAGCATGAGTGCAAACACAGCAAACACTATAACGCAGCGTTTGCGCTGGCCATCGCGTTTGCAGCCTTGAAAGCCCGCTTCGATGTTCGGAGCCCGGTGGTTATTGAGGCCAAGCGAGCCAACTACTACTATTATGAAATGCTCCTACTGAGCGCCTAACACGGCCTGGGGCGGGCAACCGCCCCTTACCTATAAGGAAGGACAAACTCATGTTTGGAAAGATTCTCTACCAGGGCACAGACGGATATGCTGAGTATCTGCTTGCCGATGAAAACGGCGTTATGGTCATTGCCTGTATGCAGCCTGGCTATACTGGGATGCGCGTTAAACTCTACCGGGTTGAATGGACAGAAGCCGATGGGTACCGGGCTCACATGGCCGTGTATAACCTACAAGATGCGATCTTGGTTTTCAAAGCTCAAACGAACCGGCTTGCTGCCGAGGCTGAGGCAGGAAGGACGAACCAATGAGGAGCGATATGACCGGGACGATCTCTTTTCAAGAGATCACCCATACCCAACTCCTTGAGAAGGTCCACGATTTCACGGAACTGCTCGGGCGTTCGCCCAAGCTGACCGTGAGAAATGCCAGGCATCCAAATATGTATGACGTGACCGATATTCTGGATACTGGCCTGGTCGTTTGCCCGACCAGGCGAACCAAGGCCAAGATACTCCCGATTGATGGGGTATACACCAGCATAGCGATGTTCTAAGGAAGTTAGAGGCGGGGGATGGCCCCCTGCCTCTTGTTATCAGTCCACCTCAAACCTTGGAGGAAAAAGTGGACACAGAAAGGATACCACACATGGCGACACAGAAATTGCACTTTGCACAAAACTTGTATGGCCTCACCCCTGAGGCGATTCGCCAGGCGGTTCCGTCGGTCTATGCCGAGGCCGCCCATGAGTCACGTTCAAGCCGGTATGCTCTTATCCCGACGAGCGACATCCTTACTGCCCTTGACGTGGCCGGGTTCGTCCCAACACAAGTGATGCAAGGACGGACGCGCTTCGAGGGCCGGGAGGCCTTCACCAAGCACATGATGCGCCTTCGGACCCGGGATGACCTGGGAGTAAGCAAGCCCGAGGTTCACGAAGTGGTGATCGTTAATTCCCACGATGGGACGAGCGCCTATGATCTGATGGCTGGCTTCTTTCGCATGGTATGCGCCAACGGGTGCATCGCTGGCGACATTGATACCCGCCTCAAGGTCTACCACAAGGGCAACATCGCCGAGCAGGTCGTCAAAACGACGGTGAAAATTGTCGAGGAGAGCGGCCAGATGATGGAGACCATCGCTCGGATGAAAGAGGTCCAGTTGACCGAGGCCGAGCGATTGATGTTTGCCGAGTACGTCATCCGGGCCAGATTTGGTATTGAGGACGAGGCGCTCGTAGTTGACGGTGAAATCGTCGGTGAGATACCGGCTCCCGCTCGGGCGCTGGTTCCCTACCAGCCCGCCGACTTCCTCCAACCCCAACGCTCTGCTGACCGGGGTAACGACTTGTTCAAAACCTTTAGCGTTCTGCAAGAGCGCGCCATTAAGGGCCACGTCTCCCGCCGGGATCGCAAGGGCAAACGACACACGACCAGGGCGATCAACGGGATCGACCAGTCGGTCAAGGTGAATCGCCTGGTATGGCAGTTCGCCCAAGAGTTGTTAAAGTTCAAAAGCTAACCGAGACCGGGGTGGGAGCCGACCTCCCACCCCCATGGAGGATACGATGAGCGCACTGGGCGAGAGCGAAACACTGTACGAAAAAGGTGGCTGGTTATACGTAAAATGTATCATTGCGAACTGGTCCAAGCCTGAGCGATACATTCACTACTGGCCTATTGGAGTGACCATGTATGATCTGGGCCAACGGGTCGGTAGTACCGAAGAGGCTCAATCCCGCATCGGCATGAAGATGACCAGTCGAGGGAACGGCGTTTTCTTGGATGAGAAATTCCTGGGATATCGCTTACGAGAGGGCGGGCAAACACAACCCGAGTGGAGCGAGACCGAAGCCGTTCCTCCTCCCATACAGCGCGGGCGTAAGCTCGTCATTGCATGGCGCGAAGGCCGCTGGTTCAAAGAAACATCGAAAGGATGGAAACGAGCTTGAAACTTTCCGATTTTATCAGATACACCGCGCCCGTGAAGCGGTTCCGCCCCAACTGGACGGCTGCCTTTGGCGGGATTGAGGAGCGCGGGGCAACACAGGACGAGGCCACGGCCTCCCTGTTCGGGGCGCTGCGGGCGAGTACCGTGGGTGATTTCACCCCGGTTGTCATCCCCTTTGGGGGATATATCGCCCTGGTATGGCGCGACCAGGCAACATGGATGTACACCATACGACCTGATTCGGTCAAGGGTGAAATCAAAAGCAACTTTCACTCCATCGGTCCCAAGCGAGACGAGGCCGAGGCACGCGCCCGGGTCCACCTGGCGCAGTACGTTCTCGATGATATGCTCGGCGGGGCTGATTTCACGACCGAGGAAATAGCCAAGATCATCCTTGAGCCCGGCGACCAGCGCGATTTCTTTTCGCTGGCTGCCAGGTCAATTGAAGTGAAGATGTTGATGGCGACCGGCCTTACCTGGCAGGAGGCCAACATACAACTCGACGGATTGCACCTGCAAAGGAGCCGATGATGACCAACGTCAACGTCGCAAGTAAGCTCGTCTATAAGTGGGTCGCATCCTACTTTATGAAACAGGACGAGACCCGGGTCACTCGCCTGGATGCTGACTTTCTCATTGCCAACGGGAATTGCATGGTCAAGGGGCCCAACCACCCCGACCTCTTCGCGTTCGAAGTCTTCCCCCAGGAGTGGCAGCGAGCGACCTACAAGGGCAAGGCCGCCCCCGAGGCTGGCGGCCCGGACGCAGCCGCCCTGTGGACGAGGTTTGAAGGCCTGCCGGTGGTGCAACCACTCACCCTTACCGATGAACTGATCGAATGGCCGGGATCGCGCAATAAGCCCGGAACGTTCTATCGAAGGTTCCGTTATGACGACACCCGGTTTATCCTGGGCGATGCTCGTTACTTCGGGACGGTCTTCCTCGACAAAAAGTTCTGCGACATGCTCAACCCTGACCTGGACGGGCTCCAGGGTTTCTTGTTTGAACTGTTAGACGGGTATGGCGGGGTCGTGCGAGTCTCTGCCGTGTACGGGCATATCGCCTACATTATGCCTGCCGATATGAAGAAACCAGGTCGATTCAGATAAAACAGATTGAAAGGAGGTGAACGAAATGGCAACGGATACAAAGACAGTGGAACTCGGCGAGAACATCTCCATCGAGGTGAAGGACGGGAAGGCGATTATCACGATTGACCTCAAGCATCGCGGGGGCGACTCCGGGAGCGGCAAGAGCGTGAAGGTCGCCTCCACGGGTGGCAACCAGGTCATCCCGGGGACGAACGTCGTTCTTGGATTGAACGCTTACATTAAAAAGTAGTCTAATGCCAAGTAGCAAGAGGGCCGGGAGCCGAAAGGTTCCCGGCCTTTTTTTGTGCCTTTTTTTATGGCTTGCCCGCTCCCTTGATTGCCTGTTCTACATGTGCTACTATTGCAAGTGGGAGGGATATGCTGTACACGGCCATGGGGCGCGTTTTCAGCGGCCCCCTTGCAAAGAGGTTTGTATGCAGCAGATCGCGACCACTCATATTAAAGCCAACGAGATCGTCTCCCTTGCGCGGCTTGTCGCTCATCCTGAGAACTACCGCACTCATAACGAATTTCAAATAAAAGGCCTCATCGCCTCGCTGACCCGGTTTGGTCAAGCCCGCTCTATCGTGTGTCAAGATGGACCCGAACACCTCTTACTGGTAGCCGGTCATGGCGTCGTGGAGGCCGCCCGCCGCATGAAATGGCGCGAGCTTCGGGCCGACATCCTCCCCGCCGACTGGACTCCCGGCCAGGTAAAAGGGTACCTCATCGCTGACAACGCACTTGCCGACCACACCGAGGATGATACCGACCAACTTTCCGGGCTCCTCCAAGAACAACGAGACGCCGGGTATGACCTGCTCTCGATGGGCTACGATGACAAGGCGCTCCAAGAGATGATCAACGGCTTACAGGAGGAGGAGGCTGAGCCCGACCCGGGAGCCGAGGACGTGGTAGAGACCGGACCGAACAAGGGGCAACTCTTAGCCTTACTCCATGTCACCCTGGCCGAGCCAATTCACCCGGTTGCTCGGGGCGAGGTGTGGGCGCTCGATAATCACTTTTTGATTTGCGCTCACGTCTTCCGTGACTGGTCGTTGTGGACCCGGTACCTCAAAGGGGAGAACTCCCTGTTCTTGCCCTTTGCCGGGCCGCTCTGCGCTCTCTCCCAAAACGCCGATACCCATATCCTTGTACTCGTCCAGCCCGACCCCTACATAGCCGGCCACGTTGTTGACCGCTATGCTGAGGTCCACGGCCAACAATCCGTTTGGAAAGCGGGGGCTTTCAACCTTGTCCAGTCCGAAGAAGAAGACGAAGATACCGACGACTCAGACTCAGCCGACGATCCAGATTCAGAAGACCGCCGGGGCGACCTATGACCCGGACGGCCCTCCTCTGTACTTCCTGGCCTCCGGCCCGGACCGTATGAAGATGATCATACCCGTCGCGAAAAACCTGCTTATAGCGGTCAACGAGCTTGACTACGGCGATGCTGACCTTGCCATGGTCAGAAGCTGGTTTGTCGATGACCCTGAGAAAAAGATATTTCTGGATTCGGGGGTCTACAACTTTGCCACCCAGTACGCCCTTACCCACGACCTCTCGATGGACCAGGCGCTTTCGTTTGCTCCCTCCGAGATGGAAGGCTTCGAAAACCTGTTCACCCGCTACGTTTCCATCGTCCACGCTCTCGATGAGTGCCTATGGGGCTATATCGAGATTGACCAGGGAGGCCGGGAGAACAAGATCAAAACGCGCGCCCGGTTGGAAGCCCTCGGCCTCCATCCCATCCCGGTGTATCATCCCTTAAACGACGGGTGGGACTATTTCGACTACCTGGCAGAGCGGTATGATCGTATCTGCTTCGGCAACATCGTCAACGCAAAAGATGCCACCCGCAAGCGCCTCATTGCGACCGCTTGGGAGCGCCACCGAAAATACCCCCATCTGTGGATCCATGTCCTGGGGCTTCAACTCCATTCCTGGTTATACTCCTTGCCTCTCAACAGTTGCGACACCTCATCCTGGCTCCACCCTGTTCGCTGGCCTCGCTACCCGTCCCGGTGCATGGGCGCGGTCAATGGATTGATGGGGCCTGAGTATCGTTATGTATTGACCAAGGATGGGGCGACCTCTGACGATCTTGGAGGCTCCAAACACGCGGTCGCCGTGTGCGGCTATACCCACCATCTCGACGGGCTGACCTGGCAGGGCTATGTATCAGAACTGGCGCGTATGGGCTTTGCGACCTACCCGCCCCCCCTTAAAGGATTGGAGGCCACGAATGTCAAGAATTGAACTTGAGGCCATTGTCACCTTCACTCGAGAGGGCTTTCACTGCTGGCCCGAGGCAACCGGCAAACGGGCATATCTGGCAGCCCGGCATCGACATGTGTTTTATGTCGAGGTCCGGGTGGAGGTGTTGCATAAGGAGCGCGAGATTGAGTATCACGACCTGCTGGACTACTGTCAAGAGTGCTTTCCGGGAGGAGAGATGGGTTCGGCTTCCTGCGAAACCATGGCCGCCTCCCTGGTCGCCCTGGTCGCCGAGCGGTACCCACGCCGATGTGTGTCGGTCTCTGTTTTTGAGGATAACGAAGTGGGAGCCCAGGCAAACTTCTACACCTCAGATAAGGAGGTATGGTGATGTACACCATAGGCAAGCAATTTCATTTCAGCGCCAGTCACCAGCTCGTCCACTTGCCCGATGGTCACCCCTGCAAGAGGCTCCACGGCCATAACTACACGGTCGAGTTGATCTTGTGCAGCCACGCCCTTGATCGCCGGGGCTTCGTCCTGGACTACAACGAGATGGCTCCCTTTGCCAAACACATTTATGAGACCCTGGACCATCGCCACCTCAACGACCGCATGGAGATGCCGACGGCGGAGCGGATCGCCGAGTACCTGTGGGACGTGGCCGCCGAACTGTACAGGCCGGAGAATATTCTTATCACCGTCCGGGTCCATGAAACACCGTCAACGTTTGCGGAGTACACTCAACCATGATTGAGACGTTGAACATCAGCGAAATATTTGGAATCACGATACAGGGCGAAGGAGCCCTGATCGGCAAGCCCACCGTGTTCGTCCGGGCCGGGGGCTGTGACTTCCGTTGCTCCTGGTGCGATACCCTGTACGCGGTCCTTCCCAAATATAAAGATGAGTGGGTCAAGATGAGCCCCGAACAGGTGTTCGCAAAGGTCCGGGAGTTATCCCCTTTGCCCATCCTGGTCACTCTCTCGGGGGGTAACCCGGCCATGCAGCCCTTTGGCCCGTTGGTGGATATGGGTCACCAGGCGGGCTACACCTTTGCGCTGGAGACGCAAGGCAGCATTATGAAGCCCTGGATGCGCTGGCTTGACTACCTTACTCTCTCGCCCAAGCCTCCAAGCTCGGGGATGAGTCAACGCATGGACCGGCTTGATTGGTGCTTCTCTACCGGGGCTGTTGTTATCATCAAGGTCGTTGTGTTCGACGAGGCCGACTATATGTTCGCCAGGTCGGTCGCCTCCCGGTATCCCGGGATACCCTTCTATTTGCAGCCCGGCAACGAAACCGTCGGCAAGTCCTTTGATATGGCGAGCGTGTTGGGCAAACTCGCCTGGCTCATCGAACTGGTGAAGGCCGACCAGTGGAACGATGTAACCGTATTGCCTCAACTTCACACCTTGTTATGGGGTAACCGCCGTGGGGTCTGAACTGGTCAAGTATGAAACATTGAAGGATATCGCCCGCGAGCTTCTCTGCGCCATAGGTGAAGACCCTGACCGGGAAGGACTTTGGGAGACACCCCGGCGCTTTGCCGATTGGTGGAGGGAGTTCATCGAATACGACGCAGGAACGATGACAACCTACTTTGAAACGCTCTCGACCGACCAAATGGTAGTCGTTTCTGGTATGCGGGTCTGGTCGCTGTGTGAACACCATTTACTCCCATTCTGGTGTGACATCTCTATCGGCTACATTGCGACCTCTCGGGTGCTTGGCCTCTCGAAGTTTGCTCGGATTGCCCACAAGTATGCTCACCGATTGCAACTGCAGGAGCGGTTGACTCACCAGATCGCTGACGAGATCGCCGGGGTCACCCAAAGCAGTGATATCGCAGTGCTGGCGCAAGGTGAACATTTATGTATGGAGATGCGCGGGATACGGACCAACGGGCGAATGACCTCCTCAGTTATGCGTGGCTTGTTCCGGGAGCGCGATGCTGCCCGCATGGAGTTCTTGCGGCTTGTGGAGCGTGGCTATGGGTAAGATGACTCAGAAGTCTCAATCTTCTACGCGCACAAGTACCCGCCCTCGGGGAGTCCATCTCAGTAAGGCCGCCCGTCTGGTCGCCCAAGATACCTTCATCGAGAGTTACAAGCTCAACGCCAATAAGACCCTCGCCTGTATGCAAGCTAACATCGACTACAACACCATGCGTTACTGGGAAGAACACGACCAGACCTTTTCGTTCCGCCTCAATCAAGCCGACCAGGCCGCCAACGATATGTTACTAGCCGCCGCCTGGCAACGAGCGGTCAAGGGAGTGGAGCGCCACAAGATCAGCATGGGCCGCCCGGTCTATGTCGAGGTCAAGGACAAGAGCGGGAAGAAGGTCATGGTACCGCTTATAGAGCGGGAGTACAGCGACACCGTTCTCTTGCGCCTGATGTCCTGGCGCATCCCCGGCTTCAAGGAAGGGGCTGCGGTCAATGTTAACCTCACCACGCCAAAGGAGTATATCAATTGGCCCGAGGATGGAGTGGACCCATGAACAGAGAGGCTCTCCTTGCCCGTCCTCGGGAACGTGCTTCCTACCAGCCTTTTGGGGCGGCATACAAGGCTATTCGCTCTAGTCGCCGCGAGGTGTTGTTATGCGGGCCGGCCAACACTGGTAAAAGCCGGGGAGCCCTTGAGAAGCTCCATCATTGCATGGACAAGTATCCCGGCTCCAGGAGCCTGATGCTTCGCAAGTCCCGGCGCTCCCTCACGCAGACCGCCATGGTCACCTACGAACAAAGGGTGTTACCTCGGGGCTGGCTTGACAACATTATCCATTTCAACGTCACCGATCAGCAGTACGAGTATCCTAACGGGAGCATACTGGCTGTCGGCGGCCTGGATGACGCTCAGAAAATTATGTCATCCGAGTGGGATATGATCTATCCTCAGGAGGCGACCGAACTGACCGAGGGCGACTGGGAAGACTTGACAACCCGGCTCAGATGGCACTCCATGCCCTATCAACAACTGCTCGGGGATTGTAACCCGAACAAGCCGACCCACTGGCTGAAAAAGAGGTGTGACAAGGGCAAAACGTTGATGCTTGAGTCCCGCCATAAAGATAATCCGACCCATACCAAGGAGGATCAGGACGCCCTTGACAACTTGACCGGGGTTCGGCGCAAACGTTTACGCGATGGGCAATGGGCCGCCGCCGAGGGCATGGTGTACGAGATGTGGGACACCTCCCTACACGTTATCGACGCCTTCGAGATACCGCCCCTGTGGCGCCGCTACTGGGCGATTGACTGGGGCTTCCGCAATCCCTTTGTCTGGCAGGCGTGGGCGCAGAGCCACGATGGCGACCTGTATTGTTACCATGAAATATTTATGACCGGGCGGCTGGTGGAAGACCTCGCCCGCCAGGTTGTTGAAGTGACTGCTGGCGAGCCCCGGCCCATCGGGGTGATCTGCGATCACGATGCCGAAGATAGGGCGACGTTCGCCAGGCACGCCCAGGTTGACACGATTCCCGCCTCCAAAGCGATCAACCTGGGTATACAGGCAGTACAGGCCCGTTTGAAGTCAGACAAGCGAGGAAGACCAGGGGTCCGTTACTTTCGCGATTGCCTGGTTGAGCGCGACCCCCATTTGGATGCGACCAAGGCTCCCGCCTCGACCATAGAGGAGTATGACGGCTATGTGTGGGATGAGTCCAACGGGAAGAAAGAAAAAGAGGTGCCAGTTGATAAGGACAATCATGGGATGGACTGTTCTAGGTATATGGTGATGCACGTTGACGGTGGAGACAACTTAGAAGCGTTGGACGATGCAACCGTGGCCGCCCTGAGCGGCTACCGAGGATATTGAAGATGGGATGGTTTTCAACGATGATACAAGCAGGAGTCGCCGCTTACACCTCAGCCCGGCGCGTGTTCGAGGAGCCCAGTGTCGCTCACGACCAGGCGCTCTATCTCAACCAGCAGGCAGCCTATAACCTGTTATGGGCGTACTACAACGGGAGCATGTTTGAGCGTATTGTCGGCTCCCTCAATTGGAACTGGGCGGCCTACGCCGGGGGCTGGCAAGCCTATAAAATGAACTACAATCTCTATCGCAATATCAGGCTTGTGTACAATCCGACGCGCCGCCTGGTGGACTTTTACGCCGGGCAGGTCTACCCCGGGGTTCTCTCTGAGGATGGACAGAACTTACCCGATGGCGTCCCGCTGGCCGTCCCGTTCAGCAAGGATACTCCCAAAGCCTTGAAAAGCGCGATCTCGCAATTCTGGCAATGGTCAAACTGGCAAGCCAGGAAGGCCGTTCAGGTCAGATACGGGGCGGCGCTCGGGAGTGTGATGATCGAGGTAGTGGATGATCTGGATAACGGGGTTATCTCGGCTGATATCGTGTGGCCGGGCTTCGTCATCGATTTGGATTGCGACACCTCCGGGAACGTCAAAAGTTACACGATTCAATACCAGGCGCAAGATGAGACCGGCGGCTACATGTATCGCAAGGTTGTTGATGGCAACGAGTTTCGCTACTTCCGCAATGATGAACCATGGGACTATGGCTCGGGCAAGGTAGCATCCAACCCGTACGGGTTCGCGCCTGCTGTCTGGATCAAACACATCGACGTGGGCGGTCACCATGGCAGCCCGGCCATAGCGGGCTCGTTCGGCAAGATTGACGAACTGAATAACCTCGCGAGCCACGTTCACGACCAGATTCATAAGGTCATCGGGGCTCCCATCCTCATCTCCTCATCCTCGGCTATAACCAACATTTCCAACACACCCAAGCGCGTCCCGACCGCTGACTTCCCATCGGTGGAAAGTGACCAGGAAAGCGTGTTGATGTTGAAAGGGAGTGCCGATAGCCGCGTCTCCTCCCTGGCAGGCAACCTCAATCTCACCGAGGCGCTGGCCGCCATGAAAGATCTGCTAGGTGAAATAGAACAGGATCACCCCGAACTGGTGTTCTACCGGGAACTGCGAGCCATGAGCCAGGTCACTGGCCCGGCTGCCTCCCGCCTGGTGGGCGATGTCGCATCCCGGTTCGCAGAGGTCGCAGCCTCCTATGACCAGGCAAACATCAAGCTATTCCAGATGGCAACGGCGATTGCAGGATTCCGGGCCAACTCGGGAGCATGGGGGATACTCAACCGGCAACAACAAAAGTTCAAACCCTATACCCTGGACTCCTACGAAAACGGCGATCTGGACATGGCGATCATGCCGCGTGCGCTCTTGACCCCGACCAGGCATGAGCTTGCCCAAGAGAATGAACTGATGTGGAAGGGTGTTTGGTACGCAGCCGAGGCGGGAGTATCGGCTGAGTTCGTATTGAGAGAGGCCGGGTGGACTGAGGATGTCATTCAGCAGATAGTGACGGCCAAGGCCCAACTCGCACAGCAATCAGCGAGCCCGGCTCCTGCCGTTCCTGCCATAGCCGGGCCGCCGACTATACCAGTCGCACCGGTGGGCAATGGCGCAAGGCCGGGGCAATAAAATAGAAAGGATAGAGCGATGAACTCAAACCAATTTGCACATATCTGGTTAGAAACGCATGGGCTGTTTGATAAGGACAGCGATTATGACGGCTGGCTAGGAAAGTCAGTAGAGGAAACATGGGCATTTATAGCAAGTCAAGGGCATAGTGGGGGGTCAGCAGCCCGGACATTTCAATTGCTGCAAGCGATCTATGAAGCCTATGATAACCCTGATGATCCGATCTGGAAGGCATACTGGGAAAGCGACGAGGGAAGAAAGATCAAAGAATCGTTTGAAGGAGGAAGGCCACTTCCAGCACACCCTATACAAGTCAAGACGGCAATGTTGGTCATGCCAAACCCAACCCCTGAACAATTGAACGATCCGCTCTTTGAAGCGATTTGGCAGGTTATCAAAAGTTGGGATATCAATGTTCCTGGATACTATGAAGGATATTGTGGAGCGACCGGCTCCCATGTAATGTTGATCTTTAATGAACTCAAGAAACCAGAGTGAGCAGTTAATTTTCGTGCAATTTTATAACACCCTTTTCTAAAGGAGATGTGACATGGCTATTCAACTCAAGGCAGGCGTCCCGGCTCCCAAGTCGGTCGCCATTACCGACGTCGTTCCCGCCGTGGCAGGCGGGATGAACACACAGGGCGGGAACGGACAAGTCGTTCTCAAGTCCGGTGTCCCTATTCCCAAAGGGGCCAGCGTTACCGCTATCGTTGGAGCCAACCCGCAGCAGGTGAGCGGCTGATGGACGAAGACCGATTGAAACAGTTTGCCGAGCGAGAGGAGCGCATAAGGAGCCCGCGCTTCTGGTGGCACTGGCAGAACCTGAAGGAAGACAGCCCGAAAGCATGGCTACACGGGAGCGGCTGGTTAAACGACCGGCGCTCCCGGTTCCGACTGGGGTTAGAATGGCTCCTTCCCTCCCCCTTCACCCATGCATCTATCGAGTTTGGGGATGGCGACTACCAGATCACCGCCTCGCTGGCCTGCCCGTTGTTTGCCGGGTGGATCCATGTCCAGGGCATACGAGCCTTTGATCGGTTCCACCTCTTTAGCGGGTATTCTGGCACGATGCGCAAAATAGGGCTGTCTTTTTATTCCTGGTCGCTCAGTTGGACCCTATGGGCCGACCCGTCCGGGTGGAGCCCAACGAAACCGAGGTGGCGCGATGGATGGTTCGACCTTCCTGATTTCCTGTTGGGCAAAGCAACCCACACGAAAACAGACCAGGAGCCGATACCTGCCACGCTCACCTTTGCTGAAGGTGACTACCCGGTGACCGTTGTGTTCTTTCACCAGCGATGGAAGCGGCCTCGCTGGCCCTGGCCCAAACTGCGCGATGGGGCCGAGGTCAATAGCGAGACGGGTATTCCTGTTCCTGGCAAGGGCGAGAACTCTTGGGATTGTGACGATGACGCATTCTTATCCATCGGCGCCTCAGCCAAAACGGTCGAGGAGGCACTCGCCCAGGTCAAAGCGAAGGTCGAGAAACGGCGAGAACAGTATGGCGGGCACGATTGGAAGCCATTCACCATGAAAGAAAGGTGACCTACCTATGTTCACTGCCTTTCTGATCGGCCTTACCCTGCCACTCGTCCCGTTTCTGATCGGGCTTGGCCTGATCCATCGACATTCTAAGAAAAGGAAGTGATTCACTTGGGAGGCAAACCGAATCCCGGGACACCCAAAGATCAACGCCTGGCACGTAACAAGCCTACGGCCTCGACCAGCAAAACGAAGCCCAGGCCAGCCCAACAGAAACGCCCTCAACCGAGGAGCAACAAGTGAGCAATGACGACACTCTCCCGGTTCCATGTGATTGTGAGAAGGGGATACGAGCGTACTTTGATTTCCTGGCGGGCATGAAGGAACTTCAGTCGCTCACCAGCTATACACCTGAGCAGTTTGACACATTGAAACATGACCTGCGAGCTCAGGCAGGCCAGCCCAACAAAAAAGGTAGACTTGCGCAACGCGAGAAATGAGGCTATACTTATGTTAAATAATCCACTTCTCACACCAGGCGGGCAGACGCCCCCAGGTGGAGATCCTCCGGGGCAGACGCCCCAACAACAACAACCGGGGCAGACGCCCCCAACAACAGCCACGCCAGGGCAGACGCCGACAAGCGGGCAAAGCAGAACGTCATTGAATGACTTGCCGCAGGACATTCAGGACTTAGTTCGTGGTCTGCGCAAAGAAGCCAAGGAATCGCGAGAGGCGCTCGAGGTCATCCAACGGGATGCGCAAACGGCAGCCGACGCGAAACTGAAGGAACAAGGCGAGTTCAAGAAACTGGCAGAACAGCATGAGGCCCGCGTAAAAGAACTAGAACCCATCGCCTCCCGTTATGCCGCCCTGTCCGAGCTTGTCTCCGAGCAGATCAAAACAGAGATGAAAGAGTGGCCTGCCTCAGTCAAGGCCCTTGATCCGGGTAAGGACGCCTCCATTGAAACGCGCCTGGAATGGCTCACCCGAGCCCGCGCTATTGTCGCCGATCTCAACATTCAGGCCCGTGGGAGTCTTCCCGGCAATCGGCCTAACCCGCCCGCGCAAGGTCAACCCTCACGTGAGGATATGATCGCGCGAAACATGGCGGAAATGAGAAAAGAGAAGGCTCGCCTCCTCTAGTATTCCCTGCCTTCCAAGCGCAGGGATGATTGAGAGAAGATCATGGCTGAAATAGCCAAGTCGGGTACTCCTTCCCTGCACACCCTCGGCCCGGACCCCGGTGCTTGTAAGCATCCTAGCTTGCTGGCCGGGGAGGCCATTGCAGCCGGAGACCTCTGTTATGTGTCCTCTGCTGGGACCGTGTTTCGCTCAAATGGCGCCGCTGCAACCGCTCCCGCGAAAGTGCGCGGTATTGCTCCCACCAAAGCCAATATCGGTGAGCCGGTGACGCTCATGTACCATGTCGTTTTCCAGTATGGCGCGGGGCTCACACCCGGCGCTGGCTACTTCCTCAGTGGCACTGTCCTTGGTGGCATCGCCGACGCGGCCTCTACTGGTGGCACAGGCGAAATCGGCTTTGCCATTGATGCAACCAGAATTTACTTTCGTCAAAGCGGCTACTAGTAGGCTAGGGAGGGCTTAAACCGTGGCATTCGGTACATTAACAACTCTCGATACCCTAGCCTCTCTCAGAGCCGCTACGGGTGTCGTCGCAGACATAGGCGAAGATATCGCCTTCAACGCAATTGAAGCGGCCCTTGCCGCTCACAACCAGTTATTGCAGGAGTCTCTCTCTGGTTTCGTCGATTCGACCACTGACCGGCTCAGGCGCTATGGTGGACCCGACCAGATGCTGATGGAGGAACTGGACGAGTTCGGGACGGCAGGAGCCCAAAAGATCAACGCGGGCGCAACCCTGGGTTTCCCCCTGCGTTTCTTTAGCGGCTCTTTGCAGTGGACCCGCCTCTTTTTCCAGAATGCGACCGGGGCAGAGCTTGCCGCGCAGGTCACAGCGATGATGGATGCCGACATTAAAAACATGCACCGTCAATTGAAGCTCGCCATTTTCACGCCGACCAATGCAACCTTCGAAGATCGGCGGGTAGACCATGTCAACCTTCCTTTGAAGGCCCTGGTCAATGCCGACTCGGCTCCCATTCCTATCGCGCCAGATGGTACCACCTTCAACGCAGCGACCCATACCCACTACCTCGGGGCAACCGCCGCCTGGTCGGGCGCTACTGCTGCCCAAATCGGGACTGACCTTACCGCGCTCAACCAGACGATCATTGAGCATTTCCTGACCGGGGCAATCCAGTTTCTTTGCAATCCTGCTCAGGAAGTGAACATACGGGCGGCGAACGGCTTCTTCCCGTACTATGACTCCCGCCTGATCCCTTCAATCAACCAAACAAACGCTATGGGCGATTTGGATGTTATGAACATCACAAACCGCGCTATTGGCGTGTTTGGAGCGGCTGAGGTCTGGATCAAGCCATGGATACCGCCCAACTACGTTGTCGGCGTCCTGATCGGTAGCCCGCAAAAGGCCCTGGCGATGAGGACCCGCAATGTCGGGAGTGGGAACCTCGAGCTCCTGTTCGATAACGAGATGTTCCCACTTCGGTCTCGTTCCTATGGCCGGGAGTTCGGTTTCGGGGTATGGAACCGGGTAGCCGCCGCCACCCTGTACACTGCCGGGACTTCCTATACCGTTCCTGCTACCAGCCTCCTGTAATGGTTGGGAGCGATAACAAGCAGCAATAAAATCGTCCTTATTCTCGTTTCGACCCCTGAAGCGAGAATAAGGAGCAATAAAGGAGTACCAACTATGGCGACCAAGAAAGACGATCCGGGGGCCGCCGATGCTTCCGCGACTTCGCCGCCGGTGGTTCAGCCACCCCAGCCAGTTTTCATTGTGCCGCCGCCGCCAGCGCCAATCCCGGCGGGTGAAGTCCGCAAACTTGACGAGACGCCGGGCGGCGGGCGCTTCATCAAAGATGGCGTCCTTATCAACCACGACGGCCAGCCGATCAACGAAGATGGGACGCTCAAGGCCCCGGAAGGAACCTAGTCATGCAGCAGAAATATCAGAAAATTCAGAAGGCCATGCTCGCGACCTATGGAGGTCGCCTCCATAAAGAGAGCCAGCCCGGACCAGCCCATACGCAGAACCCGGCGGGCTTGCCCTTTACGGGTGGAGGTGGAGGCAATAGCTTGCCTGAAGGTTTCGTACAGAATGTAGCTTCACAGGTTCCATTCGTGGGGACCGGGGCGGCAAGTGGCGGGAGCTTGCCCACAAGTAGCACTGGCAAGCCGGGGCTGCCATTCACCAAGTAGGAGGCCGTCAATGGGGAGACTCACCCAGGCTCAACAGGATAAGCTCCCGGATTCGGCTTTTTGCGGGCGCGGGCGCTCCTTCTATGTGACCCAGCGGGGTGATATCCCCAACGCTGCTAACGCCTTGGGCCGGGCCAATGATGATGCCGAACGAGCGCAAATCAAGGCGTGCGTTATCAGGAAGGCCCAACAATTCGGCTGGATGAGTGCGCTTCCTCAAAACTGGCAGGACGAGCTAAAAAGCAAAGGGAAGAAGTAGTGGACAGACCGACGGCGACCGCCTATCTCACCGAGGAATACGCAGACCTGGCAACCGAGACCGGCTGGATAGCCGGGACAATCACCTCGGCTTATGTGGTCGTGGTCGATCAGAGCTTGCGGGCGCTTGGTTATAACGAAACTGACCTGCCGACGGTCAACGTCGATCAAGTCAACGTCATCAAGTACATTGCGCTCCTGGACTACTACGCGCTGACCCGTTTTGCCAGGTTTTTCGCCATTCGGATGGATGTTTCTATCGGCGTGGCCGTCTCTGCCAAACGTTCCCAGGTAGGGGCAATGGTCAATACCATGTTGGACAAGGCAGAGAAGCATCTGCTCCAACTGGGCATCGGGCCAGTTCAACAGATGATCGCCGGTCGCTACAATCTGGACTTCTTAGAACCTGGACCCGGGGAGTTTTAGCCATGCCAGGACTCCTTTTTAGCGCAGCCGACTTACAACGCATGGGTGACTGGTGGAGTGCCGTACTCCTGACTGACACCTGCAATATCCTGCGGGAGACGCGCACGCCCAAGCCCTCGGGCTCTGGCGGGGCATCAATCACCTTCCCGGCGGCCCATTCTGGAGTACCTTGCGCGGTGATTGACGCCGGGACACCCACCGAGCAAACGCTTGCCAGTCAGACGGTCGGGTCGGCTCCCAAGCTGGTGTTACTCCCGCGCGGAACCGATGTCCTGGACACCGACCGAATCCAGGTAGGAGCGATAACCTACCACATTATCGACGCCAAAGGGCCAGATACCATTGAGGTGCTGCGCCAGGTGTTGGTTAGTCGGCTCTCAATCACATAAGGAGGAACTATGAGGATACATGCACGCTTTCGCTTAGACAAGGTAGACAGGTCCCGAGGCTATTACAAGGCTTCTGGCGAGGCTGAGGCCAAATCAGTTGAGGCGGCCTATGTCCAACTTAACGGGGTTCAAGGCGACCCCTTCGGCTCATGCCGAGATGCTCATTGTCAATCCAGAGGCGGCTAAAGCGTTCCATGCCGCTCCCATCGGGCAAGAGTATGACGTCATCTTTTCGCCTATCGAGGAAAGCAAGTAAGCCATGGCCGGGGTATCAATCGAGATCACAGGCATAGAGGCGCTGCTTGCCCGCATGGAGTTTATAAAGGTCGAATCGGCGGCCCTGGTGGAGCAAGCCGTGGTCGATTCGGCCCTGGACGGCCAGAGTATGGCGATGGACTTATCGGCAGTGCTGACCGGCTACTTCCGTAGTCGCTGGCAGGTGCAGCCGGGGGATACCAAGCTCTCGCGCAACCTGGTCAATGACGCCGACTATGCAAAATTCCTGATCTTTGGGCATCATACCCGTTCAGGAAGTTGGGTCCCGCCCCAGGACTGTCTAACGCCCGCCCTGGTGTACGGACGCAAACGGCTGGTCGAACGTCTGTTCGGGGTGATGAAGGCGCTCGGGTGATCGGAGGTAAGCCATGGTCGCATACACAGCAGCCTTAGAAGTGCAAACCGCCATGCGGGCAAAATGGATTGCTGACTCGACACTCATGGCCCTTGTGGCCGGTGTCTTCGATGGAGTCCCTGAGAACCAGGCGTTACCCTACATTGCCAAGGGAGCATCGACCGAGATACCCTGGATGACCTTTGGGCCCAATGGCGAGGGCAAAGAGGTAACGATGGTGTGGGATGTCTTTTGGGAGGCCGGGGGCGACGAGGGCGGGATCGCCATTATCAACGAGATGAACCGCCTGGTGCATCATAAAATTCTTACCCTGGTCAACTACGTCAATGTGCTGACTGAGTGCGAACTGTGGACCATCATTGCGCTGTCCACCATTGAGCAGGCCTTGTATGTCAACCATATCATGGCCCGCTATACAACGTATAACTATCCTGCCTAAAACAAGGCAGCATGGAGGTATACCATGGGAGTCCCAACCGCAGGCATCACCAGCCTGGTAAAAGAGGGGGCTGTAACTATCGCCAACCTGGGCGTCTGGTCGGTCTCGGAAAAAGTAGGCACGGCCGATACAACCAGTTTTGGGGCGACAGGCAACTGGGCAACCAGGGGCGCGACCATTAAGGAATGGACGGGCAAGACCGACGGGCGGCTTGACCCGACAGACGCGGGGCAACTGGCCCTCATCAATGGCCTGGGAACGGTCCTTGTCATGCAGTTCAACGTTGATGCCGCCGGGGTTCATTTCTGGTCGGGCTCGGCCCTTGTCACCGGGATCGACCCCAAGGCCGATGTCAAAACCATGGTCGATGTGGCTTTTTCCCTGGATGGCACAGGGCCGTTGACCTTCACCTAAGAAGGGGGCGATATGGGCAACCCACTTTCTGGCTACGATGCTGACGTATGGATGGCTGCCAACCCAAGTGTCGCCCTGGGCGCGCCCGAGGCGGCTGGCAATACCGATTCGGGCGCGTGGATCCTCTACAAAGCCAACACCCATTGGGCCTGGGATAAGCGCGTGCCTATTGTGGTCCAGACCGCCCCAACCGTTGGCGGTACCTATACGACGGCGACCGACTACGTGTTTCAGTACGCGGGCGGTGTCATCGTCTTTAACACGGCCCGGACCTCGGGGGTCAATAACTTTGTCCGTATCCAAACTGGCAACTTCTTTAACCTCACCCAACTGGATGATGCTCACACCTGGGCGCTCTCCCTCAAGGCCACGGCTGTCGATAACACGCGCTTTCAGACGCCGGGCGGGTGGGCAACGAGAACCGCCACGACTAAAGAAGGCTCGGGCAAGATCGACACCTTCCGCTCAGACGGGCGCGTTACCGCAGAACTAGGGGCGATTGTGGCCCTGCAACTTTATGCCTCCAAGACGCTCAACTACCGCTGGGAGGCCCTTGGTTGGGTGACCGGGGTAGACCCAAAAGGCGATGTCAAAGGGGTGGAGGAGCAAGCCATGTCCTTTGATGTTGAGGCAGATTGTTACTTCAGAACAGTATAGAGCCAAAAGAAAGCGAACACGATGGCAGAAGTTTTAGAAGATATTGATACCAACGCAGAGCTACCCGCCGCCGATGGAGTGGTGGAGGTAGAGCCGGTGGAGTACCTTGAGACTGAGGACGAGGGCGAACTACGAAGCATCATCTCTCAAATTTCCGATAAGGTTGAGAAGCTCGTTCCTATCCCCGAGTGGAAGGTGAAGGGCAAAGACGGCAAAACGCGTATTGTCCAGGTGCTTGTCCGGGCGTTGAACACCCTGGAGCGCACGCAGTTTATTAACCTGCTGCAACGCACAGACAATGATATGACCAAGGTGTACCCGGACCTGGCGATCATGTGTGCACGTCACCCAAAGACCGAAAAACTCCTCTTCAAGCCAGGTGACCGGGGGATGCTCCAACAACGGCTCGGGCTCGCCGTGGAACGCATCGCCCTCACGGCGACCAAGATTTCAGGGCTTGATAAGGAGACCCTGGACAGCATAATAAAAAACTGAGGGAGCGCCCGGACTTCTTCTATGCCTGCCAGGTCATGGACAAGCTCGGGTGCGGCAATCTAGCAGAAATGTGCGAAAAGGTAGGAACCTCCCTCAACATGACGGTCTGGATCGCCTACTTGATGGAGAGTGAGCGGCGGGAGAACGAACGAATGAAAGCCATGATGGGAGAGTAACCGTGAATGCAGGCGAGGTACTAGCCAGGTTCGGATCGGACATCTCAGGCTATGTACACGGGCTCACTGAGATGCAGACCCGAACAGGGGTCTGGAAGGCTCAGGTCGCCTTGCTCGCCGTGGCGGCCGCCGCCGCTATCGTCGCCGGGGCTATCGCCGTTGGGGTCGCTGCCGCCAAGATGGCCGGTGACTTTCAGGCTGGTATCACCCGGCTTTTCACGACCGCCAACGAGCTAAAATCGAATCTTTCCATGGTTGGCGCGGGCGTCCTCTCTATGGCCGGGCAGGTCGGAACCGGGGCGCAGCAGTTACTTCAGGCGATGTACTGGGTAGAGTCCGGGGGCTACCATGGGGCGGCTGGCCTCAATGTCCTACGCATCGCTGCCATGGGGGCAAAAGCTGAAAATGCCAACGTCACCGATGTCGCCAAGGTTCTGACCTTTGCCCTCAACGCCTATGCCGGGACCTCGCTCGGGGCGGCTGGCGCGATGAATACGCTGATTGCTGCAACCTCCCGGGGTGAGATGACCTTGCAAGACCTCTCTACTGCCGTCTCCAATGTCCTGCCCGCCTCTGCCAAGTTCAAAATAAGCCTCATCGATGTCACCGCTGCGATGGCGACCATGACCGCTGAAGGTGACAAGCCAGCCTCAGCCGCTACCCACTTGCGCCAGGTGTTGCTTGCCCTGGAAGCCCCTTCCAAGATAGGGGTGGCTGCTCTCAAGTCGGTAGGGCTTACCAGCCAGCAGGTCGCCGATGAGATGAAGATAAGTTTACCGGGCGCACTCAAGATGATTACGACGGCAGTGGGTAAGACCTTCCCGGAAGGGAGCGCCGCCTACAATCAGGCCATTAAGAATATCTCGGGTGGGTCGCGTCAGATGATGGGCTTCCTGGAATTGACCGGGAGCCACCTGAAGACATTCCAGGATAATGTCAATGGCGTTACCTCTGCTGTCAAAACCGGCGGCTCCTCCATTGCGGGGTGGAGTGCTGTGCAAAGCAACTTCAATTTCAAGATGGACCAGGCCAAGGCCGCCGCCGGGGCCTTTATGATCGTGCTGGGTACGGCCTTACTCCCAACGCTTGGAAAACTTCTCAGTGGCATCTCCCCGATCATCACCGGCTTTGTTGCCTGGGAGACAAAAACGCATGGGATTGAAACCGCCTTAAATGCCGTCGTTGGGGCAATCACCGGGGTCGTGTCGGTCGGTACCTCCATAGTGAACTTTTTTAAGAATAGTCAACTTGCCTGTGATATCCTGGTCGGGGCGATAGCAGCCCTGGCGGCAACCATTATCGCTATGAACATCGGGGCCATTGTTGGCTTTATCGCGAGCATCCCCCTCATTGTCGCCGGATTCGGCGCGTGGGCTGTGGCCGCCGGGGCGGCTGCCGTGGCAACAATTATTGCCGCCGCTCCTTTCATCGCTATTGGCCTGATTGTGGGCGCGGTCGTCGTTGGAATCATTCTCGCGGTCCAGCACTGGGGGGCTATCTCGAAATGGCTTCAAGGCGCATGGGCGGCGACCGTCGCATGGTTTGATACTGCGCTGCACAATGTGGGTCAGTTTTTTGTCAACATCTGGCATGGTATCCAAACGGTGACCTCTGCCGTGTGGGGGGCCATTCTGAACTATCTCAAGAATACGCTGGCAGGGTTGATCCTCATTTTCACCGCGCCTTTTCTCGCTATCGGGGCGCTGTTCGTCTGGCTGTATAACCACAACACCTATTTCAAGCAGTTGATCGATACCATTGTCAACGTAGTAGGCGCGGGCCTGGCCTGGCTACATACGGCCTGGGTCAATACCCTCAATTTTATCGTCGGGGTGTGGAATACGCTAAAAACAGGGGCTCAGGTCATATGGAGCTTTATATCCACCCTCATTTTTGGCAAAGCCACGGAGGCCAAGGGCCATATCACCTCTGTCTTTACCTCAGTGGTCTCTTTCCTGGCCGGGATATGGGCGAACATCCGTTCCGGGGTAACGACTGCCTGGAATTTCGTGGTATCCATCTTCCAGGGGATATGGGGCCGTGTGAGTGGGCCGCTCGGTAGCTTGCTTGGGAACATCGGCAAGTTTTTTGCGGGGCTCGCTACTTCTGCCTGGCAATGGGGCGTCAATCTCGTTCAGAAGTTTATCGATGGGCTCCTGTCCATGATAGGGAATCTCCTTTCTGCTGCGGCCAACCTGGCCGGCCAGGTCGCTAAGGCCCTCGGCTTCCACTCACCGACTGAGTACGGCCCTGGCCGGTTCGCCGACCAGTGGGCTCCCAACTTCGTCAGAATGTACGCGCAAGGCCTCCTCAATGGTATCCCTGTTGTGCGAGCAGCAGCCTCAGCCCTGGCCGGGGCGCTCCCGTCCGGGATGGCCGTCCCTGTTGTCTCTGGCACCGGGAGTATGGGAGCCTCATCCTCTGGTGGTTCCTCGCGTGTTGTTGACCTGTTAGAGCGACTGGTGAAGGCGGCAGAGGCCGGGCAGGTCATTGCCATAGACGGGGATACCCTGGCGGCCAAGCTCGGGCCGCACCTGGCCGCCCAAAAGATACTGAGGCAGGGAAGAATGCCGCCGACGGGTCTACGCTAATGGCAAACACACTCACGGCCAAGATCAACGATGTTCCTGTCGATGTCCAGCAAGGGAGCCTCTCCATCGAAAAGTATATCGATGCCTCCGGGGTGGCTACCTTCACGATCAACGATCCCACCATGGTCGGGAACTATACGCAGTTCAGGCAACACGTCGTTCTGACTGATAGCATCCTGGGCAAGCTCTTTAGCGGCTACATCGTCATCGCCGCTCCGGCCCGAGCCACGTCCACAAGCCAGGAGGGAGCCTGGGTCATCACCTGCCAGGATGAGCGGTATCTTCCGAACAAACGGCTGAACTTCAAAAACTACACCAATCGAACAGCAGGGGATATGGTCGCCGACATGGCCTCGACCTATCTGGCCGCCGAGGGCGTTGTTGTTCCCTATGCGACCCGCTTTGAGAGTAGCCAGGCCGATTTCGCAGGCGGCACGCTGACCAACGTTCTGCCGCAGCCCTCGGGAGATGGAGACTTAGAACTTGGCTCCACTGGCGGAACGGTCACCCAAAGTTACAATGTACCTGCCGATTGGAACGCCGGGACGCTCACTAACGTCAAGGTCAATACTGATGGCTCGGTCCAGTTGAACGGGGTGATCCGCAACTGGACCGATGGGAGCCGTGCAGGACAGGACTTGTATGGGAATGGGAGCCCGACCGATTCGGTCTCATCCGGGGTCTATATTCTTGGCTGCA
>WNEZ01000171.1_pt1 | contig 53102 bp, 45 predicted proteins | sample 5400521 | NCBI WGS metagenome assembly WNEZ01 (sample SAMN13153339, study PRJNA577476) | soil metagenome | isolation source: 120 cm saprolite under Douglas fir tree site 2 hole 1 replicate 1 | place: USA:California | collected 2015-04-18
CACCGCCCCGATCTTGCACTTTGAGCTTCGTCTTCCCACACAGAACCAGACCGTAGTCGTCTCCGCCGACGCCGCCCAAACTGAAACCGTCACGCCAACCACTCTCGTCGACCGCCTGCAAATCCAGGAAACCCCCGGCGCCGCGCGGTCCAACAGCATCGCGATGATCACCAACTACGTCCCCGGAGCTTATTCCACGCACGACCAGCTCCATGTTCGCGGCGGTCACCAAGTGAGCTGGCTCATCGACGGTGTCTCGATCCCCAACACCAACATCGCCAGCAACCTCGGCCCGCAGATCGATCCCCGGGACATTGATACTCTCGAAACGCAGCGCGGCAGCTACTCCGCTGACTATGGCGATCGCACTTACGGCGTTTTCAACGTTGCCCCGCGCACCGGATTCGAGCGCAACAATGAAGCCGAACTGGTTCTCTCCGCCGGCAACTTCTACCAGACCGACGACCAGCTCAACTTCGGCGGCCACACCAATCGCTTTGCCTATTACGCCAGCGTGAGCGGCAATCGCACCAGTCTCGGCTTGCAAACTCCAACCTCCGCGGTCGTCCACGACGCCGCCAACGGCTTCGGTGCCTTCACTTCGCTCATCTTCAACCTGGATCCGCAAAATCAGCTCCGCTTCGTTGCTCAAGCGCGCCGCGATTTTTATCAGGTGCCCACCGACCCTGGCGATCCAACCACAATCCTCCATGATGCCAATCGCGAAACCGATTCTTTCGCCGCCTTCTCCTGGGTTCGCACTTTTGGCCCGGGACTGGTCCTAACTGTCTCGCCATTCTTTCACTACAACAGCGCCAACTACCGCAGCGATCCGTTCGACATCCCCAGCCCCGCAACGCAAGACCGCTCCTCGAAATACGAAGGCGGCCAGGCAAACGTCTCCTGGATCAAAGGGCGCAACAACGCGCGGCTGGGTCTTTACAGCTTCGCCCAGCAGGACGACCAATTTTTCCACGTGATCTACAACGACGGCAGCGGCACAGTCATCCCGTCTCTGGCGCAAACTCCAAACGGCAGCCTGATCGCCGCATTTGTTGAGGATCAGTTCAAGCCAACTTCGTGGCTCACGCTCAATGCCGGCCTCCGCCAGACGCATTTTTCCGGCGCACTCGCCGAAAACGCCGCCAGCCCGCGCGTAGGCGCATCCGTCCGCATTCCGACACTTAACTGGGTCTTCCGCGGCTTCTACGGGCGGTTTTATCAAGCGCCGCCGCTCGGCTCCCTCTCCGGCCCCGCTCTGAACGCTATCCAATCCCAGCAGCTCGACTTCGTCCCTCTGCCCGGCGAGCGCGATGAAGAGCACCAGTTCGGAGTGACCATTCCCTTCAAAGGCTGGGTCCTCGATGCCGACAATTTTCTCACTCGCGCCACCAACTTCTTCGACCACAACGCTCTGAATAACTCCAGCGTCTTCTTCCCCGTGGATGTGCAAGGCGCGCGAATCAATGGCTGGGAGCTCACGCTCCGCTCCCCCCACCTCCGCAATCGTGCCCAGCTCTACGTCACCTATTCAAACCAATTGGCGCTCGGCCGCGGTTGCATCGTCGGCGGCCTGATCGGCCCTTGCCCCGTTCCCCTGCCAGGATTTTTCGCCCTCGACCACGACCAGCGCAACACGCTGCATCTCGGTGGCCAGTACACTCTCCCCTGGCGCGCCTACTTCTCAACCGACGTCTATTATGCCTCCGGCTTCTCCAACAGCGACCCCGCAATTCCAGGCGATCATCTCCAGCCGCACACCACCTTCGATCTTTCCCTCGGCAAAAGTTTCGGAGAAAAATTCTCCGCCAATCTGCAAGCCATCAACGTCGCCAACCGCCGCATCCTCCTCGACAACAGTTTTACCTTCGGCGGCACTCACTACCTGAATCCCCGCGAAATTTTCGTCCAACTGCGCTATCGTTTCCACTACTGAATTTCCCGGGGCTCCGCGTGCAGCTTGTACAAGAAACAAAAAACCTGTTTCGACTCACGCGCTTCGGCATGATCAATTGCTTCCTGGTCAGAGAAGACGATGGACTCGCTCTCGTTGATACCGGCCTCGCCGGATCAGCGTCAGGGATACTTAAAGCAGCGCGAACTATGGGCGCGGCAATCCGCCGCATCGTTCTCACACACGCCCACATTGATCATGTGGGATCCACAGACGCTCTAATCCGAAAACTTCCCGGTGTCGAATTCGTTGTTGGGCAGCGTGAGTCTCGCCTTCTTAGTTGCGATTTTTCATTGGATGCGGGTGAAAGAGGGAAAAAACTGTTCGGCTATCCAGGCGTGAAATCCCGCCCTACGCTCCTCCTCAACGATGGTGACCGCGTTGGCTGTCTTCGGGCCATTTTTTATCCGGGTCACACGCCAGGCCATATGGCCTACCTGGATGTCCGGGATGGTTCAGTGATAGCAGGAGACGCTTTCACGACGCAAATGGGCGTGATCGCGGCCGGCGTATTCAAGTTCTACTTTCCTTTTCCTGCGTTATTCTCCTGGAACCGGGAGTACGCAGCCGAAAGCGCAAAGAAACTTCGGAATCTTAAGCCCGTGCGCCTCGCTGTGGGACATGGAAAGACGATTGAATCTCCGCTTGCAGCCATGGATGAAGCCACTGAATTGGCCTTCCAGCAATGCGGGAAAATGCTAAACTGAGGTGATTTTCGAATGGCGATGGAGTTCGCCATAACCGCCCCGGTGATGTTCACCGGAGCTGATGACTCCTGGCAGCCCAGCGGCGCCAGGAGTTTTTGTTTGGTGAACGGCGGGCCATTTGCGCGCCCGCCGTGGCGAGCGAGGGATTGGAGCGACAATGCGTCTTGCGCTGATCGCGATCTTTGGTGCAGTTGGCACACTGGCGCGGTATGGACTGCAAGGCCTCGTGCAAATTCGCATGGGAAGCACGTTTCCCTACGGCACTCTGCTCATCAATTTGTCAGGCTGCTTCCTGCTCGGCTTGATCGGCCAGTTCACGCTCAATCGCATGGTTATTTCGCCGGACTGGCGCGTGGCCATCGCCGTAGGCTTCTTCGGCGGCTACACTACCTTCTCCAGCTTCGGCTGGGAAACCGCCAAAATGCTGGAAGACGGAGAGTGGCTCCGCGCCTCTGCCTACGCCGGCGCCAGCGTCGTAGCCGGCTTGCTCTTGTCCGTCGCCGGAATCCGCCTGGCCAACCGTTTCTAGTTTCGACCATCGGCCATGCCGTCATTTCGAGCGCAGCGAGAAATCTCTCTTGGACTCCGACGAGGAAACTCTATGACCCACCAAAAATTCGAAGGCGAGCGCACCCTGATGCGCATCCACATCGGCGAATCCGACAAATGGCACGGCAAGCCTCTCCATGAAGCCATCGTCGAAATGCTGCGCAAAGACGGCTTCTCGGGCGCGACGGTTCTGCGCGGCGTCGGCGGTTACGGTGGCTCCAGCGTCTATCACACCGACAAGCTTCTCCGCCTTTCGCAAGATCTGCCCATCATCCTCGAAGTCATCGAGTCCACTGAGCGCATAGAGCAAATTCTCCCCCGCCTCGACGAAATGGTCGACGGCGGCCTAATCACCCTCGAAAAAGTCCGTGTCATCCTCTACCGCCCCGCCAAAAAATAATTTTGGAGTGCGGCGGCTTGCCGCCGCTTTCCGCCCTCTACTAAATTTCGGTTTCGAGTCTCAGCCAAAACCATCATCCGCGAGCAGAGAACTTTCAACTCTTCGCTTTCGACTGTAAACTGCTGCTTTCCCATGCCTGATAGCGCAGAAAAGCAATCCTGGCTCAATCGCACGGTCCTGGGCGTCGGCCTGACCAGTCTCTTCAGCGACTGGAGCCACGAAACCGCCACGGCAGTGCTCCCTGCCTTCCTTGCCGGCATCGGTGCAGGCCCGGTCTGGCTGGGCGCTATTGAAGGCATCGCCGACGGGCTTTCCAGTTTCGCAAAACTTGCCTCCGGCCATTTCACCGATCGTTTGAAACGCCGAAAGCCCCTCGCTGTCTTTGGCTACGCCTTCACTGCCCTGGCAACAACTTCGTTCGCCTTCGCGACGCACGCCTACCACGTGCTCTTCGCACGCGCCGCCGCCTGGCTCGGCCGCGGCGTCCGCTCGCCCGCGAAGAAAGCCCTGCTCGCTGCCGACGTCCCGCCGAACGCCTACGGCCGAGCCTTTGGGCTAGAACGTTTGATGGATACGGTAGGCGCCATCGCTGGTCCACTCACCGCGCTCTGGCTCCTTGAAGCCACTGGCCATTCCTATCGCAAAGTCTTTCTGTGGACGCTCTTGCCCGGACTTATCGCCGTCGCGTCCTTCTGGCTGCTCGTTCGCGAGCGCCCCGCCGCGCGAAAACTCCCGCGCTCTTTTCTGCTTGGCCTCAAAGCGCTCCCACCATCCTTCCGCCGCTTGCTGGTGGGCGTCGGCATTTTCGGCGCCGGCGATTTTTCCCATTCCTTGCTGATTCTCTATGCCACTCAAATGCTCACGCCGGGTCACGGCCTTGCTCGCGCCGCTAGCCTCGCTGTCGGCCTCTACACGCTGCACAACGTCTTCTACGCCAGTTCCGCCTACGCCAGCGGCTGGCTCAGCGACCATATTCCGCATCGCAAAGCCGTACTCGCCGCCGGGTACGGCCTTGCGGGCGTCACTGCGATTCTTCTTTGCACCGGAACAAATTCGCTCTCTTTACTCGCGGTGATTTTCATCCTTGCTGGCCTCTACATCGGCACGGAGGAGGCCCTCGAAGATTCCCTCACCGCCGAGATTGTCCCCAAGGAGCAGCACGGCATGGCCTTCGGCACTCTCGCCGCTGTCAACGCCGTCGGCGACTTTGTCTCCAGCCTCCTCGTCGGTTTTCTGTGGAGCGCTTTCAACGTCCAAACGGCTTTCACCGCATCGGCGTTCCTTTTCATTAGCGGTGCTATATTGATTCTGCGTCTTCGCTAGGACTCTATTTAAAACTCTCGCCATGCCCGACGACTCCAAAGCCACTCCTCGCGACTTTCTCGCCGTTGAGCGAACTTTTCTCGCATGGGTTCGCACCGGCCTGGCTCTCATGGGCCTCGGCTTCGTTCTCGCCCGCTTCGGGATTTTTCTGCGGGAGTTTAGCCTCAATCAGCCCAATCTTCCGTCCCGGTCGTTCGGCCTCTCCCTCTGGTTCGGCACCGCGCTGATTTTTCTTGGTGTGCTCGTCTGTCTACTCTCGCTTGTTCGTTACCGTAGATTGCTTCAGCAGTTGAAGCAATCTGATGCCGAGCTATCGCGCCCATCCGCGCTGGCCATTGCGGTCGCCCTGGTCCTCGCCATCCTCGGCATGGCCATGGCTATCTATCTGATTTCCGTTAGACCGATCGCGCTGGATGATGCATCAAAATCCCGGGAGAATTCCATGGCACCCATTCCAGAGAGCGGCATCGTTCGTACTGCCAGCAATCACTCCGTCGACGAAACCGTGAGCAGGCTGCAGTCCATCCTGCAAGCCAAAGGCGTCAAGCTTTTCACCATTGTCGACCACAGCGGCGAAGCCGCCACCGCCGGCCTGAAAATGCCAAACACCAAGCTGCTCATTTTCGGCAATCCCAAGGCCGGCACGCCCCTGATGCTTGCCTCACCAAGCGCCGCTCTCGACCTCCCGCTGAAAATCCTGATCGCGGAAGACGCCGCCGGCAAAGTCTGGATCTCCTACAACTCCCCCGCCTACCTCCTGGCGCGCCACCACCTTCCTCCCGACCTCCTTCCCAACATCGCTGTGATTGAAACGCTGGCCGCCAAAGCCGCCGAATAGAAACGCGCTTCTTATACTCTCGGCGAGCTCAGTGTTCGGCGTCTGCCCCCGACCTGGTCAGGATGTTAAATTCCACGTTTTCCTTATTGCGCCGCAAAACGCCGCGTGTTACCGTGAGCGAATAAAAGGCGAATCACTGGAAAGGCGCTATACATGCCCGAATCACTAGCAGTTCGCAGGGCCAGCATGCCGGCTGCAATCACGCGCGTCCACGAAGTGCTGGAGTCCTTCGCCACCCGCGATTACAACGGCGAAATTTTGACGGCGGTGCGCCATTTTCCCGCGCGCGAAGCCCAGTGGGCAGACTTCCCTGCCTGGGTGCACCCGGACCTGACCTCTGCCTACGCCGCCAAAGGCATTCGACGTCTCTATACGCATCAGGCCGAAGCGGCGGAGGCGGTCCACGCTGGAAAAAATGTCGTCATCGTGACGCCGACGGCTTCCGGAAAAACGCTTTGCTACAACCTGCCGGTGTTAAACGCGAGCCTCGAAAATTCCGACTCTCGTGCGCTTTATCTTTTCCCCACCAAAGCTCTCGCGCAAGACCAACTCGCAGAACTCCACGACATCAACCAGCGGCTGGACAATCGCTTCGGTGTTTTCACTTACGACGGTGACACTCCCGGCGACGCGCGCAGATCCATTCGCGAAAAAGGCCACATCGTTCTTACAAATCCGGACATGCTGCACACTGGAATATTGCCGCACCATACGCGCTGGACGCGGCTCTTCGAAAATCTGCGCTACATCGTTCTCGACGAGTTGCACACGTACCGCGGCGTTTTCGGCAGCCACCTCTGCAACGTCTTGCGAAGGCTTCGGCGCATCGCCTGTTTCTACGGCCGCGATCCGCAATTTATTTGTTGCTCCGCGACCATCGCCAATCCCGGCGAACTCGCTTCGCGGTTGCTCGAATCGGGAGTCGAAGTCCTCAATTCGAACGGCGCACCCGCCGCGGAAAAAACTTTCGTATTCTACAACCCGCCAGTCGTGAATCGCGCGCTGGGGATTCGCCGCAGTTACATCAATGAATCCTCGCGCGTGGCGCAGGAATTCCTGAAGCGCGATTTGCAAACCATGGTCTTCGCCAATTCGCGCTTGCACACGGAGATTCTCCTGACTTATTTGCAGCAGGCGAATCCACAGTTGCCCGGGAAACCGGAAACCATTCGTGGCTACCGCGGCGGCTACTTGCCGAACGAGCGCCGCGAAATCGAGCGCGGCCTGCGCGATGGACAAATTCGCGGAGTCGTTTCGACGAGCGCGCTCGAGCTCGGCATTGATGTCGGGTCCCTTGACACCGTCGTCATGGCCGGATATCCAGGCAGCATTGCCGCCACGTGGCAGCGCGCCGGCCGCGCCGGACGACGCAGCGGACATTCTTGCGCGGTGCTGGTGGCTTCTTCGTCGCCGCTCGATCAATTCATGGTTCGAAATCCGGACTATTTTTTTGGAAATACACCCGAGCACGCTTTCATCCAGCCGGATAATCTGGAAATCCTTATCAATCATCTGAAATGCGCGGCATTCGAATTGCCCATCTCTGCGCGCGACAAATTCGGCGATGTCGATCTCCCCGACCTTTGCGCGCGGCTCGCCGAGGCTGGTTTTCTGTATCTCGCTGGAGAACATTATCACTGGACGCAGGAGGCCTATCCCGCCGATACCATCAGCCTGCGTTCCGTGACTAGCGACAATTTCGTCATCATTGATGTTACCGGCGCGCCCACTGTTATCGGCGAAGTGGATTTTCCGAGCGCTCTAGTATTCCTCCATGAAAAGGCTATTTACATCCACGGCGGCCAACAGCATCACGTCGAACATCTCGACTTCAAGGAGCGCAAGGCCTACGTGAAGCGAGTCGATGTTGATTACTACACGGACGCGGTCCGCTACACGCAAGTCCGCGTACTCGAAATCGCTGCCACCGAACCAGGCGTGGGCAACAATCGATCCACGTACTCCCACGGCGATGTTCTCGTCCGCTCCCAAGTCGTCGCCTTCAAGAAAATCAAATTTTTTACCAATGAAAACATCGGCGACGGGAAACTGGAACTTCCCGAAAACGAAATGCACACGACGTCGTACTGGATCACGCTCGAACCCCCGCTACTGGAATCGCTGCCCTTCAGCGTGAGCGAGCGGCAAAGCGGCATGTTTGGCTTGCTGCACGCTCTCGAATCCGTCGCTATGCTTCTACTGATGTGCGACAGACGCGATCTCGGCACGGCTATCGGCGAGCGCCTTCCCGCTGCCGATGCGCCAAATTCGAGCGGTGTCATCCAGAGCGAAGCGACCGAAGGTTCCGGCCCTGCCGGAGAGGATCTCAACTCATCCTCTTCTACTCACTCGTCGTTCGAAACAGACTTCTCTCCAACTCGGTTGCAGGAAGCTGTCTCTACTAACGCCAAAGAATTTTTTGAACCAAACCTTTACCTGTTTGACGCCTATCCCGGCGGAATCGGCTTTTCTGAGCCGCTCTTTCGAACGCACGGTCTGCTGGTGCATAGAACGCGCGAACTCATCGCCGCATGCGCCTGCGAACAAGGCTGCCCCTCGTGCGTGGGCCCCGCGGGCGACCTCGCCCTGCGTGCAAAAGAAGCTGCTCTCGCGATCCTCGACAGGTTGGGTGGATAAATGTCTGCTGCCGCAGATAAATTCTCGCGACTGGCGGCGCTGAAGCCCGCCCGGCCAATGCCGACGCGGCCTGCCACGATTCGAACGCCCGGCGAGGAAGATACTCTCGGCCGGTTGCTGGGCGCGGGCGTTGCCACGAATCATTTCGGCGAGCATTTGGCCGTTCGAAACTGGTTCTCCACTCCGGAATTTGTGGAACCGTCCTCCACAACGCTCGAATTGCTTTCCCGCACGCGCGACCAATTGCTTTCCCGCAAGACCCGCGCGGCGCTGGAAAATCCAGAAAAATGGCTTTTCCTCGACACTGAAACTACAGGCCTCGCCGGCGGCACCGGCACTTACGCCTTTCTGATTGGTCTGGCTTGGTGGGATGCGGGCGGATTACAGGCCGAGCAATTTTTCATGCGCGACTTTGCAGAAGAACATTCGCTGCTGCAGGAATTATCTCAGCGTGTCGCGGAGCGGCCGGTGCTGGTCACCTTCAATGGAAAATCGTTCGATTGGCCGCTGCTCGAGAGCCGCTTCACGATGACGCGCTCCATTGCCGTGCCGAAGCTCGCCGCACATCTGGATTTGCTGCATCCTGCGCGGGCGCTGTGGAAGCTACGGCTCGGCTCGGTGCGGCTCGTGGAACTCGAACGCCACGTCCTGGACGCGCCGCGGATGGGATGGCACCGCGACGATGATGTTGCTTCTGCGCTGATACCGCAATTTTATTTCGACTATCTGCGCGGCGGGCCCGTCGAGCCTCTCGCGGGAGTGGTGCGCCACAATCAGATGGATTTGCGCGGGCTCGCCGCACTGTTTGGCAAGATCAACGAACTTCTTTGCGAGACGCCAAACGCCGCGAACGAAATCGAAAGCCTCGATCTTTTCGGGCTATCGCGATTTTTGCAGCGCCGCGGGGAAAACGATCGCGCGCACTCCGCATGCGTGCAAGCCCTGACGATGGGGCTTCCGGCGGAAATTCGGCCGAAGGCGCGCCGAGAACTTGCACAAATGGCCAAGCGCCGCGGCGAGCACGCGCGCGCCGCAGAGATCTGGCTGGAAATCGTGGCCGATCCGCGAGATGGAATTCACGCGTGCGAACAGTTGGCCATCCATTACGAGCGTCAGGCCAAAGACCTGCTCAAAGCCGCGCAATTTGCCAAACTGGCGATTGCAACGCTGCGGCGCCAGTGTGGCAATTCGCGCGACCCGTACCTTACGGCGCGGTTTGCGCGACTGCAGAATAAGCTGCTGCAGCGTGTCGCGCGGCTGGAGAAAAAATCGAGGCTATCTTCTCCTTCGCAGCCCCAGGGCGCTCGGGCGGCTGCGGAGCCGAAGGCCAGTTCAGCGCTTTGGTGAAAGCGTCGAATTTGTCGCGCGTCGTGCCTTCGAGAGTGACGCACTCGACTCCCAAGCAATCCAAGAACACGCCGCCATCCGGAGTATCAAAGGAAAAAAAGCTCGGGCGGCGAAATAAGTTCTTGCGCTCCGCGTATTTCTTCTCCAGCGCCTCTGAATATTGCCCAAAGAAGCGCGCCGCATGTTCTTCGCTGTCCAGGTGCAGACGGGTCGCGAGAATGAGCTTCTTAGTCTGTTTTTGCTCGAAAACAGCGTAGCGGTCGCCATCCCAGGCTGCTGCGAGAGACTTCGCGCGGTCGTTGTCGAGGAATTGCTTCAGGACTTCTTTCCAACCGAATTCGCCCATGACGTTTTCGTCGAGCTTGGACCAGTCGTTGCCGAACAATTTCTCGAGCAGCGGGAGAGAAACTGCCGTGGGGGTTTTACCCGAGCGGTAAAGCCCCGGATGAAGAATCTGCTGCGTGGAAACCGGCGGCTTTTCGAACACGCCGGGCAGAGCGGACCAGCCGGTGTTCTTCAAGATAGCGGTAGAAAAAGTAAGTCCTCCGAGATAGGGAAAAATCAAAGCGTCCTTCAGGAACGGCGGAGCCTTTTGCAGCGTCGGCGCGTTGCCCATGTCTCCCATCAACATGGCGGGATCGAAGTCCGGCAGATCTTTCAACGAACGGCCGGTCCCGAGCATCAGGTAGTCAAACATGGCGGCCATGGCGCTGCCTTCGAGGACGGCGTCACGGGCCAGCTCGGCGTCTTCATTAGGCCGCGCGGCCCGTTCCCAGGCTTGGATCTGGAAATGCTGGTCCTCTAGAGCGTGGGTCAATTCATGGGCCATGACCATGCGCTGGTCGTCGAGCGGGCTCCAGTCTGCAATGTAGAACTCGCGAGTCTTGGGATCGTAAAGCCCTTCGACTTGCTCGGTGAGCACGTTGACCATGAAGGTGTCAAGATCGAAGCCCTTGGGGAGCAGCCCGAAGACTTCGGCGCTGCGCGCATCGGCGTAGCGTTCGGCGGCGTTCTTTTCCTCGTTCATCTGCTTGATGACATAGGCACGGATTTCTTCGCGCGAACGCAGAGATTTTTTCAGCGGCGTGAGCAGTTTCAGCCCGGTGATTTGGCTCATCTGGCCGAGGACTTCATCGGCGGCGGCGACGAAATCGGCATTCGTGGCGGGTCTGGACTCCGTGGAAGGCGGAGCGACCGCCGCTTGCTTAGCACGGACGCCGACGGCCGCAAGAAAGAGGGCGAGGCTCAGGGACAGAAAGGGCGAAGTAAAATCAACGCTTTTCAAGTGAATGACCATATCCAACGCAGAATAGCAGAATCCCGATGGCCCTGTCTGGGAAGCGGGGGAATCGGCCGGCGACGAATAACAAGACAGGGGACCGCTCCCCGGCTGAAAGCCAAACTGAATCTTTGTTCTGAAAACTTAACAGTATGGTAATTCTGTTGTACTCTGGCGGGTGGGAATTCGCCCAACTCCCGAGGATGCGATGCTTCCCGGTCTTCGTCTGCGGCAGGCCCGCGAACGACTCGGCCTAACGTATCGAGATGTGGAGCGGGCCAGCTACGAATTGGCTGAGCGCCGTGGCCGACCTGACTTTATTCTCCATATCAGCAGATTGGCGGATATTGAAAACCGTGGAGTGGTGCCGGCGCTGCACAAGTTGTACACACTGGCGGCCATCTACCGCCTGAATCCGCTGGATATTTTCCGCTGGTACGATGTGCCCATCGAAGAGTGTTTCCATGACGGAACCTCTTTCCCCGTGCCGCAGACGCATCTGATGGCGGCACCTTCTTCCCTGCGAATACCTATCAAGTTTGATCCGTCGTTCGATCCGCGGCGAACGGAATTCCTGTCGCGGATGGTGGAAAAGTGGGGCCGCTTTGAAGGTGTACTCACCAACGGCCAAAGCCGTCACTTCTATGGCTACATCGGGATGTCGGACCGGCGAATGATGCCACTACTGCGTCCCGGGAGCATTGTGCTGGTAGATGGATCGGTGCGGAAAATCGACGATGGCGATTGGACGACGGAGCATGACCGGCCGATGTACTTCGTCGAGCTGCGCAACGGATACCGTTGTGGGTGGTTCCATCAGGAGGGCTCGCGGTTGGTGATGCAGCCGCATCCCCTATCCCATTGCATGCCGGAAACGTGGCGCGTGCCGGAAGAGGCGGAAATCGTCGGACGCGTGACGGGTGTGGTTACGCGTCTGAACGAGCCGGTGAATGTTCCCTATCGAGAATCTCCAGAAGAGCCCTGAGGTTCGAGCAGAAAAGTTCCTTGAGATAATCTGGCACCGCTTCCGGGATAAGGACCCGGTACGCTTCCATGCGGCGCCAGTGCGAAACCGCGCTGGACAACCCGCCTTCCATGCCCTGGAGACAAGACCGCAAATCTTCCTCTTGCGTGGAAAGAGGTGCCTCCAGTAACCGTTCGAAAATTTGTTCGTGACATAGCTGCAAGGCCTGCTGGATAGCCGCGTCCGGATACAGCGCGGAAAGGCCGGCATGGTCATAGCGGCCGCTGGAGAGATCCCGCAACGAGGCCATATACGCCAGGCGGGCAAATAGCCCGGGAATGCCCGCAAGAGTGGTCAGGGCGAAATCCTGAATGACTCTGCGGTTTTGCTGGAGTTGGGTAAGCGTTCTCATGTCCCGACCTGTTCCGCATTCGGAACGTTTTCAAGCACAGAAACTCGTCAAGTAAGCCCCTCCCTATGCTGGCCTCCAGGAGGGCTCTACCCTTGAAAAAAACAGCGTTAGTAGTGGCAGTTTTCGTGTTTGCGATTTTAATGGTACTGCCTATTATGCGGTCCGTCAACCTCTCAGCCGGTAAACCCGTGACAATTGATCGCACCCTGAGCGCCGACGGCTGGCCTATACCGCCGTACCCGCCGGTGGCAGTTTCAAGTGATGGGCAGACGCTTGTGGCTGACGGCTGGCCCATACCACCGTACCCCCCAAAGTCGCTTCGGATGCTCGTCAGCGCGTAAGAATGCTCTAATCGTACTGAAGGTCGGGATTTGGCAGAGTACTTTCGGACTATCGGGCGGGCGCATCGGATCTATTTGTTAGCGGTTACGCATGTGTTAAGATGCGCCCGTGATAGTAGGGATTGTACAGTTTCAGCAGGTGATGTGGGCCGCGAACGTGGCGGCAAGTGCGTTTCTCCTGGTGTTACTTGCGGTGCGCAAGAACTACCGAACTTACCCGGCTTTTGTTCTCTATATTTTTGTGAACTTGGTTCTCGGTATTTCTCTGTTTATCATCTACCGCCTATGGGGGTTTTCCTCAACGGCTTCCTGGCGTTTCGGATGGGCAGCACAGGCTGTAACGTTCTGTGCGCGGGCTTTGGCGGTGGCGGAGGTATGCCGGCACCTCCTCTCCCGCTACCTGGGGATTTGGGCGCTTGCCCAACGCGTACTGCTGGTGTGTGCGGGGCTGGTGTTGTTGAACTCTGGCTTGGCGGCGCGGCATCAATGGCGGTTGGCGCTCCCAACCGCGGACCGCGGACTGGAATTGTCGATTGCCGCAGTGATCGTGGTTCTTTTTGTTTTCGCGCGGTACTATGACTTGCGGCCTGAGCCTACAGACCGCTTGCTGGCCATCGGGTTTTGCCTGTATTCCTGTTTCCGCGTGCTGAACGATACAATTTCAGATCGCTATTTGTATGGTTACGCAAAGTTTTGGAACCTTCTGGAGATGCTGGCATTTTTCGCGAGCTTGCTTCTGTGGACCTGGGCCCTTCGGAAATCACGAACTGAGACGGTTGCAGAAGAAGAGCTTCTCCCCTTGGGTGTCTATCAATCGATTACGCCGCAAATCAATCTGAGATTGCGCAGGCTAAACGATCAGTTGTGCAGAATCTGGAAAACAGAGGTTCCACGGCCTTGAGTGTCAGCCTGTATCTCTTTTTCGGCTTCGTCGCCGCCCTGCTCCTTGGGCTCGGATGGGCACTGCGGGAGCCCCGGAAACGAGGCAAACTCGACCGCGACTCATGCTCCTTGGAAGAGCGCGGCCAGCGGCACGTAGCTTATTTGCCCCAGATTCGCCAGGCATTGGCGCCGGCGGATTATGACTTCCTCACCAAGAAAACTTCCTGCGAAGTGCAGCGGAGATTCTGGAAAGAGCGCCGGGGTGTGGCTCGGGCCTATCTAGCTGCGTTGCGCGGAGATTTTCAGAGTCTGTTGCGGATGGCGAGAGTGATTGCGGTGCTATCTCCAGAAGTGGCCGCGGTGCATGAGTTCGAGAGGCTGCGGTTGGCGGCAAGTTTTTTCTGGCGATACCAGATGATTCGATGGAAGCTGTTGCTGGGCTTCGCCCCGATGCCACAACTAGACGGCTTGAGCAATCTGGTCAGCGGTTTGAGCGTTCGAATGGAAGCGGCATTGAAAGAGCTTGGGGAGCGCGCCGCGCTGGCGTCGGAGCTGGCTTCATCGATGAATCGCCGCGGCCTGGATGTTGTTTAGCAGCAGATCGTCCACGGCGGCCAGAAGATCGGTCGCCTTGAAAGGCTTCTGAAGAAGCCGCCGGCCGTCTCCGGGGATGCTCTCGTCAGCATCTTCAGACGGCGCAATGGCGCACATCCAGATCAATTTACGGCTGAGTGTGGGCTTATGTTGCGCCAGCCACTCGCCCAACCCGCCCCCGTTCGCCCCGTCAGCAACGTGCAGATCGGCCACGACCAGATCGAACTCCTCTTTTTCGAGCAAACCGCGGGCTTCACGAATGTCTCTCGCCATCCTCACGTGATGATTGCGGGCGCGCAAAATGGTCCCGACGGCCTCCAGCACGGAGTCATCGTGATCAACGAGAAGGATTCGCCCATCCCTCCCCAGGATGGTTTTTGACTCCGCTGGAGAAAAGCTGGGAGACGCCACGGGTTGATGCGGCAGCTCGATGGTAAACGACGCGCCACGCGTTGGGATATTCCGGACGCGGATGGTTCCTCCGTGTTCGGTGATGATTCCGTAGCAAATGCTCAGACCTAGACCGGTGCCCTTGCCAACTGGCTTCGTGGTATAGAAGGGATCGAAAACCCGGGAAGCATCTTTCACCCCAGGTCCGCTGTCGGTGAACTCAATGCAGAGCCGGTCGCTATTGACATTCGTGCGTACCCACAGATCGCCGTCGGCGGAGTGTTCCAGAATCGCGTCAACCGCGTTGTTCACCATGTTCAGGAAGACCTGTTGCAGTTGGTGTGGATCGGCGGACGTGACGGGCAGATTCTCCGCCAGGTCCAAGTGGACGCGGATGTTGTGCATGCGCAAGTCATAATCGCGCAACGCCAGCGTCTCTTCGAGAGCCTGGTTGATCTGCACTTGAACGCGCTCGGGCTTGTGCTGGCGGGCAAAACTCAGGAGATTCTGCACGATGCGATGCGTGCGTTGTGCCTGCTTGTAAAGTTTGTCGGCATATTCGATTCCCTGCTGTCCCATCTGGCCGCTGGACGTCAACAACTGGCTGTAGCCGAGGATGGCGGTAAGTGGGTTGTTTAATTCGTGCGCGACGCCGGAGATCAACTGCCCGACCGCCGCCAGCTTTTCGCTGTGAAGCAACTGTTCCTGCGTACGGCGCAGGTTTTCGTAAGCCTGGCGAGTCTCTTCATAGAGAATTGAGCGCTCGATGGCGCTGGAAATCTGGCTGCCGACGGCAATTAACAAATTCACGTCGGCTGGAGAGAACTCTCTCTGCGTGCGGCTGCCGACGACCAGTTCGCCAATAACCCGGTCTTTGGACCACAGAACAACAATGTACGCGGCAACAAGCTCTTCTCTCGCGTGGGCGTCGCGGAGAATCTGCGGCAGGGCCAGCCCCTGGGCGGAGAGAAACGTCGCGTGCACTGCCTTGATGTGGTGCATCAGCTCCGGTTTCACGGAAACCGGCGGAAAGTGTCTTGAGAATTCCGAACGATGCCCGACCGCAGCCACGCGCCGTAACTGCGTGCCCTCCTGATCGAACAGATAGAGCGAGGTGGCATCCAAGCCGAAAAGCTCTGCCATCTGACTCAGTGTACGGTGCAGCGAATCGCTCAGATCCAGCGATTCCGTCAGCGTCTGGGCAATCGAATTCAAGACCATCAGCTCGCGATTGCGGCGGCGAATTTCGGATTCGGCCTGCTTCCGCTCGGTGATATCGAGCAAGAATCCTTGATAGGCCGTCACGTTGCCCTCGGCGTCGCGGACCGCGATGGAAGACTCCATCATCGTGCGTATTTCGCCGTCCTTGCGGCGCATCTCGAATTCGAAATCCGCGACCGTGCTGTGTTGCTCCAGGAGCTTCTTCAGCCGTTCACGGTCCGAGCCATTTGCATAAAACGCTGTGGGAATGTCTATTGCCAGCAACTCCTCGCGGCTCTCATAGCCGGTCATTCGCAGAAGCGCATCGTTGAAATCCAGGAAGCGCCCCTGTGGCGTGGAAATAAAAACGCCCTCCTGAACGCTCGAAACCAGCGTGCGGTATTTTTCCTCCGCGCGCTTTCGGTCGGTGATGTCCTTCAGAACGTGGACAGTTCCAAGTTGCAATCCACTTGGATCCGTAAACGTTGAGTTGGAAGCCAGAAAATAGCCGGACAGCCAAGGATCGGGTTCGTCGCCTTCTCCGCCGATTCCCTCGCAGTATGGGCAAATTTTATAGCCAGCATTCTGGACCGGGAGTAGCTCCGTGACGCTTCGGCCGACAAGTGCGCTCCCCTCACGCTCCAGCAGTTGGCTCAGCCGCTGATTGCTGCGCAAAATGCGACCTACACGATCGTGGACCAGGATCGGGTCGCCAATGGAATCGAACGTGTATTCCCACTGGCGCCGCACGGCGGTGACTTGCTCAAACAGCCTGACGTTCTGCAGCGTCAAGCCGAGCAAGTTCGCGATGTTCACAAGATAGGACAGCTCATCGGGATGAAATTTTTCATGACGCGTCGAACCGATAGCAACCACTCCTAACGGCCCTTGCTTGCCTGGAAGAGGCAGGGTAACCAGCCCTTTCAACCCCGCCTCGTCCACTCTTTTGCGAGCGGTGTGGTCCCACTCTTCGCCGGACTCGAGGAACTGGCATTCCCCCTTCAGCACGCGCTGCGCCCAAGGCTGCATCGCCGATAGTTGGGCATAGCGAGTCAAGTACTTCTGGTCAAATCCTACCGATGCGCGCGCCACGAGTTGCGCCGAATTCCCTTCGCCCTCCTTCAGTCGGACGATGCCGTGTGTGGCCCCGAGACTTTCCACGAGATGCGACAGAACCTGGTCAATTACCTCCTGAACGGAAAGCGTCTGCGTGCTTGCGGCCGTCAAAAGCGTCAGTCGGCGCATCTTGTCATTCAGTTCTTCACTGCGAGTGCGCGCGCCTTCCAGGACAACGACGACCATGGCGATTCCCAAGGCCACGCTCAGAAAATGGTCGAACGCCACACGCAAGAGGAAGAGGGGGCTGTCCAACCAGAAGGGACGGTCCAGCCCATGAAGGCCACTTAACAGGAATATTCCGGCAAGGAGTTGCGCACCGTGACTGCGCCGCGCCATCTCCGCCCTCCACATCAGCCACCCGGCAAGCAAGCAAATAACCGTCTCAAAAATGGCAGTTTCCCAATGAAGGGAAGCAACCTGTTGTGTGCCTCTCCGCTCGATGTAGTAAATGCCGGCCAGAACTAAACCGAAAAGAGGCGCCGGAGACCAGATTCGCCGTTCCGAGCCTGAGGAGCAGTGCACCACGGCTACCAGGAAGAGCAGTAGGGCGGAAGCCTCCGCCATGACGCTTGCCAGGTTTAATCCTGGAAGCTGACGAATAAGAAGCGCCAATTCACACAACGCGGAGAAAGTAAAGCAACACCACCCGATAAGCCAAAAACGGAAATAGCCCGCATGGTGATCTCGGCGGAATAGCAGAAAGAGAACCAGCAGGATGATCGAGGCAGTGGCTTCGAAGAAAGCGATCCCGAGCAGGCCTTGATTCGCCAAAACCATGACCCGCCTCCCGGCCGGTAGTGCCGTCACTGCGGTGATCGTGCCGCCGCGAATCCTGATTTAGACGGCGAGAAGTTCTAAGTGGTAACCCTTCATTGACGCTAACACGCTATTTTCTTACTGGGCAAGGCCGTCCCCATTTGTGTGTGCCGTCACATATAATGCCTACTGGGGGCATACCACTGTGGAGATGGAAAACATACTCGTCGTGGACGATGAGGAGGCGATTCGAGAGGTTGTTTCAACCATGCTCGAATCAAAAGGCTATCACTGCACCGCCGTGCAGAACGGCCGCGTCGCGCAAGAGCAGGTCAAGAAAGCCACGCCCGACCTGGTCTTAAGCGACATGATCATGCCGGAGATGGACGGCATCCGCCTGCTCGAATGGATTCGCCAATATGATCCCGAAGTGCCGGTGATTATGGTCACGGCAATCCATGACATTTCCACCGCGCTTGAAGCCATTCGCCGCGGCGCCTATGACTACATCCTCAAGCCCTTTGAAAAGGACCAGCTCTTTCTAGGCGTTGGACGCGCGCTGCAGCACCGCCGGCTGATCATCGAAAATCGCAACTATCAACGCAACCTGGAGCAGCTCGTCGAGGAGCGCACCGCTCAGCTCACCGCAAAGCACGTGGAACTCGAGCATTCCTACGACGACACGCTCGAGGCCCTCGGAAGCGCTCTGGACTTAAAGGACGCCGAGACCGAAGGTCATTGCCAGCGCGTCACCGCGTTTTGCATATCCATCGCCAGAGCCATGCCCGTTCCTGACCCGTATCTGCCAATCCTGGCGCGCGCTGCTTTCCTCCACGATATCGGCAAGATGGCCATTCCCGATATCATTCTCCGCAAACCGGGCCCGCTGGACGACGCAGAAAAAAAGAAAATGCGCGAACACTGCGAAATCGGCTACAACATGCTCATTCGCATCCCGTTTCTGCGCGATGCTGCGGAAATCGTGCTCGCTCACCAGGAATTCTTTGACGGTTCCGGGTACCCGCGCGGTCTCAAAGGCGAACAGATTCCTCTCGGGGCGCGCATTTTTACTATCGCAGATTCGCTCGACGCCATGATCAGCGACCGTCCCTACCGCCGTGCCCTGCCCATGTCTCATGCCCGTGAAGAAATCAGGCGCTGCTCCGGCAGCCAGTTTGACCCCAAGGTCGTCGACGTGTTTATGACCATTCCCGAGCAGCACTGGGTCGATCTGCGCGAACACCTCGGCTCTCCCTTCCGTCTAGCGCATCTCAAGAATCTGTAGCGGTGGTGCTTGCTCCGCCCGCCTGGCTCATCTGGAGAGCCTGTAGCGGCTGGTTTATCTCGCCATTCTGCTCTTCGTCCCTGCCGGTGAAAAGAGCACATCCCAGTCTTCTCAAGCTTCGATAAGCCGGGCCGCTTCATCCGCGGTTCCAGGATCGGGCACTATGCAATGCGAGACAGCACAAAAAGGGATACTTCTCCACTGCTTCGCTTGCAAGGAATCATGGGAAAACGTACTATTCTTCTGCAATGGCGCTCATTCCCATCAAGACGGCTTCAGAAACTGGCTACTGCGACTGCATCTGCGGCTGCTACGAACTCGCCAGTCTGCGCGATGAAGACACCGGCAAAGGCTACTGTCCTGCCTGCGGCAAGGAGCATCTTGAGTTGAATACCGGTGCGGGTATCCCCCAGCCGGCCCCGGCAAACGTATCGCCGAACGCCGCCGGCCCACAGCGAGCCGCCGCCATGCCTTCCCCCGCAGACCCTCCCGGCCGCCTCCGCTAAAGTGCGCACTTAGGATTTGCTTTTGATTGAGAGGGATGCCCAGGAGATTTCGTTAATTCCAGCCGATGTTCGCGCAACGATACTGGGCCCCCATTCCCATAGCTAACTGCTTGTTCTCCTAGGACTTGATCCTCCAGAGCTAGTCCAATTAACTGAAAATTTATGAAATTTCATATAGCACTTTAAAAAACGGCATAAAGAGTATATAAATTTATAATTTTTTACCTCTAAGTCATTGATAATAGGCTTATTAAATTCACTATTGGAGTGGCCTGGGATATGCATAATCCATAACCAAATTACGGTTGGAACCCGGTGGGGAGGTCGGCCTTCATCGGGATGTTTCCAAAATAAGAAATTGAGAACTTCTAAGCGGGGAACTCTTCAAGGAGGAATACATCAAGATGCGAAAAGCAGTGTCACTTTTCTTCGTGGCTCTTCTGCTTGCCTTCGCAGGCACAGCTTGGGCTCAAACTGAAAGCGGCCAGATCTCCGGAACGATCACAGACGCCACTGGCGCCATCCTAGTTGGTGCAAAGGTGGTGGCCAAGTCCGTCAACACCGGCCTTGCCCACGAAACAACCACCAACTCAGCAGGTATTTACACGATTCCAAGTCTTAGGCCTGATACCTATGAAGTCATCATCCAAGCCACTGGCTTCCAGAGTTTCAACCAGCGTGTGCAGGTGTCGGTTGGGTCAAAGAGTGAAGTCTCGGTACAGCTTACGGTCGGCACCCAAGCAGAAGTTGTGGAAGTGACTGGCTCCGCCGAAGCTAACGCCGTCAACACGGAAAACCAAACCCTATCGACGACTATTACTGAGCAGCAGCTAAATGAGTTGCCGACCTCACCGACCCGCAACCCTTATGCATTGGTAGGAATCTCTGGCAACGTAACAGAGGACAATGGTGGCGTGCGCGGCGCTGGTTTCTCGATTAACGGGCTGCGTTCGGCCTCGACTAACATTCTGCTCGACGGCGCTGAAAACGTGAACACCTTCACGTCTACCGTGGGCCAGACAGTACCGCTTGATTCCGTGCAGGAATTCAGTGTTCTCACCAATAACTTCACTGCCGAGTACGGGCGTGCCAGCGGCGGTGTGGTTAACCTTGTAACCAAGTCCGGTACCAACACCTTCCACGGATCTGCGTACGAATATAACCGTGTTTCAGCACTGTCCGCCAATACGTTTCAGAATGACGCCACCGGCACTCCCAAAGGGGTATTCACACGCAACGATTTCGGATTTGCCCTTGGCGGTCCGGTCATGAAGAACAAGTTGTTCTTCTTCAACAATACCGAGTGGATCCGCGTGCGCAGCAGTGCCCCGACAGACTATACGATCATTGATCCCACATCGATAGCGTCGTTGGCTGCCCCCAGCCAAGCCTATTTCGCCGCATACGGTAAACTGGCATCCAATGTTAAGACCATTGCCACCGGTCCTTGCTCAACGACCCTCTCCAATAGTCCAACCTGCGATACGGTTGTCTTCAGCGTTCCGAGCGATGCGGGTGGTGGTAATCCCGGGAACACCACGGAGGAGGTAGCTCGAGTTGATTACAACTTCAGCACCAACACCACACTTTTCGGACGCTACGCTTCCTTCAAATTGCTCAATTCCCCTGGCGTCGTCAACTCCAGCCCTTACGTTGGATATAACACCGGGCTAACCAATTACGACCAAAATTATGAGATTGGCCTCTCTCACTTTTTCACTCCGTCCCTCGTAAATACGGCCAAAGCCACCTACAACCGTCTTAACGGACCGGTTACGCCACTTGGCACCGCACCCGTCGGCCCAACTCTCTACGCCACCGGTTCGGTTCCGTCCGTGACACTCAGCGGGAATACTTTTCCTTTGATTTTCCCCGGCTACAATGAGACCGCCCCTGGTCTTGGTCTCCCTTTCGGCGGTCCTCAGAATCTCTACCAATTTTATGATGACCTCTCCTGGACCCACGGCAGGCATCAGTTCAAATTCGGTGGCCAATTTATCCAGCTTCGCGACAATCGCGTCTTCGGCGCCTACGAAAATCCGGTTGAGATACTTGGGGGCACGAATTTGAACAGTGGTCTTTCCAATCTGGTCGCTGGAAACATCTTCCAATTCCAAGGCGCTGTCTATCCCCAAGGCAAATTCCCTTGCCCAAAGGACTCTACCGGCGCCGTCCAGGTCAGCGCCGCTTGCACGCTGACGCTGCCGGTCGGACCGCCAGCGTTCGAACGCAATTACCACTACAACGACGGGGCCTGGTATGCCCAAGATGCGTGGAAGATCGTGCCGCGCTTTACGCTCAACCTGGGTGTCCGCTGGGAGTATTACGGCGTACAGCACAATGCCAATCCAGCCCTAGACTCCAACTTCGTCTTTGGTTCGGGAGCTACCATTTTCGACCAGATTCGCAGCGGAAGCGTTCAACTTGCCCAAAACGGCGGGGTGTTCTGGAAGCCCAGATATAGCAACTACGGCCCGCGCGTCGGTTTTGCATGGGACGTATTCGGCAACGGTAAGACCTCCCTCCGCGGAGGTTATGGGATGAGCTACGAACGTAACTTTGGCAACGTGACCTTCAACGCCATTCAGAACCCCCCGAATTATGCGGTGGTCAGCATTACTTCCAATGTCGATGTCGCCGGAAACCTACCGGTATTCACGAACACTGCCGGACCTCTCGCAGGTACGGGAACCAAACCCTTGCCTGCGGTCAGCCAGCGTGCCATCGACCAGAACATCAAGTCCGCCTATGCCGAGACTTGGAGTCTGTCTGTCGACCGTCGCGTGGGGAAGGGTGTGTTTTCTGTTGCCTATGCGGGGTCTCACGGCCTCCACCTTTATGACATAGCCAACGTTAATCCTGGCGGCGTCAACGGGAATCCCGGAGGCGGTGGCGAGTACTTGGGCGATACCAGGACCATCAACCGCATCAACTATCAGTACAGCAACATGAACTTCCGCAGCGACCACGGCTACAGCCATTACAACGCCTTGAACCTCAAGTATGGCGTGACGAATCTTCTCAGCAAAGGACTGAACCTCACGGCCAACTACACTTGGTCGCACGCCTTGGACAACCTGTCCTCCACGTTTAGTGACGGCAATGGTGCGTCGACCTCCGGCCTATACCAACTGGGTTACCTCGATGCCTTCAACCCCCAGCTGAACTATGGCAACGCCGATTTTGATATTCGGCATCGCTTCAACCTTAGTGGGACTTGGGAAATTCCGTGGATGAAGAGTTCGAACAACGCTGTTGCCAAGAACGTGCTCGGTGGCTGGGGGCTCGGAACTATTTTGAGCATCCGCAGCGGCTCACCGTTCAGCATCTACGATAGCACTCACAATAATGGAACCGCGAGCCCCCTATGGATTCCGAACCAGGCGATCCCAAGGACGGGCACATCGGTTTCGGCGGGGCAAAACGTGTTTAACTACATAGCGCTGCCGACTACTACCCCTACCAGCGGTGTTGTGGCTAACCAAGGCGTCGCACTCGGAGTCCCGACCTGCACCGGATTGGATCATGTGGGATGCACGTATTCGACTAATGGCCAGTCCTACCCCGAACGCAATCAATTCTTCGGGCCAAACTACTGGAACCTTGACACGAATTTCTACAAGTCTTTCAAGCTCACCGAGCGCTTCGGTTTGCAGTTCCGTGGTGAGTTCTACAATATTTTCAATCACCACAACCAGTACGTCACGACCGAAAACCTCGACGTTCACTCGCTCACTACCCCCTTTATCCAAACGGAGAAGGGTGGGATCTTTGGCCTTGCTGGCCAGCCAAGCGACGAGCGTCGCAACATCCAGTTCGGATTGAGGCTAATCTTCTAACGTGCTACTCAATTCCGCAGCCCTTGGGGAGCCTTCGGGCTCCCCAATTTTTTTGCGACACCGCACGTTCGTCGGTTTATGTTCAATCTAAATTACTGAAATAAGCGCCTCACGCCCTCGGCAAGAATTCCTTCTGGTTCAATGAGGCTGACGACCAGGTACCCATCTGAAGGGAATTCGTAGAAGTGGCCTGGATGGACGGAAACTCCTTGCTCCGTGAGGAGCCCGATAGCCAAGTCCTCGTCGGAGCTCATAGCGGGGACCCGCAACACCGCGCACCAGCCTCCCTCTGTCACCAGCCGGGAACTGGCCTTTTGCGCCGCCAACTGGCGGTCAAGTTCCGCGAGGTTTCGCCGCACGCGTAGCACTACCTGTTTCTGGAAAGCGCGCCGCTGTTCGAGAAATTTCGGGATCGCCAATTGCACCGGCGCGTTCACGGACAGATAGGTGTCTGCAATGACCTCTAGCCGTGCGAGCGCTTCAGCTTTCCATGGTTGCGGCCCGCTGACAATCAACCACGCTGCCTTCATCTGCGGCAGCCCGGAAATCTTCGAGAGACCGCTCAACGTGAACGTGAGTGCGCCAGTGTTCGTAGCGAAGCTCGCCGCCCGGCTTCCATCCAGCGCGAAATCGAGGAACACTTCATCGGCGATGATGGCCATCTCCTGCGCGGAACAAATCGAATTCAGCTTCGCAATTTCCGCGTGTTTCACGTAGTGCCCCGTTGGATTATTGGGATGCACCACGATCACTCCACGCGTGCGCGGCGTGATGGCCTGCTCCAGCGCACGGAAATCGATTTGCCATCCGTGGTCATAAAGCAGCGGATAGCGCACCAGGCTCACGTCCTGGATGTCCGCGAGAAAATCGAACAGCGGATAGCTTGGGGATGGAATCAGGAGTTCGTCGCCTGGATTGCAGAGCGTTCGAAAGACGTAGCTATACGCTTCGCTCGTGCTGGTAGTAAGGAAAATATCCTCGGCCGAAACTTCCTCCTTGCGATCGGCGTAGTAGCCGGCAACCGCGCGGCGCGCGGATTCCAGCCCCTTCGAATTGGGCTCATACAGCAGCGCCGCTGGACTGCTCAAGGCATCGAGAATTGCGGAACTGTCGTATTCGAAGCCGCATTCCGTGGGATTCGAAACCGTCAAATCGAGTAACGGCTTTCCCGCCGCACGATGCGCCGCCAGCGCTTCGCTCAGCCGGTTTGGCGTCAGATTCCAATTGGTGCGTTTTGCAAACTTGAATTGTTCAGACACGGTCAGTGAAATCCTGCCGGGGCATTATATCCGGGCTCTTCAGAAAATTCGCATCGCAACGCGCTCGCGTATACTCTATGCGGCATAATTGAACCGTATGGGCACACCTTCACAACCCAATCCCATGCCTGAGCCTGTGCCGCAACTCGATCTCTCTGCGCAATACGCCGCCATCGGCGCTGAGATTCGAACGGCCGTCGAGCGCGTGATGGCCTCGCAACAATTTGTTCTAGGCCGCGAGGGCGCCGCTCTGGAAGAAGAAATCGCCAAGCTCTGCGGCGTCACGCACGGCGTCGGCCTCGCTTCCGGAACCGACGCGCTGATTTTGGCCTTGCGCGCGTGCGGCGTTAGCGCTGGAGACGAAGTGCTCCTGCCGCCGTTCACTTTTGTGGCCACCGGAAGCGCCGTCAGCGCCCTCGGTGCCAAGCCCGTTTTCGCGGACATTCGCCCGGACACCTACAATATCGATCCCTCCCAATTCGAACGCCGGGTCACGCCGCGGACGCGCGCCATCGTGGTCGTCCATCTCTACGGCCTTGCCGCGGACATGGACCCGATTCTCGCCTTCGCAAAAGCGCGCAAGCTACCGGCGATCGAGGACAACGCGCAAGCCATCGGCGCATCTTATAAAGGCCGGCCAACCGGCTCGCTCGGTGACGCCGCGTGCGTCAGTTTTTATCCCACGAAAAATCTTGGCGCGTACGGCGACGCCGGAATGGTGGTGACGAATTCAGGGGAAATCGCTGCGCGCATTCGAACGCTGCGCAATCACGGCCAATCAGAAAAATATCGGAGCAGCCAACCCGGCTGGAACAGCCGCCTCGACGAAATCCAGGCCGCCATTCTGCGCGTAAAGTTGCGCCATCTTTCGAATTGGCAGAGCGCCCGGCAATCCCATGCTGCGGAATACAGCCGGCTTTTCTCCCAGATTCCCGGCGTCATGCCGCCGCTCGCGCCCGGAGGATTCGAGCACGTCTACCACCAGTACACCATTCGAATCGAGCAGCGTGATGCCCTTCAGAAATTCCTGGGCGAAAGAAAAATTGGCAGCACGGTTTATTATCCATACCCATTGCACCTCCAACCGCTCTACGCCTCACTCGGCCACAAAGCCGGAGATTTTCCACATGCGGAGCGCGCCGCGCAAGAAGTTCTTTCGCTGCCGATGTATCCGGAATTGCGGAAAGAACAGATCGCGCGCGTGGTGGAAACGGTCGCCGAATTTCTGAAATGCTAAATTGTCAAAGATTAGAATTTCATTTGCCCAGGTAAAGAAGCGCCAGCAGGAAAATCCAAAGTCCATCCATAAAATGCCAATAGTAGGAAGTGATTTCCGCGGCGGTCGGAAGAGTAATTTTTGTTTTTTCAAATTTGCGGAAGGAAACAAAAAGCAAAGCGCCGACACCCCCCAGGAGATGGACCGCGTGCGCGCCCGTGAAAATGTAAAAGAAACTGCTGGCCTGGTTGCTCGCGATGTACACGCCTTGCGCAACAAGCTGGCGCCAGGCAACGAGCTGTCCGGCGACAAAGAGAATGCCGAGGGCCGTGGTCACAAACCAGAATTTGCGAAAACCGGGAGAGTCCGCAAGAAAGAGCCGCCGCCGCGCTGATTCAAGAGTGAAACTGCTCGCGAGAAGAATGCAGGTGTTTGCCCAGAGAATGCGCGGAAGATGGACGGTCACCCACAGATCGCTGCCGCGGCGCAGGACGATGAAAGCGCTGGCAAGCGCCATGAAAAACATCAAAATGGAAACGATACCGATCGCGATTGCGGTCGAGTAGCGCTTGGGCGACGGAGTCCACTTGCGGCGGCGATTGCGATCGTCGTCGCCACCGTCGCCATCATCGCCACCCCCTGGGGGCGGCTTGGGTCCGCCGCCCCCGCCGCCGATATCTTCGACGATGATTTCTTCGTCCGGAAATGCGGTTGTGCCCGGCATGGTGAATTTCTCTATTCTCCGGAGTCCGTTCTCCGAATTTTACTCTCCAAACTTTACTCCACGAAATTTATTTCTGCAGACTGGCGAGCCTTGACTACCTGCCCTGGCGCCAAGTGCTGCGGCACGAAATCTTCGGCCACATCCGGCACGCTGAATTCGTACGCCCCACGATACACCACCGGGTCGGTCGGGCCAAAATCGTCGGCGGGCGCGGGCGAGGAGACGCTCCATTCGAGCGTGGTGGCGCGCCAGGGATTACATTCGAGCACCGTTTCGCCGCGGAAGAGGCTCCACAAAAAATTGATGAGGAAGAGTCCTTGCGCGAAAACGGTGAGAAGAATCGCGACGGTGATGAAGTTGCGAGTTGCAGAACCGGTTGCGGCAACGGCAGCCAGCGGCGTGGCGGGAGAAACGCGCGAATGGGCGATCAGGCCGAGCCAGTGCATGGGCATGAAGACGCAGTAGACGCCGGCGAAGGTCAGCCAGAAATGAATCTTGCCGAGAGGTTCATTCAGGCGGCGGCCAAAAAGCTTGGGGAACCAGAAAAACAGCGCGCCAAGAATGGCGAATGTCGCCGCGACGCCCATGACGAGATGGAAATGGCCGGTGACGAAATCGTCGTTGACGGCAGCAGTGGCGAGATCGTGGCGCGCCAGGAAAACCCCAGAGAGTCCACCGGAGAGAAAAAGCGAAATGAAGCCGAGCGCAAAAAGCATGGCGGTATTGAGCTGGACGCGCGCGTTCCAGAGCGTGCCGAACCAACTGATCAGGAGGATGGTGGCGGGCAGTCCGAGCGAGGAAGCGAGCAGCGAAAAGACGAGCGGCGAAAAGGGATTCATGCCGCTGGAGAACATGTGCTGTCCCCAAACGCAAAAACCGAAGAGGCCCACGGCGCAGAGTGCCAGAACCACGAGGCGTTCCTTCCAAACCGGCTTGCGGGAAAACGTGGAGATCAGATGCGTGACGAGGCCGAAGCACGGGAGCATGGCGACGTAGACTTCGGCTTGCGCGAAAAACCAGAAGAGGCGCTGCCAAACGATGGGAACAGCGTTGGCGATAACGCCGGGCGGCTGATTGGCAATGAAATCCAACATGGGAAAAAAGCGCGCGCTCAAAAGCCGATCCGAGAGCAGACAGACGCAGGCCGCGAGAAGAATGCTGAAAATCAGCATGCCCAGAATGGCGTTGATGAACCAGGCCCAGACGGTTAGCGGCAACCGGGGGAGAGTCATCCCTGGTGCGCGGAGGTCGATGGCGGTGACGCTGAAATTGAGCGCGTTGAGAAGCGATGCGGCACAGAAGATGGCGACGCTGACGATCCAGAGCGTGATTCCGGATGGCGGGGAAATCAAAAACGTCGCGGTCATGCCGAAGAGCGAGGCCACCGTGAGCCAGAACGCGAAGAGGTTCAGCGTAGGGAATGCCATTTCGCGTGCGCCGATTTGCAGCGGCAGGAAATAGTTTCCAAAGCCGGCCTGGGCCGCGGCGGTGAGCACCAGAAAAACCATCAGCGAACCGTGGAGGGTGGTGAGAGCGGCAAAGCGATCCGGCGAGTTGCCGAGGCTGGAGAGGAACGGAAGACGCATCCCCGGCCACACCAGATGGATGCGCATAAGCAGCGACATGGCCATGCCAAGGAAAACGCTGAAGAGCGCGAGCCAGAGATAGTTTAGCCCGATCACTTTGTGGTCGGTGCTGAAGAGAGTCCGCCCCAGTGCATTCGGGGCGGCCGTTCCCTGCGAATTGTCTCCGCTGTCGTGTGAGGCCATGGCTGCGATCGGGAGAGCTCTGACCGGCCCAAGGGTGAGCCTCGGGATTAGCATTCAATAGATTACATTTCGTTGGGGAATTCAAGGGTGGAGGGAGGGACATTGAAAGTTGAAAGTTCAGAGTTGAAAGAAAAAGAAGGAGTATTGCCCTCCCCCACCCCCTGTTTTTTTGTAAGTGTTGCAGCTAAGGGACTTACGTGCCCCAAGATTGTGCAAAATGGGCTGCCGAAGAAATGGGATGGGGCGGAGGGAATAGGGAATGGTGAGGCAGGGGGATCGTGGGGCAGGGGGACAAGGGGACAACTGAAGTGGCGTCGGAACCTTGGGTCGCGGAGTTGTCGATTACAAACACGGCGGAGTTAGCATGCCAGTATCGAAAGGTTAAGTGTTATCCATAGAATGGTCGAAAATGAGGGTTGAACGGTAGCTGGAGAGGGTTGAACGGTTTTGCGGGTGCGAGACGAGCAAGGAAAAAAGCAGAGTCAACTCCCCCGCACGCTTAAAGCCGAGGGATGTGGCATCCAGCACCTAAGTCGTCTCAGAGTTTACGTCCGGGCCACCTGCCCGACATAACCTGCTGGATCAGGGACGGAGTTTTTCCAGGGCTCCGGAGTAATACCCTGCAGCGGCGCGGATTTCCAGACCTCCCAGGGTGCCTCGCCTCGCGCGTACAAATCGTCAAGCTGCTGCTTATCTTTAAAGGTGTCCATGGAAGCGTAGAAACCATTGTGCTCATAGGCCATCAACTGCTTTTCCTGAATTAAGCGGTGAAACGGCTCAAGGACCAGCTCTTCTCCGTCTCGCATGTACTTGAAAATGTCCTGCCTGAGAACGAAGTATCCACTGTTGATGCGCAGAGCAGAATCACGGATCGCCTTGATTTCACTAACAATGCCGTCGGAACCGGCCGCCACAACGTGATAGGTGAGATTTGGCTTTGCCGAAACAAAGGTAGCAACCTTGCCGTGTTCTTTGGAGAAATCGATGAGTTTTGGCAGCTCCAGATCGCTCAATCCGTCAGAGTAGTTCGCCAGGAACAGCTCTTCTCCAACCAGGTATTTCTCCACGGCCTTGAGCCGTTGTCCGATGTTGGAGTGCATGCCGGTTTCAGCAAAAGTGATGTTCCAATCGTGAATGTCACTATTAAAGAGCTGGAGATCCTTGCCCCCTTTGGACAGTGAAAAATCGTTGGAAACACACTCGTCGTAGCTAAGGAAATACTGCTTGATAGCGTCGGCGCGGTAGCCAAGGCACAAAATAAAATCCTTGTGACCGAAGTGGGCATAGTATTTCATCGCGTGCCAAAGTACGGGCCGATAGCCGATCGGCACCATCGGTTTGGGCACCTTGTCAGCGTATTCCCGCAAGCGCATCCCAAGCCCGCCGCAAAAGATGACCACTTTCATTTTCGTTACTCCTTTACCGTCTGAAAGCGTCCGAACAGATAAGGCTGGCCCACCCGCCTAAGACAAACTGCGAAGTCTGGTCATCAATGCTGTCAGACGGGGGCCGTCTTCCTCAGTCAGCGCGGTGAATTTTAATCCCAGTCCACTTCCGGGCTTTACATGTCTGACAACAGCTTTGGCCGCGATTCGTCCTTCCTGAACAAGAAAGTCAAGCCTGATGGTCGCGTGCACATCCCGCGCCTCTTCTGTTTCGACAAACAAGCCTCCCGTACTCAGGTTTCGGACTCGTGAAGTATCCTCATGTCCTTTGTAATTCCAGTAGACCCAGACTCCGGGGGACGCCTGGACTCGCGGGTAGCGCCTTCTCGAAGGAATACTCTGACCCCTCAAGAAACGCTTATCGGCGCGTATGTCCGTCCTCAAGATCACCTTAGGCTCCCCATGCGGCTTTGCAATTGTCCGGATAGGTCTACCCCAATGGCGAAGTCGCCGCTCTCCTTGCGCTGGCAGTAAGCGACCCTTCCTTCAGACCGAACGCCATTCCGCAGAAAAGTAACCAGCACGCGAGTTCCAGGCCGCCAGCGCCGGACCGTGGTGACGCGCGCACCCCGAGTGCTCACGTTCTCCGTGAACGTCATTTCCTTAGGCACAGATTCGTCTGGGCGCGAAAGCTCTGCGGTCAATCTCTTCGGGGTACGCTTTCCGAATCGACCGCCGGATCGACTGGTTGGAACGGAAGCAGCCATGAGCCCTGGAGCCTCCTGGACGGATAGGATGCTTCAAACACCGTCGGACCTGATATAGGATTCACAACACTTAAAAGCAATCAGGTGTAGACCCTAGAATGGAGGGAGTTAATCACCCCCGCTGTGGGGCTAGAGGTGCTTAATGCGGAAGGCTTCGCCTCTAAATTGTGGTCTACCTGCATTCCTGGGAAATCATCACCATATTTATCTTCGTGGCGAAGTCAATTGAGCATCTCGGTCGCAGGCAGTCAGTCCCTGATAAGCCGGCACTTCGGACATGCCCTTGTCGCAGTCCACAAACCGCGTTCGGGGAAGCCGAGCGAGCACGACCCAACCGGTACACGACGACGGTCGAATACTCTGACTCCCGGATTATCCGAGTTCCAAGTGAAATAGGGTCATCGAGGCCACCGTGACTTCCCAGAACGAGGTTAGCCTTTACGCCGTGGCGTACCTGTGTGTGGGATTATCTCCCCGGCGAAAGTCCCGTGGGACTAAATGCGGATTTTGACCTTTCCCCGCCTACCAGTCAGGTATCCACCTGACCTTGATTCCAGGAACTCGCTGGATTCTATCTCCGTTTCTGCATCTGTAGTCTCCCCGCGAGATGACTAGCACGCTCCCCTCCCATGGCGTTCTCGGTCACGTCCATGTGCGCTGGAAACATCGCTCAACAATTTCTCGGAAGGAGAGGAACACATGAAGCAAAAGGCCGTAACTGAGCTCCCGGGAGATGTAGTGGGAGAACACTCTTTGGGAGAGTGCTTACCTTTCCCGTCTGTCGGTCTAAGCTGCAATTTCGATTCGCTCTTCGCGCAAAATGCAGCACTTTCTGAAACTGTCGATGACGTCGCAGGACTGTCATTTGGCGCACTCCGAAGGATTGGAAGGTCGGAAGCTCGCGACTTTGTAAGCGCCTCCCTGTGGCTAACCAGCCTTCAGAACCCGGGAGTTTTTGAAGTCGTTCCTACGGAGAATGTCAGCAGATTCGGCATCCAGTTGGTCACACAGAAGTTCTGGGACCGAGCCGAGATGGTACTCGTTTCATCCCCGCCTGGATTTTGCGTCCAAGGTTCGGTCGTATATTGCAAGAAGCTCCCCAGCGACGATTATGTCTTGGGCATCCGGCTCGACGCGCCGGTCGAACATTGGATCGAGGCACTCGGACTCGTGGAGTCCTGACGAGCCTTCTCCTACAAGCGGTCGGTCCAGAATAGAATAAGGATAATCAGAATGACCAGGCTTACGCCGCTTATGGGATAAAAACTCCACTTCTTGCTATGCGGCCAAATCGGAAGACAAGCCACAAGCGCGATAAGGACAAATACCGGAAGAATGAACGTCAGCATGTCTTGGCCTCTCCTTTTTGGCCGGCCACTTCCGGTCTAATCCTGTTTCGGTTCGCGCGTTGTGTCGTCAGGAAAACCGGGTAGACCGTTTATCCGGAGAAACCGTAGGCATGTACCTCATGACCGGCATATCCTGCGATTTTCCAGAGTGAATTCTCTCTCACTGCCAGGGGTGCAAAAATCCCTGGTCACATCACATACGCATTCCGCCGAACAGGTACAAAACCAGCAGGATGATCAGGATCAGCCCGACAATCCCTACGCCTCCGCCGGTCCCCCATCTCCGATATCCGTAATAACCGCCGCCGCCCCCGAACGCCAAGACGAGGACGATAATCAACAAAATCAGAAGCATAGATATCTCCTTTCAGCTTCGAACCAACTAGGGTCTCGGCTTGGGCTCTGGTCTTTCAGTCGCTTCTCTCAAGACAAGAGTTCTACCGCCTTCGGCCTGGTTAATCTGCGAACTTCATCACAACTCGTTGTGGTGGTCCTTGGATGCGAGATTCTCACAGGTCTTTCCAAATAAATGAAGGGGGCCATGCCAGGTCCATTGGAGAAAGCCTCACCCGGCATGTCCACGTAACATACAACAGCCCCTTTCGCAACCAGGGCGGCCTCGCGGACGGCCCTGGCACGGCATTTTAATGGAACCTGCCGGCCAGGGCAGCTTCCAAGTCGGTCAAACTGCAAAGACCCTCTCGGGCTACCGTGTGCAGTCACTCCCCGAAGGGACATGGCCGTCAGAGTTCCATCCAATCACAGGAACATGCTAAGGAATGCTCAGGCGAACGTCTGCCCCATTATGAACAATCCGGGTGTAGGGAGTTATACGGCCATTTGCGATGAACTCGAGTCCTGATCTTGCCGATACGGAGGTGATGCTACCGACAGGAATCGGCCGCAAATTGCGAAAGTGTGCGAAAAGAGGCTTTCAAGGCTTTCATCTTGAAGCCATGAGAGTGCATGGTGGATAAGAAACGCAAGAAAGCGCGCGGCAGCGCGACAGAGGCCGGCGTCAGGAACGAAATGGGAAAGCCGCGCATAGCCAGGTCCGCAAGAATAGCAGCACTGAATCAAGATACAACGCGGATTCCGGAGCAGCCAAGTACCGTCTTGCCTGGAACCGTCGAAAAAATCATCCCGTCTCATGGACCGAGCCAGCCGGAAAGGCGCAGATTGCCGTTGACGGGACCCACCACCGTGTATGCGATCTCCGAATTGACAGTACGTTAACAGACGAAAATGGCGATGATGTGAGGCTTAAAAAGGGCGCTCACGTAGAGATTACCGTCACAGCCGAACCAAAGACGTCAACATAGGCTCTCCACTCCAAGTCCGAGCAAAACTTCATGACAATAAGAGCGAAGTCCGATGGCGCATGAAAGGTTTGCTCGACGCGAAACAAGAGAGAGAAACCATTAACTTGAGAGGTGAGCGATGAGGCGAACCGTGTTCCTGGCGGCGAGCCTGGTGAGCGCGCTGGGCTTGAGCGCGCAACAACATAACATTGACACGCAGAAGTCCACGTTAACGATCCACGTGGGGAAGACGGGCGTGTTCTCAGGGCTGGGACACGAGCACGAAGTGCGCGCACCGATTCACAGCGGTACGGCGGACACGGGCGCGCATCCCGCGGTGGAAATGCACGTGGATGCGCGGGCGCTGCGAGTGATCGGCAAGGACGAACCCGAGAAAGATCGCGCCGAAGTGCAGAAGACGATGCTGGGGCCGGAAGTGCTCGACAGCGAGCGACATCAGGAGATCCTGTTCAAGTCCACAGGCGCGGAGGCTGGCGGGTAGGGGCGGTGGACGTTGCGCGGGAATTTGACGCTGCGCGGGCAGACGCGGCCGGTCACGGTGCAAGTGACGCTGAAGGACGGCCGTTACACGGGCATGACCACCGTGAAGCAGACCGACTTCGGCATCAAGCCTCCCGGCAAAGCGGGTGTCAGAGCCAAAGACGAAGTTAGAATTGAGTTCGACGTGCGGCTGGCGCCGTAAGACGCGAGGGGCAAGGGAAAATCGAAACTAGAAAACGGAAAAGAGAAAAGCGGCGCTTGTCTACTCGTCATGCGACAGCAGCAATTTTGCGGCATGGAGGAATTCGGTTGCGGAAACCACGGTGGCATGGCCGGGCGTGCAGGATCGTTAGATGCTTTTCGGACCTGCGCCAGCCGCCGCGGCGCGCGAGGAGACGTTCTTGCCGGCTTCCTCCGCGGCGCTCCTGTCGATTTCGATGGAACCTTTGAAGTCCGCGCCGTCTTCGATCATGATCTGTGCCGTGGTCAAATTCCCGATGATCGAACCGTCCTTCTTGATCTCGATCCGTCCCGTGGCGCGCACGTTGCCCTTCACGGCGCCGTACACCACCACGTCGCGGGCGTTGATGTCAGCGGTTAGTTTCGCCGTGGTTCCAACCGTCAACTTGCGCTCATCAAGATGGATCAGTCCTTCGACCGAGCCGTCGATCAGCAGATCTTCGGTGCCGGTGATGTCGCCATTCACATGCAGGCTCGGCCCTAGCCGCCCCGTCTCGTGGTCCGCTGCCGCATCCGGCGGAATCGTCGCATCCGTGCTCTTTTTATTCCACACGGGGAACCTCCTGGGGACTGAAGACCCCGCGCGAACATTCCGGTGGAGTGCATCAAACTCGAGCCCCTGCTCCAGCGTACAGAAATTCGCTGCGAGATTCAGCGTTGCATTAAAAGCCTACTCCTGCGAAGCGGGGGCATCAAGGCGCGGCGATGTGTGCTTTAGGGGGCAGAACCCCGGCAGGCGATCTGTCAGGATGAGGTTCCAGTGGACAATACATCGACTTCTACGCGAGTCCGTGTCGCTGTCTAGCATCTGACATTTCAGGAACGGAGATTCCATGAATGGAAATCTAAAACAGTCCCTATGGGTGTTGGCACTTGGAATCGCCATCACCGGGTTCTACTCACCTAACGTTTCTGCTTCGGCTCCCGCACGGCAGGAGCCCGGACAGCAGGACCGAGATCATGATCGCAACCAGTATCCGGATCGCAACGACGAGCAACGCGGAGAGAGATGGTCCTTTCAGCAGGGCGTGCAGGACGGCCAACACGATCGCCAGTACGGCGGAAACCGGAGCGATCACCGGCAACCCGGCGATGTGAACGACCGGCGTGCCTATCGAAACGGCTACAAACAGGGCTTCCGGAACACGGCCTACATTCAACGGAACGATCGAAGGGAAAGGGTTAATTACTTCGAGGAGGGCGTGCGGGACGGCCAGCATGATCGTCAATACGGCGGCAACCGCAGCAACCACCAGCAACCCGGGAACGGAAACGACCGCCGCGTCTACCGAGACGGCTACCAACAGGGCTTCCGGAACGCGGTGCCCGTTCGGCAGGAGGATCGAACCATAGTTGTTAATTACTTCGAGGAAGGTTCGCGGGACGGCCAGCACGATCGGCAGTACGGCGGAAACCGCAACGATCACCAGCAACCGAACGATGCGAACGACCTCCGTGCCTACGAGGAAGGCTACAACCAGGGCTTCCGGAACGCGGGATCCAATCAACAGGACGATCGAACCCGAGGCATTAATTTCTTCGAGCAGGGTTTGAGAGACGGCCAGCACGATCGCCAGTATGGCGGCAACCGCAACGATCACCAGCAACCGAACGACGCAAACGACCTCCGAGCCTACGAAGAAGGCTACCGGCAGGGATATAGCAACTCCAACTGACGGTACAAGAGAACACCAGGCCGGACTGAAGTCCGGCCCTACACAATCGGGGAGGGGGCAAGGTATGGCCTTCGCTCATATCGACGGCTACTCCGTATGTTGAACCACGCTACTGCGCGGAGGGAGTGATTTTCTCGACGTGAACGGTCTTCTTCACAGAATCGAAATTGCCGGCGAGCAGCACATGTGCGGCAGGGAAATTCCTAACGGCTTCAGGATTTTCAACAATCCAGATGGCTTGATCCCCATCCGCTACAAAGACGGCTCGTTGGGGTTTCCATTCCGGGTGTCCCACCGAAGCACCTCCACGCCAGCATTTCTGCACGCAATCCGCGCGGCCGGGTTTCGTGTGTTGTGCTCCACAACCCTCATCACTGATCCAACCGGCCCGAGAAGCGCTCTGTGGCTGCGCCGACACTGATCCGAGCGCCATGAGTCCGCAAGCTAGCAAGAAAACAAAAACAATCCGGCCCCTGATCATCCTTTCCTCCTCCCGCCTCCGCCGGCCAGCCGCCCTAAAGGGCGCCGCTATTGTTCAGGGAGCTTTTCTTCGAGTTGGCTGGCGAGTTTGTGGACGTCGGTGGTTTCGCTGAAACCTTGAACCTGGTGGTCAGTGGATTTCACGTCGACGCCGGCGTGTTGACAGAGTTTTTGGAGCATCTGGAGCACCATGGTGAGCTCCTGCTCGGCGAGCATGCCGACCTGAAGATCGAGATGGGAACGGCGCTCCGCCTGGCGAGCCATGCGATTCTGACTGATGAGCACGAAGATAGTGAGGAAGACGCTTTCGGAGGCGACAAAAAGCGCCAAAATGCCGAAGGGGAACGGATCGAAAGCTTTCAAGCGGGGAATCAAATCGAGGTTCAGCGTGCTCCAGACAAGAACCAAAATGACGTGCAGCAGCAGGAATTTCGGGCTGCCGATGAATCTTACAATGGCATCGCTTTCGCGCTCGGTGCGTGTCCGGCGATCCAGGGCTTCCTCTTCCAGCTTGGCGATGGCGGCAATATTGAATTGCGTGGGGTTATTCGCCATCTGGTCAGGCATCGTTTTTTTCATGCAAGGAACTCCGGCGTATCCAGGGACAAGAGCTACACACTCGATCGGCTAGCGACTGAGAAGTTTGAAATCTATTTCGGGCTGACCATGCTAGCTTGTGTTGGAGCTTCGGCTTCGGCCGGATAGATAATGATCTCAACGGTGCCCCAACCCGAATCGGGAGTTGAACTCTTCCCTTTCCCGAGTCCGAGGGTTTTGAGCTGGGCATCATCAAAGGAGAAATTGCCGACGAGGTAGTCACGCACGACCATGGCGCGAGCCTGTGTGAGCACCAAGTCCTTTTGCGTATCTCCCGTCGTGCCGGTTGAAACGACGACGACAGCGATTCCAAACTCAGTGTCGGCCAGAAACTGGCCGGCAGCGCGCAATGATTTCTGGTTCTTTGGTTTGGCGGTGTCCACGCTGTCGAAGAGCTGCTTGGCCTCGAAAGTGAAAGTCTTCAGAGGCGGCGTCTTGGGAAGCTGCGGGATTTCGTTTTTAACCAGGTCGGAAGAGTTTTCATAGCCGCGTTTCTTGAAATAACCGCGCAACAGAACATTGTGCTGCATCGCTTCCATGTTTTCCTGGAAGGCGGCGACACCCGCTTGGGCATGGTTGACGGTGTCACGCAACCCGACAGTGGTCTGGTCCATCTGGGAATAAATCTTCTTATCGTTGACCAGAGCTCCGATGGTTCCCTGACCCTGATTGATCTTGCCGGTGATGGAACCCAGATTCGCCGCGGCGGCAGTAACGTTGTCCAGAATGCCGTCGGCCTTCTTCATGAGGTCCGCGATGACGAGCGGGGGTAGAGTGGCGATGGTATCGTCATCCTTTACATTCAGGGCCTGGCCGGAACCAAAGGAGATGGAGACATATTCGTTCCCGAGGAGGCCCTCGGTCTCAATGGCAGCTACGGAGTCTTGCTTGATGATGTCGTGCGTGGAACGCTGGAGATCCATCAGCACGGTGATTTTACCGGCTGGCTTGTTCGGCAACTCGATAGCGCGCACGCTGCCGCTGTGGACACCGCCAATGCGCACTTCCGCGCCTGGATCGAGGCCGACTACGGTTGCGAACTGGGCCTTCAATCGATAGGTGGGGGTGAAGAGGTACTGCTTGCTTCCGATGATGAAGATTCCCGCCGCCAGAACCGCCAGCGTCGCAATGATAAAAGCTCCGAGCCTCGCTGTTCTTGACATATACGCTCCCTATGAATCCCGCTTCAGGAATTCCGAGACAAATTCGTCATCGCTCTTTTCAAGCTCCTTGAAGCTGCCTTCGATCAGTACTTTTCCTTCGTGCAGCAATGCGAGGCGATCCGCGATGGTCTTTGCGCTGTGCAAGTCATGAGTGACCACAATGGAGGCCATGTCGTGTTCCTCTTGCAACTTGAGAATCAACTCATTGATCTCACCGGAAGTGATGGGATCGAGTCCCGCGGTGGGTTCATCGAGCAAGAGGATGCTGGGCTCGAGAGCCAGCGCGCGTGCCAGCCCTACGCGCTTCTGCATGCCGCCGGAAAGATCGCTTGGCATCTTCTTGAGATCGCTCTCCATGCCCACGCTGGCGAGCAGTTCCTTGACGCGCTGAAGCTGGTCCGATTCCGTCATTTTTGTGTGGCGCTTCAGGGGGAAGGCAATGTTCTGCTCGACCGTCAGGGAGTCGTACAGCGCGGCGTGCTGAAATAAAAACCCCATCTTTTTCCTGATCTCATTCATGGCATCGAGGGAGAGGCCGTTGATCTCCTGCCCGTGGATGAGAATGGAGCCGGAGTCGGGCCTTTGCAGGCCGATGATCAGCTTGAGCAGCACACTTTTGCCCGTGCCGCTGCGCCCTAGCACTGCCAAAGTTTCGCCATCGCGCAGGGTGAGATCAATGCCGTCCAAGACGAGCTGGCTACCGAACGATTTATGCAAGCCTCGCAGGACCATGGCTGGTCCGTCGCTCTTCCCGCTGGAGCTTTCCGGCGGCGGGTTCGCGCGACTCTCTTCCACACCAAGCAGGACTTCTTGTTCTGGGTGCATCATGAAAAGAACACCAGGATGAATTTCACCAAAATGACGTCGGCAAGAATGACGAAGAGCGAAGACAAGACGACCGAACTCGTGGCCGAAAGCCCCACGCCAGCGGTACCGCCCTGGGTACGCATTCCCTGGAAGCACCCGATCATGCCGATGATCAGGCCGAAGACGGCGGTTCTGAAGGTTGGTGCGAGAAAGTCACTGAAGGTGGCACCGACAAATCCTTGATTGATGAATCGGTGGAAGGAAACCGGCTCGACCAAAGTGTCCGCTACCCAGCCGAACAGAACGCCACAGAAATCAGCGGCCAGTGTCAGCAGCGGAAGCACCAGGATGCAAGCCAGAATGCGCGTGAAGGCCAAGAATTTGTACGGATTTACGCCGGAGGCCTCGATGGCATCGATTTGTTCGGTTACCTTCATGGAGCCCAATTCAGCGCCGATGCCGGCCCCTACCCTGCCGCTGACAACCAGGCCGGTCACAATAGGACCCGTTTCATGAATGATCGAGTAGACGAGGGCCGCGGGGAGCATGGACTTGGCTCCGAATCGGGCCAGGCTGCTGCGACTTTCCAAAGCGAGGACAAAACCGATGGCCGCGCCCGCCAAGCACACCAGCGGCAAGGACTTGGAACCGATTTCGTCGAACTGACGGATCAGCTCGCGACCTTCAAAGGGCCGTCGCACTGCGGCCCGCGTCACCTGCCACGCAAAAAGACCGAGTTCCCCAAACCACTCGAGGAAGCGGTTAGTCAGACTCCAAGCGGAAGTAGCGGTGGCTTGCATGAGTGATGTGGACTGCCGTGTGTCCGGGCTGATCCAGCCGCCGCAGCAATAGCCCTGAAAGGAACCTAGATCCTTAGCCTTAGGGATACCACGTTGAGAATGCAGCTGTCTGTTCCGAAGGGCACACAAGACGACGGGGCCGCTGCAAGGAGGCGCAATGTTGGGGCGCTGCGCCGGAATTAGGGGTCGGCGAGGCGGGGAAGAAGGAAACGGAAGAAGGCATCGGGGTTGGAGTCTAGGCAAACTTGGGCGTTTGGGGGATTGGGGGCGGTGGGAGGGCCGGGGTCGGGGCGGGTTAAACCTTTTTCGTCTACGCGGATGTGCATGGGCTGGGTGAGGCACAGGGTGGGATTGATCAGGAAGGCGATGGTCATGGGGTCGAAGAGGGTGGGGGTTTCCTGGCCCCACTGATGGTAGAGGAGGGTCAGGGCGTCGGTGATGGCGGTGCCCTGGCTGAAGAGGAAGGCGCGCTTGACTTCGTCGAGCTTGAGCTGGGTGGCGTCGAGGGGCATGACAAAGAGGGGGACGCCGGCGGCGAAGAGTTTCTGGGCGGAGGGGATGTCGTTGAGGATGTTCCATTCAGGCTGCGGGGGAGTGGGTAGGCCGAAGCCGAGATCGCCGTAGCCGCGCTTGATGGAGCCGCCCATCATGATGACGCGCTTGAGTTTGCGGAAGGTGGCAGGGTCCTTGTCGATGGCGGCACCGACGTTCACGAGCGGCCCGATGGCGATCAGAGTGATTTGGCCGGGATTGCGGCGGATTTGATCGAGGAGGAAGGCGACGGCGTCGGGGTGGGAAGGCTTGGCAAAACGGTTGTTCTCGGCGTAGCGGCGCTGGGTGAAGTTGGACTTGGGAGGCGTGGCAACGCCAGCGGCAACGGGGATTTCCGGGCGGCCAGCTTCGGCGAGGAAGCGGTCGAGGAGCTTAGCGCGGGTTTCGGTGTCGCCGAAGGTGGTGGTGATGCCGAGGATTTGGAGTTCGGGGCTGCGGAGGGCGAGGGCGACGGCGAAGGCGTCGTCAATGTCGTCGCCGATGTCGGTGTCCAGGATTACTTTCTCGAGGAGGGCGTGAGTAGGAGAGGATTGGGCTGAGAAGAGGGGAACAGCTGGCAGGATTGCCAAGAGCAGGGTGCACGTTCGGATTGCTATTAGTCTGGACATGGGCAATCGCTCTTGTTTCACGCTATTCTTCTGACCACTCGTTTGACAGCTTCCTCCATTGCCTTTACGATGGATGTCATCGCGGTCGTGGCGGAACTGGCAGACGCACTAGCTTGAGGTGCTAGCGCCGCAAGGCGTGGAGGTTCGAGTCCTCTCGACCGCACCAAATCTTCCGCAGGATAATTCGTTCGTCGCAATCATCGCATCCCGCCTGAGTAGATCCCGACCCGCCCTTATTAAAGACCCGCTAGGGCTTTTTCGCCGGAGCGGGGGCAGGCTGCGAAGTTGCCGGTGGCTTAGAAGCAGGTTGCGTGTTGGATTGCGGCGCGGATGGGGTCGTCGCGGGCGCAGTCATCGGAGCGGTCGCAGGCGCGGCCGGAGTGGTTGCGGGAATTGCCGGCTTTGTCGCGGGGGCGGGCTTTGGAGCGGGCTGCGAGACGCGCTCAAGGATAGAGCTACCCGCGCCGACAGCTTTATCGGTGCGCAGGACCATGGCCATGGCGCACAGCATAAACATGACAGCGCACCAGGTGGTGGCTTTGGAAAGAACGTTGGCTGCGCCGCGCGGGCCGAAAGCGGTCTGGCTGCCAGCGCCGCCGAAGGCTCCGGCGAGGTCGGCGGCTTTGCCGCTCTGCAGCAGGACGACGATGATGAGCACGAGGCAATTCATCACGAAAAAAGTACTGAGAAGCCATCCAGCGAAGCGGAAGCCAAGCACGACGATGGCGACGCCGATGAGTAACGCGATGGCCCACTGGAATGCAGTTTTTGTTTCCATACCTGCCCTCTGTCAAAGGAATGCCAAATCCCGAGCTGTACGGGAGCGCTACTTGAAATCTACGAGCGCGGCGAACGATTTCGGGTCGAGGCTCGCTCCGCCGACAAGCGCGCCGTCCAATTCTTGCTGCGCCATCAACCCCTGAATGTTGTCAGGCTTGACGCTGCCGCCATAGAGAATTCGCAGGGCAGACGCGAGGTGGACGGAGAACTTTTCCCCCGCACATCGCCGAAGCAATCGATGCGCTTCGGCGGCAATTTCGGGCGTCGCGGTGCGGCCCGTGCCGATGGCCCAAACCGGTTCGTACGCAATCAGAATACGGGAGAACTCCTCCTGGGTCAACGCGCCGGGACCGCCGGTGAATTGGCGGCTGAGAACTTCTTCGGTGATGCCGGCATCGCGCTCCTCTTGCGTTTCTCCGAGGCAAACGATGGGAGTGAGGCCGCTTTGCAGGGCGATCAAAGTTTTTTTGGCGATGTTGTCATCGGTTTCGCGAAAAAGCTGGCGACGTTCGGAGTGGCCGATGATGACGTAGCGACAGCCGGCTTCGGCAAGCATGGGAGCGGAAACTTCGCCGGTGAAGGCGCCTTCCCTGCTCCAGGAAACGTTTTGACCGGCGATGGCAACGCTGGAGTTTTTTGCGCAGTCGACCGCGGTCGAGATAGCGGTGAAGGGCGGGGCGACAACTATGTCGCAGTGCTTTGCGCTGGCAACGAGCGGGAGAAAAGAGGAAAAAAACGCGCGGGTGTCCGCTAGCGTTTTGTACATTTTCCAGTTGCCGGCGATTACGCGGCGTCGCATGAAAACCTCCAGAGAGTAAAAAGATAACGCAGAGACGCTGAGAACGCAGAGGGTTCGCAGAGAAGAAGAAGGGAATCATTTGTTGGTGAGGGCTTCGACGCCGGGGAGTTTGCGTCCACCGAGGAATTCGAGGGAGGCGCCGCCACCGGTGGAGATGTGGGAGATCTGATTGGCTACGCCGGATTGGTGGACAGCGGCTACGGAATCACCACCGCCGACGATGGAGGTAGCGCCGGCGCTGGTGGCGGCGGCGACGGCTTTGGCTATTTCGAGAGTGCCCTTCGCGAAAGCGGGCATTTCGAAGACGCCCATGGGACCGTTCCAGACGATGGTCTTGGCCGAGGCGATTTTCTGGCGATAGGTTTCGACGGTCTTGGGACCAATGTCCAGGCCCATCCAACCGTCGGGAGTCGCGGAGACGGAAACGGTCTGCGTGAGGGTATCGGATTTGAATTCGGCGCCGATGATGTGATCAACGGGAAGAAGCAGGGCGAATTTTTTTTGCTGGGCTTCGGCGCGGAGGCACTTAGCAAGGTCGAGCTTGTCGTTTTCGACGAGCGATTTGCCGATAGGCTGGCCTTCGGCTTTGAGAAACGTGTAGGCCATGCCGCCGCCGATGAGCATGGCGTCGGAAATTTTCATGAGGTTTTCGACAACTTCGATTTTGTCGCCGACTTTTGCGCCGCCGAGGATCGCGACGAAAGGGCGAGTGGGATTGGTGACGGCTTTGCCGAGATAGGCGAGCTCTTTTTCCATGAGGAGGCCGGCGGCAGATTGTTTGACGAAGCGGGTGATGCCGACTACGGAAGCGTGGGCGCGATGCGCGGAACCGAAAGCATCGCAGATGAAAACACCGTCGCAGAGGGCGGCGAGCTGTTTCGAAAAGACTTCGTCGTTTTTTTCCTCCTCGGGATGGAAGCGGACGTTTTCGAGAACGAGAACTTCGCCATCGCGCAACGCTTTGCTTTGGCCCTCGGCGCCGGGGCCGACACAATCGAGCGCGAAGGCCACGGGATTGCCGAGCAGCTCTTCCAGCTTTTTCGCGGCAGGCTTCAGGGAATATTTCAGATCCGGGCCGCCTTTAGGGCGGCCGAGATGCGAAGCGAGTATGAGGCGGGCGCCTTTTTGGATGGCGAGGCGCAGGGTGGGAAGTGTTTCGCGGATGCGGGTGTCGTCAGTGACCACGCCGTCTTTGAGCGGGACGTTGAAGTCTACGCGGATAAAGACGCGTTTTCCGCGGAGGTCGAGGTCGTTGATGGTGAGCTTGTTCATGGTTCGGTGACTCGTAACTGGTGAAGAAGAAGGGCAGACTCAAGTCTGCCCCCACAACTAGAACTTGCTGGCCAGGAGCTTGATGAGGTCGCGGCAACGGCAGGAGTACCCCCACTCGTTGTCATACCAGGCCAGAACTTTTACGCAGCGGTCGCCGACGACTTTGGTGTATTCGGAATCGACGATGGAGGAATTGGAATTCCCCTTGAAGTCGGCGGAGACGAGTTCTTCCTCGGTGTAGGCGAGGATGCCTTTCATTGGGCCACTGGCAGCGGCCTTCAGCGCGGCGTTGACGGCATCTTTCGTGGCAGGTTTATCCACGAAAACAGTAAGGTCGACGACGCTGACGTTGGGAGTGGGGACGCGCATGGCGTAACCGTCGAGCTTGCCCTTCAATTCGGGAATGACGAGATGTAGAGCTTTGGCTGCGCCGGTGGAACTGGGAATCATGTTGATGGCGGCGGCACGGGCGCGGCGGAGATCCTTGTGCGGGAGGTCGAGTAGCTTCTGATCGTTGGTGTAGGAATGGATGGTGGTCATGGTGCCGCTATGGATGCCGAAAGTTTCCTGGAGAACTTTCGCGACGGGCGCAAGACAGTTGGTGGTACAGGAAGCGTTGGAAATGACGTGATGGACCGCGGGATTGTAAGTCTTGTCGTTGACGCCGAGGACGAAGGTGGCGTCGGGGCCATCGGCGGGCGCGGAGATGATGACTTTTTTCACCGGCGCGCGGAGGTGCTTCTTGGCGTCCACGCCCTTGGTGAAGAGGCCCGTGGATTCGACGACGATATCCGCGCCGACAGAAGCCCAATCGATTTCGGCTGGATCCTTGGTCTTGAAAACCTTGAAGCTCTTCCCTTCCACGGCGATGGTGTCATCGGTGTGCGTGACCTTGTGCGGCAGATTGCCGAGGACGGAGTCGTACTTCAAAAGGTGCGCGAGGGTCTTCGCGTCGGTGACGTCATTGACGGCGACGAACTGGACGTCCTTGTCGTCAAGCGCGGTGCGCATGATGTTGCGACCGATGCGGCCGAAGCCGTTGATGCCAACCTTGATGGGCATTACTTCCTCCGATGGAGTGTCAGAAATTGCGGCTGTGCAGGAGCGAGTGACGGCCGCGGGTGAACAGAAAATGCTAGGGGTTGCGCGGAGAAAAGTCAACGCGCCAATAACCAGGCCGTTATAATGGCCCTCGATGAAGGGTTTGTCACCTGGGTACGCTCTGCGGTGGCTATTCGATCCGGAACATGGCGGTCCGGGCCGCCTGCTTCCTCGCTGGATTTTCTTGCGGGCTCTGGGGCTGATTTATTACTCGGCGTTTTTCTCGCTGCTACCTCAAATCCGTGGATTGATTGGGCCGCACGGAATTCTTCCCGCTGGCGAATACCTGCAGGCACTGGCCGAGCGGTTCGGCCACGCGGGCTACTGGTATGCGCCGACGCTGCTATGGTTTTCGAGCAGTGCTCACATACTCACCGGGATTTGCTGGGTGGGGATGATCGCGTCGCTGCTGTTGGCGTTGAATTTTTGGCCGCGCGGCATGCTGGCGGTTTGCTTTATTTGCTTCCTTTCGTTCGTGAGCGCGGCACAGGATTTTTCCGCTTACCAGTCGGATGGGATGCTGCTGGAAGCGGGATTTATTGCGCTTTTTTTTGCGCCGGCGGGATTCCGGCCGGGGTGGGGTGAAGAAAGCAGGCCATCGCGTGCGAGCTTGTTCCTGCTGGTGTGGGAGTGCTTTCGAATCTATTTCGAATCGGGCGTGGCGAAGATCATGGGCGGCGACCCGCAGTGGCGGAATTTCACGGCGCTGGACGAGTATTACCAGAACGGCCCACTGCCAACGTGGATCGGGTGGCACATGCAGCATCTGCCACACTGGTTCCATGCAGCGACAGCGTTTGGGACGCTGGCGCTGGAACTGGGGCTCGCATGGCTCATGTTTTTGCCGCGGCGATTACGCATCTTGTGTTTCCTCATCATCACGCCCTGGCAGATCGGCATCATCCTATCAGCGAACTACACGTTCCTGAATTACCTCGTGTTGGTGCTCGGGATTCTATTGGTCGATGACCGGTTCCTGCTGCCCTGGTTGCCGCGATTTCTGAAAAATAGTTACCTCGCTACCAAAGAGGCCAAACTACTTCCAGCACCGGTCGCTGAAGAAAAGTGGCGAACGAGACTTCGCGAGCAATTCGCCGCGCTGAAGCTCGCCATGACGGCGGTGATGCTCACGTGGATTTTCTATGCGACGCTGGCGCAACTCGTGTGGATGGTGAAACCGTGGCCGCTGCCAACGACTCCGGTCTCGGCGCTGGAGCCGTTTCGGATCGCGAATCGGTATGGATTGTTCGCGGTGATGACGCGCGGCCGTTACGAAATCGAGTTCCAGGGCTCGGACGATGGACAAAACTGGGGTGTATATCCCTTCCGCTTCAAACCGCAGGACCCGAGCAAAGCACCGGGGATTTACGCGCCGTACCAGCCTCGTTTCGATTGGAATTTGTGGTTTGCGTCGCTGAGTTCGTGGCGGCAGGAGCCCATCGTTGTGCGCACGGAGCAGAGTTTGCTGCGCGGAGATGCTGACGTGCTGCTGCTTTTTGCAGGCAACCCGTTCCCCCACGGTCCGCCACGGCAGGTGCGCGCCGTGATTTGGCAATACTGGTTCACGGCGTCAGCCGAAAAACGCTCGCAGGGAACGTGGTGGAGAAGGCAGCAGCTCGGCCTCTACGCCCCCACGCTGGAGCGTCAATCGGATGGAAGGATCGTTGTTCTGGAGTGGCCATCAACCATGGAACAGCGAGAATGACGAGCGATGTGTCTTATTGTGGGAACTGTTTGATACTGGTGACGCGGTCGCCCATGAAGCGGACGAAGACGGTCTTAGAGGGCGGCTGGCCGTAAATCCAGTCTTCGATGTCGTTGCCGTCGGAATCGCGCTCGCGCACTTTGTGGTCGGGCTTGCCGATGGCGGCGACGAGTTCCTCGCGGTCCATGCCGACGACGGGCTTGCGATCCTGAATGGCCTTCTTCATTTCCGGAGGCAGAGTGTCGAACCATTGCACGGCGGCAGAACGCTCTTTCGCAAAATTCAAGAAGGGCGAAAGAAACTGCTTTAATTCGTCCGGGGTGAGGTCCGGCAGAGGCTTGTTGAAATCCAGGAAAATCGTGCTGCCCATTCCAGGCTGCATCCCCGGGGGGCCCTGATCCTGCCTCGAAGCCGGCTGCATCGTGGGATAACCACCACCCATGCCGATTTGGATATGATCACGCCAGTGCCTTTTGCCGTGGCCGCCGCCATTCACATCCACTATGATCTGATGATCGCGAAACTCCAGCTTGGTGATTTGTACGTTGTCGCCGGTATTCACGGCCGGGCCATGAGTGGCGACGGCGCGGTCGAGCTGCTCGGTCTCCAGCGGCTTGCCTACGTTGAGGTGGAACCCCTCCTTGCCTGCAGGGAGAGGCTTGGTGGCCTTGGCGAATTCACCGGAGACGTAGCGGATCAGATTCAACTTTGAAGTTTCTTGAAGCGTGGTGTTCTTGGCAGCAGGCGTAGTCTTCGACGGCGATTGGCTTTGCGACTGCGCGCTGTCGGAAGAATCACCAACGTTCGGAAAAAGGGGAATCTCCTCGTCCGAAGGAAAGCTGGAAGCAGGGTTCGCAGGCGGACGAAGGCTGTTGACGCGCGGGACATCCGCGTCGGCCAAGAGCAAGAGCGTCAACGATAAAGCAAGCCAGTTCGACATAGACATGCACGGCGGACCCGGACGGGGCCGGGCGCCACTTACCCTATTCTACGATGCCACGAAGCGGCTGAACAGGTGCCTCGCGCAGGAGCGGACACGTGTCTCCTACCTGTCCTCGATTTAGATGGAACTGTACTACCGGACGGGGAGTCGTGCCAAGTCTCTAGCGGGACACGACTTGGACGCCCTGGCGGTCGATGGTCATGGGCAGAACCTCGGCGCCGGCTTCGCGGATGGATTTTTCCACGCGCTCGCGGGCATCAGGTTCGATTAAGAGGACGACGCAGCCGCCGCCGCCCGCTCCGCAGACTTTGCCTGCTAGCGCGCCGTTGCGACGGGCGTTGTCAATGACGCGGTCGATGGTCTTGGTCGAGATGGTTGGCAAATTTCTCTTGCGGAAGGACCACTCTTCGCGCATCAGGCGGCCGGCTTCGGCCCAATCTGGCTTTTCGAAGGCCAAGCGCATTTTTTGGGCGACTTCGGAAATTCGCTCCAAGCCGTTCTGCACGGCGCGCTTGCCACCGATCTGCGCTTTGAAGACTTCCCAGTTGTTGATGCCATGCTGGCGCGGCTTGCCGGTGTAGCAAACCGCAACGCGGCGTTCGAGTTCGTCGAGATTGACGCGCAATTCGACGCGATGCTCGCCTCCTGGAGGGAGTTCGATCGCAGCAGCGCCGCCAAAGGCGGGGGGATAATGATCCTGCGTTCCGGTGGGAACGTTGATGACGATGGCTTCGGCGTCACGGCTGATGTGGATCCAGTCGACCTTGCTCTTCCCTGCTCCGGTGAAGCGGTCGAGTGCGGCGCAGATGGCTACGGCCATGGCGCTGGAGCCCCCGATGCCTGCACCGGAGGGAGCTTCGGAATCCGTAGTGAGCGTGAAGCCGCCTTGCGGTTCGAAGAACTTGGTGATTTCCGCGAGGAGCGGAAGGCGGTAGCGCTTGGTTTTCACGAGGGCGGCGAAGGAGGCGAAACTTTCTTCGCGCTTGGTGTCGCGGGAAACCAGCTTGATGCGATTGTCGCCACTAGGGAGGGTTTCGATGGCGCAGGAAGCATAAAGTGAAACCGCAGCGTTCAACGTGACGGCGCCTGGATGGAACAGATACAGCGGCCAGATGTCGAGGGTGCTGCCGGCGAAGTCCACGCGAGTCGGTGCTTTGGATTCGATGATCATGTTTGCGAGCCAGCTCGATTCTGAGGGCGGTCGGCCGAGCCAGTTTGACGGAATAAAATGGCAAGCTCAAGGAATGACGGAGGTGTGTGTCCACGGAAAGGCAATGACGCCAGCCCTCGATGAACAAGCAAAGAACCGCACCTGTACAGATGAAAGAATCAGCTGCCGCCGGCAGAGGCGGCGCGGTTGCGAGCGATGAGCTGGGGGCCGTCTTTCTTTTCCTGGGCGAGGGCGGGATTGGGCTCGAAGCAGCGGCGGCAGCGGGCTTCGTAGGCGCCCATTGCGCCGACGACAATCAACTCCTCGCTTTCGACGAGGCGCTGGGTGTGCACAGCGGGGTTGCCGCAGCGGACGCAGATCGCGAGCAGCTTGGTGATTTCTTCGGCGATGGCGAGGAGGCGCGGCATGGGTTCGAACGGGCGGCCGCGGTAATCAGTATCCAGGCCCGCGACGATGACGCGTTTGCCGAGATTGGCGAGCTTGGTGCAAACATCAACGACTTCGTCGCCGAGGAACTGCGCTTCGTCGATGCCGATGACTTCGGTGCGCGGAGAGAGTTTTTCCATGATCTCGGAGGCTTTGAACACATTGTCCGATGGGATGCCGAGGCCGGAATGGGACACGATTTCGTTGGCGGCGTAGCGTTCGTCGATGGCCGGCTTGAAGATCTGCACGCGCTGGCGCTCGATCTCCGCGCGGCGCAGACGGCGGATCAGCTCTTCGCTCTTGCCGGAAAACATCGGGCCGACGACGACTTCAATCCAGCCCATATTGCCTTTGACGATGTCCACGGTCGCTCCCTTGAAACCAGTTATCAGTTCTTGCTCTCAAAGTTCGGTGAAAAATTCCCGCCTGAACGATTTGAGCCAATCACTACCGCGCCGCTACGTATATGAGTTTGATGCGCCGACGGCTGAGGCGCGATACATCTTGCCATTATAGAACGGCGCGAAGGCGGCGATCACGGCAACTCGAAACGCTTCCTGCCGGGTGATGAAATTGTTCGAGAGCACGCCCCAGGCGCCCTGGGCGTCGCGAATCCCGACGGCGCCGGCAAAGCGATCGATTGCTACAGCTAGCTCGACGCCGTTTTCGAGAACTTCGTGGGCCAGGGCTCCGGGCAGCTCGATGCTGCCAGAGCGGCCGTAGTGGCCGCGTAAGCCGTCGGAGACATAGGCCCAGCTTTCGAGGAAGACGCGGCGCTTCCCATTCTGCCGCACTCGCGAATGACGCAGCATCTCGTCCGGTGATGCGCCTTCGTGGACTACATCGAGGCCGCCTTCAAGGCCCACGAAGTAATGCCAGGCCGACCCGTTCTGGCGCGCTATCTCTGCAAGAGCTTCCGCGCGCTGGCGGGCGCCACGCATTAATTCATCGCGAGATGCCGGCGTGTGGCCGACGCCGCTCTCCACTTCCACGCCGATGACTTCGAAGACCGTATCTTGAGCAAGGGCCGCGGAAAATGCGTGGAGCGCTTCGGTGACAGGGAATTAACGAGGCTGAGGAAAACTCGGGAGGGAGTAAGGTCTACTCGACTGACAGTGCTCTGATTCGATTATTTCACTGTTAATTTGAAGGTTGTTGCGTGAGTGAGGTTGTTCGAACTTCCAGTGATCGTAATCGTGTAGGGTCCTGCCGCTGTGCCCTGCGTTGGCGTGGGGCCCGAGGTTGTCCCGCCACTGCAGGACGTGCATAGCACGGCGAGAACCAGCACCACGGTTGCACTGAGCCAGGCGCGTTGCCAGGAGCCTCGTCCCAAGTTCCAAACCATTAGGGCTACCAAACACCAAGCAAAGAACGCCGCCAGCTCCCACAATGGCGGGCTTGGCGGCGCAGACTGCGGCAAGACCAGCGGCAGAGAGAACGTCCGCGCGGTCGTCGTCATCATGACCGTAGCCGTCGCGGCATTCGAGCCGTCAAGAGTTACGGTAGAGGGCGAAACCGTGCACGTGGCTGTTGCCGGTGCTCCTGTGCAACTCCAGGTCACCATTTGATTGAATCCACCGGAAGGTGCGGCGGAAACCGTGAAGCTGGCACTTTCCCCTGCTGCTATGGTGGTGCTAGATGGCGCCACCAAAACGTTGAAGTCGGGCGAACCGCTCCCCGATGGCAACGCGGCAAGCGCCATGACCAAGTCCAGACGCCCGTTGCCCATGTCGGCACCTACAAATTGAGCATGGGCCAGCGCCGAGGCGGCCAAGGATTGATTGACGTCGGTACGTAGACTCCGCAACAGAGCCGCCCCACCTGTGACAAACGGCGCGCTGAACGACGTTCCCCAGCCCGCCGCGTACGTGCTGAACGGATACGTGGTAACAATCGCTTCGCCGGGAGCAGCCACCCAAACGATGGCGTTTCCATAATTCGAAAACGTCGAACGCATATCCAGGTCGCTGGTTGACGCGACACCCATGACATCGCTTTGCAGCGCTGCGGGATAAACGAAATTGGGCGGAGCCTGCGCGCCATCGTTCCCCGCCGACGCGACGGAGATCACGTTGAGTTTGTTCGCGTAGTCCAGTGCGTTCGTCAGTTCCTGGGAACTCGTCTTGAAGTCGAAACTCATGTTGATCACGTTGGCATTGTTTTGCACGGCGTAATAAATGGCGCGCAAAATGTCGGAGAGGAATCCCGTACCGTCCGAATGAAAGGCCTTTAAAGGCAAGAGCTGTGCTTTGGGCGCCACCAGGTGGATCACACCCATCACCATCGTCCCGTGGCCAAATGCTTGGTATTGCACATTCCCGTCAAGAATCGCCGCCGAGGACTGATCAAGAATCGCGGCACTCGATTGATTTACAATGGCCGGCTGGCAATTCGGGCAAGGCATTGGTGGCGAGGAAGTGAAATCTGTTAACTCTGAGCCGCCAGCCTGGTTCCGAGTAAAGTCGTACCCGGGCAGCAAGACACTCTTGAGCGCAGGATGGTTGGGATCGACCCCAGTGTCGATATCCGCAACAATCCCTCTCCCCAGTATCTGGCACGAGTTTTGCGCCGTCTGAACGTGCACGATCTGGGCAGCTGGTTGATTGGCGTAGCCGTTCCATACCGTCTGGCCGCACAAACTGAATGCGGCATTATCCGTGAGAGCCGGTGGTGGGGTGGTCACCACATTCAGTCCACCAACCATGCTGATTACTTGGTCCAGTTCAGCATTCACGATTCCCGGCGTGATGAGTAGCAGATTCAGAAAAGTCGTCGCATTGATGGTACTTGGTGTCGTCAACAGGAAGGCTTGGTTTAGGGTTCCATCTAGGGCACCTATCACGGTGCAGCCCTGCAAAACACAGAATTGCCCTAGCGCGCTAGAGCCTAGAGTAGACCTTACGATAAAGCGGTTATCCGCTATCGCGGGGGTGGTCCATAGCAGGGTCACCAAAGCCCCTGTAAGCCACATTCGGCATTTCACGACTGGGCACTCCTTATTCTTCCTGCCTGGTGATTCCGTTGCAGGTCTTTGCCTCTCACAGTGCCAAATTCCGCCATCAACTTCTTTTCAGAGTTCCTTTCCGAGGATCACTCCTACGCGCGACATTAGAGGTGCGGCAAGGCCGTGCCGATACTCCCAGCTAATTAGGGTGAAAATGGGAAGAAAAGAAAGAAGGAGAACAATTGAAATCTCATTAGGGTAAATACCTGACCCCGGGCTCCCTGAATCGGCTTCTTCAGAATGGGTGTCCGGGAGAATGGACACCCAATTCCCCGGACACCGGTTCTCTGTCGAATTTCGCTGCCCGCTGATAGTCTGGAAGCTCGGCCAGCCGACATCAACGTCGAGAGTTGTATGGCCTTCAGGCTGACAACCGGGAGTCAATCTGCCTGTAATCAAACAGAATTCAGGTCTTTACCTGAGGCCCATTGTGGGAGTTTACTTGCTTGAGAGGGCAGGTTTTCGATGGTATTGCCATAAAAGCTTCAGGTGTGGCCAAGCGGCGGATGGTAGGAGCCGAGCCCTTCACCACTGGGAGAAAACCATCATGACGAAACGAAACGAAACACCCAGAGACACAATGACGCTCAACAACCAGGCCCCGGAGTTAGCGCGTAGCGAAGCGCCGTCTGAACTCCTTCGAGAACTTGTGGCGCACCTCCGGCAGAATCGAACCCAATTACGCGAGGAATGGGTGGTGCGCATCACCGAAACGCGGCTGCTCACTGCGATGACCAAAGAAGAGATCTTTGCGGAAGCAACCTCGGTGTACGACAGTTACGTGGAGGCCCTGGAGACCGAAGCCTTTGAAGCGCTGCAAGCATACGCGCGGAATCTTTCGGAACGCATCATTCCACGAGGTGTCGAAACCCATGAAGTCGTGGGGATTGTGCTGTTGTTACGCGATGTCCTAGCGCGTTCTCTCTTCGCGAAATACCAGACCGATTTCAAGAAATTGAATCGCATTTTAGACGCCTACGAGCCAGCGGCGAACCGCATTGCGAACACCGTGGCAGTCGGCTTCGTGCAAGAGCGCGAGCGCGTCATTCGCCAGCAGCAGGAAGCCATCCGGGAACTCTCCACTCCCGTGCTGCAGGTTCGCGAGAGGCTCTTGATTCTTCCCATCATCGGGGTCATCGACCCTCAGCGCGCCCGGCAATTGACGGAGCAGCTGCTTCGCGGAATTCGCACCAACCGCGCCAAAGTCGTAGTGATAGATATCACCGGTGTGGCCGCCATGGACCTCACGGTGGCGAACAACTTGGTGCAAACGGTTGAAGCGTCGCGGCTGCTCGGAGCGACAGTCATTGTCACGGGACTCTCTCCAGAAATTGCGCAGACGCTGGTAACCATCGGCGTGGACCTGGGCAAGATGAACACGGTGG
>WNEZ01000188.1_pt1 | contig 53007 bp, 54 predicted proteins | sample 5400521 | NCBI WGS metagenome assembly WNEZ01 (sample SAMN13153339, study PRJNA577476) | soil metagenome | isolation source: 120 cm saprolite under Douglas fir tree site 2 hole 1 replicate 1 | place: USA:California | collected 2015-04-18
TACCTGGTGTTGAATTCGGGCGGATGATGGCTGCCGAGATCAACTGGGTGATTGATAAACTCTCCAACCTGGTTCTCACGCAGCATTTGCCGACCAAGGTGCTGATCATTCACCAGTTCCGCGAATCGATGTTACCGGACTGGCAACATATCCGGCTCAAGCCTGGAGTGGAGGTTGTGACGTCGGTAGATGGCTTTGGTACTCCAGGGGAAAAGCTTGACGATTACCGCATCTTCGATAAGCAGCAATTGATCCAGTACCCCGGCTTCAAGCTGTTCTACCGCCTGGATACGCCGTTGATGTCGCCGAGGGATGTGCTGAGGATGGACCCGCCGCCGCTGATGGTGATGTACCAGTAGAGACATAGGCAGAAACAACGTGAATCCTCTCTGGATCATGCAGCTTGCCAAACGTGAGAGACTGACGTTAATTTCATGACGAGTATTGACAGCAAGCGTAGAATTGAAACGGTACTGCACTACTTCTCGTATGTCTGACAGGACTCCTGTCTGTGTCACTTCAACCTCGACTATGGATGTGATCTCCGTTGTAGCTTCAGTTGTCCTGATAGTTAAGAAAGGAGAAGACAAAGATGCCTCTCTACATGACGCAATTTGCTTACACGTCCGACGCCTGGGCAGCGCTCGTCAAGAATCCACAGAACCGTGAGGAAGTTCTCCGCGCGCTCATCGAGAAGCTCGGAGGACGATTGGTGACCTTCTACTATGCCTTTGGCGAGTACGATGGCGTGTTCGTCTCTGAGATGCCCGATGAAACCACTGTCACGGCAGCCGTCCTCGCTGCTATCTCGCCAGGTCATGTCAAAGCCGTGAAGACTACTGTATTGCTTACCACCGCACAGACCATGGAGGCGATGCGCAAGGCGGGCACACAGTCGTACCCAGCGCCAGGATGATAGGCCTGACCTTTACCAACCACAATTCGAGTCTTATCTATGAGGGAGCCCGGTGGTTTTGCTGCCGAGCTCCTTTCGCTTAAGTACCCATCCTCTTGGTACCCATCATTCGCTCTTAGCTTGAAAACTGATGCATACGGCATTCCTTTCTATGCAATGTTACACTGCTCTAAAAGAATGCGGAGACGGGTAAGCATCTGATCTAAAACACTAAATGTAACATCTGGTCGTGACGTCGGTAGATGGCTTTGGTACTCCGAGGGAGAAGCTTGACAATTACCATATCTTCGATAGACAACAATTGATCCAGTACCCTGGATTTAAACTGTTCTACCGCCTGGATAAGCCATTGATGTCTCCCTCTGATGTGCTGAGGATGGAGTGGCCGCCGTTGATGATGATGTAGCAGTGAGGGTTAGAACAAAGCCTGAGATTACTTAACTGGTTCTATCGTATTGTCGGTGTTAGTAAGCCGATGAGTCCCCGTCTTTCCTAGTGAATAGCATTATCCTTGACTTGATAACTATGAGACAGTATAATGATTAGGCTAAGAACATCTGTTCAGAGGTAGATTCGATGAGCGATAACACGAGCATTGAGTGGACAAATGCAACCTGGAACCCCGTCACTGGTTGTGAGAAAGTATCCCCAGGCTGTGACCATTGTCTTGACCCAGAAACCTTCGTTCTTTATGAAGATTTCACTTGGAGACTGCTCGGAGACGTTCAAGTCGGTGATGTTCTCATCGGCTTTGACGAGAATGAGCCCACAGAGGGAAGAGAGAGAAAGCTCAAGAAAACAGTAGTGAATGCTGTTTGGAGAACGTGCAAGCCAGCAATGAAGGTAACAACTGATAAAGCAGAGGTGATTTGTTCTGGCGACCATCGTTTTCTTGCTCATGGGTTCTCGCGGTGGCTCTATGCAAAGAACTTCTCTTTGGGCACGCAACTTCGTACCATTGGATGCTTTCCTGCTCAGATTAACAATGACCAGTATGCATCTGGATACCTAATGGGAATGACTGATGGTGATGGTACGTGGAGATTCACCCCTGGGCAACGTTCCAATAAAAAAGGCTTCCCTCAATGCTACTGGCGTGTAGCCCTTGCTGACGAAGAAGGTCTATATGCAGTCCAATGCCATCTCTCACGATTTGGGCTAGTTGCTGATATCCGACCATTTTCTGTCAATAATGGTCATGGATACAGGAAGTCCATGCAGCGTATTGAGATAAGATCAATCTCTTCTTTAGCGGCACTTGATCAGGTGCTAGAGTATCAAGAGAACGCTGACTTCGGAAGTGGCTATTTCGCTGGCATCTTTGACGCAGAAGGTTCATTTCATCGAAACATTCGAATAGCGAACAAGAATCGCTCGTACTTAGATCGAGTCGTGGCCTATGCGGAACTCATTGGACTTTCTTTCAAAATTGAACCAAAGAGACCAAACGAAGTCATGAATGCACGCTTATATGGTAGACTACCGGATAAGATTGCGTTCTTCACTCTTACTCAGCCAACTATTAAGCGAAAGACAGAGGCATTCCTGGGGACTTCAGTTGATGCAGAGGCAGCAGCTGTCACAAAACTAGAGATCTTAGGAGAGAGGGAACTCATTGACATAGAAACAACAACGCATACCTTCTTTGCTAATGGGCTAGCAACACATAACTGCTACGCGCTCACATTTGCTGAACGCTTCCGTGGGGTGCCCAACCATCCTTATGAACAGGGCTTTGACTTGAAACTCTGGTCTGACCGATTAGAACTACCACTCAAATGGAAGAAGCCGCGACGAATCTTTGTGAATTCAATGAGTGATTTGTTCCATAAAGATGTACCAGACAGTTTTATACTCGAAGTATTCAATACAATGATCTGTGCGGATTATCATATTTTTCAGGTACTCACAAAACGGCCATCGCGACTTGTCAATACAGGGCTAACAGAGAAGATAACTCAGCATATCCTTCGTCTTACCGGAAGTTCCACCTGGCCTTCTCATATTTGGCTTGGTGTATCTGTCGAGAATTCTTCGTATGCATGGCGCGTTGATGCTCTCCGCAAGATACCTGCCTCTATTCGCTTCATTAGCGCTGAGCCTCTGTTGGGGCCTCTCGATGGCTTATGCCTTGAAGGTATTCATTGGCTTATCAGTGGTGGAGAGAGTGGGCCTGGCTGTCGTCCCTGTGACCCTCAATGGGTGCGGAGTTTGCGTGATCGGTGTCAAGAGGCGGGAGTAGCCTTCTTCCATAAACAATGGGGCGGTCGCACTCCAAAAGCTGGTGGACGTGTTCTTGATGGGATTACATGGGATGAGTTCCCTCAGGCAGCGCTAGTAGCTTCATTAAGCTAAGCTGAATGACAATATTGCGAGACTATGGCCGATTCGGGTATAGTATGCTATCATCATTTAATCGATTTGTTCTGAGAAAGGTAGGTGAAGTAAGTTCCTTCGTCTCCACAAGCTGTTTTACCATATTACGGTACTCTGACGATAAGTAACGCATGAAATGTCCGTCAACGATATGAAACCAAATTGATTTTCTGGTTTCTCCTGGATGTGTTGTTACGGTATCCAGTATGACGCGGTCTAGTTCATCGATAGATCGCATTTCTCGCCAGTCAGTGTCTTCCCATAAACCACCAGCAAAATCTGCTTTATGCATTCCGCTGAAATAAGCCCTTGTCATTATATCATTCAATAGAATCAAAGCATCTTTATGCTGCGAGGCAAATACTATAAAGTATTTTATTCGTCTGTCAGTCCGTTCACGGACTGGACAAGAGCGGGTAAAGCGTAAATATTGTGCAAGTTTATCTTGGTAGGCTTGTATAAGCTGTCGTTCACGTTCTTCTGCATCAATTTCCTGCCAGAGAATATCCTTCCAATACTCTCCTCCAAGCACATTTGTCAGGATTTGGTGAAAATCTTTGATCATTCGCTCTTCCTGACGGCCTGCTTTTACTGCTTTAGGAGTAGCAAAACGATGCATAGCAGGCATACTCATTGTGAGTAGTATTTCGGTGCTGAATTGAGGAGCACGCTCAAGGAAAGGTTTGAGTAAGGCAAAATCGCAACCGGTAGGCCCGAATGGATCAAGATAAAGGAAAACCGTTTGATCTAAGAGTGCCTTAGGGAGCGCTTTTAATAGGAGTTGACTATTGCCTAGTAATGTTTCTGCTGAGTGTGACCAACCCCGACGCAGAATCTCACTAGACAACTTTTCATGATGCTTCTTCTCGTTGTTGATGAAGATTGCTTGATAGTTACCCTTAGCATACTTTTCTGCTGCTTCACACATAATAATGGGTGAGCCAACAGTATCATCACCGAAAATACCTGGCCCTGCATATCCATCTATCAGTAAAATTGGTTGACCTCGTGTATTTACTTTTGCTAGATAAGGTGTCATATAATTTTCTAACACCTCATCTTTGATTTTTGACCAAGGGCGTTTTCCCTCGAAGAAGTCATCACTACTTTCACCCATTGCAGCCTCCATAAGCATTCAGGACGTAAGAGCATTGCCCATTCACAGAATATGTGCTCGTTTTTCACTGTAGTCTTGAAAAGTACACTTCAGCAGTGTATCAAATAGAGATACATTATAATCTCGACTGTACCTTTTGTACACTGTTTACGCATTCCAATAATCACTATTGGCTACGTGTTTTCCCAAAGGCCCAAGGTGCTTTCTCCTTGCCCTACAAGATCTTTCCTCATGAGGAGTGCGAGAGGAGAGAACGGGAGTAGACTCTGGGAAGAGGGAAGGATGCCATGCCAAATATTGTGTAGTGCGCCCTTTAACGGGTGAATGTGTTGCCTGAAAAGGCCCATCAGGAGAACGATGCGAGGGGAAAGCGGCATGCGCCAAGGAGCGGCACTCCTTGGGGTGTGAAGCCCGCCGACAATGTACCAACGTCTTTGAGCCGCACCCAGAGACAAGGGCTACCCCTGTGACCTATGCCGACGAGAGAAACCTGCGTTTGAAGCGCCGTGAATTTGAACAAGTGAAAGCGGCTGATACACTTGACCAAAATGGTAAAGGTGTACGTGCCTCATCGCTTACACATCGATGGGGGTTCTTCCACCAGGCACCCGGCGTCTAGCAGGCGGCTACGGGCTGCGAGAACACGTTCACGCGGAACTGGGGAACTCTGAAACTGCTTGACCTGAAAGGGGGGGACCTTATGCAACGGGTTGTGCCGTGCTCGTGAGCGAGATCGCTATGGGGTTGAACATCCGTCACAGGGACGAATGCGGAAAGCGGAGTGCGAGGAAACCCGCACGCTCCGTTTGGAACGGGGGAAAGGCTGAGAGGCCCTACCTATCGTTACATGCTGCATAGCAGAAAAGCCTGGAAGCCAGGCCTGGATTGGGTTTAACGCCTTATCGCTGCATATCATTACACAAAAATTGATATGGCATCCTACTCCCTCCCTAACGACTTTTGTTCTGAGGTAGAACGGATAATTAGTTGTTGTGCTATTTCAATGTCCCTCAGTTTATACTACTGGGTATAGTAACGCAATACTAGAGGATAAAAATCCTACCTCATCTAATTGTAATCCTTCCCAGTCGCACAATAGCCCAACGTGTTGAAAAAGTATATGAGTCTCTAAAGTAGAGCTTGGGCACAAGACTGTGAGGATCGGTGATGTAAGTAGAACGATCATTTGCTATGATAAAATGCTCCATAACGACGAGCGAACCTTGACGCACAAGCAATGCTTGCCCTGTACTTTGGGGATGCTCGCTCACTTGCCAGAAAGAAAGGGGGACGCATGGAACACCCTCAGCGGAAGGACACGTGGGCCAGTGGTGCTGCCTACGAGCCCTATGTAGGCCGTTGGAGTCGATTGGTCGCCCGCGAGTTTTTAGCCTGGCTCGCGATCCCACCAGGTGCCCGTTGGCTAGATATTGGGTGCGGGACCGGTGCGCTCAGCCAGACCATTCTCGACGTGGCGTCGCCTCGCGAAATCACGGGTATTGATCCATCAGAGGGATACATCACGTTCGCACGCCAGCAGGTACGAGATAGCCGTGTCAGTTTTCGTCTTGGAGGTGCACAAGCCTTGCCGGAAGCATCAGCCAGCTATGATGCAGTCGTCGCTGGACTTGCGCTCAACTTTGTGCCGCAGCCGAGCCGTGCTGTCGCTGAAATGCAACGTGTGGCGCGGGTGGGAGGGACAGTTGCGTTGCGGCGTATGTCTGGGACTATGCTGGCCAGATGCAGCTGATGCGATACTTCTGGGACGCTGCCGTGGCGCTCGATCCTGCCGCCTCCACCCTGGATGAGGGGCAACGCTTCCTCATCTGCCAACCAGAGCCACTCATGCAGCTGTTTCGCGCCGAAGGGTTGCGAGAGGTCGCGGTACGGATGATCGCCATCCCTACTGCCTTCCGCAATTTTGAGGACTACTGGTCCCCCTTTCTTGGTGGTCAAGGGCCTGCTCCTGGCTATACGATGTCACTCTCAGAGGAGCGACGCAGTGTCTTGCGCGAGCGCATTCGTGCCACGCTCCCGATGGCCGCCGATGGTTCGATCCATCTCATCGCACGAGCCTGGGCCGCCCGTGGCGTACGTGCCTCTCCGTAGACGCACACCCCAGAGGAGCAGCGCGGGAGGCGGCTGAGGCAGCCGCAGGAGACAGAGCTTCGATGAGGAGAAGGGGAACAAAGGAAGGATTGATGAATGACCATGAATCAAGTCAGTGACGTTGTCAAAAAATTCTTCGAGGATTTCGAGCGCGCGAGTAATACGTTTGAGGGTGACCTTCTCGCCTTACAATTTAGTGACCCCTTTATGGCTGCCGACCCAGATGGCGGTATACGGGTTGTGAAGAAGGATGACTTCATCGCAGGTACTTCAAAACGACAAGCATTTTTTCAATCCCTCGGTTTTCAATTCGTAAAAATCGTCGTACTTGACGAAACACGACTGGACGATCACTACGTGATGGCGAAAGCCAATGTGCATATGCGATTTGAAAAGCACCTGGGGAACCCAGTCGACATTAAAAACGATTCCACCTATATTTTGTTCATAAAAGATGATTCACCCAAGGTTGTTTTTAACCTTACTCACGAGGACCTCATGAAAATTATGCAAGAGCATGGCTTATTACCTGGAAAACCATAAACCATCTCTCCTGCTTTCAGAGACGGCGAAGCAAAGTAGTGTCCATCGGGGCATTTATTCATTACACCCTTGTCGCCTCACTCGCGGTGAGTGCAAGCGTACACACTTCTTCCTGGGAGAGGGCCTTGCCTTCTGCCCACCAGGCCTCCCATGTTGTCTCATCGACCTGTGACTTCAAGCTGCCGAGATAGGCATCATAGAGTGGGCTGTATGCTGCTGGGAGCGCGGTATTCAGGCTCGCAAAGAGACCTTCTGCGGCACTGCACACCCGCGCCGCATAGGATGGCCCTTGGATTGTTCCTAACAAGCAGCCGAACGCGATCAAGCCGGTGGCAAGCATGTAGCGATTGCCCGTGTGTTGCGCGAGGAGCAACCCTTCGCGCAGGTAGGTGCTGCTCTGTATCACATCGCCCTGGGCAAGGGCCAGCACGCCCAGGTAGACCAGCGTGGCCGTGAGCAAGACCGGTTCACTATACTCACGCAGAAGCGGTAACGCTTCATTCAGCCTTGTCCACGCCTGGGGGAAGTTGCCTTGCAGTGTCGCTACCGCCCCTAACCTGCTCAGCGTAAAGGCATAGCTGCCCCAGTTTTCTTGTTCGTGCTGGAGGTGCAGGCTTTCTTCAAGGTAGGTGGTAGCCAGCGTGTATTCGCCTTGCATATGCCAGGTATCGCCTATTTGGAAAATTGCCCAGGTTTTCCCAACAACGTCTCCCACGGCTTCGTAGAGCGCCAGGGCTTCCTGGGCCAGTTCTCGTGAACGCTCGCACGCTATCTCCCACAGAGCCAGGCGTGACGCCGCCATCAGCAGTTTGGCGCGGACGGCTGGCGGCGTCTCATGTGTCATTTTGAGCGCGGCATCGATCCAGCGATGGGCCTCCTGGAATTGGGCGCGCGCTTCCCAAAACTTCCCCAGAGCGCCGCACATCCGCTGGGCCAGTTCAGCTTCATTGTGTTCAATGGCCCACGTTACGGCTGTGCGCAGGTTATCCTGGTCGCGGGCCAGCATCGACACTGCCGCAGACTGCTCGCGGCCTGACAGCTTTGGCTCGACGCGTTCCGCGAGCGCCAGGTAATAGGTCGCGTGCCGTCGTTGCATGTCTTCACGCTCTCCACATGCCTCCAGTTGTCCCAGCGCATATTCGCGGATCGTCTCTAAGCAATGAAAGCGCGGTTCCGGATTCTTTTCCAGGGGATCTTTTTCTAGCGACATCCGTTTCACCAGGCTGTGATCGATCAGGGATTCCATCTGCTCAAGCACATCATCCAGAGGGGCTATAGGGCCTTCTTCCAGGCCGAGAGCCAGGGCCGCGTGCACTGTCCAGCCGCCGAGAAACACGCTGAGGCGGCGAAAGAGGCGTTGTTGTTGTGGATCAAGCAGCTCATAGCTCCAATCCAGCGTCTCGTATAAGGTCTGGTGACGCTGGAGAACGTTGCGCGACGTGGAACGCAGGAAGGTCAGGCGCTGGCCTGTCCCGCTGACAAGTCGCTGCAGGATGATGGGCAAAGGAAGCACTTTGGTGCGCCCAGCAGCCAGCTCAATTGCCAGGGGCAAGCCATCCAGGCGAGCGCAAATGTTGGCAATGGTCGCTGCATTGTCTTCAGTGAGCTGAAAAGCAGGATCGACGGCCTGGGCTCGTTCGACGAAGAGACAGATGGCTGGAAACTGAGAGACGTAGTCCGGATCAAACACACGAACGGGCGTGCAGACTTCAAGCGGAGGGACATCGAATTCATACTCCCCATACAGGTGCAGCACAGCCCGGCTTGTCACCATGACTTTCAGTGTCGCGGCGGTACTCAACAGGTCGCTGATGAAAGGCCCGATATCCGGGATTTGCTCCACATTATCCAGCACGAGCAGGAGTTCTTTTGCTTGCAGAAAACCTTTGAGCAAGTCTTCGTGTGAAGAGGCGCTCTGCCTGCCAGGATCACCTGTGGCAAGAGGCTCCGAGAGGTGCAGAGCCTGCACGATCGTTGAGGGGACAAGGGCGGCATCGCGAATCGTCGCCAGAGACACAAAACACACTCCATGGGCAAAATCATGCTGGGCTGCGCGTGTCACTTCCAGCGCCAGGCACGTTTTGCCTACTCCACCTGTCCCGAGCAGCGTCAGGAGGCGCACGTATGGTTGACGCAGTCGATTCAGCAACATCTGCACGTGATATTCACGCCCAATAAGTGCGGTGGATGACGCAGGCAATGGAGAGCGGGTGTATTGTGCAGGAGGTGGAGGAGCCGTGCCGGTTGTCCCGGTACGGAGGGCTGGCTCAAGCCGGTTCAGTGGAGGGGCGTTCCACTCCTGCTCGGAGAAGCTCTCTTTCCTCAAGCCCATCAACGAGAGGAGTTCGATAGCCTCGTCCCGCGTGGTGATGGCATCCCAAGCCGCCAGGGCTTTGATGATCTGCTTCACTTCAGCATGGGTTGGAAACGCCTGCTTCGCGCCATACAGCTTGCGACTCAGCACATGTGCATCGATTCCCAGAGCGTCAGCCAGTTCCTTTTGCAGGCGCCCTGTTGGGCGGCGAGCGGCGGCCACTTTCTCACGGAAGAGCGCGAGGTTGGCAGGGGAATGTACATGAGCTGGGGTGGTCATAACTGTGTGCTCCTCTCGATCCCTAATGAATTTTGACGACCGAATCGGGGAATCATATCCATTGAGGTGCTTGCGTCCCTGCCTCCTGCTGAATGGTGCCGACCGAATCGGGGCAGGTGCGTCCTGCATCCTGTAGGGACAAGGGGCGGGGTGGGGTGGATGAGGGGGCCTTGTGCTTGTCCTCGTGGGGATGAGATCGGTTGGCCTCACCGAACCCAGACCACTCGTCATGCCACCAGGACAAGCACAAGGCCCCTACCCTTCTCCACGTCCACCCCTTGTCCCTACAGGACGGAGGCAGACATTCCCAATCATTCCCTCATTCGGTCGTCAACATTCATCAGGGGGTATGCATGCTCCCCGTCTACGCGGCTTTATAGAGCGGTTCGCAAATCGGGCGGAAGGGCTGCTAACCCTGCCCCGGTCATACGGCCCTCACGCAGCAACCGCGTAACGCGCCCACGATTGGATTCCGACCAGGGACTTTTTGGGCGGCGAGGGGTAAAACGCCCTGCATAAGTCTCCTGGTCGATGCCCTTGGTTGTGCCATCGATCCAACCGAAACACAGGGCCTCTTCAACCGATTCTTCATACGTAACGCCCGTTTTTCCAGAAGTCTTCTTGTAGTAGATCAGCCAGATTTCCTTGTAGTCGCGATGATGTTGCGCCAGCCAATCGCGCCACTCCTGCCGCGAATGGACGAGCAAGGTTTGACCAATTTCCATGCGTGTCTCCGGGATGTAATTGATGGATTTTGACAACATAACCGGACAACCAGGAGGCTGATTGTGCATTAATTGCGTCTCTACTACGCTTTTTTCCCCTCAGATGACGCATAGGCCTGGTCGGTTTTGGCGGCCATGATGAAGTCGTTGCGGTGCAGACCTCCAATTTTGTGCGTCCACCATGTGACGGTCACTTTGCCCCATTCGGTCAGGAGCGCGGGATGGTGGCCCTCTTCCTCGGCCAGCTCGCCTACTTTGTTTGTAAAGGCCAGGGCATGCACGAAGTTATCAAAATTGAATGCCTTCTCTAAACGTTTGATTCCATCAACCTCGATGATATTCCATGCGGGGATCTGCGGGCGAAACCCGGCTATCTCTGCGTCTGTAAGCGTGGGCTCACCTTTGCGGCAAGCAACACATTTCATCTGCGTTAGCTGGTCCATGACTTCAACTCCTGAGGTATACAGCGAATACGAATTTGCAGTCGGGTGAGGCAAGCCTCACCTCTACGCGGCTTATAGCACGGTTCGCAAATCCGTATAAAATGCTCTTTTCACTACCCCATTATACATCCTTGCCGTAGGAGTTGTAACGGAGTACGTGGCTGATCAGATGCGCGAACAGACTACGAGGCTGCCCGTCAAGCACGAACAGCTTGAGCAACGCGGACGACCGTAAAGGCCTTGTAAAGATACCCCGTATCTTTCTTGCCCTGCCTCTCCTCACCTCCCTCGCCCCACGTGCTGGATAAATCCGCATTCTACGGGAAGGGTATTTCCTCCACAAGGATACTGCTGGCGAACTCTCTCCGTCTGCTCCCTCTCCACGCAGTGGAGAGGGCTGGGGCAAGAAAGCTCCGGGGGAGCTTTACAAAGGCCGCCGCCCTTTGGATTCGCCAGCAGTATCCGCAAGGATGGTGAGCCTGTAATTGTTTGCGCTACTTCGGAAAGCTCAGCTATTGCTCATCACTGGCTGCAAGAGCAGCCGCTGCGATTGGATCATCGAGCAGCGGGCCCATTACAGTCATGCCGCCATCTGGCGCTTTTGAGGCGAAGGTGAGGGAGCTATAAGCAATGGTGACTTTGACTTCGCGCCCGCGAGTCCCCACACGTACCGTGGTTCCCTCGACCGCAGCTTTGATACGCTCAGCAACTAACTGGGCGCCGTGCTGCTCAGCGCGAATAACTGCCGTCATGATACCAGGGCCGTTGACCGAGAGTTTGTCCTCTTTACGAATCTTAGTGCGCAGGTAAGGTAAGAGCTTACGCGCTGCTTCGGTAGCCTCGCGCTCCTCGCGCTCGCGATGGATATCGTTATTTTTTGCACCCTCGATGATGAAGCGAAAAACAATGACGCTCTGAGCATTGCAGATGCGGCGTACTTTACGCTCCCCCGCCTCCAGGTCTTTCGTCGATTCTACTGCTTGCCAGATGTGGTGCTCGCGGTTGCGCCGGTAATCGAAGTAGCCCTGTACACGCGCATACCCCTCGAGGGTGATCGCTCCTAAAGTCCACAAGACCTGCCTGGGGGTGCTCAGCGCAAAATGGCGGCAAGCGATAAGCTGCCGCGCAATGGGCGTGACCTTCATGGTCGCTGCTTCATAATTCTGCTGCTTGAGGACCCTGAGATGACCGGCATAAATCCGGCGGCGCTGCTTGAGAAAATCACGTACGGTGACGGGGCCTTTATTGTAGACGACGCAATCCGGTCTATAAATGAGTTGATAGCCAAGTTGCGAGATGAGTGCCTGGATGGAGATTTCATCGACGGCGCTATCGGCTGGAATACCGGAAATAACATTGCGAAACGCGATTACCTCGCCCAGCTTGGGATGTACACGCGCTACACGGTCGTGCAAACGCCAGAGTAGATGAACGGCGTGTCCCATGAAGGTGGAAGTATCGTTGACGGGTACGGGGCGACCGCCAACCATGCCTATCTTGGGGTCTTTAAAGGGAGCGCACAGGTTCTCTATAGCGGAAACCTCTGGAATGACATCGGCACCGATCAGAACAACTACAGGGCTGGTAGCCTCTTTGAGAAAAAGGTTAATCGCGGAAGCTTTGCCTTCACGCTTCTCCTGGATACAAAGGCGTATGCGGGGTTCTTTCTGTGCCATTTCGGAAACGATGGGGATGGTACGGTCTGTGCATCCACTGGCAACAACGATCACTTCCTCAATACGGATAGATGGGCCAGTCTGGTCGAGGACTGATCGCAGGGTACGTGCGATATTAGCTTCTTCGTTATATGCCATGATGCCGATACTACATCCAATAAACTCCTCCGCGCCTGGTACACACTTGATTCCCTGTTCCAACTGTACCTCATTCACGATATTTGTTGCCATTAAAGGCGTCTCCTTTGCCAGATATAGGCGCAGGATGAATATATTCTACCTGTACACCTACTTTGCACATAGTATTTGTCGTCTGCTTGCTTATTGGCAAGTTCCCACCGTATCATGAAAACATGCCTTTGGTATCTGCTATTTATTCGTGTGTCGATTCGCCTAAAATGAATTAAGTATGGCGAATAATCTCAAGGATTTAAGGAGAAGGATACCATTCGAGTACTAAGGTCTGAATATCAATCCGGTTAAGAAACGGTTATAAATAGGTATTCAGGGTTATGGTATTGATCCATAGGGTATATTGACCGCGCCACCTATAGCGTTTATACTCGTTGCCTGGGAAGAAACAGCAATATCCCTACACAAAAACAAAACGTAAGATGGCAGCCTTTTTCCCAGGAAGGTGAAGATATGCGGATACAGGAACATGTAAAATTATCGACAGCAGCAGCGTTTGCTGCACTGCCGTGGTTAAAAAAAGATGTCTGGATTCCACTTGCAGCGAGCGTGCTGATCGATGTAGACCATTACCTGTGGCATGCAGTGACGCATCGTACTCTCAGCTTGCGAGCAGCTATCAAGTACTTTGGCCAGGCTGACCCTCCACAACGTCAAGTGGCTCGCTTGCTGCACCAGCCGATCGTACTGGGTACATTGTTATTCATTGCTATACATACTCGTTCGCGGGTACTCTTGCTGATTCTGGCAGGCCTGCTCTTTCATGTAAGCCTGGACGTAGTGCATGCTACACAGATGAAATCCTTGAAACGGTCGTTGAGCGAACAGGCCAATGGAATTTGTCCTGAATGCGGGCAAGAGTGCGAGGCATTGCAACTGCACACAGTTCACGTTTCAGCTAATCTACTCGGCCGCTACGCCTCGCGAAATTTTGTGGTGCTATGCCCTAGATGTCATGAGCAGGCACATAGTTGAACAAAAATCTATAAATAGATTTTTTTACTATATTATTCAAAAATTCTTGCATTTGCCTTATAAAGAGAGTATCATTTTGCAAGGTGGCCCTAGAACGCATGGTTTTACACATTTTTATGTAAAACTACTACAGCTACTGGAGATCAAGTGCTCAAAAAGATCAGTCCAGAACATCTTTTTTCCGCCTTGCTGGGCGTCATCATTGGAGTAATCGCTAATATACTCTATAGTTGGCTTGTTTCGTCATCGTCACAGGTGACAAAATTTGTAACTGCAAACCTGATCCCCTGGATTATTGTGGGCATGCTATCACTACTTCTCTTTGTTATTATTTTTGTCTGGCGGAGCGATGCAGGAAGAAGGGATCGCTGGTTAGCATTGGACGACTCGATGTTAAGGTTGCTTCCAAGCTTAATAAGTGCAAATGATTTGAAAAGCGGGCTACATAAACTTATAGGGAAATTACTACGTACCGCTTACGAATCGTTTCCTTTTGATATACGTAGAGGTGTATTACTTCTTCCAGATGAGAACAAAGAGTACCTGAGAATTTGGGAGCAAGTTGGATGGGAAGATGAGGAGAACAAAGGAAAAGTAAATTTTTACATAGGTCAAAAAGAATCACTTCAAAAAAGCCAGGGAGGAATAGCAGGTAAAGTATTTTCAACGAGGGAGACTCTCGTCACATGTTTCAAGACGAAAAAGGATCTTGATAAAGCAGTTGGAAACGGCTACATCATCTTTGATCACGATAAAAAAGAACAAGGGGGAAATTATCCACCCTATAAATCACTTATAATTGTGCCGATTCTGGCCAGGAAGGATGGTATTGTTTGTTTAGGTGTGGTATGTTTCGATAGCAAGGAGTCGAAAGCCTTCGATTCTCAAGAAATCAAAGAGAAGTTGGAAATACTTGCCAGGCACATTGGCGCTGCACTAATGATATATGATGAGCTTAAACAACTGCATGATGAGCTTAAACAACTTCAAAAGCCTTGATTTTTAGGTTAGTCTAAGTTATAGTTACAACAGTGAACTCTGTTGAGTAGCGAGAAGGATTGTTTATGAGGACGATATCAGCCAATAAGATATCTGCGGCAGAGCGCGAAGACAAGTTATGGTCAGCATCTGAGAAATACATGCGTGGTGAAATCAACGTGGAGGAATTAGAAAGAACAGAACGCAGGTACGCCCCCAAACTCTTCAAAGAAAGCAGAAAATCGTCTCTTTTAGATCTCTTCAAAAAAAGAATCGCTATGCTCTTTGCCTGATCTACCCCTCCAGATAGACGCCTAAGTATTTGCCATGTGGGTACTTTGTTTTTTACCACGCTTACTACTGCTTCAGTAACGAAGTCCTCTCCGCTGGATAAGTCTAAACTGTTTCAAACATCCAAACATTTTAACCTCTCGACGGAAGACACAGTGTATGGTATAATCTCCCGGAAGGTTACCTACAAGGGGTAGGTACGCGCAGGGTGAACTATGAAAGCGAGAAAAAATTTGACTCAATGGCTTCCGGCAATCCGCGTAATACAAATTATTCTCAGCATAGCTGTGATAGGCTTTATCCTACTCCAGGCGCGGGGAGCAGGTCTGGGCAGCGCCTTTGGCGGCAGTAGCGCAGGTACGGTGTTTAAGACACGACGCGGTGTGGAACGCCTGATCTTCAACCTCACCATCATCTTCGTGATTCTTTTCGCTGCTGTTTCCTTGCTCAGTTCCTTCATACGGTAAGAGACATGCTGATTAGTGGTGGCCTTTAACTCGTGGCCACCTCAAGCAGAACGGGGGCAAAGCCCCGGCTGGGATGACAGAATGGAACCGACATCCTCTGATCTCCCTACAATCCGTAGACCAATATCGTCACCTCTTAAAGGCAGTACTTTTATGCCTGAGGGTGAGGTGCGGCAATTAGGTAACTATCGCCTTATTCGCCTTTTAGCTGGAGGTGGTTTTGCCGAGGTGTACCTGGGTGAGCATATTCACCTCAACACACTGGCAGCTATCAAAGTTTTGCATGCTGAACTCGATAGTCGCGACCTGGAGGTATTTCGCAAAGAGGCGCGTCTCGTCGCACGCCTGCACCACCCAAATATTGTCAGCATCCACGATTTCGATGTCAAAAATGGTACTCCTTTCCTGGTGATGGACTATGCCCCAAATGGCACGTTACGCCAGCGTCATCCCAAAGGTACTCTCGTTTCGCCTGCAACGATCCTGCCTTATGTGAAACAAGTTGGGGAGGCCCTCCAGTATGCCCACGATGAGCGATTGATCCACCGCGATATCAAGCCGGAAAATATGTTGATTGGTGAGCGCAATAGAATCTTGCTGAGTGATTTTGGTATCGCCACCGTTATAAGTGTGCATACGCAAACTGCCCGCGAGGTTGTTGGTACAATTTCTTACATGGCCCCGGAGCAACTACAGGGCAAGCCTTGCCTGGCGAGCGATCAATACTCGCTGGGCATTGTTGTGTATGAGTGGCTATGCGGAGAATGCCCGTTCCGTGGCTCTCTAGGAGAAGTCGCAGCCCAGCATGTCAACATGCCTCCGCTAGCTTTAACCGTGCGGGTTCCCGGTTTTCCACCTGTGCTTGAGCAGGTGATCATGAAAGCTCTGGCTAAAGACCCTGGACAGCGTTACTCCACTATACTAGACTTCGTTTATGCTTTTCAGTCGGCTACTAACCAGCAACCCTTGCAACTCTACTCGCCAGATGCAGAGCAAGAAAACTCCGCAGACGGCTACGACAACCACTTTGCTCAAACCATCCTGGCGACTATTCCTGGGATTATACCACCGCAGGGACTTCCGCATCTCCCTCATGCACCCGGTGAACACAAACAAAATATCTCACGACGTATTGTCGTTACGAGCCTGACCGGCCTGGCGGTAGTAGGAATTTCGGGTGGGGCAATTACCTGGCTTGTGCGTACCCATCGCCACACCACACCAGCTACAACTCCTCCACCAACCCCAGATCGATCGCCTACGCCGACTCCCATTCCTATAGGTACCACGTTCCATACCTATCGCGGTCACCACAATATAGTCGCTGGCGTGGCATGGTCGCCCAATGGCACATTGATTGCCTCGGCCAGCGCAGACAAGACGGTACAGGTGTGGGATGTAGATACAGGCGGCGTTAACGTATCCATTGATACCGGACATACCGATATAGTAACGTGTGTAGCATGGTCGCCTGATAACAAACTGGTCGTCTCCGGCAGCGCTGATAAGACCGCGCGGGTATGGAATTATGCTGATAACAGCAACCCGGTGACCTATAGTAGCCATAGCGATGTGGTCAATGCCGTGGCATGGTCGCCTGATGGGTCACTTATCGCCTCCGGCAGCGCTGATAAGACGGTACAGGTCTGGGCCGCTGCTGATGGGAGTAACCCATTTACGTACCAGGGACATAGCGGGGCAGTAAACGGAGTAGCCTGGTCTCCTCCATCTGCCGGGGAGCTGATTGCCTCGGCAAGCGCCGATAAAACGGTGCAGGTGTGGCATGCCACTGACGGGAGCAATGCGCTCACGTATTCAGGGCACGCCGATGTGGTCAACGCCGTGGCATGGTCGCCCGATGGATTACTCATCACCTCCGGCAGCGCTGATAGGACAGTGCGCGTGTGGAAGGCCAGCACATTAGAACTTGTCTACACTTACGGAGGCCACGCTGATGTAGTCGATGCTGTGGCATGGTCACCCGATGGATTACTCATCGCCTCCGCAAGCAGGGATAATACGGTGCATGTGTGGGGAGCTACAGATGGTAGCAATCCTTATATTTACAAAGGCCACTCGGCTGCTGTACGAGCTGTAGCCTGGCTGACCTCCTATAGGACCTCGATTGCCTCCGGCTCTGAGGATACTACTGTACAGATCTGGGAGGGGGGTTAGCTTCACCTGTGAGCAATCGCGGGTGTGACGTATCTCACAGTAATGCTTGTTGTTTCGTATTATGCTAAGATTAGTAAAAGCTCTCTTTACTTTTTACTTTTCTTCACTAGTGGAGGATATATACTAATGAATATACTTTTATGGCACCATAAGCGCTTCTGGATTGGCACTACTCTGCTTTTATTACTGGCTCTTATGCTCGCGGCATGCAGCGGCAATAGCACTAACGGAAATAGCGGCAACACACCAACAGCGCACAGCACAACCACTGGAAGTGGCACAACACCTACCACGACTCCAGGTATCGGGTTAGGTTCACAGCCCTGCCCCGCGGCCGTGAAGACACCCGCCTATTGGGACCCTATTATACCCACGCAGAACGGCGTTACCAAGGTAGAAAGTGTAACGTGCGGCAACCTGGTCGGAAACCCCACCTTACAAGCCCTGGTGACGGTACGTTATAACGGCACCGGCGCTATCCTGGATGCATACGTCTACACTAACATCACTAACCCCAGGCCCACGCAACTCTTCAAGTTACAAAGCCTGTATGACGGCGCTGCCAGGATCAGCGTATACAATACAGTTTTGACGGCTGAGGTAGATCAACATTCCAGCTTAAACGCCGGAAAAGATAGCGCGAGTTATACGCAGGATCTCTTCCGCGAGTTTAAGTGGTCCGATGGCACGGGGACGCTGGTACCTGTCTCCTTTCCCGCTATGTATCCCGACCTGACACGTTACCAGGCTGAAATGGACCAGGCGCAAGTCAACCAGGGAAAGGACGCCTGGAAACTTGATGCAGCGATGGTGGCCAATCACATGGCTGCAGACCCGCATCTACTGAACTGGCCAAGCAGCGTCCCAACGACTGTGACAAGCGGTGGCGGCACCAGCGCTGCTGAAGCGGTGGTGACTGTCACCAATCCTGCGCCCGGTGGGGGAAAGATTCAGGTCACCTTACAGCGTCTCGAGGGAAATACGAATGGTGGCATCTGGGAGGTTGTAGCTGTCACGTCCGGCGGCATGTCCCTCACCTCTCCACAGAGCCGTGACAAGCTCACCAATCCGATAATGGTCAGCGGAACAGGCGACGCTTTCGAGGGGGTAGTCGGCCCCGTGGCCGTGCTGGATCACCTATACACGGATATCGGTCACGCTACTGCAAAAGGGACGGGTAATGGTAGTACTACATTTTCAGCCAGTGTGACTTACAACTCGACCTTCAAAGGTGGAACCCAGGAAGGACTTGTGATACTCTATGCTGAAAACAACGCTGGCGGACCGCCCTCTGCCGCAGTGATGCTGAAGGTGTTGATCAGCTAGGTCTTCACCGCGACAACGATATCACGCTTTTTGATGACACGATCCACCGTATGCGCAAACTGGGTGTACGGTGGGTCATTGCGCACTCGCAGGTGCGTCTGTCGCTCTACCGCCTCTATCATGGCTGAGCGTGCGATGCGCGTGGCATTCCAGGCCAATGCAATCGTCCCCCCCGGCAGTAACATCTGTTCCCAAACAGGAAGCGCTTTGCTCAACATGCCTGCAATCTCGCCGAAATGCTGAATGCCATAGGGCAAATCACCAACGATTGTATGCATATGGGGGCCGCCAGGAACTTCCTGCATATGTAGATCAGCCTGGCTCGTATCGCCATGCGCCAGGACGAGCATGCGCGTCGCGCCCTTCTGCCCAATCTCGAACTGATAACGTCTTCCCGCCCGCCGCCCACGCTCATCGATTACCTTATAGGGTATGTGTTCGCTGTTCAGATACTGCCGCACGAAGACGGCCGTGGTCTCGACATCCTGTCTTTGTTGCTCTATACCAAAGGCATCGTAGCCTGCCGCCAGGGCCAGAAAAAGGGTTGTGCCACCACCCGCGAGTGGATCGAGCACTCTCAATCGCTCAGTAAACTGGTTACTGTAGGCTCCTGCAAAAATGGCGATGTTGAGCAGCACGCGCGTAAAGACCTCGTTGGTTTTGCCTTTATAGCGGCGAACCTCTGCCATTTCTAACGGGATAAAAGGCGTAAATACTGTTTCTAGCGGGCGTAGGAATGGCCCCGCTACATCACCAATATGTTCGAAAAATTCATACGCTTCGCTGGTAGCACCCAGGCGGGGAAGGATATCCACGAGCGCCGGGCATGGGGGGACAATACTCTCCTCATCGATGGTTACTCCCATATAGCCCTGGCCTGCAAGTGTCACAGGAGCGATTTGCTTGATAGCAGCCCCCAGGGGACTGGCGAGTAATTCCGGCGCAGCCAGCTTCTCCGTCATATCGGCATACTGGGTGGTGCGTTGCGGCCTGATTTTAAGCGCAAGTTTTTTCATGGTGGGAGTATAGCATAGAGTCTTCCTTCTTGGCTTGGGAAGGATTACAATTAGGTATGCAGGTATAACATAGAGATCACCAAATTTGCAGGAGTATATCTATGCACATCGTTACCGTTGCCGAAATGCGCGAACTGGAAGTCAGGGCAGACCGCGAATATGGACTTACTTCGCCTATACTGATGGAGAATGCAGGGAGGAGTGCGGCTGAGATCCTGGCAGAACACATCCACGCGACGCGTGGAGTGGCTGATCTTGAGTTTCTGATCCTTGTCGGCCCAGGCAATAACGGTGGCGATGGCCTGGTGATGGGACGTTACCTGGAAAAATGGGGTGGATTTGTCAGCCTCTACCATTGGAAGGAGCAACGCCTGACGATTCATGGACAGGACATTCCGGAGGCTGAGACTGCTGCGAAACTAGTAGAGAGCATTCAACGCGCCAAGTATGTGCTCGATGCTCTGCTGGGCACAGGACGTTCGCGTCCACTCCCTGACAGTATGCGCAGTTTGCTGGGCCGCGTGCGCCAGGAGCGAGAGAAGCGGGACACGCTGCACGTGGTAGCGATTGATCTTCCAACCGGCATGAACGCGGATATAGGAGAAGTCGATCCTGGGACCATCCCTGCTGATATAACGATCACGCTGGCCTGCCCCAAGCAGGGCTTTTTCTTCTTTCCTGGGCGCAACTACCTGGGCGAATTATATGTAGGCGATATTGGTTTGCCTGCTGAGCTGGAAAGCCACCTGCAGGCAGAGATGCTGACATCCACAATGGTGAAAGCTATACTGCCAAAGCGCCCACTCGATAGTAATAAAGGTACGTTTGGCAAGGTGATGCTGTTGTGCGGCTCACCTCCATATCCAGGCTCAGCATTTCTGGCCGGAAGTGCCGCAGGCCGCGTGGGTGCAGGACTGGTGACACTGGCGGTCACAGAGCAAATGCAGCCTATCTATGCCGGTGCTCTTCACGAGGTAACGTTTTTACTCCTTCCGCCCGAATCTGCTGAGAGCTTTCAACGTGCCAATATGCTGATAGACCACCTGGAGGGATATCGCTCGCTGCTGATTGGGCCTGGCCTGGGTCAATCGCCCTCCATTCGCGAGGTGATCTTACAGGTACTGGAATATGTACGTGCGCTGCCGGATGAAGAACGCCCACAGCTGGTGGTTGATGCCGATGGCCTGAATAATCTCTCTGCGCTGGAGCGCTGGTGGACGCTGCTGCCTGCAGGGACGGTGATTACACCACATCCAGGCGAGATGGGACGACTGTGTGGCGGGTTGAAGGTATCAGGCGGCAATATCGATCGTCTGGAACTGGCACGCAACAAGGCTCGCGAATGGCAGGTCACGCTCGTACTCAAGGGAGCCTGCACAATTATTGCGGAGCCGGATGGGCGCATACGCATCAACTGGCTGGCCAATCCCGCGCTTGCCACAGCGGGTACAGGCGATGTTCTGGCCGGGATGATCGCAGGCCTGCTGGCACAAAAGGTATCACCTTTCGATGCCGCCAGTGCTGCTGTTTACCTGCACGCTGTCGCCGCCGAATTGGTCAGCGCGGATATCGGACATGCGGGGCTGCTGGCAAGTGATTTGCTGCCCAAGATACCGCGTGCAATGGTGAGATGCCTTTCACTGCGCCAAACTTATCCGGGCACGAAGAAGAACACTACACAGGCCATAACGTAGACGGCCACAAGCTGCACCCCCTCCAACCAGGTCGATTCCCCATCCAGGGTGACGAGTGGAAAAAGAATAGTTGCTAACCCCAATATAGCCAGTTCAAGGGGTTGGAAAACCAGGTCCAGTGATGCTGGAAAGAAGTGACTGACCAGCACCAACAAAGGCGCTACAAAGGTAGCCACCTGGATCGACGAGCCAGCCGCGATCGCCATACTCAAGTCTACATGATCCCTCAATGCTATGAACACCGCGCTTGAGTGTTCGGCAGCATTACCTACGATGGGGATGATGACCAATCCAATGAACACCGGAGACCAGCCAAGTTGCCCGGTTACAGGCTTGATGGCACCTACCAGTAATTCACTATTCCAGGCAATGCCTATGGTCGCTGCCAGCAACATCACTACTGCTGACCATAGTTTTGGAGGTTTTCGGTTGTCCACTTCATGCGGATTAACCCCGCCTGTCACTGCTTCTACTTCCTCAGACTGTTCCTGCTCTTTTGCCGGTGAAGGGAGGGGCATGGTTTTACTATGGCGTTTGGGACTACGCCGCTCTGTACGCAGGTGGAAAACATGTGTGGCGAGATACATGGCATAGACGAGCAGTAAAATTATGGAAATCACACTACTGACTGTTTGATCACGTCCAGGGTCTTTAATAAAAAGTGAACCTGCAGAAGGAATCAATAAGCCTGCGATTGCCAGCACCATCATCGTGGAATATTGCCCGGCATCGCGTGCGCTGAAATACTGTTTACCCCAGCGCCATGCCCCAAACGCCAGAGAACTACCAAGCACGAGCAGGCTGTTGCTGATGATTGACCCGGTAATCGAGGCTTTGACCACTGATATCAATCCCTGCTGCAAGGCAAAGATGCCGATGACGATTTCGGGAGCATTGCCAAAGGTTGCGTTGAGCAACCCTCCAGCAATTGGGCCGACGTAATACTCCAGGTCTTCAGTCGAACGGCCGATAAGCACTGCAAGGGGTATCAGGCCAATAGCTGAACTAATAAAAATGGCTGTTTCTTGCTGCTGTCCCCAGATCAATGAGATGACGGGAGCAATAACGGCCATTATAAGTAGAGAGTAGAGCCAGCGTGACATAGCATCCCCAACGACGAGGCGAGATGTTACCGGGATGCAAGACTCGCCCTGTTTGTATTACTCGGCAGCGCTTTCTGCAGGGGCAGCGCTTTCTGCAGGGGCAGCACCACTTGCCGACACGTCGATCACGTTTACAGTGATTTCCGGCTCAAGCTTTTGCGCGAGCTTCACGGGTACCTTGAAGGTTCCGAGTGTACGAATCGGTTCAGGTAGTTCAATCACACGCCTATCGATAGTGATGCCTTCGCTCTCACGCAGGCCTGCGGCAATGTCCTGGCTGGTGATGGAGCCATAGAGCCGGCCCTGCCTGCCGACACGTGCTTTGAAGGTGAGCGAGACCTGGCCCAGGCGCTCTGCCTGTTGTTGATTCGATTCTTGTTGTTTTTCGCGTTTGCGCAGCTCAGCGGCTATGCGCTGCTGGTGATTCGCTAAGAGTTCCGGTGTTGCTCCGGCAGCCAGGCGACGCGGCAAAAGATAATTACGGGCGTACCCATTGGCTACGTCCTTTAAGTCACCGGCCTTGCCGAGGCCCTCAACATCCTGTAAAAGTATTACTTTCATTCAATATGCTCCTCTCAATACGACACTCGTCAGTGCCTCGTTCCATCTTTGTCTAAGTTTAGGAGAATCTGCCTGGCTTCCTCAAGCATCTGAGCATCTAAGAGTTTGAGAATCATCGTTTGTAAAACTTCTGGGTCCGTGATTTTAGCGGTTTGCTGTTCCGCCAGTGTACTGATCTCCGGGAAACGTCTCTGCACAAAACCTACGATCGTCTGACGCTGCCGTTGCAGTTCTTGTTGACGCTCCTTCTCCACGCCTTGCTCAACGAGCTCCTGGTAGACCCATGACTCGCTCAGAATATCTTGAAACATGCTCAACCCGCCTCATCAGTGTTTCATTTCGCTCTTATTGATACTAAGGAGAATCTGCCTGGCCTCTTCAATTGTTTGAGCAGCTAACAATTTGAAGTTCACTGGCGGCAAGGTCTCTGGACTTATTATGCCATCACTTTGTTGTTTCGCCAAAGCTTCTAGCTCTGGGAAACGTAATTGAACGAGCATCAAGAGCATCTTTCGCTGCTCTTGAATCCTTCCCTCCTCAACGATTTCCTGGTAGACCGACGATTCCCGTAGAATATCTTGAAACATGCTAAACCTCTTTCTGAACCATGCCAGTTCAGGCCCTGTAGACTATCCCATAGTCCAGCCATACTTAGTAAATCCCCCTTGCCACGTATTTTTCTATGAGCAGTGTAACATATCGAAAACAGCCTGTCGAGAGGAAGCAGGTCTACTCACCCATTAGAGAACGCAGCCGGGCCTTCCAGTCCTCCTCATCCGAACTGCCTGTCTCACCTGCTTGACCGACCGTCCAACTGCGTGTGCCATCGACAGATTTGATGGGCATAGCCCATTGACCTCGCGGTTCTTTACCGGCGGGTGCACGCAGGGCCGTCTGCGCTGCTTTTCGCACGTCCTGTACAGGATCATGTAATAATGGGCGAATCAACGCCTTGCCCTGCTCACCTTCGAGGCGGCTCAGCGCTCGGATGGCTGCGGCCCGCTCTTCAGCAGTTCGCGCAGCTAAGAGGGGTTCAATGTCAGGCGCCAGTTCCACAAGGGCCAGGTCAGCAACCAGGCGCAGCAAACGACTGCGCCGCATAGGATGGGTTAAGCTTGCCAGGGCGGCCCGGCAATCTGCATACAAATGCTCCTGCAACTGCTCTTGATTCAGAACGCCCTGCTCTATCGCCTCCGCCACTGCTATTTCCGCAGGCACGGGCGATGCACCGCGCAGAAACGGCTCAATCCACGTGGCTACCGGTTCATTCTGGTTGGTACTTTCATGGAGTTTCAGCGCCCAGGAGAAATGCTGATCCAACCAGTAGTAAAGGGCCAGTGTCATCTCAGCATCGCGGGCAGCATAGGCCACCATCGCCGGTGGTAGTGGGCGACGTGTCCAATCGGTACGTTGCAAACTTTTATCCAGTCGTACGTGAAACGCTCGCTGCAGCATAGCTGCCAGCGAAGACTCATGCTGGCCGAAGATCGAGCGACAGGTTGCCTCAAGATCATAGTAATGAGCCACTTCCAAGCCGCGTTCGGCCATGACACGCAAGTCTGCAGCCGCTCCATGCAACAGGACACTAATAGCCGGATTCTCTACCACGGCGGCCAGAGGTGAAAGATCGTTCAGCCGCAATGCGTCCACAACAAAGCACTGACCATCGACCGCCAGTTGCAGGAGCGCAAGACGCTGAGAAGCGTTCGAAACATTGCTCTGCGTGCGTGTACGCACCTGGGTAAACTCCGCGTCAATGGCGACGAAACTCGCCTGCTTGAGCACATTGACAGCATGAAGCAACTGCTCGGGGCGATCCACCCAGGCACGCTGGCCTTTCGTGGGGAGTTGACCCGGTGGAGGGGTGACGCCAAGATAGCCGGGTTGTATTGCCTCTACATCGTCTTCAGGCCCTGCCGGTGACACTTTATCGTTCAAAGCTCTACCCTATCGAAACAGCATCCAACGTATGAATGAGATTATAAGCAACTATAGCAGATTTTCGGGCGAACGTACAGAGAAAAATGCTTGTATGAATAACCTTCACTATGTTAAACTGAAGCAGTTACAAACGAGAGTAGTTGTCACTACAACGAAACAGGAAGAGATATTCCCATGACAATAAACACACCCATTACAGTAGCATACGGAGATGGCATTGGGCCTGAAATCATGGCGGCCACTCTTCACATCATTATAGCAGCAGGCGCACGCATCGACATAGAAGAGGTCGAAGTCGGAGAGAAAGTCTACCTGCGTGGAATCAGTGCAGGTCTCGAACCGAGCGCGTGGGAGTCACTACGGCGCACCAAAGTATTTCTCAAGGCACCCATTACTACTCCACAAGGCGGCGGCTATAAGAGCCTCAACGTCGCGACGCGCGTGACTTTTGGATTGTATGCAAACGTGCGTCCCTGCGTCTCGTATTACCCATTTGTCGAAACCAAGCATCCTACGATGGACGTGGTCATCATTCGTGAGAACGAGGAGGATCTCTACACTGGTATCGAGTACCGGCAAACGCACGATATGGTGGAGAGCCTGAAACTCATCAGTCGACCGGGTAGTGAAAAGATTGTGCGCTACGCCTTTGAATACGCCAGGAGCCATAATCGCAAAAAGGTTACCTGTTTCATAAAAGATAATATCATGAAGCTTACAGACGGGCTGTTCCACAAAGTATTCAACGAGATCGCTGTAGACTATCCCGATATCGAAAATGAAACCTGGATCGTCGATATTGGCTCGGCTAAACTCGCAGATACGCCAGAGGCGTTCGATGTAATCGTCCTGCCCAACCTCTACGGGGATATCCTGTCGGATGTGGCGGCACAGGTAGCAGGTTCGGTCGGCCTGGCCGGATCAGCGAATATTGGTGACCGCTTTGCAATGTTCGAGGCCATTCACGGTTCGGCTCCTCGCCGCGCCGGTCAGAACCTCGCCAATCCCTCAGGTCTGCTGCTTGCCGCGGTCATGATGCTGGTTCATATCAACCAGCCAGATATTGCAACACTGGTGCATAATGCGTGGCTACGAACGATCGAAGACGGCATACACACCTATGATATCTACGTCGAAGGGGTAAGCAAGCAGAAAGTAGGTACCAAAGAGTTTGCCGAGGCAGCCATCGCACGCCTTGGTGAACAGCCACAGACGCTCAAAGCGGTGAACTATACCTCAGCTCCCCAGCATGAAACGTATACGTCTGTAGCCAGCGCACAACCAACCGAGTGGAAAGACCTGGTTGGCGTGGACATTTTCCTCGATTGGCACAGTGGAACCCCCGATGAATTAGGCGGGGTGTTTAAGAGGGTGAGCGGCGATGGACTCGAACTCACCATGATAACCAATCGCGGCGCGAAAGTCTGGCCCGATGGCATGCCTGAAACCTTCTGTACTGATCACTGGCGTTGTCGCTTCATGGCACCGACCCGGGGGGCCACGATCAGCCATTCCCAGATCATAGCGCTGCTGCAGCGCATAGATGAAGCGGGCTTTGATTTCATTAAGACAGAAAACCTCTATAACTTCGATGGCAAAGTAAGCTACTCCGCGGTGCAGGGAGAATGAATACGAGAGGATTGTAATTGATTATGGTAATTGACGAGATTCTGGGTCACAACGAGCGCTTTGTGCAGCGGAATACATTATCAAGCATCGGGCATGCACCACGTAGACGTATGGCAGTAGTGACATGTATGGATTGCAGGCTGGTGCAGATGTTCGAGCAAGCGCTGGGCCTGGAACGCGGGGATGTACTTGAATTGCGAACCGCAGGCGCAACTATCTCTAAACCTGAACGCGCAGACGGTGCGAATGATCTGATACGCTCGCTCGCAGGAGGCATTTACCTGTTAGGTGTCCGCGAGGTCGCTGTGATTGGCCATACACAATGCGGACTGGCACACGCCAACCCGACGGCACTGACAGCTTCAATGCAAGCGCTAGGCGTAGACCCTCAAGCGCTGATCGAGAAGGAGAAGCTGGGGAACGTACAGGGCCTGATGAACTGGCTCGGCGCATTCGATGATGTGCACATCAATGTGAAAGAGGTTGTCAATGTTATCCGCGACAGCCCCTATCTGCCAAAAATTCCGGTGCACGGCCTGGTAATCGATATCAATACAGGCGAATTGGAGGTGGTAGACAGAGGAGGAACGGCTGCGTAATTATCTGCGCGGGGCATGTCCATATAGTCGTGATACAATATGACATACTAGACGTGCTGGATATCAGACACTTACCTGGAAACACTCACACGCTCATGATGGATATGCCTAAACGCGCAAGATTTCGATTTCGTCGCTTCCTATGGCTGATAGGGCTTATATGTGCTCTCTTGCTGGCAGCCTGTGGCACCACTGCACAACCCCAGAGGACCACTAGCCACTCACAAGCAGGACCTACGACCCAGTTAACGGCAAATCCCTTGCCCACCGGGCCTGTTACCTACGTCGCACTGGGGGCGTCCGACGCGGTTGGCGTTGGCAGCAATTTCCCGGGCTCACAGGGTTATGTGCCGTTGATCGCTGCCCATTTACCAAATGGTTCGCACATGATCAACCTTGGCATCAGCGGTATACACCTGCACGAAGCGCTCACAGAGGAATTGCCGCTGGCACTTACGACATCACCCAACCTGGTCACCATCTGGCTTGTCGCCAACGACTTCGTAGCGGGCGTGACTTATAGCGACTATGTACATGACCTCAACATGCTTCTCCAGCAACTGCATACAGGTACGCACGCGCGTATAGCAATGGCAAACCTGCCTGATCTGACCCGTGTGCCTGCTTTCGCAAATGAATCATCCACGCAGAAATCACAGATGCTCCGGGCAATCCAGCGATGGAACGTGGGTATTGCTCAACTGGCGAAAGTATATGGCGTGGTGCTGGTCGATCTCCTTATTCACGGGAGCGAGTTAACGGCACATCCCGAATATGTTAGCTTCGATGGATTTCATCCCAGCCCTTCAGGATATGCTCAACTGGCTAACTACTTCTGGCAGGCAATAAAAGGGTAAATGAGCCTGGCACCCTTTGCAGGCAAGGGTAGTCAACCAGGCGCATTACACTAATCATTACTCTTGAGAGCGTTGAATGCTGGTCTCGCCTTCGACAATGAAGACGATGCGTTCGCAGACATTCGTACAATGATCGGCAACCCGTTCCAGTTTGTGGGCTATCCAGAGCAGATATGTGGCACGTTGTAAAATGCGGGAATCGGTCTGGAGAGCGGGAATAGCACGAGCACCTTCCATGAGAGCCATCAAATCATGGCGTACCAGGTGATACCGCACATCTACCACGTCGTCTTCCTCCCAGATATACCTCGCAGCCTTAACATCATGATTGGCAAATGCCTCCATCGTGCCCTGCAAAACGCGCCGTGCCTCTCGCCCAAGCTCCAACATGCTTCTTAAGATCGCGGCCTCTGTGATCAGAACATCTCCATTCGGGCTAACTTCAGTATTGACTTGAGGCACACTGCTGCGCAGCGGTTCCATGCGCAGGATATTGAGCGCGATGCCGGCAGCGCCATCACCAATGCGTTCTAGATCGCCTGCAATCGATAGCGCTGAGGTGAGGAGGCGTAAATCTCGACCACCCAATGGCTGTTGCAACGTCAACAACCTGATGGTATGTTCTTCAACGGCCGACCGTTGGCTATCGACGATGGCATCGGTCTCGATCACTATGCCCGCCTTGGCCAGGTCACCTACCTCCAGGGCTTCAAGAGCCTCCCCCAGGGCATCATCCACAAGAGAACCCAGGCGTATGATCTGGTCAGTAAGCCCTTGCAGTTCTTTATCCAATACTGTCCTTGACATTCAGCCAGTTCCTCCTTCGTTATCCTGATTCATCTGTAAGATATTTCGCCGGCAGTTTCGCAGCAGGCTCAATATGCGCCTGCGTATTGGCCTAAGTAAATGTAACATATTTCTCACAGAAAAGATAGATTTGTATAGAAATTGCTCAACTATTCTTAAAGGATAAGTGTAATCGTCATAATGAATTGACAGGCATTCTCTTGAGATGTTAAAGTAGCGTTGTACCTTGATGCTCAAGGCAAAACGAGAAAGAACAGGATATTCGATGTCAACGAAACGACTACTGGGTCTTTTTGCCCACCCCGATGACGAGGGATCATTAAGCGGCGCATTGTTAAAGTATAGCATATCAGGTGACGAAACAGGCCTGGTATGCGCTACACGCGGCGAGGTTGGAGAAATCGCCGATCCCGCCCTGGCAACGCCAGAGAACCTGGGCCAGGTGCGCGAAGGAGAGATGCGAGCTGCCGCTGAGGTGTTGGGAGTACATAACTTATGGTTTCTGAGTTACCGTGATTCCGGTATGGCGGGTACACCCGAAAACCGGGACCCGCGTGCATTTGCCCAGGCCAACGCGGCAGAGGTAGTAGGGAAACTTGTAGCAATCATCCGTCAATTCCGCCCCCAGGTAATGGTGACGTTCGACGAAAGCGGGGCCTACGGGCATCCCGACCATATTGCTATCTACCGGCACACCACCAGCGCCTTTTACGCAGCGGCAGACGCCGTGCAGTATCCCGAACATGGTCCGGCGCACATGGTCTCGAAACTCTATTATACTGCCTTTCCGCGCAGTTTCATCCGCGAAATGGGCGCATGGCTAAAGTCGCAGAACTACGAAGGCTCCTTCAGCAATCTCGACCCCGAAAAACTGGGCATACCTGACGAGCAGATCAGTGTGTGGCTGAACGTAGAGTCCTGGCTGGAAACCAAAAATCGTTCGTGGTCTATGCACCGTACGCAGATGGACCCAAATAACGCTATGGCCCGACTGCCTGAAGAGATACAGCGCAGGTGGCGCAGCCATGAGTATTATCAACTGGCAGCTTCGAGGGTTGGTCCCGATATCGCTGGGGAGAATGATCTGTTTGCAAGGGTGTAAATAGCCATGAAAGACTACCATATCAACATCTTCTACAGCGAAGAAGACGAAGGATATATCGCAGATATCCCTGACCTGAAGTACTGTTCTGCTTTTGGTGATACACCCGAAGAGGCTCTTCACGAGGTTCTTCTTGCTAAGTCGGCCTGGCTTGAGGCTGCTCGTGCAGAAGGCAAACCAGTTCCCTTGCCCAGGTACAAACCAGCCATCTACCAGGGTGCATCTTGATTGCTCTTACCCGAAATGCAATCGCGTCCCGACGCTCGTCTGAACATATGCTCCTGGCAGGCTGCGGGCTATTTCGTGTGTTGCTTTCCAGCCTGTACAATGCCCTGGTACAATGATAGCTGGCCCAATAGCGGCCAGCTCCGCGATAGTAGGAGGAATTATCGGCTCGAAGATGCCTCCGGTGAGATGCAACCCTCCGACAAATGCATGTATTTTGTCTATACCCGTGAGGCGCTGCGCGTGTCGCAGCACATTGATTGCGCCTGCATGGCTGCAACTTGAAAGCACGATCAACCCCTTGTCCTTCACATGGCAGACCACGGCCTGGTCATCCCAGATCCATGTATCAGGTTCCCATCCATGATCTGTGTGTACCTGTTGCAGCGGGAAGCCCTTCTCGAAGCCGGTTACGCGCTCGACCTGTCCGGTCACCAGCACTGTACCATCGAGCAGGAGCGATGGTCCACGTTCCTCGATGATAGCGACACCTTCGCGGTCAAGGTCAGCATGACTGGGCGGCGGCATACTGATCTCGTTGCCAGTCGGAAATACAACCCTGCGCTCATGCCACACATCGGGATGCAGCACAAGCGGCATCTTGCGCCGTCCAATGCGCTGGAATATCCCCTCGAGTCCGCCATGATGATCGGCATGTCCGTGAGAGAGGATCACGGCCCGCAGGTCATTCGCCTGCACTTCGAGCACGTCCATGTTGTGAAGCACAGTATTGCGGCCCAGTCCAGCATCATACAGCACCGATTCGCTGCGCCCTTCACGCTGCACGGTCAACAGCAGCGAATAACCATGTTCTGCAATCAGTTGCTCACGTTCGGACCAGTTATAGTGAAGAGGCGCACGATGCGCTACCTCGTCGCTGGGCATGAGGATGTCGAGGGAATTATCCACTAGGATTGTGACGTCTGCGGAGTCAACTGGTAAGAGGGTGACATGTTCGCTCATCTAATTTTTCTTTTCGTTGCCATCTACATCGAAGAGATGCTTTTGAGCTTCTTCCAGGGTTTGTGCAGTACCCATTTTGACGATTAAGCGCTCTAGTACCTCTGGATCAGTAGTGATAGCAACTAAGCCTTTCGTCAGGTGCAGTAATTTTGGGAAACGAACCTGAACAATTTCCAAAAGCATCTGCCGCTGCCGTTCAAGGTTTTGCTGGCGTTCCAGTTCACGTCCCTCCTTCAAAAACCTTTGATAAGCAGGCGTATCCCGTAGTGGATCTTTCAGCATAGCAAACGTCCTTTCAATCCAATCCTGGTCGGTTTCACTCTTGAATACTAGCGACGCTAACAATTCTGCAATCGGCAATAGTGCTAGCTTCTCAGCAGCCTCAAGCCCCTTGATAACCTCTTCCACCACTTCATGTGTCGCCCCGTCTTTGGTTAAGATCAATAGAGGCAATAGTCCCACGAGACCTGTTTGTCTGAGGTCTTCCGCAGGGATTTTCCCAAGTTCAACACTTTGATAGTGAAACTGAAGCACCTCTCGACTACCAGCAACCATCCAACGCAAGGGTGGTTGTGGTACGTCACCGTAGTCCCTCAAATAGATCACACAAGAGTAGACAGGAAGATTATGCTCACGTTTCGCCTCGAAACTATATTCCAGAAGTCGTTCACCAATGGACGGATCATTGGTTGACTGGAATTCAAGCTGTAACAAGAAGCGCTCTCCATCCTGGATCACATCCAGAAGGGCATCTGCATCAATCGTACGCTTCTTAAACTCAGTCCGCAACTTCCCCTTGACCTGCGCTCCCTTGAATAACCAGGAAGCAAAGTCCTGGGGGTTCTCACTAATGAACATTTTCAAACTGTCATCCCAAGGCCCTGGCATAAAGAAAACCCTCCCACTTATTATTCTTAAACCAGTGTAGCATATGAGGAAATAGCTTGTCGAGGGTAGCGGGAGCCGCTATCTTCTGCCCAGTCTCGCCATAACCACCCCCTTCACCAGTGCCACCTCCTCGACGCGCAAGATCAGTACCACACCAATATATACTATCCCAGCCAGACCGCCCGCTACAAGCACGGTCAACAACTGCCCCAGCAGATGTTGGAGCGAGAACAATCGAAAGTGCCCAAGCAGTACCAGCGTTCCCCAAGCAACGGCCACCATTAAAGCAGTAGCCACGAGGATCTTCAGAACCGTTGGCGCCATCTCACGTACGCGTATATGCCCGATCGTTATTCTCAATATTACCAGCAAAATGATTGCGTGCAGCGAGTTTTGCACGGTATTGGCAAAGGCAAGGGCGGGCATACCGATGGTACTCCAGAAAGGCAGGGCCACAGCAAGGTACCCCAGGATGCTTACCATACCTACTGCCACGGGTATAACCGTGTTTTTGCGTGCATAGAATGCCGCTATCAAGAGCTGGTCTATTGCCACAAAGGGGAGCTGGTAGGCGTAGTTTTGCAGGGCAACTGCGGTGAGGGCAGCATTGTTAGCCGTGTACTTGTGGTGCTGGAAAATCAGGTCAACGATAGGGCCGCGCAGGACGATCAGACCGGCAGCGGCAGGAATCATTAACAACAAGCCTATACGGAAGCCGAGCAAGAGGGTCTGTTTGAAACGCTCTGTATCGCCTGCTCTAACATGTTCTGAAAGCGTCGGCAACACGGCGAATGAAAGCGCAGCAGCAACCAATCCTACCGGGAACTGTATCAATGTCGTTGCCGCGCGCATGGCGGTATAGTTTGCTGCTGGATCACCCGGCGTTTGGGATGCAAGGTGCTGATCAAAAAATATGAGGCCCATGCTTATTAGAAAGCTGAGCGCTACGGGTATGTAGAGTTTTACAATACGCCGCAGCGCAGGGTGCTTCAGGTCAAGTACCAGCAGGTAACGCAGTCGCTGGTGGCGCATTCCCGGGATAAGCAGGGCGATTTCTCCAACAACACCAAGCAGAACGCCGAAGGCGAGTCCAAGCTTTCCAAGGTAATGCGCGCCAACAAGACCGCTAACGATTGCGCCGATGATGATACCAAGATGATATGAGACCGTGGCAAAAGCGGGCCAGCCAAACTCTTTGCGTGCATACAAGGCAGCCAGTAGCACAGCGAATGGTGCCAGCGCAAGCAGTGAGAAGAAGATGATTTGCGAAAATTGCAGCGTGAGCTGCTTCTGCTCCTCAGTGTAGCCAGTTACAAGGAAGCCTTTGACGAACCAGGGCGAAACGAAGAGGAAAATGATAGCTGCAATGAAAACGATCAATATTACGAGGTTGACTAGCGTAAAGACGAGGCGGCGCAGTTCATCGCGTTTTTCGGGGGCCGCGTAGTCGTTGAAGGTGGGGATTAAAGCACCAGGTACAGAGCCATTCACCAGGAAGTCGTTGAAGGTCTGAGCAGGTAAAAGCGCGGAGTTGAACGGGCCTGCAACAGGGGTGCCAAGTGCTACCACTACGATCTGCCGCACCATGCCCATAATGCTGCTGCCCAGGTTGCCAAGCATGACCAGGGTGGCTGATTTGGCGATGTGCCGCCGCTCGCTTGAAAGCGCCTGCTCCGTGGATTCCTCGACGATTAGTTCAGAGGATATATCCTGTTCGGTTACACCCGCTGTTGCCAGGGGTATGGATTCAACAGTATGTATTGATTCATTTGATTCCCGTTGGTTTTCTATAGATTCTTTGGCCATTACCAGGATTTTCTCCTATTGGGGCATTGTTTATTGGTAGTTTTTTTACACGAATTTGCGGGTTGGGCTTGCCCAACCCCTACGATCCGTATAAGACTTTAAGGCATGGTTCAAATGCACTTGACAGTTCCTCAGCACCAGCAAGGTCCAGCCCTAATGAATGTTGCCAACCGAATGGGGTAATCATACCCATTGGGACGCTTGCGGCCCAGCCTCCTGATGAATGGTGCCGACCGAATCGGGGAAGGGCGTCCTGCATCCTGTAGGGACAAGGGGCGGAGTGGGGTGGATGAGGGGGCCTTGTGCTTGTCCTCGTGGGGATGCGACCGGTTGGCCTCATGCAACCCAGACCACTCGTCATGCCAGCAGGACAAGCACAAGGCCCCCACCCTTCTCCACGTCCACCCCTTGTCCCTACAGGACGGAGGCAGACATTCCCAATCATTCCCCGATTCGGTTGTCAAAAATCATCAGGGTGACTGTTCAAACGGTCAAGGACTATTCTTCACAATTGAACCTTGCCTAAACGATTTAATATGGTGATCGAGAACGCTAGTATGTCCCACCACGGGCTACATTTATCAGGGTAACCGCTTAATCTCCTCTATCAACTCGGTTGTTGAATGGTGGGGTAGATATGGAATTAAACGTACAATCCCTCCATATGCCTGTACCACTTTTGCTTCAGGCAAGCGGCTTGCATCGGGTACATCGCCCTGCTCACCGGCATAATCGCCGCCCTTGACGTAGATAGCAGGCTGCAACAACGCCACCAGTGGGCCAGCGGTGGGCTCGTTAAATATCGTTACATAATCAATACACGATAAGGCAGCCAGTATCTCGGCTCGCTCTTGCTCAGGCACCAGGGGCCTGCCCGGGCCTTTGAGAAAGCGCACACCATCATCATTATTGAGGCCCAGGACAAGAAAACCTCCTAGCGTCCTTGCTTGCTGTAAATAGCGCACGTGTCCAAGATGCAGCAGGTCAAAACAGCCATTTGTGAAGACACCCCGCTCTCCTGCTGCTTGCCTGCCCTGTACCTCGACGACAAGCTCATCCTTGCTTAGTACTTTTCGGCTAGTAGTATATATACCATTCATCGGCTTTTTCGCTGTCCTTGCTGCCTAGCGGATTTCCAATGAGGTTTGTAACATTTGTGTCATTTGTATCACTTGTATCACTTGTGTCCGTTGTGTCGCTGTCTTGCCTCGTACGTAAAAAGGGAGGATGATCAAGCATCCAGGCTTACTTGTCCCCCATTTCCGAAATGATCTGTTGATGATGCACCCTAGTATTAATAAATTAAAGGGGATATCGGAACATCCGTTAAGGGCCGATAATGGATTGTAAGTTTGTAACCTGGATAGTCGATGGGGCACGGGAGGCCGATAAATCGGCGGTAATAGGCATCAACCTAACACAAAGCTCATCAACATCCGTAGGGGCGAGGGTGGTGAGGAGTGGCGGGGAGGGCCTTTATGGTCGCCCGCGTCCTGTTCCCTGTGCTCACCTATTGGGCAATGCGATCACACCCCCGCCACCGGGCGACCATAAAGGCCCTCCCTTCCCCGCATCATCCGCCCTCGCCCCTACGGATCATCCGGCCTCCTGTCTCGCTTCCAGGCTTAGGTTGATGTCTATTGGGGCCGATAAATCGGCGGTGGGCACGAAGTATTGATACGCGCTCCGCTTCGCTTCGCTGAGGCCCCTACGGGTGTCCAGATTAATTTGTCAAAGTTCATAATCGGCTGTGGGCGCGAAGTATTGATACGCGCTCCGCTTCGCTGAGGCCCCTACGGGTGTGCCGTCCCCGTTTACGATACCCTGGGTAGTTCGTTAAAGTTCATTAGGCTCGCAACTGGATACAGTATAGCATGCCCTGTACAGCGAGGCGCCTGGATCATGTGATTGCGCCCAGCAGTTCCGCTGGCGTGTTGCTGGCACATCCAAGGCGGCGTACAACCAGCGCTGCGGCAGCGTTCGCCAGGTAGGCAGCTTCCAGGAAGCTCGCGCCGGCAGTGAGAGCCAGGGTAAAGGTTGCCGCCACAGTATCACCCGCGCCATTGGTATCAACGATTTCGATGCTGTGCTCCAGGCGATGTATGGGCAGGTGCAGCGGTGGTTTGCCTACCTCAAACAGGCTCATGCCCTCCCCACCCCGCGTAATCAGGACGCTTTGTGCATGGCTGCCATCCAGCAGGCGCTTCCCCGCCTGCTCAAGCTCAGCCTGCGAGTTAATGGTCACTCCCAGGGTAAGCTCCGCCTCCGGCTGGTTGGGAGTGAGCGCGGTGACGCCCTGAAAGCGGAAGAGCGAGCCATGCGAATCCACTACAATTACTTTATTCAATTGCCGCGCAGCGGGAAGACAGGTTTCAATAATTTCGGGGCTGATGACACCATTCGCATAATCCGAGAGTACAAACGCGTCGATCGTTGGCAACACGCGCTGAATGTAGTCGATGATACATCCTTTGCCTGGCTGGCCTACTTCCGAGGTATCCACGCGGTCGATGCGCACGATATGCTGCTGCACAATCTGAGAGCTACCAGCAAGAATGCGCGTCTTCGTTGATGTAGGACGCTGTGTATCGGTTACCAGGCCCTCCTGGTGCATCTGCAGATCACTGATCGCGCGGCGTAGACGCTGGCCAGGCAAATCGTCGCCGACCACGCCCGCCAGAAAAACTTCTGCGCCCAGTGTGCGGGCATTGACTGCTACATTAGCTGCGCCGCCAGGAATAGTGCGCTCCTCGCTCAGTTTCAGGATCAAAACCGGCGCTTCACGAGAAATACTTGTCGGTCTACCGATGAGATACTCGTCGGCAACCATGTCCCCTATCACCAATACGCGCTTACCCGCGAAGCCGGCAATCAGTGAGTGCAGTCGCGATCCGGCTATATGAAGAGCATCAGTCATGCTTTTTACGCCCTCTGAGTATTACTTGCAGCATGAAGCGGGGGATCGCCAGCATGCGCCGCCAGCGCCACGGCTCACGGTAGAGGCGATAGAGCCATTCCAGCCCCATACGCTGCATGATATAGGGTGCACGGCGTTGACGGCCCGATAGAAAATCGTATGCCCCTCCTACGCCCATTGCTACGGCTACGGGCAAGCGCGAGAGATTGCGGCGAATCCAGAGATCCTGGGCGGGGGCGCCATAGGCCACGCATAGTACATCAGCGTCGGCGGCTCGAATACGCTCAATAATTGTGTCTTCTTCGCCAGGGGCAGGTGATCCAGCATAGGTTCCAGCCAGCTCCAACCCAGGAGCGAGCGCCTGCAAGCGCGCACCTGCTTGTTGCGCCACCCCTGGCGCCGCGCCGAGCAAGTAGAGACGATAGCCCTTTACTGCACAACGTTTGGCCAATTCCACCAGCGTATCAGTGCCCGTAATGCGTTCAGGCGCGGGTGCGTGCACAAAATGTGTTGCCCAGACGACTCCAATGCCATCGGCGATGACGAGCGCGGCTGAATTGATAGCATGACGAAATGCTGTATCGTGTTGAGCCGCCATTACAAATTCGGTATTGACAGTGATGACCTGCTGGCAGGATAACGCATTATCGCCGGAACGATGCAGGGCGATCATCTGCTCGATCCTATCGAGCGCCTGCTGCTGTGAAAGCCGGTCTACGCGCACACCAAGGACATAGGCCGGAGCGGGTGGAGTTTGTAGCGACATACTTTCCAACTGTGACGACATACTTGCTTCCTCATCTTGAGCCAGTTATGCAGGCAAAGGCCGATAAATCGGCCCCTAATGAATTTTGACGACCGAATGGAGGAATAGAGGCACCCGGCGTCCTGTAGGGACAAGGGGTGGATGTGGAGAGGGGTGGGGGCCTTGTGCTGTCCTGGTGGCAAAACGATTCGTCTGGGTTCCGTGAGGCAAACAGGTCTCATCCCACCGAGGACAAGCACAAGGCCCCCTCATCCACTCCACATCCGCCCCTTGTCCCTACAGGACGGGGAACGTCCATTACCTGATTCGGTTGTCAAAGTTCATCAGGTTTCCGGGTTATTTGCTTAAAACCCATCATCGGCCCCTACGGTTGGCCGGATTATTTCGTCAATGTGCATGATTTTGTAGCTAGCCCGAGATTTTCTACCAGTTGATGATTTCCATATCGGAATTGGTCACCTGAATGTCCGGTCGCGTTTCTTCGATATAGCGCAGCACATGTCCCAGGATTGCGTCGATATGCTGGCTACTATTGCTAACGCAACTCACGCCAAGTTTCGCGATTTGCCAGCGGTCCTGTTCATCAACCTCTGCAATCGCTACCTCAAACTGCTGGCGCACTCGTGCCATGACAGATTTTATTACCTGGCGTTTCTCTTTCAACGAGTGGCATCCCGGCAGGTGCAGCGTAATCTGGCTCACTCCTACTATCATGCAGCTAGTATAACAGAGTCGACGCCCTCTAGCCAACTCTGGTAAAATGTTATGGAAACATAAAAACAAAGGAGGTTGTTCCCATGACTGAAACAACTGCTTCGAGCGGCGGGCGTCCAAATCTGCCCATGCAAGGCGTACCACAGCCCAGGCGAGATGAGGTGTTGAAGCTTCCCCGCGTCCATATTTCTTCGCACCCGGTAATGGCGCATAAACTGACTGCGCTGCGCGATAAAAACACGCAACCACCAGAGTTTTACCGGCTGGTGAAGGAGATTGGCGCACTACTAGCTTACGAGGCTACCGCATCGCTGGCGCTGGAACGGTCTCCAATTGAGACACCGATGGGGCCAATGGTAGGAGAGCGCTTAGCCGGGGGTATCGGGGTGACGCCAGTCTTACGCGCCGGCCTTGGCCTGGCAGAGGGATTTCGCGAGGTTATCCCCGATGTACAAGTCTGGCACCTGGGCTTGCGCCGCGACGAGCAAACATTGCAGGCAATGGAGTATTATAACCAGCTTCCGCACCAGGTAGACCTCCAGGTGTGTTACGCTGTTGATCCCATGCTGGCAACCGGCGGCTCAGCCATCGACGCGATAAATGTGCTCAAGAGGCGCGGTATTCCCCGGCTCTGCTATGTGGGCATTATAGCAGCCCCCTATGGACTACTGAAGCTTTCACAAACCCATCCCGATATCGATATCTATATAGGGGCACTCGACGAAAGCCTGAACGACGTTGGTTATATCCTACCCGGGCTGGGTGATGCCGGGGATCGCCAGTTTGGGACATATTGATAGAAGCCAGCCCAGGAAACCAAGAGGATCCAGCATGACGTATGTGCCAATCCCTCCCCAGGATGGCCAGGGAGATGATGAGGAAGCAGCAGCTCTTTCCGGCGATTCAGGGGAGGGAATTCAAGCACCATCCCAGGGAAAGCAACTCCCGCCGGAAGAGCAGCCGCCATCACCAGCAGGTGCAGCCGCCGCGAAACTCCCGCCGGAGGCGCAGGGAGAATTACATGGCGGACCGCTCGGCTGCTGCCTGGGTGTAACAATCGGCCTGCTGCTCAGCACATTGCTTGGCTTGCTGGGCTTCGGCCACAATCTTGCATTTTTACTGAGTTTTGTACTACCCCTCAACACTTTCACGCTGGTTCGTATTGCAACAGGCTGTATAAGTGTTGCCGGAGCGATTATTGTCGGCTTTGTTGGATGGAAAGTCGGCAAACGATTTTACCGGGAGTACGAGCCGCCCGTTATAAAAGAAAGGAGACGCAAGTCAAAGCCAAAAGAAGTCTGAATAATGAGCATATCAGAAAAACGTCTGAAAGAGGTGGGCAATGCGTGTTGTTATTTTCTGTGATATGGAAGGGATTGCTTGTATCGAGCACTGGGACCAGGTTTCGGCGGGTAAACCGTTCTATGAAGAATGCAGGAAACTCTATACTGATGAGATGAACGCAGCCGTGCGGGGCGCTCGCGCTGCAGGGGCAAGTGAGATTATCGTAGTCGATTGTCACGGCGCAGGCGGCGCTTACAATTTCAAAAGCTTCATTCCCGAGCAGCTGGAATCGGGGGCGCAATACGTCTTTGGTTACCCGTGGGCACGCTATATCGCTGCTTTCGAACAGGGGTGTGACGCTATTTTATTTGTGGGTGCTCACGCGATGGCCGGTACGCCCGACGGGGTGCTTTGTCATACTGTATCTTCAGAAGCGTGGTACAACGCCTGGATCAATGATACGCTGGTGGGCGAAAGTGGTATCCTCGCAGCCATCGCAGGCTGTTGGGATGTGCCGGCAATTTTTGTTTCCGGTGACGAGGCGACCTGCCGCGAGGTGAGAGCACTGCTGGGAGAAGATGTTGTCATTGCTCCAGTTAAGACCGGCCTGGGACGCTTCTCGGCTATCACTATGGCCCCAAAGGATGCCTGCTCGCTCATCGAAATGCGTGTCGCGCAAGCCATCAGCATGAAAGACTGGCCCAAACCACTTAAATTCACAGCACCCGTTACATTCAAGGTGGAACTGGCATCACCGGACGGGGCCAGTGACTTCATTGGCAGAACTGGTGTGCGCATCGAAGGGCCACGCCTGGTCACATCCTCGGCTGATAATTTCTGGCAGGCGTGGGACCAGTTCTGGTACAGGAACTAGGTCTAAACAGTAGATGATATACTACCAGAGAGAAGATTCTCATTCAGCGGAGGAGGCATTTCGATGACATACCAGATCACGTTGAACGACCAGGAATACGCAGCACTAGCCGCAGCTGCGGCTAAAAGCGGCACAGACCCTGAGCAACTCCTGCATGAGATGATCCAGCGTCTGCAAACATCGTCTCAACGAAAACGTCCCTTGACGCCTCGTGAGGTAGTCGAGAAGCAATATCGCGAAGGAAAAATTAGCCATATTCCGACACGACAACCACTCACGCAAGCAGAACGCGAAGCACGTGAACGACGTGCTCGAGATTTTGCCGGGGGGAAGCCTGTATCTGAGATGGTCATTGAAGACCGGGGGCCATACTAATGGCCATGTACTTTCTCGACTCTTCGGCTATTGTGAAGCGGTACTTTCAAGAACCAGGGCATGAGTGGATAGAAACGCTTCATGACCCGAACCAGGGACATGTGCTCTACATTGCCCAGGCAACCCTTGTCGAGGTGGTAGCAAGCATTTGTCGTAAAGCGCGTGAGCAAGACATGCCTCTTGAGGAGCGTAACACTACCATTGATGATTTTCGACGAGATGTTCGGCGTTCCTACAGCGTGTAGGTGGTTGATAACGCGCTATATACTGCTGCTGGCGACCTGTAAAGAATAAGGATAGAGACTGTATAATAGTTTGTGTAAATGGTCCAGTTGCAAGATGTGACAACAGAATTGGAAGGAGCAACCTATGACCATCCGACGCGAACTGATTGATGAATTGCTCAAAGAGTATCCCAATCCGCAGGACATTCTGGCCGAAGATGGGTTACTCAAACAGCTAACGAAGGCAGTGATCGAACGCTGCCTGGAAACAGAACTCGACACGCATTTAGGGTATCCAAAGCATACACGCAAGGGCAATGCCACCGGCAATATGCGCAATGGGCACAGTCAGAAAACGCTGAAGGGAGAGCAAGGACATGTGGATATCGAAGTGCCGCGTGACTGGCAAGGCACGTTTGAGCCTCAGCTGGTCAAAAAAGGGCAAACACGCTTGGACGGCTTTGATGACAAAATCCTGGCCCTGTATGCTCGCGGCATGACCACACGTGATATTCAGGCACAGTTGCAAGAACTGTATGGCGTGGAGGTCTCGCCCACACTGATTTCCAATGTGACTGAGGCCGTGATGGACGAAGTGCGCCAATGGCAAACGCGCCCTTTAGAGCCCATTTATCCGATTATCTACGTCGACTGTCTGGTCGTCAAGGTACGCGAGAACCAGCGTGTGCTCAATAAAGCGCTTTACCTGGTGCTAGCGGTCAACCTGGAAGGACAGAAGGAACTGCTGGGCATGTGGATCGCCCAAACTGAGGGAGCCAAGTTCTGGCTCTCGGTGCTCACGGAGTTGCAAAACCGTGGGGTCAAAGATTTCTTTATTGCCTGTGTGGATGGGCTGACCGGCTTACCCGAAGCCATAGAGACCGTCTATCCACAGACCCGGGTGCAATTGTGCATGGTGCATCTGGTGCGGAACTCGCTACGCTATGTGTCCTACAAGCACATGAAAGCGGTGGCGACCGATCTCAAAGCGATCTACTCGGCCAGCACCGAGAGCGAAGCCGAGTTCAATTTGGAACTGTTTGCCGAGAAATGGGATGCGCTCTATCCCAGCATCAGCAAGTCGTGGCGCGCACACTGGGCCAGAGTGATCCCCTTATTTGCCTTCCCAGAAGACATTCGCAAGGTGATCTATACCACCAATGCCATTGAATCCGTCAATATGACGCTGCGCAAGGTGACGCGCAATCATCGCATCTTTCCCTCTGATGAGGCCGTGTACAAGGTCGTCTACCTGGCCATGCGCAATCTTGCCAAGAAGTGGACCATGCCGATCCACGACTGGAAGCCCGCTCTGAATCGCTTCGCCATTGAATTTGCGGGACGGTTTCCTGGTGCATAAGCAAACGGATCTTTTCGGGGAACCGAGGAACATAAGCGAGGCAGAGCACACAAAGCGGATGGAAAATGACCTCTTTTCGTGCTATGGTCAAGAGAACAAGATGGACAGCTATGTTCGGATGAAAGGAGAACGCTATGGACAAGACCACGTTCATGAACACGCTTCAGGAGACACGAGCGCAATGGGAGGAGCTGCTGGCACAGGTTGAGGAGGAGCGCATGCTCCAGCCAGGGGCAACGGGCAAGTGGTCAGTGAAAGATGTCATCGCGCATGTGATGTCGGGTGAGCGTGAGATGGTGCCGATCATGTACACGCATGTGGTGGCTGGCTCTGAGCTGTGGAATCTCTCTGATGACGAGCGCAACGAGATCGAGTACCAGCAGAACCGGGAGCGCCCGTTGCAGGAGATCAGGAGCGAAGAGCAGCAAGCCTACGCCGATCTGCTTGCAGCGGCACAGACGCTCAGCGACGATGACCTCAACGACCCCCATCGCTTCCAACAGATGCCGCAAGAGTGGGTACCCTGGCGACTCTTTGCGGGCAACTCGTTTAAGCACTACCAGGATCACATGCCCGCTCTGCGCGCATGGGTGACACACAGCTAGGAGAGCTCAATGAGAAGGAGATACTGGACGTTTCCCTTTTCCTACAATGATTGTTGAGAGTGCATGAAATGATTGCAGGCTATTTACACAAAAGACTTGACAGACCCTAAGGATAAGCAAAATCTTACTTGCCGTTGAAGAGCACCTTTGTTTGTATTGGTAGTTCATGTTAACATCGCCCCCTCATTACTTAACGTGCCACCTCTTCTTTATTAACCCAACCACAAGGGCACTCCTTATCTTTTTCAAACGTTAGCAGATAGTCCTTAATGCGGGTACAATGCAATGGCACCAATTCCTTAATATCTTCAATGAACTTGCTATAAGTATACTCACCATTGACAGGAGCATAGGTATAAAACAATATCGTCTCATAAGGCGCACCTGCCCTGTCTACATGTACGGTGAGATAGCAATATCCCAATTCAGGATAGTTCACAATCTTGCGTATACAGTACAACATATGTGGGTTAGGCGTAGGCAAATCTACTTTGGAGTGCCACGTTTGAACTGTTGGGTTAAAGTCTGTCGTCATGTTTTGGTCCTCCTGTTTCCTAGCATGCGAAACAAAATGGTTTGTGTATGACTAAGCATACATAATTACTGTCAGGTAATCAAGGATAGATGCCTAATTGTGGGTAGAGTCGCTTATGGTTATAGTAAGGAGCACATAACAAGTAAACAGAACATGAGACGGACGTAAATGTATCGCTTACGGATAAGGGAAGTAGCGGAGAGTAAAGGCATTAACATGTCAAAGCTCTCCCGTATGTCCGATGTTAGTTTCTCTACAATAAAACGCCTCTTCAGAAATCCACATGAGCCTGTAGGCATTGACACGTTACATAAGATAGCTAAGGCGTTAGGCGTGCCAACCTCAGAACTTATCATAGATGAACCGGAAAAATAGTCCTAATTAGAACTATTATCTATTTGGAGAGATGGAGGACCATGCGTGACGGGTTGTGCCGTGCTCGTGAGTGAGGTCGCTACGGGGCCGAAAGAAGACAAGCAAGCGCAAGTACGGAAAGCCGGATGCGGTGAAAGTCGCCTGTCCGGTGTGTGCCGTGAGGCGCGTTGTGGTATCCCTGCTGGAAGCAGGAGGAATTGAGGAGGTATCCCTGGGTTATCAGTCTACCCGGATGTGAAAGTTGAAGGGGACAAGAGCAGACTGAGGAAGCGGTGCATGTTCGAAAGCGTTGTAGGACAGGGCATCCATAGGACCCGCTCCCTATGAGTAAAGCTGGATTGCCTGAACTCGAATCCTGACGTTACGATTTACACCCATTTCAAGGCTCCGCACTCCTGGCACATATATGGTTTTCGTGACAGTGGGTTGGCTCTCTTGAGTGCACTAAGTATATCAGTATTATGTTGATTACTCTTCTCGGTGTAAATCTCGGCTTCTCTGCTTAGTTTTTCAGCCTCCGAAAAGCTAACAGCTACATGCGTAGTTAACCTATTCTCTTTTTCACAAAGAAGCCTTTTTTGTGCTCCTTGTTCGTGGGAAAAACCCTTCTTCATTACTACACTTACGATTCCTGTGGCAATCGCAGCCGCTGCTGCTTCTAGAGCACGTTCAGTGAGATGCTTAGGTAGCCCTGGCATGGCTATCACGTCTCCTTTCAAAGTGTATTCGTGGTGCCTAGCAATAGTGCTGCCGATGAGAAGCACTTTTGGTCCTGCTGCGATACAGATCTGGAATCCTAGCCAGCTAAATTTCTCATATAACTAAACGATTTCTCCTGACCTAATAATTATAACATAGGAAGCTGATAGTATGGATGCTATACCGATTGTTGTGTACCGATATGCTAAGTCAACTCCCATGCAAGAGAGACGCAGCGTGATTGAAGCTCTTCCCAAACACCTTAAGATCTGCATGTCTCGTATGTATCCACACGCTTGTTGGAGCGGGGCTGAGTCATCCAACACAAGCGTTTCGTGTTTCCGTTCCATTGAGAAGCGAGGGCAGCTAGACCATAGCGACACGCGGGGCAATGGTCTCTCCTGATCAGAACTGGCCGCAAGCCGCACCAAAACAAGCCCATCGACACAGCTCTGCCGACTTATTGCCCTCACCCACGCGCTTGAAACATGCAATGCGCGGACACCTCTCGACTAACGCTCCAACATCTTGACGAGGCAAGCAGAACCTTCTACAATAGACATGTCTGGACAAGAGCAGAGCTTCACACTGTGTGAAAAGCCTGGGGACTAGCGCCAGGGAGGGGTGACGCTATGCATGCGCAGCTACTCACCACCGTAGTGCCGCTTGACGCTGGCTCACTACTGGCTGGTCGCTATCGCATCCTCGCCAAAGTCGGCGAGGGCGGCTTTGGCGTGGTCTATAAAGCGCGGGACATCCAACGGAGGCACAGGCTGGTCGCCATCAAACAGATCGACCGGGCGACGCTCAGCACACGGCAGATCATCGAGGCCACCGACTCGTACAATCGCGAGGTGACGATCCTTTCCCGGCTCTCCCATCGCAACCTGCCGCGTATCTATGACCATTTCACCGATCCCACCCACTGGTACGTGGTGATGCAATACATTGAGGGAGAGACGCTCGAAGACTATCTCAAGCGGGCGAAAGGGGGCCGCCTTCCGCTGAGGCAGGTGCGTGCCATCGGCATACAGCTCTCCAACGTGCTCTCCTACCTGCATGCGCAAACCCCGCCCATCATTTTCCGCGATGTGAAACCCGCCAATATCATGCGCACGCGCTGGGGACGCCTCTACCTGATCGACTTTGGCGTCGCACGCCGCTTCAACCCGGACAAAAAGCGTGATACCAGCCCGCTTGGCTCACCCGGCTACGCCGCCCCTGAGCAGTATGGTCGGGCGCAGTCGACCGCGAAGACCGATATCTACGGTTTGGGCGTCACCCTGCAAACCTTACTCACAGGCAAAGAACCCCTGGATGATGAGCCGGGTACGCCGCCCACAGGGAAGCCCCATCCGGCTTGCCCGCAACTCCAGCACGTGTTGGACCAGATGCAGACGACGGACGCCTTCTGGCGTCCCCACACGATGTGGGATGTCAAGAAACACTTGCTCTCCATCCAGCCCGGCAATCCCAGGCTCGTAGCGATTCGCCAGAAAGCGTTTCCTTTGCTGATTGGGCTGTTTATCGGCTCGCTGCCCTATAGCTTTTTGCCGCTCGTGTGGCTCTTCTCCTCCCGTGACCCCAATGCCGACACACCATGGTTCCTTGTACCTGTCTTGCTCCTTTTCTTCTTCTGGCCGTTCGTCTTCATTTGCCAATGCGTGACGGCGTTTTCTTTCTTCTTCGCTGCCCACCTTCGCCAGCGCTTGATAGCCTGTGGTATCCTGATCATGCTCGCGCTCATGCTCCTGGCGCTTTCCTTGGGCTGGCTCCCGTCGCCGAGCAGCCTCATCCACTAGGTCAACCGGGAGACCTCGTCCTGAGGCCAGGTGCTTGCGTGTGAGCGTATTCGCTTGAGAGGAGTGGTGATAGTTCTCTCGCGAAACCACCAGAAACACCTCTTGCTTGAGGCTTGAGGGACGTCGGATGGGAGATTCCATTGCTCTGCATAGACACTGCGTTGACATTGACAACAACGAGTGGGTGAAAGCACAAAAACCACCTCTCATCGATGAAGACCACCAGGCCCGAACCACGTGAAACGGTTGGTGCTGGAACGTTCGACGATGTATCACAGGAACTAGAGGCAGCTGAAATAGCACCAATTATTGTTCTGCAACGCGGAACACGGACATACGAGAGCGTAACGAATTGGTCAGCTCTACAAGGTGGGCTAATGATTGCTGCATCTGGCCGCACTGCTGTGTGATCTCACTGGTCATGCGTGAAATTTCTTCAACGGCGTAGACGACCAGTTGCGAACCCTGTGATTGGCTTCCAGCTGATGTGCAGATAGCGCGCACCAGATCCGCCATCTGTTCCGTGACCTCACTAATTGCATCCAGCGCAACACCGGTCTGGGAGACTAACTCGGACTGCATCACCACCTGCTGGATGTTCTGCTCAACGCTCTGGGAAACGGTTGTGGTTTCATTTTGAATAGCCCGGAGATGGGCTGCGACTCTGCGTGCCGCCTCAGCGCTATGCACAGCCAGGGTGCGGATCTCCTGGGCAATCACCACGAAGCCTTGCCCCTGTTCGCCTGCCCGCACCGCTTCTATTGCTGCATTGAGTGCCAGCAGGTTCATACGAGAGGTCAGGTCTGTTATTTCCATGACTGTATTGTTTATTTCCTGCCCGCTTTCTCCCAGGCGTTTCATTGTGCGGGCCGATTGCATGGCCGCCTCGCGCACCTGGCGCATCCCCTCTGTAGTCCGCACAACCATATGCTGTCCCTCAGTCGTCACATCCGTCGCATCCTTAGCTACCTGTGACGCCTTATCAGCACGCTCCGCCACCCACTTCATGGTACCGGCCATTTCATCGACCACGCGCGAGATATGTTCTATCTGGCGTTCTTGCTGGGTGGCATCGCGCACAAGCACATCGGAACTGCGCTGTACATCCTGGGCATGCTCATCGACCGCCTGCGTCACCATTTGCACGCTGCCCAGTATTTCACTGATCTTCTCGATCATGACATTAATAGCCTCTACCACGCGCTGCAATTTCTCGTGTGAAGTCCGTACACGCACGCGCAAGTCACCACGCTGCACCCGCTCCAGGTCACGTCGCAGCAAGGCAATCGCTTCCTCCAGGGCTATACGTTCCGCTTCACGCTCATCGAAGATACGCGCATTATCAATGGCGATAGCAGCCTGGTTTGCAAAGAGGTCCAACATTTCGATACTTTCGACGGTTGGAATCTTGCCATCCTCCGGATCATCTAAAGAAAGGACGCCCAGGACTTTCTTTTGCCGTGAACTAAATAATGGGACTATAAATATATCTTCGGGATGCCAGCCGCCCGGTTCGTAGTCGTCCACCGTCTTAGCTGCATCCCCTCCCAAATCTGCATACATATCGGCATATTCATGTGGAATGAAATAGCTCTGGCTGATGCGAAACTGCGGGCGCATGAGCCTGTGCATTTGCTCAACAGTCAAAGGACGTTCCCGTATACTGCGCTCTGACTCCTCTGGTGTCCCTACAAAAGCTACCGGCGAGGTAATATCGCTGTTTTCCTCGACGAGATTGATAACGGCTACACGAAAGCCTGTGCAGGCGCTGATAGAGGCAACGATCTGCTGAAGTACTTCATTGAAGCCCAGTTCTGCGCGTAAGATATTGCCCAGGCGGATCAGTTCTTTGATCTGCTGTGTGCGCTGTGGTGACTCTGTTCCCCTGGGAAGAGGCATGTTTGGAGCCTGCTCATCTGCTGCCGGATGGAAAGCGGGCAGTGTATGGGCAGCATGTTCCCGCTCCCACTGCTCTTGCTCTGCAGGAGAGCGAAAACGTACACGCAAGGGCACAAACCAGTTTTGCTGCCTCTTTTCTGACATAGCTTGCCTCCTTTTCCTTTTTTGAATACGGTCGCCTTTTGATTGAGAATACCATATCGAGTTATTGTCTACAAGGTTGATAGGATAAAAGGTAGGGGACTCGCGTCCATATATGGTAAAATATCTCAGGCAAAGACAAACATCTCGTACTATTTGTCCCGTAAGGAGGCTCCTATGTGTAGTCCACAAGCTCTATCAACACCTGCGGGCAGGGGCCATCAACGAAGCAAGTTTTTCCGGCGCTTCCGCGCACCAGTGCCGGGTCTACTGGTGCTTGTGCTCCTACTGGCGGCATGTGGAGGAGGCAGCCCAGCACCCGATGTCAACCGGTTGATCAAAGATGCGCAGGCCGCTATCCGGCAGGTCACCTCGTATCATTTTAAACTCGTAATCAATAATCTTGGAACAGGAGCAAAACTACCGATCACCGGCGCCGAGGGCGATATAGTCGTCCCGGATAAGCTTAAAGCAAATGCGAATGCACTCTTTTCCGGAACCAGCGTGCAGGTACAGATCATCGCGATTGGCAACCAGCAATATATTTTCCTCTTTGGCACCTGGCAACCGACCACCGGCCTGCTTGACCCACGCACGCTATCTGATCCACAGAAAGGGGTCTCGGCAATCCTGGGCAATATTCAGAATCCCGGTACACCGAGCGACGGGAATGTTGGCGGGAGGCAGTGCTGGAACGTCACCGGGAAGCTTGATCCCACATACCTGGCAGGCATTACGGGTGGTGGAGCACCAGCAGGCTCAACCGATGATGTCTCTACCTGCATAGGCAAGTCCGACAAACTGCCTTACCAGATTATCATTAAAGGCGTAGCAGCAGCGGGTGACACCGATAAGACGGTGCGAACCTTCACGCTTTCAAAATTTGGTGAGCAGGTGACGATCGAAGCGCCGTTGAACGCGACATCTACGCCATCGTTGACACCGTCTGCGACACCGTAGGGAACGAAACAATGTAACCTCTGTGAGAGGATCCTATCATCATGCAGCGCCTCAATCTACAACGCAATACAGCTTTACTAGCAATGCTAGCGGCATGCGGTGCCGTCTTTCTGACAGCGCTTGACCAGACGGTTGTGGTTACTGCATTACCAAAAATCATTACCGATTTACAAATTCCGCCTGAGCAGCTCGACCGCGCCGCGTGGATTGTCAGCGGCTACCTGCTCGGATACGTCATCGCCATACCGCTGATGGGCCGGGTATCCGACATGTATGGACGCCGGCGCATCTTCATCATCTGCCTGGGCATTTTCGCTTTTGGATCGCTCTTCTGTGGCCTCGCACCTATCCTGGGGAACCAGGTCGATATCAGCTTCCTACAACACATTGGCATAAATGTGGCCGCGCCGGGCGACTTCAGTGACCCTACATCTCTTAACCCCGGCCTGGTCTGGCTCGTGGCGGCACGATTTGTGCAGGCAGCAGGGGGAGGCGCTATCGTACCTGTCGCAATGGCCGTTGCGGGCGACTTTTACGGTGAAAAGCAGCGGGCGCTGGCCCTCGGCCTGGTCGGCATGGTGACTGAAGCGGGAGGCGTACTCGGGCCACTCTATGGAGCGCTCATCGTTCAGAACTGGGGCTGGCAAGCCATCTTCTTCCTCAACCTGCCGATCCTGGCGGTTCTCGCCTACTTCATCTGGCGGCTCATTCCACCCGTCAAAGCACCTAGCGGAGTTGCCCATATGAAAGAACGCATAGACCTGCCGGGCACGCTGCTGCTGGGAGCCGCTCTGATTTGTCTTAGTTTAGGGTTATCTCAAGAAGCCGCCACATCCTCAGTAACCGGTTCAGGCTCCAGCCAGACCCCCATACAAAACAACCCCTGGCTGATCGGTGCCTCACTGGTGTTACTAGCAGCTTTTATCGTCATCGAGATATACCTGGAACGCAGGCGCGATGGCTCACGCATGCAGGAAATGAGCAACCAGGGGAAACGCCCATTTTTACCTGTCGTTGAACTCTCTCTCTTCAAACGCCCGGCTTTCGCTGCAAGCGCGCTGGTAAGCCTGCTGGTGGGTGCCGCACTCATTATCGCGATGGTCAACATTCCGCTATTCATCGCGACCGTGCTGGGCGGGCAACCAATCGATAGTGGTCTCGCGCTGCTGCGGCTTACGGCATTGATTCCCCTGGGGGCAATCACCGGGGGCTGGCTCTGCGCACGTATTACCTGTCGTCTAACAGCCATAATCGGCCTGATCTTTGCAGCGATAGGTTTCTGGTTGATGCATCTCTGGCCAATCCAGGTCGGCTGGGTACAGATCACTACCAGCACCATCGCCGGGGGTTTTGGCTTTGGGCTGGTGATTGCACCCATCGGTACCACAGCCATCAATGTCGTCAGCAATCGCCAGATGGGTATGGCTTCATCTGTTGTGACGGTATTGCGCATGGTAGGCATGATTCTTGGACTCGCGGCGCTGACTTCGTGGGGACTGGGCCGATTCCATGATCTCTTACTGGCTTTCAAGCCACCTGCCGGTACATTGCCCTTAAGCGACAAGTATAATGCTGCACTCGCGCATTACGTCGTATTTGCGGCTCACGAGGTCTACACTTCCATCTTTCTGGCTGCTGGTGTATTATGTCTCGTGGCAATCATACCTGCCTTCCTGCTGGAAGGTAGAAAGCCGTCGCCTTATGTTGTCCGTAGTGCCGCTTTTGATCGTCAAAATTCATTGGAACCCCAGCCTGAAAGCGAACAAGCATCCATATGAGCAGGGAGAACGATAGACCGCGAGAACCGTGGGAAGAGCCAGCAGAAGAGGATAGTTACGAAGTCGACCCAGAATTCCGGCAACGCCCGCGCTTGCCGCGCTCCGCTCGCCCCTCGATGAATCGAGGATCTACACCAGTAGACCGCTCTGTTCATCCCAGGAAGCGCCCGCGCCAGGGAGGTGACCCTCGCGGAACAGGCAATGATAGGTCTGAACTCTACGAGAGGCACCCAAAACGGCGTCCCGATCCCTCCAGGGCTGATGATCCGCGCCGGACTTACGATGCCTACGGGCGCCCGAGGCAGGGTAGGCCCTCACCAGGAAATCGTCTTCCGGTAGACCCCGAGTTCGAGGAGTTCGACAGGCCGGCGTTACGGCCGGCAACAAGGATGCAACCTTCACAACGACCGCGCCGCATCTGGTCTACACTACTCATCGGGTGCATTGGAGGCATCGTTACGGTTCTGCTGATTCTGGGCATCATCGCTTTCGTACTCTTTCGCACCCTCCCAAGTGGCCTGGGGGGCATTATCGGGAGCAAGTCCAGCTTTACTAAGCAGGTACAGCAGCCACTGCCCATTTCAGCCACTACCAGGCAGTTGCAGGTACACAACCGCGTAGGCAATCTCAGCATCATGGTTGATAGTACTGCCACACAGGCAACACTCAGCGCGGTCGAGAAAGTTCAGGCAAGCAGCAGCAGTGATGCAAATAAGGAATTCGGGCGTATTTCAGTGAATGTGAAGGCGGGCAGCGATCCGAGTATTCTGACAGTGAATGCGACAGTACCGGACACAAGCGGGGGTTTACTTGCCGGGGCCAGTGACTCCGTTGACATGACGATTGTCTTACCACTCTCAGCGGTGAATAACAACCCGACAATGCCATTCACTATAAGCGCCAGTGTAGCATCAACAGGTGATATGTCGGTACAAAATTTCAATGGCTTGCTGAACCTCACTGATAATATGGGTAACATTAGCGTGCAGCACGGATTACTCACAGAGGGCTCCTGTTTGCAGACAAATAACGGCAATGTGACGTTCAATGGCTCGCTGGCTATTGGCGTCAATTCAGACACGGGCCTCGTACCTTGCACTGCGAATACTACGCAAAACCCTCATCCATGGTTCAGCCTCAAGAGCGAGGTAGGGAATGTAGACGTTACCTTGAGCGCAGAAACGACGAATGTGATCCTGGATGCCAGCACCAACAGTGGGAAGATCAACGGCGGTGATTTTAACTTGCATATCCAGCAGAATAGCGATGGTTCAGCAAGCTATGATGGCTCGCTCATTGCCGGCACTTCACCCACGGCCATGCTGGTCCTGGGGGTAAGTACGGGGAATATTACTTTGCATAAAGGCGCGTAGCTTTTCGCCGCTCGCTTGCTTATATCCTCGTGGTACTCAAATGTCTCCTATGGCTGCTTTATAGCAAGCGAGCTTTAATTTTAGGGGATGGTTTGAAATTGGTCTGGTGTCTTGCTGCTTGTCGGTTTTTGGCACGCCAGACCAATTTCTTCTTCTGGCCTCTTCCGTTGTATTACTATGTCTGCTCGCTTGTTAGGAGAGTAGGACTTTTACAGGAATGCGGAATTGAACCT
>WNEZ01000483.1_pt1 | contig 52924 bp, 59 predicted proteins | sample 5400521 | NCBI WGS metagenome assembly WNEZ01 (sample SAMN13153339, study PRJNA577476) | soil metagenome | isolation source: 120 cm saprolite under Douglas fir tree site 2 hole 1 replicate 1 | place: USA:California | collected 2015-04-18
GCTGCAGGTGAGGCTGCGCGGCCTGCCGGACGACCTCGCGATCTTTCCGACGCACGGGAGCGGTTCGTTCTGCGGAACCGGAGGTCGAAGCGGGCACGAAACAACGCTCGGCCATGAGCGATCGACGAATCCGTTCTTTCTGACCACCGAGGTGATGCCGTTCCTCGCCCGAGCCCTCAACCAGCAGCGCTACCCCGCCTACTACAGGGACACGGCCGGCATCAACCTCAAGGGTCCAGCGCTGCTCGGCCGGAGGCCTGCGCCGCCGGAGAAGCTGAGCGCGTCAGACGTTGAGCGACTGATTGCCGAAGGCGCGGCGGTAGTCGACATTCGCCGCGGGCGCGATTACGACGGCGGGCACATTCCCGGCAGCTACAGCATCGGGCTGGACGGCCCTTTCAGCGCGTGGGTGGGATGGTTGATCCCGCGGGGGCGGCCGATCGTGCTCGCCGGCGGCACCGACGCGCAGCATGCCGAAGCGCAGCGGCAGCTGTACCGCATCGGGTTCGACACCATCGCGGGGGCCCTCGACGGTGGCATGGACGCGTGGCAGTCGAGCGGTCGCGCCGCTTCGACCTTCGAAACGAAAGACGTCGAGGACATGGCGGAATGGATCCTCAGCGCGGAGCCGATGACCGTGGTCGACACGCGCGATGAGCACGAGTGGGCGGCCGGCCATGTCCCGGGCGCGGTTCACCTGTACGTCCCTGACGTCCTATACCGGGCCGGGGAAATTCCGACCGAGGCGCCTGTCGCGGTCCACTGCGCCTCCGGCTATCGGGCCGGGATCGCGGCGAGCCTGCTGGAGCAGGCGGGGTTGAAGCGGATCATCCACGTCAACGGGCCGTACTCGGACTGGGATCGCCTACATCTGGCCGAATCCCGCCCCTGAAAATGTTCCGACGACGCTAACGCTTTCGCGCGCGCCAGATCTCCTCGGCCGGCCATCGCTTCGCCCACTCCGCCGGCACCCACTTGTAATAGGGATGGTCGACGGCGTCGTCGGGGGCGAACAGCTCGCGGAAATCCACCACCTCGAAGCCGGTCTTGCTCAGGAGCTGGAACAGCTCGGATGCGCTGATGTGGAAATCCGTCGAGGGCCCTACCTCGTCGTCGGTCCAGTCGAAGCGGCGCATGCCCTTCTGCGGACGCAGCAGGTGCTCGCCAACGACGTCATCGGGAGGTGAGCACAGCACCTGGAGGGTGCTGTTGCGCATGAAGACCAGCTCGCCGCCCGGACGCAGCAGGCGCGCGGCTTCGGGGATCCACCGGTACGGGTCGCACCAGATCGATGCGCCGTACTCCGAAAAAGCGAGGTCGAACGTGGCGTCCGGCAGCGGCACGTCCTCGGCGTTGGCCTCGATGAACTCGAGCCCCAGGCCGAATTCGCGGTCCATCTCACGGGCGGTGTCAAGCTGCGCGGGCGTGATGTCGACGCCGACCACGCGGCGTGCACCCAACTTCTTGAGCCACGCGCCCCAGTAGGCGGTGCCGCATCCTAGCTCGATGACGTCGAGGCCGCCCACGTCCGGCAGCACCTGGACGTCCGCCTCGGGTACCTTCCACACGCCCCACCTGATGTGTTCTTGCGCCCATGATTCGCGCGCGCTCTGGGCCGTGTAGTTGGCGTTGGATATGGTCCAGACCGCGCGGTTGCGGACCGCGTAATCGGGAAGCTCCTCAGGCATCGGTGACGGCGGCTTCCAGCAGCGCGGCGAACTTGCGCTGCGCGGCCGCCCTGCGTGTCGGAACGTGCTCGCGGGGCCACATGCCCTTGGGCGGCTGGTAGCCGGCCAGGATCTGACGCGCCACCGAGACGCGGTGGACCTCGTCAGGTCCGTCGTACATGCGCGCCGCGCGCGCATGTCGATACATCTCCTCCAGCGGCATGTCTGATGAATACCCGAGCGATCCGTGGACCTGAATCGCACGGTCGATCACGTCGTGCAGCACTTTTGCGCCGAAGAACTTGATCAGGGAGATCTCCTTGCGCGCAGCAGCCGCGCCCTGCGTGTCGATGACCCATGCCGCATGCAGCGTCATCAGGCGCGCGGCCTGCATCTCGGCGGCCGAATCGGCGATCCAGTTCTGGACGGTTTCGTGGCCCGCGAGCTTCTTGCCGAACGCCTCTCGCTGCAAGGAGCGCTCGCACAGCATGTCGAATGCGCGGCGCGCTTGGCCCAGCCAGCGCATGCAGTGGTGAATCCGGCCTGGCCCAAGCCGCGCCTGCGCGATGAGGAAACCCTGGCCGCGTTCTCCGACCAGGTTGTCCTTGGGCACGCGCACGTCCTCGTAGAGGACCTCCGCGTGACCGTAGCCGAACCGCTCGTGCTCGCCCGCCATGGTCGGGATGTTGCGCAGCTTCTTCAACCCGGGCGCATCGCCGGGCTTGTGTCCGTTGATCACCCACTCATCGCCGTCTAGCACTGCGGTGGTGGACAGCAGCGTCGGGTCTGAGCCGGCGGTGTTGGGCTCGGTCATCGAGAACGCGGAACGGATCTGGCCGTCGAGCAGAGGCTGGAGCCAGCGCTTCTTCTGCGCTTCCGTGCCGAAGTGGGCGAGGACCTCGGAGTTGCCCGAGTCGGGCGCCTGGTTGCCGAACACGGTCGGCGCCCAGACGGTGGCGCCCTCGATCTCGTGCATCAGGCCGAGCTTTACCTGGCCGTAGCCCTGGCCGCCCAATTCGGGAGGCAGGTGAGTAGCCCAGAGCTTCTGTCTCTTCACCTCCGCCTGCAGCGGCCGGATCGCGCGCATGAAGCCGGCCTCGTCGGTGTCCAGGACCTCGAGCGGGTACACCTCGTCGCGCACGAATTCGCGCATCCACGCGAGCTTCTTTTCGAATTCCGGTTCGGTCGAGAAGTCCCACCCCAATGACTCGTCTCCTAGTTGCCGCGGTCGAACGCGGCTATGCCCTCGCCGATCATGCCCGTGATCGTATCCGTCAAGCCTTCGTACATGGGATCTGGCCGCTTGCCGCGGCGGTGCAGCATTAGGTTGTAGCCGAAGATCGACGCGTACTTGTAGAGGCTGAGCGCAAGGTACCACCTCATCTCGGCGGCATCGGCGCCGTAGAGGCGATACAGGTCCTCCACGGCGACATCGATCGCACCGCCCGGGTTCGGCGCGCCCTGGTACTGGCGGCGCACGGAGACGATGCATAGGCAGCCGAGGTCCAGCAGCGGCTGGCCGATCTCGGCGATCTCCCAGTCCAGCACCGCGACGACCTGGTAGCCGTGGAACAGCATGTTCCCGTAGTGATAGTCGCCGTGGACGAGAGTGGGCGGGCGTTCCGACGGCACATGTCGCGCAAGGAGGCCGCCCAGCTCGCCGGCGCGCGTGGTCAGCTCTTCGGGCGCGCGCTGCATGAGCCACGCCCAGCGCATCATCTCCGCCTGCAGCGTCACCGGTTCCTCGTCGCCGATGCCGGTGAGCATCAGCGGCAAGGCCTGAAGTCGCTTCAGGACCTGCACCGCCGACGCCGATATGTCGAGCGGGCGCTGCTCAACGCCGGCCCTTTCGATGCGCGAGCCTTCGACCGCTTCCATCAGTACATAAGGACGCCCGTCCACTGCCGGTTCGGCGGAAATGATGGGAATCGCCGGCGCCGGGAGGCCCGAAGCGTGCAGCGCCGCCATGATGTGTCCCTGGCGGATGACATCGGCGGGGCCTGCGATGCGTGCGCCAGGAGGTGGAAGCCTCAGGACGTAACGAGAGGGTCCGTCTCCGTCTTCGATCGTCACGAAATACGTAAAGCCCGAATGGCCTTCTGGGATCGGATCGACCGAGGTCACACGCAAATGCGGCCGGCCGAACCGCTCGCGACATTGCGCCTCGAGGTCGTCGCGGATGCGATTGCTCACTCGAGGTGCGCGGTGTCGCCCATCACGCCGACCATCTGCCTGTCGCCCAGCACCCTAACCACGTTGACGGACGTGAAGTAGGGGAGGAAGCGCAGCTGGCCGGGATCGAGCCGGAGCACATGTGTGAGGAACATGATCATGGCGGCGCCGTGGCCGACCACGATGACGCGCTCACTCGGATGTGCGTGCGCGATTTCGTCGATGGCGGCGCTCATGCGCTCGATGACGCTGGCGGGCAGCTCCTTGAACTCGAGCTCACCGGCATCGCCGAGCTCCATCTCCATCTCTATGAGCCGCGCATCTACCCTCACGTTGTCGGTGATCGCTCGCGCGGTCTCGAGCGCCCTGAGATAAGGACTGGAGTAAACGGCTGCCGGTTTGAGCGCCCGCACGCGTTTCGCGAGCGCTTCGGCCTGCTTGCGGCCGATTGGGCTCAGAGGCGGATCGGCGCCGTCTGACATGTCCTCGTAGCAATCGGCATGACGTACCAGCCAGATCTCAGTGACGCCTTCGACCCCGATCAGGAATGCTGCTTCCAGAGATCGCATCGCGTGGGTCATCTGCTCCGGCCCGGCCTCCATGGTTAACATTCGACCACATGCTCCGGGCAGCGGGCATCGTCGCCCTCATCGTTTTGGCCGCCTGCAACCAGACATCAGCCAAGCCTCCGGCGTCACCGACGCCGGTCGTGGCGCAGGGGAACTGGGTCGAGGATCTCGCCTTCACCGGCGATATCGCAGGGCACATGTCAGCGATCGTGCCCGACATCGGCGATCAGCGCAGCCAGTGCACCGGTGGAAGGACACACAACGGCGAAACCTGGGCCGACGTCTTCTATGGAACAGTGGATTCGAGCGGCCAGCCATGGGGTGTCGTGTTCCAGATCAAGAACTTCCGTGGCCCGGGCACTTACACGAATTCGAGCATCACAGTCGAGGTTCACAGCCCGGACGCGACCAACGTCTGGCAGACCCGCAGCGGCGACAAGGTGACATTCACCCTTGATCGCAATCAGCAGTCCGGGACGGTTGATGCAATGCTGACCAACGCCACGACCGGCAAGGCCGGGCTGCAGGTCGCGGGCCATTGGAACTGCCGCCAGTAATCGAAATGTGAGCTGGCCGGGAAGGTACTTTCTCCCCCCGACCCCGCGCGCCAAGCGATGGGTCGAGAAGTCCGTTGGCCCAGGATCGGAGGTGATTCGCGTCCGGCCTCTCGGTGGAGGCACCTCATCCTCGATGCATGCGGTCGACGTCGGGCTGGCGAGCGGTTCGGTGGTTAAGCTCGCGCTGCGCCGTCATCTCAATTTCCGCTGGCTCGAGGAAGAGCCTGACCTAGCCGAGAGGGAGGCGCGCAACCTGCAGTTGGTGGAGAGTGCGCGCATCGCGGCTCCGCGGTTGGTCGCGGTCGACGGCGATGGTGCCGAATGCGATGTGCCCGCGGTGCTCATGACCCGCCTCGGGGGCCACCTCGAGCTCAAGCCGCGCGACCTCGAACTCTGGCTGCGCCGAATGGCCGAGGTGTTGCCGCCGATCCACGCGATCGACCCCGGCGTGGGGAATGTTCAGGCGTGGGAGCTGTGGGACGACCTACGCGAAGCGCAGCCACCGGAGTGGTCGCGCAATCCGAAGGATTGGGAGAAGCTCATCGAAATCGTTCGCCGCCCATGGCCTGATTACGCGCCGCGTTTCGTCCACCGTGACTTTCAGCACTACAACGTGCTCTGGTCGCGCGGCAGGCCGACAGGCGTGGTCGATTGGGTGAACGCCTCGATCGGGCCGGTCGAGCTCGATTTTGGCCACTTCCGGCACAACCTTCTGACCGATTTTGGATTTGACGTGGCCGAGCGCTTCGCGGGCCTGTACCAGGAGGTGACCGGCGAGGAGCCAAACCCGTTCTGGGAGGCGCTCACGCTGGATGCCCGGTGGGCGAAGACCCCTGCGCAGCGCGAGGCGACGGATGCGTACGTCGCGTTACTGGTGTCCAAATTGAGCTGAGCGACCCCACATGGATTGGCCGGCGCCGTGGTGAGGTTCTACTCGTCATGGCAATCAACAACCACCAGGCGAAACTGGATGAGAAGGTGCGAGGTGCGCTGGCCCGGGGCGGGGTCATCGACATCACGACCATTGGGCGGCGTAGTGGTAGGCCTCGGCGGATCGAGATCGTCTTTCACAACATCGACGGCAAGATCTATATCAGCGGCATCCCGTCGCCCAGGCGGCGCGACTGGCTTGCAAACCTCGAGGCCCGGCCGGAGCTCACGGTCCACCTGAAAGGGGCGGTACGGGCCGACCTCCCCGCCAAGGCGCGCATCATCGACGACGAGGTGGAGCGGCGTCAGATCCTGCCGGCGATCGCCAAAGCCTGGCGTCGAAGAGATCTCGAAACGATGGTCAGTCAGAGCCCCCTGATCGAGGTGACGGTCGACCGCGCCGCGTAAGTCGGGCCTCCTCTGGACGGGCGTCTTCACAACTCTTAACGGTCTAACGTGGAAGCGAGCGCGAATACGAAGGCTAGGCTGACGCTTCGTGAGCGTTGACCCGGCTCCACCGCTGCAGCCGCCTCAGCTGTCGCCCGACGGCAGGTACGTCTGGGACGGCAGCCAGTGGCAGCCAATTGCCGACCCTGCTCAGCCGGTTCACAAAGGCGTCTTCGCAGCATGGAATTCAATCCAGGTAGACCCTGCTGACCCCGTCGCCGAGCCGGCCCAGCCGGTGACGGCGCAAGCCCAAATGCAGACAACAGTCCAGGCGCCGGTCCAGGTCATAGCGCCAGCGTCTGAGGTGGACTACGGTTACACGGTCGACGAACCGCTGATACCCCTTTGGCAGCAACCCACACGGTCTGGAAAGACCACCTACCTGTACGTCGGTGCCGGCCTCGTGGCCGTCGTGATGGCGGTCGTGCTTCTGAACTCATTCAACGTTTTTCAGATGCTGGCTTGGCCCGGTTCCGGATCCGTCGCCACCTCACTTCCCTCACCCAAACCATCGCCGACGGTGGATCGCACGCGCTCAGAATTCGGCCGGGCCGATCGTTTCGTGAATGGGTCACTCGCGCCTGCGATGGCAGGACTCACCGAGACGCTGCCGGGGATGAAGACCTGCAATGGAAACTTGTCCAACAGCTGCTTCGACGCGATGACCAGCACTGACCCAGAGCTCAAGAAGGTTCTGTCCGTGATCGATCACGCGACAATCCCTCTCTGCATTTCGGCGCCCGTGAAGAATCTTCGAACCGACCTTGTCAATATGGAGGTCGCCCTCCAGCTCGCGCTGAAAGGTTACAAAGACAATCAACGCGGCGAGGTTGTGAGTGGGGCGTATCAGTTCGCACGGCAGGCTCAGGCGATGGATGCCGACGCCCGTGCCGTGGACCAGGCGCAAAAGACCCAGTGCAGCACGGACCTGGAGGGTCCCTAACCAACCAGCCGCCCCCGGTTGCTACAGTGCTGCCGTTAAATGGCGACCGCGAAGAAGCACAAGCACAAGAGGTCGTCGGGGCCCGTCACGATCGCGCGCAAGGAGTACTTGAAGGAGCTCAGGCGCCTCCAGGTCGAGCTGGTGCAGCTCGAAGAGTGGATCCGGCATCGCAACCTACGGGTGGTGGTCATATTCGAAGGAAGGGACACCGCCGGCAAGGGTGGCGTGATCAAGCGGATCATGGCGCTGCTGAACCCTCGTTACTGCCGCGTGGTGGCTCTTCCAGCTCCAACGGAGCGAGAACGGACCCAGTGGTACTTCCAGCGATACATCACCCATCTGCCGTCGGCTGGCGAGATGGTCCTGTTTGACAGGAGCTGGTACAACCGAGCGGGTGTGGAGCGAGTCATGGGCTTCTGCACCGACGCCGAATACGAGGAGTTCATGCGTACATGCCCCCAGTTCGAGCGAATGCTCGTGCGCTCGGGGATCATCCTGATCAAATACTGGCTGTCGGTCAGCGATGAGGAGCAGGAGCGGCGATTCGAGGCACGGATCGATGACCCGAGCAAAAGGTGGAAGCTGAGTCCGATGGATCTACAGGCCCGCGCGAAATGGGTCGACTACTCGGAGGCGAAGGACACGATGTTCGCCTACTGCGACATCAAAGAAGCGCCCTGGCATGTCGTCGAGACAGACAACAAGCGTGCGGCGCATCTGAACCTCATCACTCACTTTCTGGGTCTCATTCCTTACGAAGAGGTGCCGCACGAGGACATCAAGCTTCCGACCCGACAAAAGCGCAGCTACAACCGTCCCCCAAAGAGCTCGCAGCGCATGGTCCCAGTCAAGTACGAGGTTGAGTGAGGTGAAAGTCAGAGATCTCCCGCCAGGATCCCTGCAGTCAGTCGATCCGCAGACCAGCCTGGCAGAGGTGGCAAGGTTGATGCGACTGAAAGACGCCGACTCGGTTGCGGTCATGTCGGGGGACCGGCTGGTCGGCATCGTCACCGAGAGAGACCTGGTGCGCGCCATCGCCGACGGTGTCAATCCGAAGCAGGTCGCGGCTGAGGTCATCATGTCGGCCGACCCGGCAACCGTGGGCGCCGACGAGGACGTCTCTGTGGTGGCGGTCAAGATGATGGCCCTGGGAATCAGGCACCTGCCGGTGGTTGAGGAGGATGGCTCACCAATCGGACTCCTCTCCGCAGGCGACCTGATCGCGATTCTGGAACGAGGCAAGGGATGAGGCGGCACGGCACCCGCACGCCAACTCGGTTACGATTCCGCGTCATGAAGGCACCCGCGAACGTCTCCGACGTCGCGGGAGACCTCTAGCCTCCCGGCCTCCGGGCCGTCCAACTGGAGCTCCTCCCGATTCTTCCGATTGATTTGCTGTGCGCTCGGGCCGGCATGAGGAGAGCCTTCAGTTGTCCATCCGTTCCAAAGACCCGACTTTCGTATATCTCGTGATGCAGGCGGCGTGGCCGCTTTTCTTCAACGTGCTCGCGACGACCAACCTCGTTTACCAGATCGAGGTCGCCCATCTCGATCCACTCCACCTGCTCCTGGTTGGCACCGTCCTCGAGCTGACCTGCCTCGTCCTTCAGGTGCCGACCGGACTCTTCGCCGACGCTTTCAGCCGCCGCTGGGCGGTCGCTATCGGCACCGCGCTCGTGGGAGCGGGCTTCATCCTCGAGGGACTGGTTCCACAGTTCGTGGCGATAGCGATCGCCCAGGTCATGTGGGGTGCCGGAGCGACGTTCTCAGACGGAGCCGACGACGCATGGATAACCGATGAGGTTGGCCAGGAGCCTGCCGGCCGTCTGTTTCTGCGAGCGTCGCAAATCGGACAGGCGACTGGACTGGTTGGAATCTTTGTCGGGGTCGGTCTGGCCTCGATCCGGTTGAACCTGCCGATCGTGGTCGGCGGTTCGCTGTTCGTATTGCTGGCCGTGTACCTCTTCTTGGCCATGACCGAAGCCGGCTATCGCGCAGTATCCCATCAGGACAGGAGCAGCCTCGCCGGAATGGTCGCCGGCGCTCGGTCTTCGCTCGCCGCCATCCGCGCCCGGCCGCTGCTGATCACGATCCTCGCGATCACGATCGTTGGCGGCCTTTCCAGCGAGGGTGTCGATCGGTTGAACCAGATCCACTTCCTGAAGGACATCGGGCTGCCGAGGTTCGGCGGGCTCTCACCGGTGCTGTGGTTCGGGCTGATCAGCGGCGGCTCGGCGCTACTCGGCATCGGCATGACGCAGGTCATCCGGCGGCGCCTCGACCTCGGCGATCACAAACTCGTAACGCGGTCGCTGCTCGCTTTCATGGGCACGCGGGCGTTGTCGCTGGTCGGCTTCGCACTCGCCACCAACCTAGTGGTCGCGATCGCCTTCATTTGGGTGGCGAATGTCATGAGGCAGGCGTTCGGGCCCGTCCAGCGGGCGTGGCTCAACCAGTCGCTGGATCCCGACAACCGCGCGACGCTGTTCTCGGTCGACGGGCAGGCCGATGCGCTCGGGCAGATCGTAGGAGGGCCGGTCATCGGCGTTGTCGCCTCGGGGGTGTCGATTCGCGCCGCGCTGGTCGGAAGCGCCGCGTTGCTCGGGCTTGCGCTGCCTCTGTTCATGAGAGCCCTCGGCCAGGCTTCGGGGGCACCAGCCGAAAGAACGTCCGGCAATATCGCATGATGCCTTCGTGTACGACAAGAGCGCTCAGATCTACGACCTTCTGTACGTCGGGGCCGGAATCAAGGACTACCCCGCGGAGGCGGCGGAGCTGCACGGCATCATCCAGGAGGCAAACCCCAACGCGCGAACCCTCCTCGACGTGGCTTGCGGCACCGGCGCTCACCTGGCCGAGCTGCGCCGGTGGTACACGGTCGAAGGTGTCGATCTGAGTCCAGCGATGCTCGCGGCGGCGAAGTCTCGGCTCGGTGACGTGCCACTTCATGTCGCGGACATGCGGACGCTCGATCTAGGCAAGTCCTTCGACGCGGTCATCTGCCTCTTCAGCAGCATCGGCTACGTCACCGATCCTGCCGAGATGCGATCGACGGTCGGGCGCCTGGCGGCGCACGTAGCGCCAGGCGGAGTGCTGATCCTGGACGGTTGGGTTCGTCCCGATGTGTGGCGCGACGATTTCCGCGGCGAGCCGGACATCGCCAACGACGACGAGGTGATGGTCGTCCGGCTTGCGTTCACCGGGCGAAAGGGCAACATCACCGAGCTGGACATGCACCACCTCGTGCGAACGAGTGCCGGCATCGAATACTTCTCGGAAGCGCATAGGCTGGCGCTGACTCCTACCGAGGAGTACGTTGCTGCGGTCGAGAACGCCGGCCTTGCGGCACGGGTGATTCGGGACTACATGCCGAGCCGCGACCGCATCGTCGGCGCTCGCGGAAACGGCGCCGGATCGACGCTAGGACGCTCTTAGGAGGGCGCATGAATGACGTGACGAGGAACGATCGCCCGCGGTGGCGGACTCGCTATCGCAACCGGGGCTGCGGTTGCAGCTTTGGCGGATTCTTCCTCGTGCTGACGGTCGGCATCCTGTTGAGCCTGTTCAACGCCGGCGTGGGGATCGGGGTGTCCGTGCGAATTCCTTTCACGCAGAGCAATGTGACCGTGGCCGGGTCGATCGGCGCGAAGAGCAAGGCGGTCGAAGCTTTGCCCAGCTATACCGCGGGGAGGCTCGGCGGCAACCAGAACTTCTTCAACAACTCGACGTCGACGACAATCGGGCCGGCTGAAGGGGCGGCCCTCGTCATCATCGGCAAGCAGGACGATGCGCCCGCGGTCGACCTGCACATCGTCGTTCGATAGGGAGCTACGTGGCGGGAGGAGCCGCTGCCGGCGTGGCCTGCATCCGCTCGAACCAGCCTGCGATGCCAGTCATCACGGCCGCGGCATAGGCGCCCGTGAAGAACACCCCGACACAGCACGCCACGATTCCGAGCGCCGCGATGATACCTGCGGCGAACATCAACAGGCCGGCCACAACGCTGTTGCTCACGTTGCTGGTCGCCAGACGCCAGACGCCCTGCACGTCCATGCCGCCCGAGAAGCCGCGGTGGTACGTCATGACGATGATCGACGGCAACAGGAAGTAGAGCAGGACTTGAGCGGCGAGGCCTACGAGCGAGCCGAGCGCGGTGATGGGGCCGCCAGACAACGACTGGTTTGCATTCATGGCGCTCCCGATCACGTCCAGGATGTCGGCAGGTATGGACAGAACCAGCGCATAGATGAACCACGCCCCGAAGAGGCCGATGCCCCGGCTGAGATGGAACCCGGCGGGCGCAAGCTCTTGCCGACCTGCTCGAATGTTGTCGAACGTCATGAGCATCCAGCCTGCGGTTGCGATCAGGCCGATTATCGGGATGATCAGGATGAGGCCCTGGACAACTATCTTGCCCAGCCATCCAGGGTCGCGGAACGGGAAGCCGAACGCGTCGCCGGCGCTGTTCACGGTTGCAGTCTAGTGGGCGAAATCAGGAACGGACCACATCGGTTACAGGCCCAAGTAGGCCCGGCGCACACCAGGATCCTCTTTCACCTCGGCGGCGGCTCCGCTGAGTGCGACCCTCCCGTTCTCGAGCACATAGGCGCGGCTGGCCGCGTCCAGCGCGACGAGCACATCCTGCTCGACGAGGATCAGGGCGGTGCCTTGTTGGTTGATCTGCTGGACCACCTCGATCAAGTGGTCGACCACCTTGGGAGCGAGGCCCAGCGACAGCTCGTCGACCATCAACAGCTTTGGCCGCGCCATCATTCCTCGCCCGATCGCGACCATCTGCTGCTCTCCTCCTGAGAGCGTTCCCGCCTCGCGCGACTGCTTGTCTTTGAGAGTGGGGAAGAGATCGAGGACCCGCTCCAGGTCGTTCTGGATCTCTCGATCCCGCCGCAGGAACGCACCGAGACGCAGGTTCTTCTCGACCGTCATCGTCCCAAACAGCCGCCTGCCCTGAGGCACGTGGGCTATCCCTTTCCGGACGAGAACCTCCGGGCGTGCGTTGGTCACATCGTCGCCGGCAAGCGTGATCTTCCCCGAGGTGGCGCGCACAAGGCCGCTCAGCACACCGAGCAGCGTCGACTTGCCCGCGCCGTTCGCGCCGACAAGGGCGATCAGCTCGCCGGGGCCGACGTCGAGGTCGATCCCAAACAACACCGGCCCGGCGTCGAATCCGGCCGTGAGTCCGCGTACCTCGAGCAGTGGCTCAGGGCTTGAGATCAGTTCGGCCCATCGCGCGGATCGGCGCGCAGCCGCTTCGCATACCGCTCGCCCAGGTATGCCTGAATCACCCGCTCGTCACGAAGCACGGCCTCGGGCTCGCCCTGGGCCAGCACGTGGCCGAAGTCGAGGACGACCGCGCGGCGGCAGACGCCGACGATGACGCGCATCACGTGCTCGATCAGGAGCACGGTCACACCGGTGGCGTGCACGGCGCGCACCATGTCGAGGGCCTGGTCGATCTCCACGTTGTTGAGCCCGGCCATCACCTCATCCAGGAGCAGCAGCTGCGGCCGGGTCGCCACCGCGCGAGCGACCTCGAGCCGTTTCCGGTCGGGGATGGTGAGCGCCGACACCGCAAGGCCGGCTTTGGCCTTCAGGCCGACGAGCTCCAGAACCTGGTCCGCGAGCTCGAAGGCCTCCTTCGGTCCACGACGGGCGTCCGCGCTGCCGAACAGGGCACCGATGGCGGCGTTCTCCCGCACCGTCATGGAGCCGAACGGGCGGACGATCTGGAACGTGCGGCCGATCCCGAGTTTCGCGATCCGGTGTGGCGCCAGACCACTGATCGTCGTGCCCTGCCAGCGGATGTCGCCGCCATCGAGGCGCTGCAAACCGCTGATGCAGTTGAGCAGAGTCGTCTTGCCGGCACCGTTCGGACCAATGATGCCGACGATGTCGCCCTTGGCAACCTCAAATGTGACCCCATCGACCGCGGCCACACCGCCGAAGCGTTTGGTGACGCCCCGCAGCTCGAGTTGCGGGGCGGCAGACTCGTTCATAACGAAGTTTCCCGAAGCGATCGGCGCAGATAAGTCAGGCTCAGCCGGCTGCGACCTCCGAAGAAGTCGATCACGCCGCGCGGCATGAAGATGACGACCACAACCAGAAGGACGCCGAGGATGACCTGCGCCACGATGGGGCGCGCGTCGGTCGACACGAACGGGATGTCGAAAGAGATGGGCAGGCTCCCACCAAGGAACTGGATCAGCAGTTGGAGGAGGACAGCGCCGGCCGCCGGGCCGAACACGGTGCCTGTGCCGCCGATCAGCGCCATCAGGATCATCTGGACGTTGTATCCGATCGGAAATACGTTGTCCTGGTTGATGAAGACGTTCCACTGGGAGAAGATCCCGCCGGCCAGGCCGGTCAGCGCTGCGGCGAGCGCGAATGCGGCGACCTTGTAGGCGGTGGTGTTGACGCCAAGGACGGACGCCGCCTCCTCGTTCTCGCGGATGGCGATCAGGCCGTATCCAAACCGGCTGCGCAGCACCCACCATGTCACGGCTATGGAAATCGCCGCCGCCCCCAACATCAGATAGAAGAAGAAAAGGCCGCGGTTGTCGATCGAGAAAATGGGGAGGAAGAGGCCGCTGGCGCCGCCGAACAGCGGCTGTCCCGCGTAGTCGATGTTCTGAACCAGCTCGCCGACCGCCACACCCACTCCGAGGCTGGCAACGGCGAAGTAGTGGCCGCGCAGGCGGAGCAGCGGAAGCCCAACCAGAGTTGCGAAGGCGGCGGCGACAATCGGCGCGAGGGGCAGCGCGACGAGAAAGGGCCACTTCGCCCTGGCGACGAGCATGCCGGTTGTGTAAGCGCCGATGCCGAAGAAGGCCACATTGCCGAAAGCCGCGTAGCCGGTGATCCCCCCGATGAGGTTCCATGCCGTCGCCATCACCATGAACATCGCGATGTTCGTCGCGATCTGAAACCAGAGCTTGTCGGCCAGAAGTGGAACGTTGGCCGACTGGGCCGCGTCGAGTGAGGTTAGAGGCGCGAGCAGCGCGTAGGCGATGAGGATCGCGCCGAGGATCAAGAACATGCGTCTCCAACGGCGCGTCGACGCCGCCCTCGCGATCATCGCAGCCGGCCCATCAGGCCCTGGGGGCGGGTGACCAGCACCAGCACCATGAGACCGAAGGCGATCGCATTGGCGAACACCGAACCCGAGCCGGGGATGGACTGGCCGAAAGCCTCGACCAGGCCGAAGGCCAGGCCTCCAACCACAGTTGCGCTCACCCTCCCCAGTCCGCCCAGGATTACGACTACAAATGCCTGCAGGGTGTACGGCTCCCCGGCGGTCGGGGTGATGGCCTGGATCATTGCGATCAGTCCGCCGGCGACCCCGGCGCATGCAGCCCCAAGGCCGAACGTAACGGCATAGGCGTGACGCAGGTCGATGCCGACGAGCTGAGCGGCGTCTCGGTCGGCCGCAATCGCGTTGATTGCCAGCCCTATGCGCGTTCGGTTCAGCACGAATGCCAGCGCGGCCGACGTGAGGATGGCCACCCCGAGCGAGGCAAGCGGGATGTAAGGGATGACCACCTTCCCGAACTCCAACCCCTGACCTGAATAAGAGGGTGTGACCGAGCGAAAGTCCGAACCGAACTTCAGGAGAAGGATGTTGATGATCACGAGGTTCAACCCGAAAGTAAGCAGGAATGTGAACAGCAGCGGGGCTCGGATGATCCGGTTGATCACCCCGCGCTGGAGCGCGTAGCCGAGCGCGAACAGCGCCACGGCGTCCAATGGCAGGCTCAGGAACGGATCGAGGTGGAGGGAGGTGAAAAGCTGCCAGGTGATATAGCCGCCGACGATCACCAGCGCTCCGTGCGAAAGGTTGACGATGTTGAGCACGCCCCACACCAGGCCGAAGCCCACGCCCACCGCAACGTAGACGCCTCCGGCCAGCAGGCCGAGGATGACCAGCTGGACGAAGTCGACCAACTGCTTAGTGGCGCTGTCGGATCAGCGCTGGTCCCAGTTCGGGGTCGGGTACATCGGCTTGGCGTCCGCGACGTTATCGGGGAATACGGTGTGATGCACGCCGCTCTGGATCTGCTCGACCACCATGGGCTTGTAGATGTTGATCCCGCGGCTGTCGAACTTGATCTGCCCAAAGAACACCGTCACGTCCAACGCCGCGAGAGCGTCACGAACCTTCTTCGGGTCGAGCGATCCGGCGTTCTCGATGGCTCGCTGGAGTGCCAGACAAGCGGCCGTCGATTCGGCGACGTGGTAGTCAGGATCGCCCAGCCCAGGGTACTTCGCCTTGTACGCCTCGACATACTGCGCCACGGTCAAGTAGAAGGCCGGCGTGTACTTGACCTGCGGGGTCCACTGCGAGCCGTCGTAGACATAGTCAGCGTCCTTGCCGAGGGCGCTGATGAAGTCGGGCGTGGACGGACCGACCGAGTAAGCAAAGATCTTCGCGTTCAGCTTCTGGTCCTTGGCCGCCTTGTTGATGGCAATCGCCTCCTGCAGGTGGCCGGAGTTGAGCACGATGTCGGCGTTGGCAGCCCTCGCCGCCTGCACTTCAGCCGAGAGGTTGGTGGCGCCGTTCTTGTACTTCTTGATCGGAAACACCGTCATACCTTTGGTGGGTGCGTAGCTAACGATGGCGTTGGCGACCTCGAGGCTGAAGTTGTCGTCCGCGCTCAGCATGAAGACTGTGGTCGGCTTGGGGTTGAGCGTGGCCGCCATGTCGATCACGCCCTGGAGGTATTTGTTGGCGGGGCTGAGCACGCCGAAGGTGTACTTGTATCCCTGGTTGAAGATCGACTGTGCGGCGCCGTTGGCTTCGACCATTGGGATCTGGTTCAACTCGGCGATGGCGGCATCCGTTGCAGTCGCGGCGCTGCCATAGGGACCGAGAAGGAATTGCGCCTTGTCGTCGGTGATGAGCTTTTGCATGAAGATCGCCGACTGGTCGGCCTTGCTCGTGTCGTCGTAGTACTTGATCGTGACCGGGTGCTTGACCCCACCCACGACAATGCCCCCACGCGCGTTGATCCAGTCTTGCCACAGGTTGTAGCCCTGCTGCGTGAGGAGCGATTCCTTGGTGAGGGATCCGGTCAGACCGAGGGGCGCTCCGAGGGTGATGGTCGAGCCAGTCGTCGGTCCGGTCGGGGTAGTGCCTCCACATGCAAACGCAGCCACCGCAGCCACCGCGAGCAACATCAACTTGCGCACTCTCATGACCAGAGAGATTAATCCTTGCTAGTTGTGGGCGACGGGACAACTTCTGCGGTCGGCTACGAGCCCGCCACCCCCTCGACCTGGGCAGCCAGCATCGAGCCGGGGTAGTGGGCGCGGGTCAGCGCGGCCGTGATGACGACCGGAACGCTGAGGGCCGCGGCGAGCAGGAAGAGAGTCTCGTACCTCTGCTCCTGGGCGAAGATCGCGCCCAACGCGGTTCCGATCGCACCTCCTGTGAACGCGCTGGTGACGAAGAGCGCCGCGGCTGTCCCGCGTACCTCCGGCGCGATGTCGGTCGCCCACGCCTGCATCGTCGAATGGAAGATCGAGTAACAGCCTCCGATCATGACGCTGGCGAACAGAATGCCGGCCGTGTGCTGATCCAGGCCGGCCGCCACGTAGCCCGCGAACCCCATGCTGCCGCCGATGGTGATCGGGACCCAGGCCGGGACCCGCGAGGCGATGAGCTTGACCACCCGCGTGCCGGCCAGCACCGCGCCTCCATAGGTGGCGACCACCAGGCCGGCCACCGCCGGGTTGGTTCCGGTCGACTCCAGGGCCGGAGCGAGGTAGACGAGGAATCCGAGCACCATCGCGCCCTCCGGGATCGCAAAGAGGATCAGGAATCGCGCCCACGGGCGGCGCAGGGCCTGCCTGAGCTGCTCGGTCGGCCCACCGGTTGACGGCGCAGCGTTCGATTCGGGCAGCCGGCCCATGGCCACCGCGAGACCGGCGGCGATCAGCGCAACGATCCCGAAGGTGACCCTCCAGCTCAGGTAGTGGGCGAACAGACCCGCGCCCAGGCTGCCCGCGGCGGTTCCGATCGCGACCGCGGCGAGCAGGTCCGCGATGACGGCATGTCGGGTCTTGAACGGGACCATGTCGCCCACGTAGACGAGGGCCGCCGGGAGGACGGCGCAGACGGCGGCGCCGTCAAAGATCCGCGCGGCGATGAGTAAGCCGAGGTTGGGGGCGAGCGCGGTCAGGGCGCAGCCGGCGGCGGTGGCGGCGAGGCTGATGCGGATGATGCGAATGCGGCCCACCCGGTCGGATGCGAAGCCCCAGAACGGCTGCGCCAACCCGTATGCGAGGTAGTAGCCGGTGGCCGCGGTGGCAACGGATCCCAGTGGGGCGTGGAAGTCGAGCGCGATCGGGATCAGGACGGGAGCGACCGCGAAGCGGTCGATCATGGTGACAAACGGACCGGCCGACAGCAGCCGGACGTTGAACCCCAGCCCTCGCATCGCCGCCCACCAGCCTAGAGCGCACGGATGCTTGCGAGCCCGTCAGGGCGTCACTTCGACGGAGAAGGCGAGTGCTCCATCATCGCGGCACTCGGTGATGGCGAATGCTCCATCATCGCGCCGCTTGGCGACGACGAGGCACCCGATCCGGTCGCTGCGCCGCAGGCGGCCGCGAATATCAGGGCCGCAAACGCTAAGAATGCAAACCGACGCATCAGTCACCTCCTAGAAATACCGAGCCCTCGTGGGCTCAGCCAGAGTCAGAGTGACCAGGGCGCGTTACAGGGCGGTTACAGCGCCGAGCTGTAACCCCGTGGTAACAGGCCCTGACGACAATCCGGGCCATGGACGTACGGATCAGGGCGGCCGCGATCATCGCTGCGCTCGTGCTCGCGGCGGCGCTGGCGGTCGCGATCTACCCGCTCGTCAATGGAGGAAGAGCTTTGTCGATTCCCGGTACCACCGATCCCCAATCGCCGCTGAAGGCCTCGGGGCCAGTCGCGCCCGAATTCGTCGGGATCGTCGATTGGGAGAACTCGCCGCCTCTGAGGGTGGCCACACTGCGCGGCAACGTCGTGCTGGTGGACTTCTGGACGTATTCGTGCATCAACTGCCAACGCACCGTCCCGTTTCTCCGGCAGTGGTGGGACAAATACAAGACGTCTGGACTCGTGATCGTCGGCGTGCATAGTCCCGAATTCGAGTTCGAGAAGAACCTCGACAACATCAGGCGGGCAATCAAGGACTACGGGGTCGCCTGGCCGGTTGCAGTCGACTCCAACATGGCGACCTGGAACGCCTACAACAATCAGTACTGGCCAGCCGAGTACCTCATCGACAAATCGGGGCAGATCCGCCACACGCACTTCGGCGAGGGTGATTACGACGTCACCGAGCGCGCCATCCAGGCGCTGCTGGCTGAAGCTGGTGGCGGTCCGCCGCAATCTCTCGCGTCAGCAGATCCGGGACTCACGGCAGACGCGAACTCGCAGACACCCGAGCTCTATGCCGGATCCGAAAGGGGCGACGGAACCATAGAGCTGGGCGGGTCGTGGGCGATCCGCCCGCAGTACGCCGAGTACGTCACCTCCACGACGCTCGGCCATGACTTCGCGGCCATCACATATAGAGCCCGGAGGGTGTTCCTTGGTCGCGGGCGCCTCGAACGGTCCCGTAAACGTTTGGGTGACGCTCGACGGACGTGAGTTGACCGCCAGCCAGGCCGGGAGCGAGATGAGATTCGATGCCTCGGGGCACTCGTATCTGGTGATCGACCACGACGACCTGTACGCGCTCGTGTTGCTGGGTCAGTTCGGCCAACATGACCTCCGCCTCAGCCCAGACCAGGCCGGGTTCCGCCTCCACACGTTCACGTTCGGCAGCTGATGCCGGCCGACCTCATCCTCGCGTTCGCAGCCGGCGCCCTGTCGTTCTTTGCGCCCTGCGTCGTGCCGCTTCTGCCCGCCTACGTCAGCTACCTGACCGGAGCGGCCCTTTCAGACATCCGCGCCGACCCTTTGGCGTACCAGCCGCGGGTGGTCAAGGGAGGGCTACTTTACGTAGTCGGGTTCGGGCTGGTCTTCGTGAGCCTAGGCGTCGCCGCGGGGATCGCCGGCCAGGGCCTCAAGGCGGACGCTCTCCTGCTGCAACGGGTCGGAGGCGCGGTTGTGATCGTGATGGGGCTGGCGCTGGCCGAATTCTTGCCGGGGCGATTGACGCAGCGAACGTTCAACGCAGTGACCATCTCGCGGCCCGGCAAGTCAGGCGGAGCCGCTGCACCCTTGCTGCTGGGCGTCGTGTTCGGCACAGCCTGGACGCCGTGCGTCGGGCCGGTGCTGGCCAGCATCCTGGTGCTGGCTGCGAACACTCATCACGCGCTGCAGGGCGGCACCCTGCTGACCGCCTACACCCTCGGCCTGGGCCTTCCGTTCGTAGTCGCCAGCTTGGTCCTGGCAAGTTTCCCGTCGGTGATGCGCCCCCTCCAGCGGTTCGCCGCGATCACGAGCCGGGTGGCCGGCGTGCTGCTGGTCGTGCTTGGCGTGCTGCTGGTCCTTGGCCTGTATACACAGCTCGCCGGTTACCTCGCAGCTCCCTTCGGGCTGCGGTAGGCGATCGCCTACCATCGGGAAGGTAGTGGACGCCGCACCGGTGCTCGTGGTGGACGACGATCCAAAGATCGTCGGGCTGGTTGGGGCCTACCTCGATCGCGCCGGCTACAGGGTCATCACGGCAGCCGACGGCGAACAGGCGCTCAAGCTCGTTCACGACGAGAATCCATGCCTCATCGTCCTCGACGTGATGTTGCCTGGCGTGGACGGGCTCGTCCTGGCGCGTCATCTCCGCGATAGCAACCAGACCGTCCCCATCCTGATGATGTCGGCGCGAGGGAGGGTTGACGACCGGATTCGCGGTCTGGTCGAGGGGGCCGACGACTATCTGGCCAAGCCCTTCAGTCCCGCCGAGCTCGTGGTGCGGGTCAACGCGCTTTTGCGCCGCAGCGCCCCCGCCGCCGTGGCGACCACCGTCCTCAAACACGGGCAGCTCGAGGTCGATCTGGATCGGCGAGAAGTGCGGCTCGAGGGACGGCCGATCACGCTCACCGATGTGGAGTTCCGAATGCTCGTGGCCGTCCTCCAGGCGGGCGGCCGAGTCCTGACGCGCAGCCGGCTGATCGACATCATCTACGGCATGGACCGCGATGTTCTGGGGCGGACGGTGGACGTCGCCGTGCGCCGGATCAGAGCCAAGCTCGGTGATGATCCTGACTCGCCGCGATACATCGCCACCGTGCGCGGGGTCGGCTATCGCGCGGCGCCGGCGCCGCGAACCACATGAGGCGCTTAGTCCCAAGAGGAATAGCGGCGCGGGTCGCACTCGCCTGTGTGCTCGTGGTCGCCCTTGCGGTGGCGATCATTGGGACCGGTGTTCTCGAAGTTGCGCGCGCGCAGTTCGAGCAGGTGATGATGAAACACGGCTCGAGCTCGGCCGAAGCAAACGCGATGTTTCAGCAGACCGTGAGCGGCATCTTTGCCGCGGCGGTGCTGGTCGCGGCAGCACTCAGCGTCGTCCTTGCGATTTTGCTCGCCCGCCAGATTGCACATCCGCTCGAAGAGGTAAGCAGGGCGGCGGATCGCCTGGCGCGGGGCGACTTTCGAGCTCGCGCCGCTGAACACGGACCGGCCGAGATCAAGTCATTGGCGAGCGCGTTCAACGCGATGGCGGACAGTCTCCAGAACCAGGAGAAGGTGCGGCGGGACTTTGTGGCTGGGGCTGCGCACGAGCTGCTCACGCCCCTCACCAACCTGCAGGGTTACCTGGAAGGCCTGCGCGATGGGGTGGTGACCCCGAATCAATCCGTGTTTGCCTCACTACACGAGGAGAGCGAAAGGCTCGTGCGGCTCTCGCAAGCGCTGCTCGACCTTGCCGAGGCACCCTCGCGAACCGCCGCAGCGGAGAACCTCGACCTGCGCAAGCTCGTCGAATCCACGGTGCAGCCCAGGTGCTCTTCAACCTGCTTCAGAACGCGGGCCGCTACGCGCGCGAGGGCGGAGGCGTGTCGGTGCGCGCGCGATCCATCGGGCGCGAGGTTCGCGTGAGCGTCACCAATTCGGGCTCAACGATTCCAGCCGAAGAGCTGCCTCGGATATTCGATCGTTTCTACCGGGTAGATCAGTCTCGAGATCGATCCAGTGGCGGCTATGGTCTGGGTCTTGCGCTGGTCAAGCAGCTGATCGAGGCCGCCGGCGGCCAGGTAGGAGCAGAGTCGGCCAGTGGTTCGACGACGGTGTGGTTCACGCTCGCGGCGGCGTAGTCGATATGGCACCACACGCGATGGGTGTAGCGGCCAACGCGGAATGGTGATCGCCACCTTGTGGCCGTCGGCTACAGAAATGAGGTTTGGCTCCTACTCGTCACCATCCTCGCGCCGGTCCTAACCGTCCAGCCGGCGCCTCTAACGGCTAAGGCGTGAGCATAGCCGGCGACCGCTCGTCGGCCTCTCGCATCCTGGGGCGGCGTACCGGGTGTCAGGAATGCGGAACGTCAGGATCGGTGCAGCCACCGTACTGATCGCAGCGGCCATCCTGGTGTTTGCGTTCCTCGAAGGCGATCTACTGGACGTCGTGACCTGGGGCAGGCACTGGGTCCGGGTCGTCCTCCACCGGTACAGCTACCTGGGCAGCTACGGCCTCCTCTACATGGAGGAGTCGGGCGTTCCCCTACCGGCGCCGGGCCGAGGGAGGTTTCGCGCACCTGGTCCACCTCAGCCCCCCGTCGGCTCGAGCGAGCCGAAAGATGGTTTGAGCGGTATGGCGTCCGGCGATCATCTTCGGCCGCCACATCCCAGGCTTTCGCGTCCCGATCACGGTGGCGGCCGGCGCGTTCAAGATCCGCTACCCGGTGTTTGCCGCGAGCGTTGCCATCTCGACCGCGATCTGGGCCGGGGTTGTCATGGTCGTCGGCGTCAACTTCGGCCCGCGAATGGAGGCGTCCTTGCGCCCGCATAGGGAGATTGTCCTGTTGTGGGCAGTCTTGGTCGTGGTTATGGTCTTGTTCATCGTGCGTAGGCGTCATCCGGCCGTCCCCGCGTCGTCATCCGACCCACAAAAAACGTGATCGGGCGCGTCGCCGGCCAGATCGACCGGATCGCGATGGCGGTCCTGGTCGGCGCTCTGCTCGCCGGTAGCGCAGGTTTCACGATGCTCAATCAGCAGCCTGTTTCGGCGGGTATGCCCACCCGCGTGGTGATCTCGCCCGATGAGCGCTCAGGGCTACCGCCTTCGATGCTGACCACGACAGCGAGCCCGACCGTGGCCGCAGCGGCCGCGGCCACGAACATGTCCGTGCCCGCGGGCACGGTGCCGGCGACTGCCCCGCCGGAGCGTCCTTCGTTCGCCGTCGCCCGCGTCGCTCCCCACCTGGAGGCCGTGGAACCCAAGACGTCAGGGGTTGGCGTCTACGCGGACGTCGTGATGACCTTCAGCGAGCCCATGAATCGCCCAAGCGTCGAATCTACATTCGACATCCAGCCCAAGGTAGAAGGCCGGATCGTCTGGAGCGACGACTTCACTCTGCGGTTCGCCGTCTTCAAGTTTGCCTACGCGACCACGTATCAGGTTGAGGTGCGCGGTCGGTCGCTGCGGGGCGTTCCGGTGTCTGGATCGAGGTCGTGGAGTTTCACCACGGTATCCGCGCCGCCTGACGTGCTGCTGCCCGGCCCCCCCACGACCAACGTACCGATCCTCACCTACCACTACATCCGGGTGAACCCGAACAGCCGCGACCGGATGGGTTTCGCGCTGTCGGTCACCCCCGCGGATTTCGCGGCGCAGATGGACTGGCTGGCGCGGTATGCCTTCCACCCGATTACGACTGAAGATCTGTACAACAATCTCGGGGGCGCACGTGGCCTGCCAAGCAAGCCGGTGATACTCACGTTCGATGACGGTTACGCGGACTTCTACACGACCGCGCTCCCGATCCTCCGCAGCCACGACTTCAAGGCGGTCGCCTATGTCGTCTCGGGGTTTATCGGATGGCCCGGGTACATGACGGCGGCGCAGATCCGCGAGGCGGACCGCTCGGGTATCGAGATCGGATCACATACCGTCAGTCACGTGAACCTGGCACAATCGTCTGCAGCTGCGGTCCGGGCACAGCTCGTTGAGTCCAAGCAGGCCATCGAGCGAGTGATCGGACACGAGGTGGTGTCGTTTTGCTACCCAAGCGGAAAGTACACCTCAGCGGTCGCTTCGCAAGTGAAGGCCGCCGGGTACCACGACTCGACCACGACGATTGGCGGTTATTCGCACACGATGAGCGACAGGTATGTCTGGGCCCGGTTGCGAGTGAGCGGGGGAGAGCCCCTCGACCAATTCGCAGTGGCGGTCAATACAGCCTTCTAGGAAGCCCTTTAGGATCACTCCAAAAAGCCGGCGCCGGCAGTGGCCGGGTGGGGGAGTAGACGCAATGCGTGTGGCAATCCTTGGGACTGGAAAGATGGGCGGCGCGATGGCCCGGCGGCTCGAGGGGGCCGGGCACGAGCTGACACTGTGGAACCGGACGCGGCAGCGTGCGGAGGCGCTTGGCGTCGGGAAGGTGGCGGCGACACCGGCGGAGGCTGTGGAGAGCGCCGAGATCGTGATCTCGGTGCTGACCGATGCCGACGCTGTGCGAGCGGCCTATCTCGGAAAAGGCGGCGTCGTTGAAGCGGCACGACACCAGGTTTTCGTCGAGATGAGCACCGCGGGCCCTGACATGTCGAGGGAGCTCGCGCCCGTGATCGAGCGAGCCGGGGCGCAGTTCGTCGAGGCGCCGGTGATGGGAAGCATTGCGGCCGCCGAGTCGGGAAAGCTCGTGGTGCTTGCGGCCGGCCGCGATGAGGCCGTCGAGCGCGCCCAGCCTCTGCTTCAGCAGCTGGGCGAGGTCCGCCGCGTGGGCGACCTCGGAAGCGCCGCGTCGCTCAAGCTTGTCTCGAACAGCATGCTCGCCGGCGTCAGCGCGCTGGCCGCCGAGCTGCAGGCTGCGGGAACCGCCGCCGGGCTCAACCCAGAGGATGTTTTCTGGGTGATCTCGCGCATCGCGCCCGGTCTGAGTCTGCGCAAGGCCGGTTTCGTCGAACATCGCTACGAACCGGTCACATTCGCCCTGCGAGACGCTGCCAAAGACCTGCGCCTCGCTCTCGAGCTGTACAGGCGAGCTGGGGCGACAACGCCGCTCACGGCTGCTACCAAAGAGATGTACGAGCGCGCCACCCAGGTGGCGGGAGACCTGGAGATGTCAGCGATCGCGACGCTCTACGAAAAGAAGGCCGCCACCAAAACGTAGAGGACCGGGCTCGATCGCCCGGTCCCCCATCGATCAGATGAAGCGAATCAGCTCGCTTTGTTGGCGAATTCGTTCGTGTACGTCTCGCTGAGGTTGGACGTCTTGCCCTTGAAGCTCGGCACGTACTTCTGCTGGATGCTCATGACGGTCTCGGGGCCGCCGGCCGGCATCTTGCAATCCGTGCCGAAGATGGCCAGCTGGTTCTGAAGGGCCGCGATATAGAGGTTCTTGTCGTTGGCGTAATAATCGGCAGGCATCTTGGCAGCAATCTCCGCCGCGGTATGTGAGTGGATGAACTTCAAGGTCTTGACGTACGCGTTGACCAGGCGCTGCGCGATGTCTTTGTGGCTGTTGACCCAGTCGTTCTTGGCGAAAACCCCGATGAACGGATAGTCGCCTCCGAGGGCCGCACGCGTCGAGGCGGGCGTAAGGAGATCAACCAGGATCTTGCCTTTGCCGGTGGCGAGGAGGCGAGAGATAGTGGGTTCGGTCGTCATCCCGCCATCGATCCTCTGCTGGTCGATCGCGGCTATGAAGGTGTCGCCTGCACCGACAGCAATGAAGTGCTCTTTTGTGGGGTCGAGGCCCGCTTTGCCAAGGATCGCGAGGGTCAAGGTGTGCGTCCCGGATCCGAGTGACGTAACGCCAAGGTTCCTGTTGAGCAGGTCTGCAGGCGACTTGATCGAGCCGGCTTTGCGTGCGTCGATCACCTCCGCCTCGCCCGGCGCTATGCCGAACTGGCAGATGGTCTCGATCTTCTTGCCGAGGGCGTTGAGCTCCATCGGGTGCGAGTAAGCGCCCGAGCCTGCGTCAACGTTCCCCGCGACGACTTCCTCTTCGGAGCCCTGCCCGGAGCCCTCGTCTACAAGCGTGATGTTGAGGTACTGGTCTTTGAAATAGCCCAGCTGTTGCGCGAGCATGTTCGGCAAGTAGATCTGCTTGTTGAGGCCTCCCACCATGATCTTCAGGTCCGCGGTCGCCGGGACCCCGGGGGTCGTTGGGGCGGTGCTGCCACAAGCGGCCAGCATCGCGAGCGCCCCGACGGCGGTAAACATCCGTTGACTGCGTAAACCCATGCGCTGTTCCTCCTTCAAATCCTTGTCTCGGTGGCGACCGGCGGCCGCCACTTGATCAACCGGTTCTCGAGCGCTGTTATCAACGTCTCTGCCAACAGCGCCATGGCAGCCAGCAACGCCATGCCCGCGAACACGCCGGCGGCGTCGAAGTTGTTCTTCGCCGCGTAGATCAGCTCACCAACACCGGCTGTCGCGCCGAAGAGCTCTCCAACCACAGCGCCGACCAGCGCGAGCCCGAAGCTCGTGTGCAGGCTGGCGACGATCCAGGAGAGCGCGGAGGGAATGAGGATCTCGGTCGTGAGCTGGCGGTCGCCGGCGCCGAGGATCCGTGCGTTCGCGATCAGGTTGCGGTCCACCTCCCGGACGCCCTGAAACGCGTTGAAGAACACAACGAAGAAGACGAGAACCGCGGCCGTCGCGATCTTCGATTTGATGTCAAGGCCCAACGAGATGGCGAACAGAGCACCGACGACCACGCGCGGAATTGCGTTGGCGGCCTTGATGTAGGGCCCGAGCACGTCGGACAGAATCCGGCTGCGGCCGAGCGCAACACCAAAGACGACGCCCAGGATCGCACCGACGACGAAGCCGCCGACCGTCTCCTCCATGGTCGTCAGGACCTGGTCCCACACGGGCCCGAGGTCGGTGCCCTGCGTGATCCAGTACAAGAGCTTGGCGACGACCGCGGACGGCTGAGACCAGAAGAAGACATCGACCAATCCGAGCCGCGTGCTGAGCTCCCAGCCTCCGAGGAATATCACAGCGACAAGCAAACGGAGCCCGGCCACAGTGAGCTGCTGGCGACGTGCCTCCTCCCGCCGCTTGGCGGCAAGGTCGACGATCGGCCGGCCGGCCTGCTCGGTGCTCGCGCCCACGCGGACGCTAGGCCGCGCCGCTGCGCTTCTGACGTTCATAGCTCACCAAGACCTCGTCCCTCAAGTCGCTCCAGATCTCCTCATAGATCTCGGCGAAACGCGGCTGGAACCGGATCTCGGCCACGTTGCGCGGCCGTGGAAGATCGACCTTGTAGTTGCTCTTGACCGTGCCCGGTCCGGCCGTGATGACGAAGACCCGGTCGCTCAGGGAAATCGCCTCCTCAAGGTCGTGGGTCACGAAAACGACGGAGGCGGAGCTCGCGGACCAGAGACCGAGGAGCTCGTTTTCCATCAACGAGCGCGTCTGTACGTCCAGGGCACTGAACGGCTCGTCCATCAGCAGGATGCGTGGGCCGTTGATCAGGCTCTGCGCGAGCGCGACCCGTTTCCTCATCCCGCCTGACAGCTGGTACGGATAGCGGTCCTCGAAGCCGGTCAACCCGACGCGAGAGATCCAGTCGCGTGCCTTTTCCCGCGCATCGCTGTTAGAGGCGCCTCGATATCGCGGCCCCGCGGCGACGTTCTCGAGCACTGTCTTCCACGGAAAGACCGCGTCTGTCTGAAACACATAGCCGATGCCTTCTGCGATGCCTTTCACAGGTTTGCCGAAGACTTCGACCTCGCCTTCGCTGGGCGGCTCGAGCCCTGAGATCAGCGCCAGGGTTGTCGATTTGCCACATCCGGTCGGCCCGACCACCGCGCAGAACTCACCCGGCTTGACATCCAGGTTGAGATCCCGCAACGCGGTGTACACGCCGCCGGACGGGGTGAGGAATCGCTTCGTGACGCCGCGGAGCTCGATTGCTGAAGACATCAAGGTCGGACTCTGCGTGGTGCTGGTTGCGAGCACAATCCATGCGGTCGTTGTGGCCGTTTTGGTCTTTTTGGTCGCTGCGCAGCGTCTGGCTTAGGCCGTACGATCCATCCGGATCCGTCCGGTGAAGACCCGCTTGCCCCTCGCCTATCAGATCCTGGTTTTCCAGGTTGGGATCATCCTGCTGTCGGCGCTGATGGGCGCCGCCGCCGCCGTGTGGCAGGCGAGCCAGGAGCTCGACCGCCAGTACGAGCAGCGCTCCCTGGCGATCGCTGAGACGGTCGCTTCCAACGGCGCCGTGCAGCAGGCTTTGCTCGCCGGCGACCCGACGGCCCTCATCCAGAAGACGGCGGAGGACACACGCCATTCGACTGGTGCGAGGTACGTGGTGGTGGCTGATCGCCTGGGAATCCGCTATTCGCATCCGAACCCGGCGATGATCGGCAAGCCGGTTGACGAGGATCCGGCGTCCGTGCTCGCGGGCAATACCTGGGTCGGGGTCCAGAGCGGAACGCTGGGTGTGTCCGCGCGCGGCAAGGCGCCGATCTTCTACGGCGGCCAGGTGATCGGCATGGTCTCGGTTGGCTTCCTCGAGACGGCGGTCGGCCAGCAGTTGCTGGGCGAGCTGCCGGGCTTTTCAGTGACGCTGCTGCTGGCCCTCGGACTGGGCGTGGCAGGATCGCTGCTGCTCGCCTCGCGCTTGAAGCGGCAGACCTTCGGGTTGGAGCCCTACGAGATCGCCGGACTCCTTGAGGAGCGGGAGGCCAGCTTGCAGGGGATCCACGAGGGCGCGATCGCCACGGACCGCGACAACACAATCACGCTTGCGAACGACGAAGCACGGCGCCTGCTCGCTTTGCCCGCCGACTGCGTCGGCCGCAAGCTGGGGCAGGTGCTTCCGCAGGGAAGGCTGCTGAAGTTCCTGACCGGGGGGCTCAACGACGAGGATGAGGTTCTGCTCGCCGGAGACCGGGTGCTCGTGGCCAGCCGCCGGGTGATCCGCGTGAGGGGCCAGGAGATCGGCCACGTCGCGACGCTGCGCGACACTACCGAGCTCACCGGCCTGTCGCGCGGCATGGGTGTCGAGAGCCTGACCGAGGCGCTGCGTGCGCAGGCGCACGAGTTTGCAAATCGCCTGCACACGATCGCCGGTCTGGTCCAGATGGGCCGAGGCGAGGACGCGATGAAGCTCATCGCGCAGACATCGGGCATACATCAGGAGCTCACGGAAGCACTGCTCGAGCGCGTCGGGGACCCGGTGTTGGGTGCGCTGCTGCTGGCGAAGGCCGCCGTCGCGTCAGAGCGAGGCATCGAGCTACGAGTCAGCGACGACACGGTCATGACCCGAAGCTCGCTCGACAGCGAGGACCTCATCACGCTGCTCGGAAACCTGGTCGACAACGCGCTCGACGCGGCCGCGGCTTCGAGTGGCGATCGTTGGGTCAGCGTGTCGGTGACCGAGCAGGATGACTCGCTGGTGATGCGAGTTCACGATTCCGGCGCCGGCGTTCCGGACGGCGTCGATGGACAGATTTTCCAGGAGGGTTTCAGCACCAAATCGGCCCCGGGCCGCAGGCAGCGTGGGTTTGGTCTCGCCCTGGTGCGGCAGGTTGCGCGCCGCCATGGCGGCGATGTCAGCGTGGTCAATGACGGGGGCGCGCTTTTCACGGTGCGAGTGCCGCTGCGGGTGGCGACCAAGCCGTGATCCGGACCCTGGTCGTCGACGACGACTTCCGCGTCGCCGAGCTGCACTGCGCCTACGTCGACCGCGTCAAGGGATTCAGCATGGTTGGCAGAGCCCACTCAGGCGGCGACGCGCTAAGGGCGGTGGAGCGGTTGCGACCAGACCTGGTCCTGCTCGACATCTACCTGCCCGACATGTCAGGGTTTGATGTGCTGCAGCGCCTGCGCGAGGAGGATCGAGCGGTAGACGTGATCTCGATCACTGCGGCTCGCGAAGTCGAAAGCCTTCGCGCCGCGATGCGCGGCGGAGTCGTGCACTATCTGATCAAGCCGTTCCTCTTCGCCACTTTCGAAGAGAAGCTGCTTTCCTACGCCAGCGCGCGGGAGCGGTTGGTGCGTCTCGCACAGGCCGAGCAGGGAGACGTGGACCGGATCTTCGGCGCCCTTCGGACTGTGCGCAACGAGCCGCTTCCCAAAGGCATGTCCGATACGACCCTCGAGCTGATTTCGCAAGCATTGGGCCGGTCGCGATCAGGGCTTGCGGCTACGGCAGTCGCCGACGCCGCGGGCGTAAGCCGCGTCACCGCACGCCGCTACCTTGATCACCTCTGCCAGCTCGGCAAGGCCGAGCTCACCATGCGGTATGGGAGCCCCGGCCGTCCAGAGCACAGGTACCGGCTGGTCAGCAACTGATCGCTCACGGGATCGCGATCAACGCAATCGCAATCAGTGCCATGACTGCGCCCACGGCCTGGATCGGAGCAAGACGCTCCCGCGTCAACAGCCGCGCGCACAAGACGGTGAACGCCGGATAGAACGAGGCCAGCAAGGCCGTTACGGACAGCGCGCCGTGGTGCGTCGCAAAAAGGTAGAAGGTCACGCCGGCACCGTCGAGCATGCCGGCGATCACGATGAGCCGCCACGCGCTGCGACGGGCGACAAAGGAAACGCCTGTGACCAGGGCGAAGCCAACTGCCGCGACTGCCGAACCTGCGCGGCCGCTGATGAAGGCCGTGATGCCCGCCCAGCTCGCCGCGTGGAAGAGGATGAAGAAGAGACCGAACGCTAGACCAGCCATTATCGCCAGGCCAAGCCCCCGCTTGCCCTTCTCGCTGGTGACATCGCTCCCCGCATTGATCAGGTAGATCGCAAACAGTCCCACGCCAATCCCGCCAAGCTGCCAGACCTGCAGTCGATCACCGGTGAGCAGCCCGACCACGGTCGGCAGCGAAGCGCCCACGACACCCGCCACCGGGGCGACCACCCCGATCAGATCGAGCGCCATCGCCCGGTAGAACGCGATCAACCCAAGGCCACCGAGAGCACCGCCCACGAAGGTGAGCGCGGCCGCTTGCAGATCCCAGGTGACCGGCAGCAACCACAGCGCAAGCGGGAGCGCGGCCAGGCCGCAGAGCTCGATGCCAAGAGTGACGCTGGGTGTCGGAGAGCGCCGCCCCGCGAGACCACCCATGAAGTCGCCGACGCCAAAGGCCGCGGCGGATCCTAAGGCTGCGATGGGGGAGAGGAGCGGGTTCACGCGATTACGAACAGGAGGGTGTTGGCTGTCTATTCACCTAGAGAGTCAATCGGCGTCGACGAACGGCTTCAAGTGCTCGATGTCGGATTCCTCGAGCCGCGCGAAAAGTGCCATGTCGTCAGCCCGCTCGATGAAACGCGCCGGCAGCACGACGTCGCGCCTGAAGAAACCATCGGGTTTTATGACGACACCGAGCAGCTCCCCCTGCTCATACAGGACGTCGTGTACCTGGCCCAGACGGTGCCCGGATGTGCCGAGCATGACGTTCTCTCCACGGTCGATCTCGATCTCGGCCTTCCCCTTGTTGGCCGTCTCCTCAAATTTCGGCATTGCGACAGCGCCGGTCAGGACATCCGCGTCTTCGAGCGCAGCCTCCTCGACGGTCAAGCGCTTTGGCCGATAGCTGAGGTAGAGGGGCTGGCGATCGACGTCGGGCCCCGACATGGAGAGTTGGACGAGATCATGGGTGGCCGACTCGACCGCCGCAATCGGGATCACAACCTCATCGGTCACGAACAAAGACTCATCACTTCGCACGCGGCCGGCCAAAGACTCCTCTTCCTTGACCACCAGTGCGCGAGCGTCGAATCCCTCCCTCTCCACGACGACCCTGACAAGAGATCCGACCTTGCGTCCGTCACTGGCCACGACATCCGCGCCAAGGCGGAAGTCGGAAGAACCGGGCATCAGCCAATTATCGAATCCAGCGCATGGTCGCCGCTGGAAAAATAAATGACCCCAACGGATCGCCTCTCCGGCTTCGGAACTGGCCTTGCGACCAACTCCGACTCCGGTGAACGTGTCCCTCGGGGCCACAGCGAACAGTACGCCAACATGGGCGCTGTGCCTATCGATCTTTGTACTGTAGCCAGGCTACCCGGGACTCCTCGGCTCGCCTGTGAGAGACTTCGTGGTAGGAGCGCGAGACTTGTCTGAGACAGAAAGGGTCGGAATCACGCCCAAGAGTTGGACTGCAGAGCGCCATCACGGCGTGCTGCACCTGGGCAAGCGCTGGTACGTGTTGAGTGCGGACATCGACGATTCCGGTACTGCAAGAGGCGTACGACTTGACGGCCCGTACCCGGATCACGAGACGGCGGAAGCTCAGGTCGAGCGGCATCACGCCGAGCCCTTCCCCAAAGAGGACTGATTTCGCTCCGGTTTGAGCGCTAACCGGGCCCGCGGGAGCTCGGGGACTCAGGCGGGCTTGAGTCCGACCTGCAATCCGATCCGGGGGAAAACCTCCTCGGCGAACCGAATGATGACTCCACCTTCGAAGGCGTTCGGTACGTTGACGATCACGTATTCGATACCCGCTTCCACATACTCACCGATGACCTGAGCAATGTGCTCGGCATCGCCAGACCACGGGTACCAGGAACGGATGAACGCCTCGTCCTGGCCCGTACGCCGCGCGGTATCCGCTACGACGCGGTCGACCTCGCGCCGGTCACCAAGGATGGTGTAGAACTCGACCGTCTTCAACACCGAGTCATAATCACGGCCCACGGTCTCGCAGTGCGCGCGAAGAACATCTAGCTTGTGTCGCACGGTCTGGACATCAGCGTTGAAGTTGCAGGCGTGACCGTGCTGCGCGACAAGCTTCAGGGTGACCTTCTCGCCAGCGCCTCCGATCCAGATGGGCGGATGAGGCTTTTGCACCGGCTTCGGCTCGTTGATTGCGCCGCGCAGGTGGTAGTAACGCCCCTCGAATTGAGCCCGCTCCTGAGTCCACATCGCCTTGATCACATGCAGCGCTTCGCGCAACATCCGCAGCCTCTCCGGCGTCTCCGGGTAGTCGTATCCAAACGCCTCGTATTCGTGCTGATACCAGCCGGCACCGATGCCGAGGATCAGACGGCCGTGGCTCATGACATCGATGCAGCTGGCCATCTTGGCCAGGAGCGATGGCGGCCGGTAGCCGTTGCATGTGACCATCTGGCCGAGCCGAATGGTGCTCGTGTCGCGCGCCAGTGCGGCCATCGAGCTCCAGCATTCGAACACTGACTCGAGCTGCGGCGTCGGGACCGTGTGGAAATGGTCGAAGACAAAGATCGCGTCGAATGCGGCCTTCTCCGCTTCCCTGGCGCAGCGGCTCATCGTCTCGAATTTCTCGATCGGATCCGGCACGTCCGCCAGGTCCATCCGCCAGCCCTGGGGGACGAAGATGCCCAACTTCAGGTCTGCCAACTTGCCCTCACCTTAGTTGTTGTGGGGTGGCTCACGTCAGGCACGATGGGCGGGTGGCGTCGAATCCCGAACTTGACCTGAGGATCCTCGATTCGGAGCCCGACGCCGTCACGGCGGTACGCGAACTGTTGGCATCGATTCGTGAGGCGCTCCAGGACAGCCTTCTCGCGGCCTGGTTCGATGGTTCCATCGCATTGGGTGTCTTCGATCCTCGCCGAAGCGATGTCGACGTCGTGGTGGTCACTCGCGACACTCCTTCAGCGGAGCAAACCGCGGCCATTCGGACACTCCATGCGCGGTCCGCAACAGCAGCTGGTGCCTGGGGCGACGACATCGAGACCATCTACGTCACTCTGGCCGGCCTTCGATCGACAGCCGTCAGCCGCAAAATCAGTCACCTGTACGTGGAGCGTGGGAGCGGTGGCAAGCTGAAGTCAGCGCCCCTCGATCGCGGCTGGCTCTTTCACCTTCGCGTGCTTCGGGAGCACGGCCGCTCGATCCTTGGACCCGAGCCTTCGGATGTAGTCGAGGTGGTGTCAGATGACGAGCTGAAGCATGTGGCTCTTTGGATCGCGGATCACTGGCTCACCGCATACCGCGCAGATCCTGCCGTCCTCGAACAGCGGGGAGCGCGAGTGTTTGTCGTCCTGACCATCTGCCGGCTCCTCTACACATTGCGGACCGGCCAGGTGGTCGCAAAAATGACAGCGGCTCGGGAGGCGATAGGGATGTTGCCGCCGGACCTGCTGCCCGTGATCGAGGGGGCGATGGCATGGCGAAAAGACGACACCGCGTTCGTGAATCCCTCGCTGGAGGGGACATTGGCGCTCATGGCGTGGATGCAGTCATTCTGCGGGGCCTGGAGGCGCCGTGGCGAGCTGGGCTGAGTTCGAGGCAACGCAGCCCGAGTTCGCCTTCCGCGTGCGCCGTCTGATGGCCTCGCGTAAGCACCTGACGATGGCCACGCTGCGGCGTGACGGGTCGCCGCGGATCAGCGGCACCGAAGTTGAGTTCGCGGACGGACAGCTGCGCATCGGATCGATGTCGGGTGCCGTCAAGGCGCTCGACCTTCGCCGCGATCCCCGCGTCGCTATTCACGGCCCGACCGAGGATCCGCCGGCGATCAATCCCTCCGGCTGGAGTGGCGAAGCGAAGGTTGCGGGCAGGGCGATCGAGGTCGAGGCGGGTATCGCCGGTCACCACTTCCTCATCGACATCGATGAGGCTGTCATAACGCGCTTGAACGAAGCCGGCAATCGCCTTGTGGTCGAGTCATGGAACCCCGCCCGCGGCTACCGCAAGCTGGAACGCGACTAGCCGGGCAGCGCCAATGGATCCGCTGGATGAGTTCGAAGCGCGCAACCCGGGCGCCAGCCTCGAGGACGTTTTCGCCGATGTACGCGAAGCATTCGGGCGGCTGGAAGCCGCAATCTCCCTGTCGGACGCGACCCGCTGCCGCGGTTACGTCAGCGATTCATTCTATGAATCGCTCGACTCGGCGGTGCTGTTGCTCGCAGACAGCGGCCGGCGCCGCATCCACGCCGACTTTGAGGTGCTCGATGTGACACTCGAGCAGGTACGGGATGATGGCTCGCTGACGGTGCGGGTCCGTGCTGTGTCGACGCTCGAGGAGTTCGACGTCGGAAGCCCTCCCACCGGCGAACCGCGGTTATTCATATGGCGGCAGGACGTCGATGTCATCAGGCAGGAGACGAAGGCTGTCCAAAGCCGTTGGCTTTTCGACGACCTCAGAGAGTTGGTGATCGAAAAGCAGGTTTCAGGACCAGTGCGGCCTCTGGATCAGCCGGCCCTCGACGAGCTGGAAGCGCGAGAAGCCGAGCGCGCCGCCCACCGCCGTGAGGATGAGGACTGGTCCAGGGGCCACACGCACGTGGCAATGACCTTCTTGCGACTGAAGGGCATTGGAATGTAGACCCTACTTGGCTCCATCGGCGGCGCGCCTGTAGATGAGGATTGCGACGCCGTCACCGACCGTCGTTGACTCCGCCAGGCGCATGCGCTTCACGTCGCTGGTGTCACCAAAGAGTCGCTTGCCGCTCCCGAGGATTACCGGGTAGACCATCAGACGAAGCTCGTCGACCAGGTCGTTCGCGATGAGCGTCTGCACGAGCCGAGCGCTGCCGTGGACCACGATGTTCCCCTTAAGCCTTTGCTTCAGCTTCGAAACCTCTTTGACTACGTCGCCCTTGAGCACCGTCGAGTTGTTCCACTCAGCCTTATCGAGGGTGGACGAGACAACGTACTTGGGCATGCTGTTGAACATGTCCCCGAATTCGCCTTTCACGGATGGCCAGGCGGCGGCAAAGCCCTGATAGGTCACCCGCCCCAACAGCAGGGCCTCGGAGTCGCGGGTCTCGTCGAACTTGAATTTGTCACCCTCTTCTCCGCGGCTGACTTTGAAGCTCCATCCCGCGTGCTTCCAGTCCGAGTCGCCGCCGGGATCTTGCATGACACCGTCAAGCGATACGAATTCGGATACGACGATCCGTCCCATTTCGATTCTCCTTTCTGGTACTGCGTTCGGTCAGCGCAGAGCGTCGGCAACAAGCTGGCTGAGCTCTTTCGCGGCGTTGAAGTCCGGTGTGAGCCGGTTCTTGGTGACAGCGAACGCGATTCCGGTGGAGGTGTCTCCGCACGCGAAGCTGCCGCCGGAGCCGCCCACGCCGAACACGAAGTCGGTGTCATGCGCGGTACCGAGGCCCCCGATGGCATAACCGAGGGCCCACGTCGTCGGCATGCCGAAGACCTGGTCGTTGCCTCTCATCGCCACGGCGGTCGCCTCGCGCAGGCGCTCTGGCGAGATCAGGCGCACTCCGTCCACCTCACCAAGCAGAGATGCGTACATCCGAGCGATGGCCCTCGCCGAAGTCTTGCCTCCGGCCGGGATGTCGGCGGCGAGGATGTCCGCTCGGTTGCCAAGCGCCGCGGTCGGCATCAGCGACATCGGCCCGGCCTTGAACATGGGGAGGTCTTGCGGCATCGATGCCATCGCCGCCATGGCTGCGGGGTCGGTCGGTGCGTCTTCCAACCGCGCCAGCCGGTGCTGCTCTGACGCCGGCATGCCGAAGTACAGCTGGTCGCCGACACCCAGCGGGCCGGACACTTCCTCCAGCAGAACCTGCGAGATAGGTTTGCCAGTGGCACGGCGAACGATCTCTCCGACGAGGTAGCCGAAGGTGTAGGCGTGATACCCGATCTTCGTGCCCGGCTCCCACCAAAGCTCTTCGTCCGCGATCGCCGCGCACATCTTGTCCCAGTCGCACAGGTCTTCCATCGTGGTGTTCAGAGGAATGCCGGGCACTCCGGCTGTGTGGCTCAGGACGTGCCGCACGGTCACCTTCTCCCTGCCGTGGGCGCCGAACTCAGGCCACAGCTCTACCACCGGCGTGTCGTAGCCGAAGAGCCCGCGCTCCGCGAGGATGTGGGCCACCGTAGACGCCGCGCCCTTGCAAATCGAAAAGTTGTAGAAAGGCGTATTCGATTGGACGGCACGACCCGTCGCGGGGTCGGCGATGCCGGCGACGGCGTCGACGACCAGCTCGCCGCGCCGATAGACCGCCACCTGCATGCCGCGCTCCGCTCCCGATTCGACGAGCTCGTCGATCGATTTTTGGACTTGCTTTTGAACCCCGCTCACGATCTTCATATCGCTCATGGTTTTTCCTCCTGTCAAGGTTCTAGGCGACCGCTTCGCCTTCGGCCGGCTCGACTTCGATCTCCATAGAGGTGCGCGCGCGCAGAGCCGACACCGTCAGCGCGAGTGTGATCACGACAGTGGCGGCTCCGACCAACCACGCAAGGTGGTAGCCACCTGCCAAAGCGGCGGTGCTGCCGATTCCATCGTGGACAAGATTCAGGGTACGAGCGCCCGCCAGCGTCGCGAGGACCGCGAGACCAAGGGCGCCTCCAACCTGGCCCGTCGTGTTCAGCAGACCAGAGGCCAACCCTGCGTCGCTTGGCCGGGCGTCAGACATCGCGATGATCGTCAGCGATGGGAACGACAAGCCCCCACCCAGGCCAAGGAGCGCCAGCGGGACCAGGAGGTCAATGACGTAGTTGGCGTTGGTCGGTCCAAAGCCTAGCCAGGCCAACGCGGTGGCAATCACCACCTGCCCGGACACGAGCACCGGGAGCGGGCCAAATCGGTTGATCAGCTGCGCCGAGAAGCGGATCGAAAACAATCCCATCACGATGGCGACGGGCAAGAACGCGAGCCCGATCTTCATGGGACCGTAGCCAAGCACGCGCTGCAGATCCAGCGATGCCATGAAGAAGAAGCCAAGGAAAGCCGAAGACATGAGGGCCTGCACGATGTTGGCGGCGGAAAGCTTTCGTGACGCGAAGAGGCGGAGAGGAAGAATCGGGTTACGGCCCAGCGCCTGGCGCGTTACAAACGCCGCCAGCAGCGCAATGGTCACAGCGCCGAAGCCGAGGGTGTGAAACGATCCGAGTCCGTAATTGGACGATTCGACGATCGTGTACACGCCCAGCATCAAAGCGACGGTCACCAGCACCGCGCCGAGCACGTCTGCCCCCTTGCCGATTCCAATTCCGGTGGCGGACATGAGCAGGCGAGCGGCGACTACCGCCGTCACAACTCCAATCGGCAGGTTGACGAAGAAGATCCAGTGCCAGCTCACGGCCTGGGTGATCAGCCCGCCGGCAAGAAGTCCGATCGCGGCGCCGGCGGAAGCGACGAAGCTGAAAACGCCGAATGCCTTCGCGAGCTCATCAGGCTTGGGGAAGAGGGTGACGATCATCGCGAGGATCACCGCCGAGCTGACGGCGCCGCCAATGCCCTGTATGAATCGGGCCACGATCAACATCCGCGGGTCGAAGGACAGGCCGCAGAGCAGCGATGCAGCCGTGAAGATGCCGAGGCCGATAAGGAAGATGCGCTTACGGCCGAAGAGATCGCCCAGGCGACCGGCCAGCAGCAAGAATCCGCCAAAAGCAATCAGGTAAGCGTTGATAACCCACGCGAGGCCGGACTGCGAAAAGGCCAGGTCACGTTGAATCGATGGGAGCGCGACGTTGACGATCGTCATGTCGACGACGATCAGCAGGAATCCGGTGCAGAGGACCATCAGCGAGAGCCAGCGTGAGTTCTTCATGCTGGTTTAGACGACGACCCGCCGCAAAACTCATCGCTTGGGGCGATTAGTTTCGGGCGCCGGTGACGTCTAAATCAAAGATGAGGAGCGTCCGGATCGTTCTCGACTGCGGGCGGCTCAAAGAACCGACTGCGGCCACGATCGACCAGATGGCCCGCGTCCAGCTCGCCGCACGAAGGTGCGGCTGCGAGCTCGAGCTGAAGGGTGCGGACCCCTGCCTGGTGGAGTTGATCGACTTTGTCGGTCTGGCCGGGGTGCTAGGAGTCGAGTCGAGGCGGCAAGCCGAAGAGCGGGAACAACCTGGCTGTATCGAGGAAGAAGGTGAACTCGGCGATCCGTCCGTCCGATAGCTCGAGCACTTGAAGGGCCCACGGGTCATAGCCGCCCTGCGGGCTTGGCTTGTACTGGCCGAACGTGGGCATCCCGTTCGCGCTGATCACGGGAATCACCCGGGAGCCGCGGCAGCCGTTTCCCGGTCCGACCCACCAGGCGAGGATGTCGTCGCGACCGCTCAGCCACATGTCGTATGGCGGCATGGATTGCGTCGCGTCCTGGCGGATGAGCGATGTCAGCGCGTCCATGTCGTAGCGCTCGAATGCCGCGACATATCGCTCCAACATTGCGTGGTCTGCCTCTGTTAATTGCGGTAAGCGATCGCTCGAGCTCACGTTGCTCGCGGCGAGTGTGGCCCGAGCCCGCTGAAGCGCGCTGTTGACCGATGCCACCGAGGTCTCGAGTAGCTCGGCAACCTCTGAGGCTTCCCAACGGAGCACCTCGCGAAGGATCAGCACAGCACGTTGGCGCGCCGGAAGGTGCTGCAGGGCCGCCACAAACGCGAGGCGGATCGACTCGCGTTCGACGGCGAGGTCTGCCGGGTCTCTTTCGGGCGCGATCAGGTTCTCCGGGATCGGCTCGATCCAGATCTTCTCGGATCTTGCGTTCAGGTTTGACTCCAGTGGCTCGACCGCCGGTCCAAGGTCCATGGGCCGAGCGCGCCGCTCCCTGCCCTTCAGCATGTCGAGGCAAACGTTCGTCGCGATCCGGTACAGCCAGGACCGCATCGCGGCGCGACCCTCGAAGCGGTCGCGGCTTCGCCATGCGCGCACGAAAGCTTCCTGGACGGCGTCTTCGGCGTCGAAGGGCGAACCCAGCATCCTGTAGCAGTAGGCGGTCAGCTCTGCCCTGTGGGGCTCGAGCTCACCAAATGCGGGCGCGACCGAGAGCGTGGTTTCGTGCACTAAAAGGATTGTAGACGCGCGATGGGCGGCCGCGCCTCAGCCGGCAGGCGGCGTGATCTCGGTCTGGCACCAGGCGTACAGCGCGTCGTACATCGGTATCTGGGCCTCCAGTTTCTCGTGATCGCGCTCGCCGTACAGTTTGCGGAACCCCAGCGCGATCGCTTTGAGGCCGGACGCCTCGGGTGCACGAGCAGCATCCGATTCGATATCGGCTCCGTGCACGATGTCGCCCAGGCGTCGCAGTGCAGGATCCTCCAATCCGTACTCGACGAGGATCGATTCGAAGCTGCAGCGTCCAGCAACATGCCCGAGCTCAGCCCCGTCGACGTCGAAGGGTCGGGCCCCTTGCTCAAGAGCAACGCGATCGACCTCTTCGGTATTGACGTACAAGAACTCGGCCTCGGGGTCGATGAATCGCGTGATCAGCCAGGGGCACGCGATCCGATCCACTGCGGCGTTCTTCCTTGTCACCCATCGCATGATCAACTCCTCCTACGTCTGTGCTCCGTGCGCGACCGGGATCGCACGGACAAGCTGGCCGAGTGAGCTTGTTCGATTGCCTGCTTGGCATGTGAGCGTTCGGACGATTCGAAATGGTCTCGGCTCACCGCATTCGCAAATCGGCGCTGCAGAGCGGCGAGCTCGCGGCCGAGTTGAAAACGCTCCGGGGAGTTCAACTCGTGTGACTCCGCCTTAGCGAGGCGCTGTGAGAGGAGTTCCGCGGCTTCCTTCAACTCGCTGTACTCCTCGTGGCGCTCGTCGCTCATACGGCGGCGGATCTGCTCTTCCTCCGCTTCGGACAACTCTGTGACCGGGAGGACATAGGCGTCGCCATCGCGCTGGACTATGTCCTCAGAGATCCACTCGAGCTGCTCGAGGAGCTGCTCGCTGTACGGAACGATCACGGCGCCGGGTGTCAGGGTGATCGCTCCGAGGCGACGCAGGCTTCGCCAGGTTGCCACGCGCGCTGTGCTCGATGCGGCGGGGAGCCGCCAGGTCAGGACGAGCCACTTAGGCGTTTTCATGCGGCAACCAGTACCCGAACTGGAGAAGCCAAACCGGCCGTGGCAGACCCGGATTGAAGACCCGCAGGAGGCGTTTGAGCATCGCGCGTAACATACATTACATGCAACCTACGTTGCAACCGATGCGGGTTAGGGCTAGCATCTGCTACCCGACGTTGACGGTTTCGGTGGCGCAATGGGCATACACTTCATCACTCGCGAACGGATCCACGTAGACCGAACGGCGACAGCCTGGGCGATCCGGCGCTTCATAGACCCAGACGCCACATTTGAGTTCGTGCCGCGCACTCGCGACATCCGAAAACTCATTGGGGTCCCATTCGATATCCGTGGCGCCGAGCTGAGCCATCGCGACGGCCGCTGTACTTTCGAGTGCCTGCTCGACAAGTACGAAATGCGCGATCGGGCCCTCCGCCGTATGGCTGCGATTGTTCGCGGCGCCGACCTGCCGCATGAAGATGCGACTCCCCCGGAGTCGGCGGGTCTGCTGGCGATATTCGACGGCATTCGCGACGGCTCGGCCACGGACGAGGAAAGGCTGGAACGCGGAGGCGTCGTATGCGACGCTCTCTACGCCAACTGCCGCTCCGCCGACGCTGCTCAGACTGACGGCTGACCTAGGTCCTCAGCCGAGCGCCGGACCAGTCAGAACTTGCTGCTAGTTTGATGTTTTCGTCGGCGGCCTTGATCCGAGGAGCAAACCATGGAACCGATTGTTCTCTTTGGAATTCAATTCACCTTCGCCCTCGCCGCCTACGCTCTCATAGCCTGGTGGTACGGAGCGCCGCGTCTTGCCGCGCTCCCGCGCGAGGTGGCGTTGGTGCCGCTGCTGTGGATCCATACCTTGCGGATAGTCGGCGGAACGATCCTGGCTCCGGGTTCTGTCGACGCGGCTGTGCCTACGGACTTTCGCACGATGATCGGATTTGGCGACATGATCACGGCTGTCTTGGCCCTGCTGGCTTTGATTGCTCTTCGCCGCCGCATGTCTGCTGCCATCGCACTGGTCTGGGTCTTTCTTGCTGTCGGGACGGCGGACACCGCGAACGCGATCATTCAATCGATGCGATTCAGCGTGTTCACGCACGCGCTTGGATTGAATTGGGTCATCGTGACCGCGTACGTGCCCGCCTTGCTGGTGAGCAGCGTTCTGATCTTCATTGAGCTGCGGAAGCCCACCCGCTCCACAATTTAGTTTGTCAGTGCCGATCCCTGGACCAGCGGCGCTCGATCCTATCGACTGGGCCGCGGCCCAGGCTACGAGTGAGGCTGCGATTGCGGCCGGAGGTGGCGGTGAGGCCTATCAAGGGCTGGCTGTTGCTCTCTTCTGGCAAAACGAGCTGGATGATGCGCTCCGCGCGATGGAGCGTGCCTATGTGATTTTCCGGCGCCGGGCTGAGCGTGGTCGGGCGGCGTGGGCGGCCCTTTGGCTCGCAGGTCATTACCTGAGGCTCAAAGGCAACCGGGCGGTGGCGAGTGGGTGGATCGCGAAGTGCGAGCGTCTAATCGCGCTTGCTGCGCCATCGGCCGAGACGGGCAGAGTGATCCTCATCCGCGCACTTGCTTCGGGCGATGCAGCGGAGATTGAAAAAGCCGCTGAACGCGCGATGGAGATCGCGCGCCAGTTCGGCGATCCTGATTACGAGGCGCTTGCTCTCGCCTACAGCGGTTTGGCGCTGCTCTCGCTCGGGCGCATGACTGAGGGCCTCAACCGACTCGACGAGGCGATGGCCGCCACTTCCGCCGGCGAAGTCCACGCGCCGGAGGCGATTGGGCAGATCTATTGCGCACTGCTGGCGGGCTGCGAACGCATCGTGGACTTTCGGCGCGCCGAGCACTGGCGCCGCGTGGCGCAGCCATTCTTGGACGCCTATGACCATGTCGGTGTAACCGGAACGTGCCGCGCAACCTACGCCGGCGTGCTGGCCGCGACCGGCGACTGGTACCAGGCGGAGCGAGAGCTCCTGCACGCTCTTCGCACATTCGATGCCTGGTCGCTTGGGATGCGCGCCGATGCGGTCGTGCGTCTTGCCGACCTGCGCATCCGGCAGGGTCGGCTGGATGAGGCCGCCCTGCTATTGGAAGGAAGCGAAACCCATCCCGACGCACAGCAGCCGCTCGCCGAGCTGGAGCTGGCGCATGGCCGGCCGAAGGTTGCCGCAGCCCTGCTGGAGCGCCGGCTTCACCAGCTCGGCGAGACCAACCTGCAAGCCGCGCCCCTCCTGCTTCGTCTGGCGGAAGCCCAGATTGCCGCCGGCGATGTTGCGGCCGCGCGCAGAGCTGCGCGCGCTCTGGTCCAGCTGGGAGCCGCCGGCGGCGAATGCCTGCAGGGCATGGGCGGGCTGGCATCTGGCCTGGTGACCGCCGCTGAGGGTGGGGATCCGGTGCCCGAGCTGGACGTAGCGCTCGACCACTTAGCGCGTGCGCGGATGAGCTGGGAGCTCGCCCGCGCGCGCCTGGCCCTGGCAGACGCCGCTTCCGGTCGGAACCCGGAGCTCGCAAAGCGCGAGGCAAGGCTAGCCGTGGAAGCGTTCAGGGCGATGGGCGCGGCGCCCGGAGTCGACCGCGCCCGCAGCCTGCTGCGGCGCCTTGGCGTCCCAACCGTCGCCGGCCCGCCGGCCAAAAGCGGCCTCAGCGGGCGCGAGGAGCAGGTCGCACGGTTGGTGGGTGTTGGGCTGTCCAACGACCAGATCGCGGCGCGCCTGTTCCTGAGCCCCCGCACCGTCGAGCACCACGTCACGAGCATCCTGCGAAAACTACCTGCGTCTGGCAGGGCCGAAATCGCGGCCTACGCGGTGCGCCGTCTCGGCGTCGATTCAGCCTGAGGATTGGGTACTGGCCCCGATGCGGGGTCCGGAAGATGGACCCATGCTCGAGCAATGAACGAATTCACTCGTGCGGAATGGCTGAGATGGGCATCGGTGACCGTCAGCGTCGCAGCGGTCGCAGTGCCGCTTTCCTTCCTTTTGTGGCGGACGCCACCCGGAGTCGCGACGCCGCCGGCCGGCATCCTGCCGTACCTAATCCCCATCGCCATAGTGATCCCGGCTTTGTCCTTCGGTTTGGGTGTCGCCTTCATGCTCTTCGGCAGGAAGCTCATCAGTACCAATCCTCCATCGGCCCTGTCACGCGCATCGCTGGTCAGCGTCGCGTGGCTGCTGACGAACTGGTGGCCCCACTCTAATTTCCATCGCGTGTCGAGCGGCTGGGCAAACCTCGTTGCGATCGACTACTTCTTCCACACGACCGTGATCATCGCCACCTGCGTCGTCGCCGCATTCTTTCTAACCGTCATTCGCGAGCGGCAAAGAGCCGGAGAGGTCGAGGGTGGCACTCGCGAGCTTGCCTCGACACCGACTACATAAAGAGGATCAAGAAAAGATGCCAACACTGCACATCGAGCACCAGGTTGCCGACTTCGAGGGCTGGAAGCGAAACGCCTTCGATGCGGATCCCATCGGCAGAGCTAAGGCGGGGGTGCGCACGCACAGAGTCTCTCGAGGCGCCGACGATCCCAACTATGTGATAGTCGAGCTGGAGTTCAGGACATTGGCAGAAGCCGAGGCGATGCAGACTGCACTGCGAAATTTGTGGCGGAACCCGCTCGTACAGATCGGGAGCCCTTCGGCGCGAATCATCGAAACGGTGGAAACGAAAGAGTACTGACAGGTCCTAAGCGACCTCGGGCCAGCCGTTAGTTCTGCTGCTCGAGCGCTCGCTTCACGTGGGTCAGCTTGCCTGGATCCGAGACCACGTAGACCCGCGAGATCAGGTGGTCCGTCACGCTGAGCGCGATCACCGCCACGACCGCGCCCTCGAAGCGGGCGACCACGCTTGGCTCGCCGTTCACGACCTGCGCTTCGAGCACGTTGCCGGACGGAGCGCCGAAGAACCGCATAACGCGTGTGGCCACGACGTCGCGACCGATGTTCGGCCGGCTGACCGCGGCGAGCAATCCGCCCACATCGGCCCAGCCGACGACCGAGGGATCCAGCAGCGGGAGCAGGGCCTTCACATCGCCGCCGGCACAAGCCGCGATGAATGCGTCGACGACGCGGCGCTGCTCAGCGGGGTCGATTGCAAAACGCGTCGAGCCGGCTTCCTCGTTGACGCGCTTGCGCGCGCGGCTCGCGAGCTGGCGGCAAGCGGCCATGGAGCGGCCCACCATGGGCGCGATCTTCTCGAAAGGGAAGTCGAACACGTCGTGCAGCACGAAGACGACCCGCTCGGCGGGAGACATGCGCTCGAGGACCACGAGAAGCGCGAAGCGCACGCTCTCGTCCATTGTCACGACATCGGCCGGGTCGGTTGACGCATCGTCCGCGTAAATGAGCGGCTCCGGGAACCAGGGCCCGATATACGCCTCACGCGTGACCCTCGCTGAGCGCAGCTGGTCGAGGCAAAGACGGCTCACGACGACGACGAGCCAGGCCCGAACGTCCTCGATCGGGTCGAGGTCCGTCCGGAGGAGCCTTGAAAAACCCTCCTGCACCACGTCCTCCGCGTCGCTGTAGCTGCCTAGCAGTCGATACGCGACGTCCAGCAGGAAGCGGTGGTGGTTGGTCCAGGCGTCCGCGAACTGCTCGTTGCTCTCGATCACTGAGACACCCATACATATAAGGACGGGACACAGGCCGCGAATGTGACATCGGGCCCAAAGGTCACATTCTCACGGCGTCGCTCGTCCTGGGTATGTGAGCAACACAACCAACACCATCAACCTCGGTCCGCGTGCGCGCCGAGTCGTCCGATTGGTCGCACGGTTCGTCAACCCGCTCGTCCTGCTCGTTGCGGGACGCCGCTGGATGCCGGTGGTCGGCGTCCTCCGTCATCGCGGCCGGCGCTCGGGCCGTGAATACGTCACGCCGATCGGAATGCGGCCGCTGGGCGATGGCTTCGTCATCCCCCGGACGTTCAGCGACAACGCCGCCTGGTATCAGAACGTGAAGGCGGCCGGCGAGGGGCGGATCACATACCTGGGCCGCAATTACCGCGTGGCCGAGCCCGAGGTCGTCGACTACGCGACCGCCAGGCTCGCCTTTCCGCGCTATGAGCGGCTGCAGTTCCGGTTGATCGGTATCAACGAGTACCTGCGCCTGCGCGTCGTGCCCAGCCTCCCCGCCTCGCGGGGAGGTGGCGAGCGAAGCGAGCCGGAGGGGAGGGACAGCAATCAATCACGCAAGGAGAAAACCAAGATGGAAACCAAAACCGCAATCGAACCCAAGTCGACGCCTCCACGGACCTGGAGTGGGTGGTCAACGCCTACCCGATCGCGTTCGGTGGCCTGCTGCTCTTCGGCGGTCGCACTGGCGACCTCTTCGGCCGCCGCCGCATGTTCATCGTCGGCGCTTTGCTGTTCACCGCGGGCTCGCTCGCAGGTGGGTTTGCGACCTCATCGACCTACCTGATCGTCGCCAGGGCAGCGCAGGGAGTGGGGGGAGCGATCCTCGCGCCAACCGCCCTGTCCCTGCTGGCCGACACGTTCCCCCAGGGAGCGCAGCGCAACCGCGCGTTTGGGGTCTACTCGGCCGTGTCCGCAGGCGGCGAAGCGATCGGCCTGCTGATGGGCGGGATCATCACGAACTACTTCTCGTGGCGCTGGATCATGTTCGTAAACGTGCCGATCGGCGTGTTTCTGGCGTTCGCGGCAACACGAGTTCTTGTTCGCGGTGAAGGCAAGCCTGGGCGTCTCGATCTTCCGGGCGCACTCACGGTGACCGCCGGCGTGTCGCTTCTCGTCTACGGGCTCGCGCGCGTAGCGACCCACGACTGGAGCGACAGCCTCACCCGCGCAACGCTGGCCGTCGCAGTCGCGCTTCTCATCACCTTCGTTGCGCTGGAGTCCCGCGGCCGCCACCCTCTGATGCCGCTGCGCATCTTTGCGAATCGCAACCGCTCTGGTGCCTACGGACTGTCGCTGATGATCGGCGCAGCCCTGTCAGGCATGCTGTTCGTGCTCACGCTGTTCCTGCAGAACGACTGGGGTTCAGCCCGCTGCAAGCCGGCTTCGCATTTCTTCCAACCGCTTTAGGCGTGGGTGTTGGCGCGGGCCTGACTTCGCGGCTGATTGGGCGCCTCGGCCCACGGGTCCCGATGACAACCGGCGCGTTGCTTACCGCGACTGGCATGTTCTGGCTGTCCGCTGTGACCGTCCGCGCGAATTACGCCACAGACGTTCTTGGCCCGTTGGTAGTTCTCGCGATTGGTCTTGGGATGGCCTTCGTTTCGACGAGTGTGGTCGCCATCTCGGGAGTGAAGCCGGATGAGTCAGGACTGGCCTCTGCGCTCCTCAACGTAGGCCGCCAACTTGGAGGCTCGTTGGGAATCGCGATCATGGGCACCATTGCCACCACGGTGACGAGGAATCAATTGTCGACCGGTCCCTTCACCCACGTGGCCGTCAACGGCGCGCTGACTGCCGGCTTCAGCTCGGCCTTCGAGGTCGCCGGCCTGTTCGCAATCGCAGGGTTCATCGCCGTGCTGGTCTTCGTCCGTACTCACCAAGCACCGGCGGCCGCATCCCCGAACATTGAGGTCGAAGTCGCCGCCTAAGGCCCCAATATCCGATCGCCGATCAACGCTCGATAGAGATTCTCCTGACGTGCCTCGATCGCCTTGTAGGTTCCTGCGAAAGCTGGTCGAGGCTTGAACACTCGACCGACACCAGGGTCGAGGTTTGCGGGTTCCGCGAGCCCGAGCCACTCCAGTGCAAAAACGGCCGCTCCACGGCTCGAGGCTTCCATAGCCTTCCCGGCCGCAACCGGCCGCCCGATGGCGTCGGCCATGACCTGCATCCATGCGGGCGAGCTCAACAACGCGGCTCCGCTGGCGACCAAGATCGCTGCAGCGGGAATCACCTCGTCCAGCCGCCGATCAACTCGGGCGAACTCGATCGCCACGGCCTCCAGCCCAGCTCGCGCGATGTCTTCCGAGGTCGTGGCCGACGTGATCCCCGCGATCGCGCCAAAGGCGTGAGGCGCATACCTAAGACTGCGTTCGCCGGCAAGATGTGGCAGGACTGTCAGACCGTGAGCGCCTGGCGGCTTATGACTCAGGCCAGCCTCTAGTTTCCTGTCGTTTACGCGCAGGGTATCGCGCAACCATTTTCGGAGGTTGCCTCCATTGCTCAACGCCCCTCCGATCACGACGCGCTTCCGATCAAGTCGGTAACACCACAGGCCTGGCGGAATGTGGGCTGGCGGAGCTGAATGCGTCGCTCGCAACGCACCCGACGTGCCCACCGTGAGCGCGCGGTTGACCGGCGTGAGGCAGCCGCTGCCAAGGTTTGCAAGCGCACCATCTCCCGCCGCGTGCAGCCACGGAATGTCTGCCAGATGGGGCAAGCGCCGGCGATACGCGGGCGCCAGAGTTTGTTGGACCTCTGCGATCGGCGGCAGGCTCTCCCCCGAAATACCCAGCACGGAAAGCAATTCGTCGTCCCAGGTGCAGTCAGCGAGCCTGAAGAGACCGGTTCCGGAAGCCATCGACAGGCTGGTGCCGAGGCTTCCAAACATCTGCCAAAACAAGAGATCGCCGAAGCTCATCCATCGGACGGGGCGGCTCCACAGATCGGTGCGCTGCGATCGCAGCCACGCCAGCTTCGCCGGCCAGTAGCTCGGGTGGATCGGACAGCCGGTCCGCTGTCGCACGCCCTCGCTGTCGAGGCGATCCTGCAGGGGTCCGACCGCCTCCCAGCTCCTGGTATCCGACCAGAGGTACACGGGCGACATTGCGTGCGCGGAGTCATCCGCCGCCACCAGCCCGTGCCAGAAGGTGGAAACGCCGACGCCGGCGATCCTGCCGGCACGGCGCGGCCCAGCAAGACGTACGAGCCGGACGAGGCTGCGCGAGACCAACGCCGCGAGCGCGTCTGCGTCCATCTCCGAGGTTCCGTCGGATTCGATGCGGGGCTCATGGCGGATATGCACTGCTGCGCCGCGAACTGGCCTAGCCCGGAGGTCGTACAGGATGGCCCTCACCGATGAGGTGCCAACGTCAAGCGCCACGACGTAATCCGGAGCGCTCAGCGGCGCTTCTTTCCCTCAGGCAAACCACTGCCCTCCGTTGATGTCAATCGTTTGCCCCGTGATGTATGAGGCCAGCGGAGATACCAGGTAGAGGACTGCGTCTGCGCATTCGTCGGGAGTGCCGAGGCGACCAAGGGGAATGCCTTTCTTGAAGGTCTCGAGCAACTCGGGCGTGCTGTATCGCTCATGGAATGGGGTGTCGATGACGCCCGGGGCGATCGCATTGACGCGGATATTTCGCGTCGCGAGCTCCTTCGCCAGTCCGCGCGTCAGCGTCATGACGCCTCCCTTTGCGGCGGCGTATGCAAGGGCACCGGGTCCTCCACCGTGACGTGCGGCGATAGAGGAGACATTCACGATCCGCGCGCCTAAGCCGAGGTGGGGGAGAGCAGCCTTCGTGGCGAAGAAGACGCTCGACAGGTTGAGCGCGATCACCTCCTGCCACAGCTCTCCGTCCATTTCCGCGATCGGCGTCCGCGCGATCATTGAGCCGGCGTTGTTGATGAGGATGTCGACTGGGGCGCCGAGCGCCTTGACCGCCGCCTCTATCGCTCCGCCCGTGGCCGTGCCATCGCGGAAGTCTCCCTGGACCAGGACCGCACGGCGGCGGTGAGATTCGATTTTTCGCGCGGTCTCCTCGGCCTCTTTCCGACTGGTGCCGTAATGGACTGCGACGTCGGCTCCCGCTTCCGCCAGGGCGATCGCTGTCGCACGCCCTATCCCGGTGCTCGCGCCGGTGACGATTGCCCGCTGACCAGTCAGGTCGATCTGCACCGGAGGCACCGTAGTCCGAGTATGAAGTGCGGTCAGATCCCTGTGGTGGGTCGGTCGGTCGAGGGGAGCCTCGTGGTCAGCAGCGCCGCGATCAAGGAGACCGCGGCTCCAGTCCACAGGACGGTATTGAGGCCTTCGCGTACCAGCAGCGCTCCAACGATTCCGCCGGCCACCGATGAAAAATAGATCGGCAGCAAAACCAGATTGAGCGTTGTGGCGCGACGCTCCTCTGGGACGGTGGTGGCCAAGAGCGCGAACACCATCGAGATTGCGGTGGCGCTCGCGGCGCCGAGAGCTACCGCGCCGGCCGTGAGCCAGACCAGGTCGGGTGCCACTGCAAGCTCGGTCAGGCTTGCCGCCGCGAGTACGCAGGCCCCCGTTAGAAGCGGCCGGAATCCATAGCGATCACCGGCAGCGCCTGCAAACGGCGAGAGGAGTGCTCCTAGCAGAGCCGACGCACCGAAGACGATGCCGATCTGGCCGGCGGCGCCGGACGTGCTCCCGACGAGTCTTAGGACTAGAAGCGGTAGGAACGGGTTTGCGATTTGCAGCGCGAAATAGGCGAGGCCGAAAACGCCGAAGACGATCAAGGTCAAGCGTCCCGTCAGTGCCAGCCGCAGGGCCCCGAGCGCGAGCTGCGCCGCCGATCCCGAAGGCGCGGGTGGGCGTGTTCCCTCTCGAGCAAATGCCAGGAGGATGACGCCGGCCGCAAGCGACATCGCGGCGTCGAGCGCGAACAGGCTGTGCAGGTTCAGAACGCCGTGGTCGACGAGCCAGCCACCGACTGCGGGGCCGAGCGCGAAGCCGAGCGATGGGGACACGCCAAAGAGGGAGATGGCGAACCCAACCCGGCCGCGCGGAGTGACTGCCCGAAGAGCGGTGAGCATGACCCCGGTGTTCCCGAGCTGGAAGCCGACGAGGAGGAAACCGAACGCCGCCTCCCACCGGTTCTGCGCGAGCCAAAGCACGGTGAAGACCACCATTTCGACGAATGCGCTGCGGGCGATGATCGGGATGCGCCCGTAACGCTCCGACCAGACTCCCCAGAAGGGAACCAGCGGCAGGCCGAAAACGAAAAACGCGGCGTTCAGATATCCGGTCCACGCCGGAACCTCCGCAGGCGGCACGTGCACGGTCCCGAGGTACAGAGGCAAGAAGCGAAAGACGTGGGAAACAGTGAAAGCCTCGACCGTCGAGGCGATCCCGAAGAGAACGAGCAGCGTGATCCACCCCGAGGCCCTTCCGCGCGACGTTGTTTCTGCCGCACCCGCCGACATGTCCGCCGACTATAGAGTCCCTATTCGATGGCAGTGTGCTGGTGTGGGCGGAGCGCGGGATAGAGCTCGCGAAAGCGCATGTAGCCATCGGCATACACATCCTGCCAACCACGCTGCGGCTCAACGATGTCGCGCACGCGAACACACGCTTCAATCGCCTGGTTGACGTCGGCGAAGACGCCACCGGCTACGCCACCCAGGAGCGCTGCGCCGTACGCGGCGCCCTCCTCGATTGCTGTCAGCTCCAACGGCAGTCCCAGTGCCGATGCCACGATGCGCAGCCACAGCCGGCTGCGAGCACCGCCACCGGAAGCCCGCCCGGCTTCAGCGCGCACACCGAGCTTGGTGAGCAGCTCGAGCGAGTCGCGGAGTCCGTATGCCACGCCCTCCATGACTGCGCGGACCATGGACCCGCTGTCGTGGCGGAGCGTGAGTCCGATGAAGGCGGCGCGCGCGTCGGGATCCGCGTGGGGCGTGCGCTCGCCCGACAAATAGGGCAGGAAGATCAGGCCGTCGGAGCCCGGCGCCCACTCTGCCGCCTGAGCATCCAGGTCGACGAACGGCACCCCGGAGGCCAGAGTGTCTCGGAACCATTGGAGCGATCCCGCGGCCGAAAGCATCACACCCATCGCGTGCCACGCTTTGGGCACCGCATGGCAGAACACATGCACGCGCGCCTGCGGCTCTGCCTTGTATTTGGGCAGAGCAGCGAACACGACGCCAGACGTACCCAACACTACGGACAGGGGCCCTGGGCGATCGATGCCCACGCCAAGAGCGCCTGCGGCCTGGTCGCCGGCACCTGCGGCGACGGGAACGCCCTGCGCGGTTTGACCGCTGATTTCGGGTGACTCGAGCACTCGCGGGAGCCACGACCTTGGAATCTCAAGCGCCTCGGTCACCTCCTCGCTCCAGCGCCGGTTCGCGACATCGAACAGGAGCGTGCCCGAGGCGTCGCTCACGTCGATGGCGTGCTCGCCTGTGAGCCGTAGGCGGACATAGTCCTTGGGCAGCAGGATGCGCGAGATGCGCGAGTAAACATCCGGCTCGTGGCGCCGCAGCCACAGTATTTTTGGCGCCGTGAAACCGGTCAGGGCGCGATTTCCAGTCAGCTGAATCAAGCGCTTCAGACCGATTCGCTCCTCGATCTCCGCGCACTCTGCACCGGTGCGCTGGTCGTTCCAGAGCATCGCCGGCCGCAACACCTTGTCGCGCTCATCCAGACAAACCAGCCCGTGCATCTGACCCGAGAGCCCGATGCCTCTCACGTCATCCACTCCGGCGGCGGCGACTGCCTCGAGCGTGCCCTGTGTGGCACGCCACCAATCCTCCGGGTCCTGCTCAGACCAGCCCGGCCTCGGAGTCGAGAGGGGATAGTTTGCTTCCGCCTTCGCGATCACCTCGCCGTCCGGCGAGATGGCGATCGTCTTAACGCCGGTGGTCCCGACGTCCACCCCGATGACGGCCATCACGTCAGGAAGCTAGTTTCCGCCGAGCGCTTGATAGACGATCTCGTATGCGCGGATCGCGTCTTTGTGTGACTGCGCCTCTCGCAGGGCGGCATCATCGATGCGGCCCGCTACCGAGTCGATGAAACGCCACTGCAGCACGCTACGGCGCACAGCTGCGATCGCGTCTTCGGTGTACGGGTACAGGTCGAACCCCAGGCGCTCGCCCTTGTCGCCGTAGCCAGCGCGGCGCAGCTCGAGCGCCAGCTCCAGCGTTTCCATGAACGCGGTTGCGCCAACCATGTTGTCGTCGTCGAACGTGCCCCAGCCGCTGTTCGCGTGCTGGTGGCCCAGCAGCCCTTCTCCCGCCAGCATGGCCGCGTACTCCGCGAGATTCTCGCCGTTCATAAGAAGGTGCTGCCAGTCCATGTTCACCTTTACGTTGTCGAGACCCTGCGCGCGCAGCTTGTGGATGACGTGCAGGGTCATGCCGATGTTGCGCATCAGGATCTTCATCGCCGGTTCCGAGTTCTTGTGCTCGAGGAACAGCGAGATCCCGTGTTGTTTGCAGCGTTGCGCAGCCTCGCCGATGCCCTCCACCAACCAGGCCCAGCTCTCACGGTAGGGCGTCTGGAATGGGTAGTTGTAACCCTCGATGCCGGGCCAGATGATGAAGTTCGCGCGCAGGCTTCCCGCCATGTCGGCCGCAGCGAGCGTCCGTCGCACCGCCTCCCGGCGCACCGATGGGTCCGGTGAGCAGAGGCCGCCTCTTCCGAACATCGGGTCCAGGTGAAGTCCGGTGGCGACGCAGTAGATTCCATGCCCGCCCAAGGCCGCCTTTATTGCCTCGGCGTTGTTCTCGTTGATCTCCTGCGGGTAGTGAAACTCGTAATCGTCGATGAGGTCGCCAAGGCCGGCGACTGCACGCTTGACCTTGTCGACGATGTTCTCCGAGGTCCACTGCGGCTGATAGCCGCCGGGTACGAAGCGCGTGATCATCGGCCCGAAGGCCCAGATGCCAAGACTCGTCTTCAACGTCACTTGCTGTAGTCCCCCTCGATCCTTGTGAACTCGACCAGGTTGCCGATCGGGTCGCGGCAGAAGAAGCGCGGCCGGTGAGGGATGGGCGTGTCGTCATATGGCGCTAGGCCGGCCTCCTCCAGGCGGCGACGCGTCTCCTCGAGGTCATCGATGTCGAGACAGAAGTGGCGCAGCGAGTCCGGATGGGTCGGGCCCGGGAAGAAGTGCAGCTCGAGGCCTT
>WNEZ01000625.1_pt1 | contig 52702 bp, 47 predicted proteins | sample 5400521 | NCBI WGS metagenome assembly WNEZ01 (sample SAMN13153339, study PRJNA577476) | soil metagenome | isolation source: 120 cm saprolite under Douglas fir tree site 2 hole 1 replicate 1 | place: USA:California | collected 2015-04-18
CCCGCCACACTCATTTTCATCATCGCTCCCGCCATGGGCATGGGGCGCACGTTCTCAAACGTGTCCACCGATGCATAGGAGAGTTCACCCAGCGTGCGCCCGCTGGCGCGGGCGAGGGCGGCAGCGGAGTCCCTTGCGCGCCGGTAGGCGTCTTCCACCGCTTTAGTCTTGGCCGCATCCATATCTTCCAGCGTGTAATTCAACGACTGGTTCTCGCTGACGTCGCTGTCAGCGAGTTGCTGCACAATGGGAGCTATCTTGGAGAAATCCTTCAGCTTCAGGGAAACGTTGGCATTCACGCGATAGGCAACCAGCTTGCGCTTGGGGGTCTTGTAGTCATAAACCGGTTGCAGAGAGAAGTAGCCAATCTCCGCCGACTTCGGCTCGATGGCGTTGGAACGAAGAATCTGGCGGACCTGCTCCGCCGATTTGGAGGCGAGGTCGTAGGCGGCGCGCGAGGTCTCCGCCTGGGCGGAGATGTTGAACTGCATCACCGCGGTGTCGGGATTCGCTTCAAACTTGCCGTCGGCGCCGACAAAAACAGAGTTTGGCTGCGCAGAAATCGTAGGTCGATCCTGTGCCGTTGCCAGAGAGCCAATCAGGAAAAGCAGGGTGAGCGCGGCGGAGGTTTTCATGAATCTCTCCTGAGTGCGGAAGTGTGTCTTCCGCGTGAGGTGTGCGGGAGGTTATTGTCGCTCGTTTTTTGAATACACGCCAGTCTGACGGATGTAGCGCCGGGCTGGTGTGGCCACGTGACCGCTGAGGGCGGGATGCCCTCACGACAGCCGGCAGGATGCCGGCGCTACAAAATCTGCCGCAGGCTAGCGCCAGGGCACCTGCAACGGACGATCAAGCCGGACTTCGAGCATGGTGCCTTTTTGCAGTTGCAGTCTGCGGTCGCTGAAGAGAGCTTCTACCACGCCCGCAGCGGCGCCGACGCCAGCCCCGATGGCCGCGCCTCGCCCACCTCCAACCGCTCCGCCGCCGATTGCGCCGACCCCGGCCCCCACTCCGGCAGACTCGACTTCGCGACGCCGGTTGCTTCCCTGGCGTTCGATTTCGCCCTCATCATCAGGCGTCTTGAGTCCATGCTCTCCGGGCACGCCGGTAACGGTTGCCATCAGCGGCACCCATCCGCGCTGGGTCTCGATTTCGTCGAAGCTGAGCAGCAAACGCGGATGCAGTCCATTGCCCACCGCGCTTACGTGTCCCTTGATTTTGCTGCCGCGCAGCAGCATGGTTTCATCCGGACCGGTCAGGTCGTCTTCGAGCTTTGCTTTGAAGTGCTTTCCCGGCTGGACGCGGCTGGCATCGAGCTTGTCCTCCAGGCGAATCAGAAACGTGGTTCCATCCGGAATACCGCGAGGCGGAGGAGACGGTCTCTCTTCCTGGGCGCGGAGCGGCATCGCAGCCAACGCTATAGCCAGGCACCAAAGCGAGCACGAACGAAGCGTAGTCATAGGTATCACCTCGAAGGACGGCTCAGCTCGGTTGGATGTGCGCGACCGCAGAATTGCTGCCTCGGAAACTAGCACCATGGTCATGGCCGCGTAGCTTAAGCGAAACTTAAGTCGTGCTACAACAGACAGCGCGCGGGCGAGTCGCCCGCGGCCACACGAACAAGGAAATTTAGGAGGAACCCTTAGCGGCTGTGGAATAGGCAAAGCGTTGAACCTGCGCATTAACTTCTTTGCGCAGATCCGGCCAGATGTTCTGGTCCATTTCGAGGAAAACCTTGACCACGTCAGGATCGAACTGCCGCCCCGACCATGCCCTGATTTCTTCGCGCGCGGCGGTCAGAGATTGCGCGGGACGGTACGGCCGGTCGGACGTGATGGCATCCAGCGTGTCCGCTACCGAGAACATCCGCGCGCCCAGCGGAATCTGCTCGCCCTTCAGTCCGCGGGGATAACCGGTACCGTCGTAGCGTTCCTGATGAGCGTAAACAATCTCGGCGGCTTCGCCGAGGAATGGAATCTTTTTCAGAATTTCGTAGCCGTGGTAACAGTGCTCCTGCATGATCAGGATCTCGTCGGGGGTCAATTTACCGGGTTTGCGCAGGATGGCATCCGGAATCGCCATCTTGCCGATGTCATGCAGAAACGCGCCGCGGGCAATCACCGCAATCTGATCCTTCGACAATCCCATATTGCGGGCAATGGCAATGGTGAAGGCGGTAACCCGCTTGGAGTGGCCTTCGGTCTCGGCGTCTTTCTTGTCCAGGGCGTCGCCTAGCGCTTCCAGGGTAATGTCATAGGAACGCTCCAGATCCACCAAGGCCTTCTTCAATTGCGCGGTTCGGGTGTCGACCAGTGATTCCAGACCGCTCTGGTAGGCGCGGTTCTCCAGTTTCAGACGGCGATTCTCCAGCGCCCGGCTCACCGTAGCCAGCAGTTGTTCCCGTTCAAAAGGTTTCAGCAGGTAATCGTAGGCGCCGTTCCGGATGGCGGCCAGCGCCACTGATATGTCGTGCACCGCGGTTACCATCACCACGGGCATTTCAGGAAAGCGTTCTTTGGTTTTTTCCAGAAGACCGATGCCGTCCAGATTGGCCATCATCAGGTCGGACAGCATGAGCTCGAATTCCTCGCCGGATTCGAGCAAGGCCAGCGCTTCCATGCCGGAAGCCGCCTGGCGACACTTGTAGTTGGCCGTCGTCAGCATAGAGCAGACGATCTCGCGGATAGTCTCCTCGTCATCAACTACCAGGATGCGATCAACTGGCATGGGTGCCTCAGTCTAGGGGCAATTCTATCGCAGTTGCGAGGTTCCTAAAGTAATCGGAAGGACAGGGAAAGCCCATTGGCCCTTCGGGGAAGCGTGCTATTAAGGGAATGAGCGCTGTACTCCTGGTTGCGATGAATCTATCGACTTTTTCTGCCTGGCACGCGGTCGGGGACATTCCTGTCCCCCGGTTGACCCCACAGGAGTCGGCTGCCCTGATCCTGCTGGCCGCCAGCCTTCTGGTTTTCCGTACCTTTCGTGAGCGCTACCTGCTGATCTGGACTCTCGGTTGGCTGGCCTATTTTGTGTCCCGCTGGACCCTTAGGGAGCCTGGAGCTGGGTCCATGCCGCGCTACCTGACGGCGATTTCACAGGCTGAATTTGTGTTGGCAGTGTGCCTGTTTGCGGCCGCCATCTTCGTCTATACCCACTCGCGGAAGCTGATGCTTCCCCTGGTCCTGATTACCGCCGCCGTGATCGGTTGTGCCGTGGCTCGCGCCTGGTTTTGGCCGGATTCAGTCACGCTTCGGGTGGCTTTGGAGGTTTCCTACCGCATCGTCGCGGTCACTGCGGCTTACCGGCTGATTCGCTACCGCTGGGCGCGCTGGGAGCCTGGGCCCTGGCTGCTGAGCGTCAGCATGCTGCTCTTGCATCTCCCCTGGCCTCCAGTTACCCGGCACCTGCCGCCCGGATTCAGCCTGATGGTGAGCCTGCTCGCCGGGTTGAGCATGCTGCTGGTCGTCTTTGACGACTACAAGCTGTACACCCGCCGGCTGGGAGTGGTAAACGCGCTAACCAACAGCATCACCCGTGCCCAGCAACAGGGGCCCATGATGACCACCGCGCTGGAAGAGCTAAAGGGATTGATGTGCGCCAAGGCAGCCTGGTTTCGCCTGCTGGAAGGCGACAGGATGGTCATTTCCCAGCAGATTGGCCTTTCCCAGGCCTTTCTCCAGGATCGCATGTCGGTCCCGATGGATGACGACTTCGAGCGCACGCTCAGCGGTACGGCGCCGGTTGTAGTCGCGACTTCCGCGGCGCAGGAATCCGTGCGTCCCTACCTGAAGAATGAAAAATTCAATCACGTTGTCCTGGTGCCGGTGCTGGGCAAGAAATCTGTGATTGGCACGTTGACCCTGGGCAGCCGTCACTACGTTTCCTACTCTCCCGACGAAATGGAATTCCTGACCACCACGGCGCACCAGTTGGGACTGGCAGTCGAGAACCTGCGACTGGTGGAACAGATTCTGCGTTCGCACCGGCAATGGACCAACACGTTCGATTCCATCCATGACCTGGTACTGCTGCACGATGCCGAATTTCGCGTGATGAAGGCGAATCACGCCTTGCTGGAACGTCTGGGCCGGGCTCCAGCCGACGTCGTCGGTCAACTGTGCGAGGCCGTGCTTCCCCGCCAGGCGCAGTGGAAAGGATGCCCCTATTGCGTGGGCTCGGAGGATGGCTTTCACGAAGGACAAGATCCCGGCTTCGGCGGCTATTGCATGGTCTCCACATCTTCGTATGTGGAGCAGGGAAGCAAACAGAAAGGTACGATTCACGTGGTGCGCGACACCACCGACCGGCGCATCGCGGAAGAAAAATACCGCCTGCTCTTCGAGCAAGTGCAGGAAGGAGTCTTCGTGGCCACGCCCGAGGGCAAACTGCTCGATTGCAATGACGCCTTCGTGCGCATGCTGGGCTACACCAGCCGCGAAGAACTGATGGGCCTTAACGTGGACACGGCGCTTTACGCCTCGGCCGAGCGCCGCGACATGTTCCGCCGCGAAGTGGAACAGCACAACTACGTCCGCAATTTCGAGGTCAGCTTGCGGCGCAAGGACGGAACCCTGCTCACCGCCATGGAGAGCAGCTTCGCCACCCGCAACTCGGAAAGCAAGATCGAGCGCTACCAGGGCTTCCTGCTCGACATGACTGAGAAGAAGCGTGCCGAAGATGAAATTCGCCGCCGTAACCGCGAATTGAACGCGCTGAACGCCATGGCCGTCATCGCCACCCAGTCGTTTGATCTGGATGAAATTCTAAACCTTACCCTGCGCCAGGTGATCTCGCTGCTGGGCGCGGAGACCGGTTCCATCTATCTTTGTGATCTGGACGAGACTACCTTCCGCCGCCGTGCCGGCTGGGGTCAGCGCAGCGCCGAGCGAGCCCGCTTCTCCGAAGTGAAATTCACCGAAGGCTTCGGCGACCTGGTGACCCGCTCCCGCACCGAGGTCATCACCACGGACTATTTACCCCATCTGCCCGCCCTGGTGGCCGAGTTCATTCGTGCCGACGGGCTGGCATCCTGGATCTGGGTGCTGCTCTGGGGCAAGGACAAACCGATCGGCATCATGGGCATCAGCAGCCGGGAGAGCCGCGAGTACACCAGCAACGACGAGAGTCTACTGGTGGCGATTGGCCGGCAACTCTCCACCACCATCGAGAAAGTTCGTCTCTACGAAGAAACCTGCCGCGCCTACGAAGACTTGCGCCATACCCAGGAGCAACTGCTGCAGAGCGAAAAAATGTCTGCCGTCGGGCAGTTGATCGCCGGCGTGGCGCATGAACTGAACAATCCGTTGACCGCGATCCTCGGCTACGCTCAGCTCCTCGAAAGCGAAGGGCTGGCGGAACGGGCTGCGGACTTCGTGAGCAAACTTTTCAAACAGGCCCAGCGCACTCATCGCGTGGTGCAGAACCTGTTGTCGTTCGCGCGCCAGCGCAAGCCCCAGAAGGATCAGGTAGACATTTGCAAAGTGCTGGAGGAAACCCTGGCGCTGCGCGACTACGATTTGAAAGTCAACGACATCGTGGTCGAACGTGAGATCGACCCCGCCATTCCGGCGGTTACCGCCGACCCGCATCAGCTTGAGCAGGTGTTTCTCAACATCATCAACAACGGCGTGGATGCCATGCTGGAAGCGGGACGGGGCGGCAAGCTGAAGGTGAAGGTCTACCTGCAGGACGGCAACGTGGTGACCGAATTTCAGGATTCCGGCCCCGGCATCAAAGAGCCCAACCGCATCTTCGATCCCTTTTACACCACCAAGAGCGTGGGCAAGGGCACCGGCCTCGGCCTGAGCATTTGCTACGGCATCGTTAAAGAGCACGGAGGAGACATTTCCGCTCGCAACCGTGAAGATGGCGGCGCCGTCATCGAAGTGCGCTTGCCAGCGGCCGGACGCACCGGCGCCTCGGAACCGCTCCAGCCCGTTTCTCCCAGAAAGTTTGTCATCGAGGGCAATGTTCTTCTGGTCGAGGATGAAGAGGCAGTTCTCGAATTCGAGCGCGACGTGCTCGCCGGAGCCGGCGCCCAGGTTGTAACTCTGATGAGTCTTGAAGAAGTGAAAATGCGTCTGCTGAAAGACTCGTTCGACGCAGTCATCATCGACGGCAAAATGCCCAACGGCTGGAGCGCGCCCCAGATGCATCGCTGGATCGCCGACAATCGCCCCGGACTGGAGAAGCATCTCATGTTCACCTTCTCCAACGCGGTCGAACCCGAAATCCGATCCTTTCTGCACGACAACAACATCCCCTACCTGGTGAAACCTTTCGAGGTCGGCGACTTGATTTCCCAGGCTCGCCGCCTGCTGCAAAAAACGTTGGCGGCGACTGCGGGCTAGCGGTGCGGGGGGCAGACCCCCGGGCGTCGGGTTAGTGGAGTTACGATGTCTCGCAGGGGCAACTGATAGTAGCCTAGCGTTTCAACGCCGGGGTCGCATCGCGAATGATTCCCGTCCCATAGGGACGGCTGAGACGGTTCCACAAACGTCGGGGGTCTTTCAGGCGTGCCTGCGGCACGCGCCTACAAACTCTTCCGAAGCGAGCGCCCAAACTCCCGCAACACCGCCTCATTCCTCCGGTACCACCTCCAAAGCCCGAGCTTCTTCGCTTCCACCACCCCAGCCTTGGTCAAAATTGCCATATGATGCGAAATGGTAGGTTGAGAAAGGTGAATGCGCTGCTCGATATCGGAGGCGCACAGGCCCACGTCCTTGCCAATGGAACAGCCCCCCTCCTCCTTAAGCGCCTGCAAGATCCGGCGCCGGGTGGGATCGGCGACAGCGTGCAATATGCGATCCAGTTCCTGCTCAGAATGCGCCATAGCAGCAAGCAATAAATCATGAATCGACGGATGTCAATGTGGACCTTGGGCGTTGGGCGTCAGACCTCGGCCTCAGCCAGCCAAGGCGGCTTCTGGTATGAAACTTTTGTGGTGCGGACGTACTCCAATATGAGGTCTAACACGGCTGAGGTCCGACGCCCGACCCCGAGATCCGACTCATGCTATTCGAAGGCACTGATCGCCGACAGCTCGAGAAGTTAAAGAAGAGCGAGGGCCTGCTTCCTCCGGGACAGTCCCTTACCCTCAAATGGCCCGTCCTGCACTATGGTTCGGTGCCTCGCTTCGATCCCGAGACCTGGGATCTGCGCGTGTACGGATGGGTTGATTCGCCGCTCAAGTTGGGCTGGAAAGAGTTCAACGCTCTTCCCAAAATCGAGCGCACCAGCGATTTCCATTGCGTCACCCGGTGGAGCCGTTTTGACAATCACTGGGATGGGGTCTCGTTCCGCGAGCTTCTGGCGCGGGTGCATCCCAAAGCGGAAGCGAAATATGTTCTGGTCCACGCCGAACAAGGTTTCACCGCCAATGTCCCGTTGGCCGACCTCGATCGGGAAGAGGTATTGCTCGCCACTCATCATGACGGTGAGCCCCTCACCGCCGAGCACGGCTATCCACTCCGGCTCATCGTCCCTCATCTCTATGCCTGGAAGTCCGTAAAGTGGGTCCGCGGGCTGGAATTTCTCGACCACGACACGCCCGGGTTCTGGGAACAGAACGGCTATCACATGTACGGCGATCCGTGGAAGGAGCAGAGGTTCAGCAGGGATTGAGACAATTTCAGATTGAGGATTCTAGATTGTAGATTTCAGACCCCAAAATCCCTTTGCTATGACATGACCGCGATAGTGAGAAATCTGCAATCTGAAATCTGCAATCTGCAATCTGAAATCCGCAATCTCACTTTTTCAAAATCGGATTGTACCCATCACTCACCAGCTTGCCGCGGGCGCTCTCTGCGTCCTTGATCTCGGAAAAGGGCCCCACCTGGACATGAAAGAGTTTGTCTCCGGGGGTGTTGGCGGCGAAGGCAGCGTACTGTTTCTTCTTGAGCGCATCCACCAGGGCTTCGGCGTCTTCCTGCTTGCTGACCGCGGCGACCTGCACGTAGTAGCCGTTCAAAGTCGGGGCGGCGGTGGGATCCGGCGGTGGGTCATCGCTGTCCTTCGCCGGCGGGGCTTTTGAGGAAGCGCTTGCGCTCGTAGATGCCGGGGCACTATTCGGGGTCAGCTGGGCATCTGGATCCTTCTGTCCCACCGCTTTATAGAACGTGAGGTCGGAGGGCGGGTGGGGGTTCGGAGGTTTGACTGCGGTGGGACGCACCACGCTGGATGAGGCCGACACTCCTTGCAGATCGCCGCCATCGGGCTTGGCGGAATTTTTTCCCAGTGAAAATCCCATCCCGAAAAACACGGCGCACAGCGCAACCAGCCCGAAAAACAGGGCCAGCATCTTGCCCGTGCCCAGCGTGATTTCTGTGTCCTCAGTGCCAGCCATGGCTACCGCACCTCATCACGATTCTGCTAAGACTCATTTACTCTTTGCTCCTGTCCGGTCTGTCCAATATCTTCTGTAATCCGGAGAAGAAGTCCACCGGAACGGGGAAGACCACGGTGGTATTTTTCTCCACCCCAATTTCGGTCAGGGTCTGCAAATACCTGAGCTGCACGCTGACCGGTTCCGTCGCCAACAGTGCGGCGGCATCCACCAGGCGCTGGGCGGCGGAAAATTCGCCTTCGGCATGGATGATCTTCGAGCGCTTTTCACGTTCCGCCTCGGCCTGCTTGGCCATGGCGCGCAGCATGGACTCGGGCATGTCCACCTGCTTTACTTCCACATTGGTGACCTTCACACCCCAGGGCGCGGTGTGCGTATCCAGAATGCTCTGCAGCCGCAGATTGATCTTTTCGCGATGGGACAGCAGTTCGTCCAGATCCTGTTCTCCCAGCACCGAGCGCAGTGTGGTCTGTGCGAACTGTGACGTCTGGTAGACATAGTTTGAGACTTCCACCACCGCCTTGCGCGGATCAATTACGCGCAGAAAAATAACGGCGTTGACCTTGAGTGTGACGTTGTCGCGAGTGATGATGTCCTGCGGCGGGACTTCCAGCGCTTCCTGGCGTAGCGAAATGCGCACCATGCGATCGATGGGCGCGAACACCAGAATCAGGCCAGGCCCCTTTTCGTGTCCCAGCAGGCGGCCCAGACGGAAGATCACGCCCCGCTCATATTCAGCCAGGATCTTGATCGAACTAAGGAGATACAAAATCGCGACAATGGTGGCGATAGCCGAAAACGAAAGACCCATCAAAACGCCTCCGCGCCTGAATGTCAGGAACGCTTCTGTCGCGGATTGTATCGCAAATCGCTGCCGGAGACGGCAACTCACAAGGGCGTGGGGGTGCCTCGCATGATGCCAACGCAGCGCCTAGGCTATGCTGGCAGCCGGAGTGTGCTGCATGGAGGGCGAGGGAGCGACCAGCAACTGCAGTCCGTCCACCTCCTGGACCACTACAGTCTGCCCGGCGGCCACGCCGACCGTAGAGGTCGCGTCCCAAATTTCCCCGTGTACGAAGACTTTTCCCCGCGGCGAGAGCGGCGTCTGCGCGATTCCAATCTCCCCGACCAGTCCCTGCGCTCCTGTGACCACCTTATTGGCCCGCGCTTTCAAGGCAATGCTCATGAGGAAGACGGTGATGGCACCCAGGGGAACACTGACCGCCAGAGCGGTCAGCAGATGCACCCTCATTTCCGGAATGGGCCCGTCCACCAGCAGCAGGCCACCCAGAATCATGGTTACCATCCCGCCGATTGCCAGAACCCCGTGCGCGGCAAACTTGGCTTCCAGCGCGAACAGCGCGAAGGAAGCGAGGATCAGGACGACCGCCGCGAATCTGACCGGCAGCAGGTTCAGCGCAAAAATTGCCAGCAGAATAAAAACCACTCCCACCGTTCCCGGGACCACCGCTCCGGGATGATTGAACTCGGCATACAGAGCCAGGGCTCCGATCGCCAGAAGAATGAATGCGATGTTCGGATCCATGATGAAGGCGAGGATCCGCTGCTTCAGGGTCATATCGAACGGACGGATCGATTCGTTCGCCAGGTTGAGGGTGATGGTTTTTCCGTCGAAGCGCTTGACGGTTTTTCCCTGCATCTGTTTGAGCAGGTCTTGTTCGTCGGTAGCGATGTAGTCGATCAGTTTCTGTGAAAGCGCTTCCTGCTCGGTAAACGACTTGGACTGGCGGACGGTGCTCTCAGCCACATCGACGTTGCGGCCGCGTTTGGAAACCACCGAGCGCATCAGGGCGGCAGCGTCATTCTCCATCTTCTCTTTCATGACGTCATCCACCTTGCCTCCGCCGATGGTCACGGGATGAGCTGCGCCGGTATTGGTTCCCGGAGCCATGGCCGCCACATCCGCGCTCTCCAGAATGAAGAACCCGGCCGAGGCTGCCCGGCTGCCGCCGGGGGTGACGTAAATAATCACCGGAACCGGCGAGGCCAGGATCTTCTCGATGATGTGACGGGTAGACTCCAGCAGACCGCCGGGCGTATTGATCTCGATCAGCAGGGCCTGATCTTTATTGCGCTCGGCCTCGGCCAGGGCGCGGCCAATGTATTCATCGGTGATGGGATGGATAGTGTCGTCGACGACGATCTTCAGCACTTCGGCGGAGGAGCGGGCCGAAAGCGCAAATAAAAAAATCGCGACAAGTACGCTGCACAGCAAGCGCGAACTGAAAAGCAGTTTCATCGCCCCAGCCTCACAGCTCTATTGTCTCTCAAATCGAAGCCGAGAGCGCAACCGTAGCGCCAGAGCTACGGTTTTCGAAGTCGCGCAGGCTAACGGGCTGGAGTGTGCGCTTCCGTTTCCTGTTCTGCCCGCAATTCGTCCCAGCCCGGCAGATGCTTGTCACCGGTTATCAGTCTGGCGCCGCGCTCATATGTGAGATAGGACCATGCCCACTGGATCATTACGATCAGGCGATTGCGGAAACCAATCAGGAAGAATATGTGAACGAACAGCCAGGCCAGCCAGGCCAGAAAGCCCGAGATATGAATCCTTCCGAAATCGGCCACAGCGGCTGCTCGGCCAATCGTCGCCAGGGTGCCTTTGTTCCAGTAGTGGAAGTTCTTTCGAGGTTCCCCCTGCAACTCGCGCCCTATGTTGTGGGCGGTGGCCTTACCTTCCTGGATTGCGACTGGGGAGAGGCCGGGAAGCCAGTGGCCATGCTCGTCCTTCAGGGCGGCCAGGTCCCCAATCACGAAAACATTCGGATTTCCAGGGATGCTGAGGTCGGGATTCACCAGCACACGCCCAGCACGGTCTACCGGCGCTCCCAGCATTTTTCCCAGAGGTGACGCGGCCACGCCCGCTGCCCAGAGAATCACGGCAGCCGGCAGCCTGGTTCCCCCCACGTGAACCGCTCCAGCTTCTATCAGGGTGACCATGGCTGAGGTTTGCACCTCCACTCCAAGCTGGCGCAGCTGTTCCTCGGCGCTGCGGGAAAGATCTGAGGGATAGGCGGGAAGAATGCGCGGGCCGCCTTCGAGCAGAAGGATCCTTGTCTTCTTAGGATCGATAGTGCGGAATTCGTTGGCCAGAACCTGGCGCGAGATCTCGGCGAGGGTTCCCGCCAGTTCCACCCCGGTAGGGCCGCCTCCGACCACCACAAAATTCAGCTGGACCTGCTCCTTGTCGGTGTCCGCCTGGCGTTCCGCCAGTTCAAACGCGAGCAGTACGCGGCGCCGAATCTCGAGCGCGTCCTCAATTGTCTTCAGCCCCGGCGCGAAAGGTTCCCACTCGTCGTGTCCAAAATAAGCGTGGCTGGCGCCGGCCGCCACGATCAGGTAGTCATAGCTGACCTCGCCATCCTCTATCTTCACCATCCGCCGTGACAGGTCAAAGCCCTGCACCTCCGACATCAGCACTTCGACATTGCGATGATTGCGCATGATCCAGCGAATGGGCGCCGCAATCTCTCCCGGAGACAGTCCGGCAGTCGCCACCTGGTACAGCAGCGGCTGAAAAGTATGGAAGTTCTGGCGATCGATCAGCGTGATCTGAACCGGATATTTGGCCAGGGTGCGTGCGGCGAGCAGGCCCCCGAAACCGGCTCCGATGATGACCACGCGCGGCCTGGTTTTCTGGTCCATAGTCCTACTGGATAAGATTCCGCGAAACGGCTGCAGGTCTCGAAAAGTTCTGAGAACCAGAATCTGAGAACCGGGAACTGATCACTGCCAACTGGTTTTGCTTCAAAAAAATCAAGCCATCATGGCATAGTAACTTGCGAACGCCACAACGAAGCCCACGAACCATGAGTAATCGTACGCGAAGCGCAGCGGGGGGATCACGAGCCCGACCAGCGCCACGGCCGCGCCCAGGGCGAGCGCAGCCACCGCTTTCCAGTTGAAGCCTCCCGAATATTCGTAGGCGCCGTCACGAAGATAGAGGTCGTCCACCAGGAGGGATCGCTTGCGGATTACCCAGTAGTCGCAGATCATGATGCCCGCGACCGGCCCCAGGAATGCCGCGTACCCGCCCAGCCAGCCGAAGATGAAAGTCCTGTAGTTGTCCAAAAGTTTCCAGGGCATGATGGCGATGCCCATAAAGCAGGTAATCACGCCACCCAGTTTGAAACTGATCTTTCGCGGCCACAGGTTGGAAAAATCGTTGGCGGGCGAAACCACGTTGGCCCCGATGTTCACATTCAGCGTGGCCAGCAGAATCGCAAGCAGGGATACCACCACAGCGAGCGGCGAATGGAAGCGGCTCAAAAGCTGCACCGGATCCCAGATCGCAGTTCCGTAAATGACCACCGTGGCCGAAGTCACGAGCACTCCGACCAGCGAATACAGTGTCATGGTCGTAGGCAGCGCCAGCGCCTGGCCGATCACCTGCGCCCGCTGGCTGCGGGCAAAACGCGAGAAGTCGGGAATATTCAGCGAAACCGTGGCCCAAAAACCGACGGTGGCGTTCAGCGCTGGAATCAGGAACTTCAGAAACTCCGGAAAGCTGGCGAAGCGCGAAGGCGCCGAGAGCATAGGCCCAAAGCCGCCCGCCTGGACGTAGGCCCAGCCCAGCAGCAGCAAGCCCACGCCCAGCAGCACCGGCGCGCTGATGCCCTGCAGAAAACGGATGTACTCGATTCCTTTCAGGATCACGGCCAGGTTGATCAGCCAGAATGCCAAGAAGCAGATTCCAGCGCCGTGCGGCACCGATTTCCAGGCCGGCCAAACCGTCGCCAGGAGCACGTTGATAGCCTCCCCTCCGATCCAGGTCTGGATGCCGAACCAGCCGCAGGCGACGAGCGCCCGCAGAACCGCCGCGATGTTCGCTCCCAGCAATCCGAACGACGCCCGCGCCAGCACCGGAAAGGGAACTCCGTAGCGTGCGCCCGGATGCGAATTCAGCAGCATTGGCGCCAGCACGATGCAGTTCCCCAGAAAGACGGTAAACACCGCCTGCTTCCAGTTCATCCCACCCTGGATCAGGCTGGCGGCCAGCATGTAAGTGAGTATGTTGACCGACATCGAGACCCATAACGCGGCGTAGTTATACGTGCCCCAAGTGCGGGCCCCGCGATCACCTGCGGCAGCCTCGCCCGGCATGACGGTCGGCGCAAGATCAGGGTTGTAGAGCGGACTGGATTCGATGTTGACGCGGGCAGATGGAGCTGGCATCGCCATTGGTGGAACTAATCTTATACACGGACGATCCTGTCTTTGCTGAGATGATCGCTTCCGGGAGGCTTAATCCTGAGAAGTCCCCCCGCTAGACGATTGGGCCGCGTTGCCTATAAGGTGTGGCATCATGCGTCGCGCACCGAGACTGACGGAACTTCCGCGCTACCCGGTGACGGCTGGAACCGCGCTGCTGGCCATCGGGATTACCCTTGCCTGGTGGGCCAAGGGGGATGTCTCTTCGCTCCTCGAGACTGCCATGATTCGCCGCGGAGAGCTCTGGCGCCTGGTAACCAGTATTTTTCCGCATCTCAGCCTCTGGCACCTGGTTTTCAATGTTTACTGGCTATGGGTTTTCGGAACCCTCATCGAGAAAGAGTACGGTCATTTCAAGACCGCGGCTCTGATTCTTCTTTTTGCGGTCGGCTCCAGTTCGTTCGAGTTTGCTTTTTCCTCCGGCGGCGTCGGGCTCTCCGGCGTCGGCTATGGCCTGTTCGGGCTGCTCTGGATTCTTTCCAAACGTGACCAGCGCTTTCAGGATGCAATCGATCAGGGGACCATTCAACTTTTCGTCGTGTGGTTCTTCATCTGCATTTTCACCACCGTGACCAACATCATGCCCGTGGCCAACATCGCCCACGGGGTTGGGGCCGCGCTCGGCATACTGACCGGCTTCGCCGTCACTCTGCCGCGCTTCCGCCTCTCTGTAATAGCCGGCATGGGCGCGATTCTTCTGTTTGGATTGTGGGCAGCCACCCTGGGACGGCCCCGGGTCAACTTGTCTGCCTCTGGCGGTTACGAAGAGGCCCAGTGGGGGTTTGACGCCCTCACCAAGGACCGGAATCAGGAGGCTGTGCGATGGTTCCGTGAAGCAGTCACCTACAGGTCCAAGTCTCACGAGTCCTGGTACGACCTCGGCATCGCCTACCAACGCCTGGGGGACGAATCCGCCGCCATGGCCGCCTATCGCAAGGCCGCCGAACTGGGGGACTCCAGCGCCGAGTCCTATCTCGGCTCCATCTATGACACTGGGGGAAAAGGTTTGCCTAAAGACGGCGCGCAAGCCGTGTACTGGTACCGCAAAGCGGCCGATCAAGGTGACCCTGGCGCGCAGAACGATCTTGCCTGGGCCTATGCGACCAGTTCCGATCCGGCGATCCGCAATCCTTCCGCCGCCCTCGAGTATGCTCGCAAAGCTGTCAGCTCCGATAAGAACCCGATGTACCTGGATACTCTGGCCGAGGCTTATTACGCGAACCGGCAGTTCGAAGATGCGGTGAAAACAGAAAAGCTGGTGCTTGCGTCCGCGCCCACAGAACACAAAGACGACTTTGTGAAGAGCCTGGAGAAATATGAGCGCGCACTAGACGACAATAAATCACAGGCAAGATCGAAATGAAGATGTGTCGGCAACGTTTTCAGCCAAACGACCAACGACGAACGACCAACGACCCTGGCCCCACTAACTCGCCTTTCCGCTCTGTGAGGTTAGAACGCCGTAGCTCTCCGGCCGCCGGTCGCGGAAGAACTGCCAGACCTTGCGCACTTCGAGGATCTCATCCAGGTCGAGGTCGGCGACCAGGACTTCATCCTGATCACGGCTGGCCTGGGCAACGATCTTGCCGCGAGGGTTGCAGAAATAACTCTTGCCGTAGAACTGGCCGATGCTCCAGGGCTTCTCCTCGCCCACGCGGTTGATGGCGCCCACGAAATATCCGTTGGCCACGGCATGCGCCGGTTGCTCCAGCTCCCATAAATACTCGGACAGGCCGGCTACCGTCGCGGACGGGTTGAAAACAATTTCGGCTCCATTCAATCCCAGGGCGCGCGCCCCTTCGGGAAAGTGCCGGTCGTAGCAGATGTACACACCCACCTTGGCGTACTTGGTGGCGAACACGGGATAACCCAGATCGCCGGGCGTGAAGTAAAACTTCTCCCAGAATCCGGGGTGGCAGTGGGGAATGTGGTGCTTGCGGTATTTGCCCAGATAGCGCCCATCGGCGTCGAGAACCGCGGCGGTGTTGAAATAGAGGCCGGGCATTTCCTGCTCGTACACCGGGACAATGATGACCATGTGGTGCCGGGCTGCGAGTTCCTGCAATTGGCGAACCGTGGGACCGTCGGGGACAGGCTCGGCCAGTTCGTACCAGCGTGCGTCCTGCTCGGCACAGAAGTAGGGGCCGTAGAACAGCTCCTGCAGACACAGAATCTGGACATGCTGGGTCGCCGCCTGCTCAATCAATTCCACATGCTTGCGGACCATGGCTTCCCGGATCTCGGAAAGCGAGTGTTCGGGACCGAGCACATTTCGCGCCTGAATCAGGCCACAGCGGACAATTCGCGGCATCGAGAAAACCTCTGAGTGCCAAAAACTATAACAGAATCGGAGCAGTGGCCAGTACCCAGCGGCCAGTACCCAGAAGCAAAGAGCTGGAAGTCAGTGCCCCAGCCTGGCAGAAATAACTTTGTGCGGCCCCAGTTCGCGCAGCCGTATAATTCTCGTAATTTGTCACTCGGGGGCTTGCCATGAACTACCACCGGCTCACTTGCTGCACGTTCCTCACCCTGACCTTAACCCTCTTTGCTTCTGCCCAGGGCAGCAAATCGCCGGGCCGTGGCACCACTACCGGTACCCCTAACCCAGGCAACACCGGTAACATTCCCATGCAGCCCCCCCTCAACGTGCCCGATTCGACTGTGGGCAGAAGGGCTTTTATTTCCGGTAAGGTTGTCCTGGACGATGGCGCCCAACTTACCGAAGCAGCCACGATTCAGACCATCTGCCAGGGCCACCGCCAGACGGTGGCACATACCGACTCGCACGGCAGCTTCAGCTTTGAATTTGGCGACCGCATGGCCGCCGCCGCGGCCGGCATCAGCGCCGCCGATGTGGATTCCTCCTATAGCCCTCCCGGCTCGTTCCGTGGAAGCCAGCGCGACTGGCGCAGTTGTGAATTGCAGGCTGAGCTTTCCGGATTCACCTCTCAGGCCGTCGATCTCAGCAGCAGGATGTCGACCTTTGAGACTACCGATATCGGCCGTCTGACGTTGCACCGGATGGGCCATGTCGAAGGCTTGACCATCAGCGCCACCAGCGCAATGGCGCCTAGAGATGCGCAAAAGGCCTTTGAGAAGGGCCGCGACAAGGCCAGCAAGGAAAAGTGGGATGAGGCTCAGCCCTTGCTGGCGAAAGCGGTCGAGATTTATCCCAAGTATGCGGTGGCCTGGTTTGAACTGGGCCGCGTCCAGCTGATAAAGAAGGAAGATGCGGAGGCGCGGAAATCATTTGAGCAGTCCATCGCCGCAGACCCGAAGTTCGTTAACCCATATCGCGGCCTGGCGGACTTGGATACGAAGCAGCAGCAATGGCCGGCGGTGGTGAGCGTGACCGAGCAGTTGCTGGCCCTGAATCCTGTGAGCTTCCCCGATGCCTGGTTCCGCAACGCGCTGGGCCATTACTATACGCAAAACTTCGCCGCGGCGGAGAAGAGCGCCCGCCAGGGAATGAAAGTGGACGACAACCACCAGTATCCCAAGCTGGAATACTTGCTGGGCGTGATTCTGATGCAGAAGCGTGAGTATCAGGAGGCCGCCGCCCATATCCAGAGTTATCTCCGGGTAACCACGCAACCCTCGGAAATCGCAGACGCGCAGAAGCGATTGGACGAGATTACGAAACTCTCAGCCTCAGTCAGCGTCCCTGCGAGCGCCGACAAGAAGTAGTTTGATAACGCGGCGTCCGGTGGCCCGGTAGGCGGGCGCAAGCCCGCCAGACACCAACAAGACCACGTAGACCCGGACGCCCCGTCCGGGTGGGCGAGCGCAGCTCGCCTGAAAACTGCGGAGCCTTGCTCGGCTGGGCGGACGAGGGCGTCCGCCCCTACACGGGTTGATTTCCAGCAAGTAATCCGTTCTTAGCTTCTCCCGTTTTCGACCCTTCCCGAAACCGCTTTTATTGTCTCAAAATCATTTACTCAGAAGGACCAACGTTACGGCCAGACCCGGCTCAGACTGCTAAAATCGAGCTGGGAGCAATGATGCGCAGTATTTTCAAGCAAGCGTTGATCTTGCGAGCGTCGATGTGGCAAGCGTTGACCTTAGCGCTGGTATTCGCCGGAGGTCCCGCATACCTCCTGGCCGCGTCCCAGATTGCGGTCAAGACTGTCGCCAGGGTCAGCAAGGTCACGGTGACCCCCGGCAGCAGCGGCATAGAAGTCGAGATTGTGGCCAGCCAGAACGTAGCCATGCGCAGCCAGGTGGCGACGAATCCCGACCGCCTGGTGCTGGATTTTCCCGATGCCCTCCCGGCCACCGATCTGCACAATCAGGCCATCAATCGCGGCCAAGTGATTGGCATCCGCGTCGGTCTGTTTAGCCAGAACCCTCCGGTAACGCGCGTGGTCATTGACCTGAAAAGTCCGCAACCCTACCGGATTTTTCCCTCAGGCAAGACCGTGATCGTGAAGCTGATGACCAGCCAGCAGCAGGCGGCAGCGCCCGGAGCGGCGCATATCGATCCCGTTTCCTTCACCCCTGCGCCGGCCCCAAAGCCCGCTTCCCAGCTGGAAGTCGAATCGAAGAATGGGCAGTTAAGTATTCGGGCCGAGGGGGTGAGCCTGGCGCAGGTTCTCAATGAAGTGCGCCGCAAGATTGGCGCCGACATTCCCATTCCACTCGGGGCGGCGCAGGAGCAGGTGGTGGCCAACATCGGCCTGATGCCGGTGCGGGACGCGCTGACTTCGCTGCTGAACGGCTCCCGCTTCAACTTCATCCTGGTGGGCTCAGAGCGCGATCCCGCTAAATTGAAGAGCGTGATTCTTACCTTCCGCGGCTCAACGGGAATTTCCCAACCCGCGATGGCGCCTTCTCCTCAGCCGCCCGTCACCGAGAACGAACCGGAACCCGAACCTCAACCCGAGCCACAGATGCAACCCGAGCAGCCCCAACCCCAGGAGGCGCCCCAGCAGCAGCAGGAGGCCCCGGTCCAGCAGGAAACTCCTCAACCGCAGGACGCCCCCCCGCCGCAGTAGACCGCGTGTACGCCGACGCTGGCGAGCGTTGCTCGCCCACCCGGACGGGGCGTCCGGGTCTACGTATTTGTTGTTAATTACACGAACCACGTAGGGGCGGGCGCCCTCGCCCGGCCGGCCAGCAAAGCCCGGCAGCCCGTGGGCGGCGAGCCATTCGCCCGCAGAGGACAGACCAGGCCGGACGGGCGTGGATGCCCGTCGCTACATCGCAAGTCCCGCTTATTGGTGAATCAGCCGAACCGGAATGGCAGACACGCCGCCGCCCGAAACCGGGGCTCCGCCAGCACCCGTATTACAGCCCGCAACGTTCATGATCACGCCTTCGATCTTTCCGTTGGTTCCGGGGGCGGGCGCGGCACCATTCTGAACGTTCTGCGTAATCCCCAGCTGCAGAAACCCGACAATCGTCGCAGTCTGGGTGCAGCCGCCGGGGCAGAGGTTGGGGTTCCCGGCTGCATGGTAAATGGGCACCGTAACAATCGAGTCGCTGCGGCTGATATTCGTCGCCCCTTGCAGCGCCGGATTCGGGTTGTCGTTTCCACCGGTTATCGTGATCGGAGCAGTTCCGTTGGGAGGGCCGCCGGTCGGAAGCAGTTGGTCCTGTTGGAGTGACAGGCCTTGATTATTCGTGTGGATCAGGCATTGTGTTCCTTCGTTGGTGCGAGGGCCTAGCCCGCCGCCGGTCTGTACCGTGACCGTCTGACCCGCGCCGATAGTCTGGCCGCAGCTGAATTGAAAGGTTGAAGCGCACGCAATGTTATCGAGATAATCGTTGCTACCCACTTGCACGCAGGAACCAGCTGTCGATGGACAGACCGCTGCAGGCGGGTTGATCGGAACGTCCGCCCGGTAATAGTCAAGGGTCCGAGGCGCGGTCGGCGTGACATTGGGGGCCGCAGCCCCGGCGACGTGGGTCAGAGTGATGGTTTTACCCACGAAATTGCCGTTGTTTTGAATCGCCCCAGTGGTGTTATCTACGAAGCGGCCTCCGGCTACACAATCCCCCGGTCCGGCATTGGTCGGATCGCAATTCGGTATCAGCCAGGGCTTGACGCCCGTTAGCTGGTGGATCGGAGCCGAGGATCCCGAAGGGTTGTAGGCCTCGGCCACTGCAGTTGCACTTACGGTGCTAGCAGCAGTTCCCCAGATTCGTCCAAAGAAACTGGGCAACGCAGTCCGCTGCACAGTCACTGCAATTTGCGGATTCGCCGGGGTGGTATCGCAGGCGATGGTCTGGACCGCCGCTGGCTGTCCCGCAACCTGGTTCTGGGCCGCGACCGCCTCGGCTTGCCGGTTAGCGGCTGCAGCGGCGCCGGGACCGCCGCTTTGACAGATGTCGGTCGCCGTGAAGGTAGTTGGTGCTGAGGTGTACCCCGAGGTGGCGAACATCTTGGCTCCGGCCAGGGCCGCTGCATCCGCCGCCCGTTGCGCTTCGCCGTGTGCTACATAGAGGGTCGCGATATCGATGGCCAACGCGGCCATGCCCAGCAGGGCCAACAATGAGAACGCAACCAGGACAATGGTTACTCCGCGTTCGTTCTTTCGGTGGGCTGTGTTTGCGTGGATCACAAGCGCATCCTTCAATTCAAATTCTCAATTCAGATTCTGCATGATAGCCACCGAGTTGATCTGCGAAACGGCCGGATAATTCGCGCCCGGCGCCACCAATGGGGCCACTTTATTGAATTGCCACCGGTAGGGATAATTCAACGTCAGTCGGGTGGCCTCAATCGTGTAAGCGGCCGCCGAAAAGGGCGGGTTGGGCAGCGTCGCAGTGTAGTGGTAGCCACGCTCGATGGTGAGCGTCAACGGTCCAGAACAGGTTCCGGTCGTGGTAAACGTCCAGGTAAGCGCGGCGCCGGGCGCGCCGTTGGCGGCGGCCAGTCCGCAATCATTGAGGGCACTTGCAACCAGGTTCTTGTCGACCACGTCGCGCACCGAACAAATCGAAGGCGGCGCGTTGCAACCCCCGGTCAGTGAAAGGTCGGCCGTGGGCTGGTTCGAGGCCACGCGGGCGCCTTGCAAAGCGGTATTACCCAGTTTTTGCTTCACCGTAAACGCCGTTCCGAAGTCGAACACTCCGACCACAACCACCAGCAGCAAGGGCAGGGAAATGGCAAATTCCAGAATCTCAGCGCCCTCGCTCCCGCCCAGCTTTGCGAACCTCAGGCTTGCCAACCTGGCATAGAGTAGCGACAACAGCGTGAATGAGCGCCTGAGTGACACCGCTAGTCCTCCTCCTTTGCCTGCGCTTTCGCATTGATAAGAACACCGGTGGTGATAGGCGAGAGCGTCGGAGGACAGCAGGAGAGCCCGTTCAATTTGAAGTTGAAGGGATAGTCGAAGCTGACCACCGCGCCCTGTTCCGGCAACGGAGACGCAGGATTCAGGACTACGTACTGCAAATTGAAGTTCTGCACCTGGGCGGGATCGAGGTGTGCAGCATTCAGGATGGGGTCAACCACGCTCCGGACGTTAGCCGGTGTTGGGCGAACGTTTCCGCAAGACGCACAACTGTGAGCCGCGGCCGCCAGCGCTCCCTCGCGCGCCGCGTGATTCACCGTCGAATAAATATTGAATGCCCGCCCAAACCACATGATCCCCAGAAGCAACATAAAGAGCAAAGGCAGAATGACGGCCGCCTCGGCGATCTCCGCTCCTGAGCTTCCTCCGAGCAGTCTGCTGAGCGATTTTATTCTTCGGCAAGTTCCGTGCTTCATCAGACTCCCCACACCTGCCTGACAGTATAAAGAACAACCGCTACCGCCACTGCCACTCCGAACGGTACCTTGAGGGATTCCGGGTTATCCAGCGAAACCTCCGGGCCGGGCAGGTGAAGCGTAAACAGTGCAGCCAGCATGCGTCCGACGTTGCGAAGGGTTTGACCAACCCGCCTTTTCCAGACGACAAGGACGAGAGCCATCGCCCCCGCTACCAGGATCGTTGCCACCAGCACTGCAATCAGCCGTGGCGGTCCCAGAAAGGCTCCCAGCGCCCCTACCAACTTCCAGTCTCCTCCGCCCAGGCTGCGTATCAAAACGAATGGCAGCAAGAGTCCCAGGCCCAATCCCGCGCCCAGAAGCGATTCTTTGGCCCCAGCCCATCCCAGAGCTAGGGAGTTGGCCACAATCCCCAGCAGCAGGGCCGGAACCGTCAGCCAGTTGGGGATACGGCGGGAGCGCCAGTCGGTCCATCCGGCGAGCACGGCAGGAATTGTCGCCAACATCCAAACCCCCTGTTTCAGCATCGGCTCAGCCACGCGGGTCGGGCGCGCAGAAAAACCAGCCGGATTTTGGCATTTGGGGTGGCCATCCGAATGTCCGGAACTGGCGGCCGGGGAGGGTCAAAACCAGCCTCAAGAGCGGATTATGCGCGGTTAATGCCCCCAAGTCAATGTGAAGAAAAGGGGGTCGTAGCGCCGGCGTCCCACCCGCCGTCGCGAGGGGGTCCCTTCGGCTTCGCTCCGGACAGGCTCGCCCTCGCAAGTTGAACTCAAAGAAAAAGGCCCGAGTTATCGGGCCTTCTTTGAATGACTTAAGCGAACCGCAGCGGCTGAAGCCGGCTTAATTCTCCGGAGCTTACGGCACGACTAAAGTCGTGCCCCTCCCAAATCGCAGCTAGGCCTGACTTCCGTTACTGGCTCAACGGGTGCCCGCTGCCACGCTCTGCCACCACCCGACGCGCATTTTCCGCCAGTGTCTTGGCCTGCGGCAGAAGCTCCAGAGCCTTGGTCACCTGCGGATCGGTTTCAGCCCGTACTTTCAGGCCTTCTTCCTGGCCAAACACGTCAACGAACACTTCGCTCTTGATGTTGGACCGTACCCAGGCGTTATTTTCCAGCAGGTCCGCCTCGGTGTATGGAACCTTTTCGTCATCCATGAACTTGCGGAAGTCCTGCAGCACCGCGTCGTCTGCCTCAAAGCCTTTGCCGGGGTGATGGGTCACGGCATAGTGCTTGGCGAAATTGAAGAACGCGTAATGCTGCAGCAGCGTGTCCTGGAAGTGATTGCTCTTGACCTGGGCAATCTTGACGTCGGGCGTGATCCCGCCGCCGCCGTAGACGGTGCGGCCGCTGTCGGTGAGTTTCACTTCGCGGTTGGCGTAGTTCTCGGCGTCTTCTTTCTCGCGGTTGAAGTAATAGTCGTAGAGGGAGACGTTGGAGTAATCGCGCTGGATCAAACGCATGCTGGGGGTGTAGTACTTGGCCGTAGTCAGGGCCAGTCCGGTATTTTCCGAGAGTGGATAGACAGTTTGCACCAGGCCCTTGCCGAAGGTGGTTTCGCCCGCGATCAATCCGCGGTCATGATCCTGAATCGCGCCGGCCACGATTTCCGCCGCCGAGGCGGTTCCCCGATTCACCAGCACCACCAGAGGGTATTCCTTGCCCCCGTTGCCATGTGCCGCGGTATAGCGCTTCTCCTGAGAAGCGCGTCCATGGTGGGAAACGATCAGTTGTCCCTTGCGCAGAAACTTGTCGGCCACGCCCACGCCTTCGTTCAGCAGGCCGCCGGGGTTCTGGCGCAAATCAAGGATTAGACCCTTAAGGTCGCCCATCTGGTCGAGCGCGTCGGCAACTTCGTGTTCCGTGGTCTCGTTGAATCCGGACACGTGCATATAGCCGATGCCGGGCTTGATCAGGAAGTGCAGATCGACGCTGTAACGCGGAATTTCATCGCGCACCACGGCGAATTCGAGCGGCTTGTCCGCGCCTTCGCGCAAAATCGTGATGTGGACCGTGGTGCCCTTGGGCCCTTTGAGCAGGTCGGCCACGTCCCCGGTAGTCATGTTGTCGGTGGGCTTGCCATCGACCGCAGCGATGATGTCGCCGGGCCGGATGCCGGCGCGATACGCCGGAGTTCCAACAAAGGGCGCAATAACGATGACTTTATTGTTGCGTGGACCGACCGTCATACCCACGCCGTAGTACTTACCGCGCTGATCTTCGCGCAGCAGCGAATACGCCTTGGGGTCAAAGAAATTCGAGTGCGGATCGAGCACGTGCAGCATGCCCGGTATGGCACCGTTGTAAATGGCCTTGTCCGGATTTACGGGCTCGGCGTAGTTCTGCTCCACTACGTCATACACCGTGGCGAACTGACGCAGGCTGTCGCGGACGTCGGTATCCCCGCCGGGGGCGGCTGAGGGATTGATCTTCTGTCCGAAGACGATGCCGAGGAATCCGCAGGTGACCAAAATGAATACAACCAGGAAGAGTGCGCGACGAGAACTACCAACCATCGTTTTTTCCTTAGCCGGTAAATTTCGCCGGAAAGTTAGGATACCCGGGAACACCGCATGTCAGCGCAGTATAACACGCTACCAACGCCGCTCACCCCGCCTTCCGGCACTCGGAAGTAACCACCTGGTGCGATGCGGTTTATAGGTCTTCCCGTACTCCCGTTAGATGCACCAGGCAGCGCTGCGGTTCCGTAGCGCCGGCGTTCCTCCGGCCCGATAGGCGGGCGCCCCGCCCGCCAGAAACTGTGCGAAGTCCGGGTGGGCGAGCACATCTCGCCCAGGTTCGGCGATGGAGCGACGGGCGTCCACGCCCGTCCGGTCTGGCCTTTGCGCTGGCGAGCGTGGACGCTCGCCAGCTACACAGGTCTAACACTGTTGAAACTGGATGCCTCCGATTGCTGGCAATTCACTCCGGCAGTATCATGGAAGCTATGAACCTGGGTTTTCCCGAGATGATTTTTCTGTTCCTCTTTGCCCTGATCCTGTTTGGGCCCAAGAAATTGCCCGAGATTGGCCGGCAGATTGGCCGCGCGCTGCGTCGAACGAATTCAAAGCGCAAATCGAAGCAGAGAGTGCCCAGATCGATGTGGAAAATAACCGCCAGACCATCCTGCCCCCGGCCCAGGCGCCGGCAGGATCGGTAGCTTCCGGCGGCCGGGCCCCGGCCGAAATCTCCGCAGGCGAGATTTCGCCGCCTCAGACTTCGTCCCTCGAAATTTCACCACCCCAGATTTCGGCACCCGAGATTCTGCCACCCCAGACCACTTCTCTGGCCAAGGCTCCCGATGCCTGAAATGGCAGGCGAGCTTCCTCCCGCCGAAGAGTCACGCGACGGATTGACTGCCATGAGTTTCCTCGATCACCTCGAGGAACTGCGCCGCCGCCTCATCTATTCCATACTTGCCGTGACGGTGGGGTTTTTCGCCTGCTGGAACTACCATGAGTTCATCTTTGGCTTCGTGCAACGGCCCATCATGGATGCACTCCACCGTAACGGGATGGCCGAAAAACTGGTCTATCTCAACCCCACCGAGCCCTTCAATCTTTACTTGAAGGTGGCGGCCCTGGCCGGTTTGTTCGTGACCTCACCCTTTGTGCTCTATCAGGTCTGGATGTTCATTTCACCCGGCTTGTATCGTCACGAGAAGCGCTACGTATTTCCCTTCATGTTTTCGACCGTCTTCCTGTTTCTGGCGGGAGGCGCCTTCGCTTACAAGATGGTGTATCCGGCGGCACTCACCTTCCTGATCGACTACGGCAAACAGTTCCAACCGATGATCACGATCGGCGAATATACCGATCTGTTTCTGACCATCATGATCGGGATGGGGGCCATTTTCGAAATGCCCATCCTGGTGTTCTTTCTGGCGCTGATGGGCATCGTCAACGCCGGCTGGATGTGGCGCAATTTGCGGTATTCGATTCTGGTCATCTTTATCATCGCAGCCATCATCACGCCGACCACCGACATTCTGAACATGTGTATTTTCGCCGCGCCCATGGTGGCGCTCTATGTTCTCAGCATCGGAATCGCGTGGCTGGTGCATCCTAAGCAACGTAAAGCGCGCCAGGCAAGAAAGAGCGATGACAAACAATAACCACGTGGGGACAGCCGCCCTTGGCTGTCCGGTCGAGCGCGGCTCGGCGGGCGGTCGAACGCCGCGTTGCGAGGGCGGGACGCCCTCGCGACAGCCGGCGGGACGCCGGCGCTACCGGTTGTTTGCCGTTTTGCTGGGCTTGGCGGTTTGCGTCCAGGGGGCCTCAGCGGAGTCGTTCAATGCCGCCCGGGCGATGCAATACACGCGCGAGGTGGTGGCCTTCGGCCCGCGTCCCATCGGCAGTGCCAGTCACAAGAAGCTGGAGAACTACATCCTCAATCACCTGAAGGGTGACAGGGTGGAAGACGACGCCTTCACCGCCGACACTGTCGAAGGCAAGTTCCCGGTACGCAACATTATTGCGAAGTTTCCGGGCACGCGCGACGGGGTGATCGTCATCGCCGGCCACTATGACACCAACTATCCGCTGCGCAACACTGGCTATGTGGGGGCCAACGACGGCGGCTCGTCAACCGCTATCCTGCTGGAATTGGCCAACCAGTTTCGCGGAAAAAAACGCGAAGGCTACAGCATCTGGCTGTTGTGGACCGATGGAGAAGAAGCCGTAAGGCAGTGGAGTGCTACCGATAGCCTCTACGGCGTTCGCCACGTGGCCGAAAAATGGCAGCAGGACGGCACGCTGAAAAACATAAAAGCATTCCTGTTGGCTGACATGATTGGCGACGCCGACCTGAATGTGGAGCGCGACTCCGACTCCACTCCGTGGCTCGAGGATCTTGTATATCAGGCAGCTTCAAACCTAGGCTACCAGTCGCATTTCTTCGGGCGGACGATACCGGTAGCAGATGACCACCTGCCCTTCGTCCAGCGCGGCGTGCCCTCTGCCGACCTGATCGATCTCGAGTACGGCTACGGCAACGTCTTCCACCACACTCCGCAAGACACGTTGGACAAACTCAGCCCGAAGAGTATCGAGATCGTAGGTCTAGTGATCCTGGAGACGGTGCGTCTGCTGGACAAAAAGTAAGGCGGCCGTTGGTCATTGGTCGATGGTCTTTGGCAAAGTCGTCATCACTCTTTTCTCAGACTTTGCATCGCCCGACGGTCTGCGGTCAAAGACCAACCCAGGACCGGCGTCCATCTTTGCTCGGGCCCAACGACCAACGGCCATCTTTGCTCTTTTCCCGCTTTTCATTTCTAATGCCGCATCATGCGACGACGATTGTGCCTTCTTCTTCTCCTCGCCATTCCCCTGTGCACCGCCTTGGCGCAGGATGCGGCTGATCGGGTCATCACTGAAGCGCTCAAGGCATCTGCCCTCGAAATTAACCTGCATCGCTTGACGGACGAAGTTGGCGGCCGGGTTCCGGGCACGCCTGCCATGCAGCGCGCCGTCGACTGGGGCGTGGCCGCTTTCAAAGCCGCCGGCGCCGACAGCGTTCACACTGAGAGCTTCACCCTCCCGGCCTCCTGGGCGGAAGGTGCCACCGAGATGTTCGTCATCGCGACCAGCCCCGGGGACAAGGCGGAAGCGAATGCTAGTACTGAAGACCTGACATCGCGCTCCATCCCGCTGGCGCGCTTCCGGGTTCGCGCCGTATCGATTGCCTGGGCTCCCGCGCTGTCACTGCAGCGGCATGTGCGCGTGATCGACGTCGGTCAGGGCACGGCCCAAGATTTTGCGCACGCGGGCAACGTAGCTGGTGCACTGCTCCTGGTGCACTCGGAAGAAATGAAGACGTGGGAGGACCTCTTCGCCGAGTATCTACGCGCCCCCGGCATCATTGACCGCGCGGTTGCGGGCAAAGCTCTGGCGATTGCGTTCCAGTCCACTCGCCCCAACGATCTTCTCTATCGCCACACCAACTCGAAAGAGGGCGAGCTGGACCGCCTTCCCATGGTCCTGGTGGCACGCGAGGACGCGGGGCGCATGGCGCGCTTGCTGGCGTCCGGGCAAACTCTCTACGCCGATCTCTCCATCCCCAACCGCGTCGGCGGCCCGGGCACCGCGGCCAATGTCGTGGCTGAGCTTCGCGGCAGCGAGAAACCGGATGAAATAGTCATTCTGGGCGCGCATCTGGATTCATGGGAATTGGGAACGGGCGCGCTCGATAACGGCTGCAATGCTGCGCTGGTGATCGATGTGCTGCGCGCCATCAAGGCATCCGGCGTGCGCCCTCGACGCAGCATTCGCTTCATTCTTTTTTCAGGGGAGGAAGAAGGGATGGTGGGCTCGAGGGCCTACACGGTCGCCCACAACGCGGAGTTGGACAACACGGCGGCGGTCGTGATCCTCGATGCCGGCATCGGACGAGTCACCGGTTTTTCGCTCGGCGGCCGACGTGACATCGTCGATGCCGCCACTGCGGTGGTTGCTCCGCTGAAGCAATTCGAGGCTACAACTCTCACTACCGACGCCGAGTGGGGCACCGACAACTTTGATTTCCTGCTGCAAGGCGTGCCGACGTTTGTTGCCAATCAGCAGGAGTACAACTACCTGCTCAACTACCACGCCATGTCCGATACCTTCGATAAAGTCGATCTGGTCCAACTGAAGAAACACGTTGCCGAAGCGGCTGCATTGACTGTCGGCCTCGCCAACTCTCCTGTGCGGCCCGGCCCGCGCCTCCACCACGCTCAGATTGAGCAGACCCTCCGCGAAACCCATCTGGATGAGCAGTTGAAAACGCTCGGTGTGTGGGATGGCTGGGAAACCGGCAAGCTGGGACGAAAGGATTAGGATTGTTCAATCAGGAATCTGACACGGGACTCCATTGATCCTCTTCTGGATACTATTCAATCTCTTTGTCGCGGCAATGCTGGTGCTCGACCTGGGCGTTTTCCATCGTCGCGCGCATACGGTAAAGTTCCGTGAAGCTCTCGCGTGGAGCGTGGTGTGGATCGCGCTGGCCGCCGTGTTCGCGGTCGTGATTTATTTCTGGCACGGCCGTACGCCATCGCTGGAATTCGTCACGGGATACGTGATCGAACTCTCCTTGAGCGTCGATAACCTCTTCGTCTTTCTCCTGATCTTCCGCTATTTCCAGGTGCCCCCGGTCCACCAGCATAAGGTCCTGTTTTGGGGGATTCTGGGGGCATTAATCATGCGCGCGGTTTTCATCGCGGCAGGTGTGGGTCTGATTCAGAGATTCCACTGGATCGTCTATGTCTTCGGCGCGTTTCTGGTATATAGCGGCGTCAAGCTGTTCCGCCAAGGCGAAGCCGAAATCCATCCCGAGAAGAACCCGGTTCTGCGCCTGTTCCGTCGCTGGGTGCCGGTGACGAAAGATTATGAGGGCAACAAATTCTTCATTCGCCGACCGGGCCTCTTTGCGACCCCGTTGTTTGTAGTGCTGGTTGTGGTCGAGACCAGTGACCTGCTCTTTGCCGTCGATTCCATTCCTGCCATATTGTCCATCACCCGCGACGCATTCATCGTCTACACCTCAAACGTCTTCGCTATTCTCGGCTTGCGCTCGATGTATTTCGCGCTGGCAGGAATGATGGAAATGTTCCGCTACTTGCACTACGGGCTGTCCCTGATACTGATGTTCGTGGGAGCGAAAATGCTCGCATCGCATTACTACGACATCCCAACCGCCATTGCCTTGGGAATCGTCGCGGGAGTCCTGCTCGTTTCCGTCCTGGCATCGCTGGCGCACCCGAAGAAGACGGCGACAAGCTAGAACTCAGGCGTCTCCTGAGAATGTGTGGGGGCGGGTCTCAGACGCGCCCAGGCTGGGCAAAGCCCGGCAGTCTGTTTTAGTTTGCAGCGCTATAAACCTAGGCAAACCGGATTTTCTCGCCCGTAGCCACCGAGTGCTTCAGAAATTTGGCGTCGTCATGAGCCGGGAAATCCATACGATAATGCGCCCCGCGGCTCTCTTCCCGCGCTAGTGCAGAACGCGCAACCAGCGTGCCGGCGGCATGAATGTTCGCGGCTTCATAAGCCCGCCGCGTCTTGGGATGAGACACGCGTGAGCTCAGGCTGTGCAGTTTATCGAGAGCTCGTGTGAGGCCACGGCGCTCGCGCACGATGCCCACATCCTGCCACATCAGGTCCTGGATTTCCTTCACCAGTTCCTCTACGCCCGCATCTACCGGCCCGTTTGAGTAGGCAGAGCGCGGCTTGCTTTCCACCTTGGCTGGAGGGCGGCGCAGTTCATCGCGCATCTTGCGCCCAGCTCTGGCTCCGAAGACCACGCCTTCGAGCAGGGAATTGCTGGCTAAACGATTGGCCCCATGCACGCCCGTCGCAGCCGCCTCACCTGCTGCGTACAGCCCGGGAAGCGTGGCGCGGCCTTCCAGATCGGTGCGGACTCCGCCCATCGCGTAATGCGCTGCCGGGCGGATCGGAATCAAGTCGGTTGTGATATCGATGTTGTAGCGCATGCAGGTGGCGTAAATCCTGGGAAAGCGCTTTTCCAGGTGCGATGCCTCCAGGTGCGTGAGATCCAGATAGACCACTGGATCCTTCGCCCGGCTGACTTCCATTTCGTGAACGATTGCCCGGGCCACCACGTCGCGTGGCGCTAGTTCCGCCATGGGATGGTATTTCGGCATGAAGCGGAACATCTCACCGTTGCGCAGGTAGGCGCCTTCGCCGCGCAATGCTTCCGAGATCAAAAAGCGCGGCGCATTTTTCAGATAGAGCGCGGTAGGGTGGAACTGGATAAACTCCATGTCGCCAATTTCCGCGCCCGCGCGATAGGCCATGGTCACGCCGTCTCCGGTCGCCACCGGCGGATTGGTGGTGTTGCGATAAAGTTGTCCCAGGCCTCCGCTGGCCAGCAACACGGCCGAGGCGGTCATCTGCGTCGTCTCACCGGTGCCGCCGATCAGGTGAATGCCGCACACCCGCCCGCCCTCCACTCGCAACTCGGTGGAGAACTCGAACTCGCAGACGGAAATATTCGGCAGCCTCTTGGCCTTGGCGTAGAGCGCGCGAAGAATTTCGCGGCCGGTAGAATCGCCGTGAGCATGCAGGATGCGGTTGCGGCTATGTGCGCCTTCCCGCCCGAAGGTAAGTTTCGTGCCTTCCCGGTCGAACTCGGTGCCCCAGCGAATCAGCTCTTCAATGCGCTCCGGAGCTTCTTCCACCAGCACGGTCGCAGCCGCCACATTGCACAGCCCATCCCCGGCATTCAGCGTGTCCTGCAGATGAAGGCCGATTTCATCTTCGTCGCTGAGCGCGGCGGCAATCCCGCCTTGCGCCCACTGCGTGGCGGAATCCGTGACCTCCCGCTTGGCCAGGACTACGACCCGGCCCGCGGTGGCCAATTCGATGGCGGCCCGCAGTCCGGCCACGCCCGCACCAATTACGACGAAGTCAGTCTCGGCTGGCGCGCACTTCATAAACGGCAAATGTTATCACGCTGGTGCGGCCCACGCCCTTGCCTGCCATGCCGCTTGGATTATGATGACAAGGCATGACTCGAGTGACCATCGCGGTTCCCCCACGTCCCTACGACGCGGTAATCGAAAGCGGCCTGCTGCAAAAAGCAGGCGAAAGACTGCGCGAAGTGTTCGGCGGTGTTAGTGTGGCCGCGGGCAACTCGGCCGCGGGCACGAGCGTATTCGTGATCACAGTTCCGCCCGTCCGCCGCAAGTGGGGCAAGAAGCTGATGGCCTCCCTCACCGCCGCGGGCTTCCCCGGACGAATCATCGAAATGCCCGACGGCGAGCGCCATAAAAAACTCCCCACAGTGGAAAAGCTCTCCGAGCAGTTGAGCCGTGCGGGAGCGGATCGAAACTCCATCATCATTGCCCTGGGAGGAGGAGTGGTCGGCGACGTGACCGGCCTGCTGGCGTCGCTCTACATGCGCGGCGTAGACCTGGTGCAAATCCCGACCACCGTGCTGGCGCAAGTGGACGCCTCCATCGGCGGCAAAACCGCCGTCAACCTGCGCGCTGGGAAGAATCTGGTCGGAACATTTCATCATCCGCGCGTGGTATTGATCGATCCTGCAGTTCTCGCGACTCTGCCCGAGCGCGAATTCCGCGCCGGCCTCTATGAGGCGCTGAAGTGCGGCGTGATCGGCAAACCGGAGCTGTTTCGCGCTTTGGAAAGCGTTGATGTTAAGAAATTACGTCGCGACCCGGCCAAACTGGAATGGGTGATCGCAGAATCGGTCAAGCTGAAAGCCGAAGTGGTTTCGGCCGACGAGCGCGAGAATGGCCTGCGTCGCGTGCTGAACCTGGGCCATACCATCGGCCACGCGCTCGAAGCCCAAAGCGAATACCGGCACTTCCTGCACGGCGAGGCGGTTGCCTGGGGAATGATTGCGTCCGCCAAAATTGCCGCCACAGTCGACAGAATCGACCATGTCACCGCTGGCCGCATCACAGATGCAGTGCGCGGGCTGGGCCCCTTGCCGAAAGTTGAAGCGCAAAGCCGAAGCATCTTGCGCCTGCTCAAGTCGGACAAGAAGACGCGCAACGGGGTAGTGCATTTCGTGCTGCCGCGGGAGATCGGCAAAGTGGAAATCGTAAACGACGTGCCCGAACAGGCCGTCATCGAAGCCGTGGACGAGCTGCGCCGCCTCTCCAGCTAGAAGAGTGTGTGGCGGCGGGCGACTCGCCCGCCCGGTACGAGCAGGGCTTCAATCAAATTGAGCGAGTCTATAAAATCCGCGGTCATCGGCGCCGCCCCAGAGGGTGCCACCGACCAGCAGTCGTCCGCACGGGCCGTGCGCGAGATGTTTACCTCCATCGCGCCACGCTACGATCTGCTGAACCATGTCCTCTCTTTCAACATCGACCGGCTGTGGTGGAGAAAAACGGCGGGCACCTTTGCTCACATCCTTTCCCATCCGGAGGCGCAGGTCCTCGACTTGTGTTGCGGCACGGGCGATATGACATTCGCCTTGCGCCGCCAGGCAGGGAAGTCTTCTCCGACCATCCTGGGCGCCGACTTTTCTCATGCCATGCTGCAGCGGGCGAGCAGCAAATCGGCGGGCACACCATTACGCTGGATCGAGGCCGACGCCCTGCGCCTGCCTTTTCCTGACGGACATTTCGATCTCGTCACCTCAGCCTTCGGATTCCGGAACCTGGCCAACTACGATGCCGGCCTGCGCGAAATCATGCGCGTGCTGCGTCCCGGCGGAGAATGCGGGATTCTGGATTTCGGCGAACCCCAAGGCGCGGTCGGAAAGTTTTACCGAATTTATTTCAAACACGTGCTGCCCGCGATGGGCACCCTCATTTCTGGCGTGAAGGGACCGTACGCGTATCTGCCTGCTTCCGTAGCGCGTTTCCCTGCGCCGAACGAGATGCTGCAACGCATGCGGCAAATCGGTTTCCGCGAAGCGTCCTGGAGCCCGTACACCTTCGGCATCGCTGGATTGTACCGAGCAAAGAAGTAGCCGCCACAGGCCACGTGGGGGCGCACGCCCCTGTCCGCCCTGGCCGAGCGAAGCTCGGCAGTTTTCCGTACAACCATGCGAGGGCGAGACGCCCTCGCGACAGCCGGCGAGACGCCGGCGCTACCTGGTTCGAGTCCGAGCCAAACCGCCGCCGAGCCCAGGCTCGGCGGGACAGCCGAGAGCCCGCCCTGAGCGCAGTCGAAGGGGCGGCTGTGCCTACATGTTCTTTACCCGCGGTCGTATGCCCACTGCAAACCTTTTATGTCAATCTTGTCCATCTGAAGCATGGCGTGCATGACCCTGCTTGATTTTTCAGCATCTTTGTCGTTCAACATTGTTCCTAAAGCGGAGGGAATAATTTGCCACGACAGACCATACTTGTCTTTCAGCCAGCCGCATCTTTCTTTTTTCCCGCCCTCAGAAAGCTTCTCCCACAGGTCGTCCACTTCCTCTTGCGTCTCACAGTTCACGAAGAACGATATTGCGGGCGAGAAGGTGAATTGCGGGCCACCGTTCAGGGCAAGAAAGTCTTGCCCATCAAGTTGGAAGGTCGCGGACATTACCGTCCCCTTCGGACTGGGCCCGGCTTCGCCGTATCGAGTAACGCGCCCAACCTTGGAATTCTTGAAGATGGAAACATAGAAATTCATGGCCTCTTCGGCTTTGCCGTCAAACCACAGAAACGGGGTGATTTTGTGCATATCGTTTCTCCACATTGCTTGTTAAGTTGACCCCTGCCATTTGCGGTGCAGAACTCCGCCCAGCCAGGATTGCGGCATCGCCAGCGCCGTGAGTGCAATTGGATACCATTCGTGCCCGACCACGTCCGCGCGCCCCCATGTCGCCACAACCCCCACAATGCCCAGGACTGTGCCGACGCCGCCGAGCGCCAGGACGTGCTGCATGGGGCGGTTCGGCGCCAGCCACGCCGTGACGTAGCTGCCCGCGACGCCGTAAACCGCGCGATAGGCCGTCGCCAGCAAGAGGAGGGTGTCGCTCATCGGCTGGCTCGACGAAGGGAAGACCCCCGTTGCCTTAAGCGCGGCGTCGGTGGCGATAACGGGAACGATACCGACGAGCACGCCCGCGAACAGGGCGCCAATGCTTCGGCCAATACGTGGCGAACCCTGCGTTTCGCTCATGATTTGTTCGCTCATTTCTCCCCCGGCGATACCAGGACTTCGGCAAGCCTGTTGTAGCTCGCAGCCATGCCCTGCTCCATCGGGGACTTTAAAACAATGTCGCGCGCTTCCCGCGACTCATAGATGATGGTTTGGGTGAGTATGGTCTTTCCGTCCTGCTCGACCAGGATGATTGTGCCCACCGCCTCGCCCGGATACCAGGACTGGTCAAACTTCTCCGTGGCGACGATCCGCTCCGGCGGCACGATTTCGCGGAGGACGCCGCCCAACCCCATTTCGGCTCCGCTGTCATGACGCCACACGTAGCGGTAGCGGTCGCCCACCTTCGCAGCCACCTCACAGACCACCATCGCCCACCCCGGCGGCCCCAGTAACCATCGCTTGACCAGTTCGGGTTTAGTGAAAGCGTCGAAGACCAGTCGGCGCGGCGCATCGAAGACGCGAGTGATCACAATCTCCCGGTCACCCCGGGTTGCCAGTTTCATAGTTCCAGTGGTCGTCATGAGCGATCTCCTCTTCCTTTGACAGGGGCTTTGACTGGGGCTTTGAGTGGAGCCTTGATTGGGGCCAGGCTCCCGGCGTTTCGCGGGCGGCTTCCTCGTATTCTGCTTTGAGTCGAACGAGTAGCGGCAAGATGGACAGAGGGCTTCGTGCGTCCACTCTTCTCCTCCAGGGTTTTAAGTTCGTCGAGCAGGGCGTCCAGGCGCTGGAACCTGCCCTCCCAGAACTGGCGGTAGTTCTCCAGCCATTGAGTGGCTGCGGCGAGCGGCTTGGCCTCAAGCCGGCGTGGCCGCCGCTGCGCGTCGTGGCCGCGCGAGATCAAGCCGGCGCGCTCCAGCACCTTGAGGTGCTTGGAGATCGCAGGCTGGCTCATGGCGAACGGCTCGGCCAGCTCCGTCACCGACGCCTCACCCGAAGCCAGCCGGGCCAGGATCGCCCGCCGCGTGGGATCGGCGAGCGCCGCGAAGGTTACGTCGAGGTGATTGGGGCTCATGTTTATATAACCTAGAAGTTATATAACAGCATGGTAATGTACGACAGGAAGCTGCTGCTTGTCAAGCGCCACTCTTATCGAACCAGGGTAATGGGTCAGTTCGGAATTCTGGTGGTCTTCCACGGGAACTCTCGATTTTGGGGGGAGCAGCGCTTTAGCGCTGCAGCAAAGGCGGAGTAGTGCATGCGGCTTCAGCCGCTGATGTACCTCGGGGGCTGAAGCCCATCGCAAGAGACAGCAGCTGTATGCAGGCCTGAAGGCCTGCTCCACCCTGTGGCCTGCACTCTTTGACAGATGACTGTTATGCAGGGCGTTTCAACTGACCCACTACCCGAACGAGGAGGTCCTGAGGCCGATTGTCTTACGAACTCTCTGCTGACTTCAGCCGCGCGGCCAGGTTCTTGATATCCTCGGCGCTGGCGTCGCCGATCACGAAGTAGCGCAAGCCATCCTGGCTCCACGAATCAACCTCGAACGACTGTCGTTTCCGCACTCCCAGGTCTGAGCTCGGGGAGCCCTTCATGTCGCGGTCCTGAAAAATGAACACCGAAACCTCGTGCTTCCGGATCTGGAAGATCAGATGCGCTCCTGGCGCCTGCCCAAGATAGGTCACGCGTCCGCCGATGAGGGCAAATTCCGAACCCTGCAGCTCCGGTAGATTGAAAGTAAACGGAAGCTTTCCCTGGAACCACGGCTTCACGGTGTGCCGGTCGGTGGAGATCACGTCGACTGGGTTTGCGCTGGCCAGCGTAGCCACGTGGAGATCGGCTATTTCGCCGAAGGCCTGCGCCCTTTCCAACCGCTGCCGTCCCAAGTAGGTCGCGGCGACAAAGGCCAAGAACAACAATGCAAGCACGGTGGAAGCCGTCAACCACACCCGCCAAACAGCAGCCTTTGGCCGTGCCGCAATCTGCCGCTGTATTCGCGCCCGGAACTCAGGGTCGGGCCGGTAGCGCCTTCCCGCCGACTGCATAGCTCGCTTCAACTGCACTTGGCCGAGCACGTCTGCGGCGCATGAGGCGCAGCTCCTGACGTGAGCGTCCACGGCTTTCATTTCGCCGCCGGAAAGCTCGCCGTCCAGGTAAGTCGCGAGTTTCGTGCTGTATTCGTCCGTCATGTCAGTCCCCGTTTTCTATTTCAGCCTGTTTTCTGTTTCAGAATGTCGCGCAACGCTTTCCGGGCCCGCGACAGGCGCGACATGACCGTGCCGATGGGAATCGAGAGCGCCTCCGAAATTTCCTGATAAGACATTTCTTCCACTTCACAAAGCAGCAGTATCTCGCGAAAGTGCAGGGGAAGTTTTTCCATCGCACTCTGCAGCAGTTGCTCCTGGGCATGTTCGATGAAGATGCTTTCCGGAGTACCTGCCGAGGCGGGTATTTCCAGGGCGCCTTCTTCGTCCAGCGGCACGGTCGCGGTTACCTTCAGGCCGGTACGCGAGGTCAGGAAGGTATTGCGCAGGATGCGGTACATCCAGGCGCGGAAGTTGGTGTCTGGCTGGAACGACGAGAATCCCTTCAGCGCCTTGACGTAAGTCTCCTGTACCAGGTCTTCCGCTTCGCTCCGGTTCTGGGTGAGCCACTGCGCGAAGTTGTAGAGCTGGTCAAACAGAGGCATGGCCAGTTCTTCGAACGTCGCCGCTGTGCGGTCTTTCGACACCTCCATAGAGTAAACCAGCGAGCGGGAAATTTATTCCCTCAGCCGGCAGCGACTATTTCCGTGCCGCCACGCCATAGGACAATACCGGCTTTCGAGTCTTAGAATGCGAGGGCGGGACGCCGGCGCTACTTGGGTGTTTCTGCCGCCGACGGCTCCACCACGGCCGGCGCTTCGGACTTGAAGCAATCGGCGAATGCGTCCGCGATGGAGTAGCGGATGACATTCTCATAGTCCGCACCCAGGAATTTCTGCAGGCGATCGGTATTCATGATGTACTCGCCGCTCATGTACGGCGCCGCCTCCGGCGGGATGGCCACGATTCCAAACTGCCACAGCAGCCGCAGAGCCATCTTGAAGGCGAATTTGCCCGGTACCCGCACCAGCTTTGCCCCGGCCAGCTCAATGCAGCGTTCGAAGGTCAACGGTTCGCCGCGCCCCGCCACATTCAGCACCGTCAGTCGTTGCGACTCCGGCTCGGTCTTCTCCAGTATGTGCGTGATCAATCGGGCCGCGTCATCCACGTGTACAAACTGGATCCGGTTCTCCAGATAGCGGGCCCCTCGCGGCAGCACGCAGGGCAGGCGCGTGCCCCGGCTGCGCATTTTCGCGGCCCAATCGCTCTGCCCGTTGGGCGTGCCCCGGAATGCGCCGAGCATGTAGTTCTGCACACTGGCTCCGGCAAAAATGTGCGGACGCAGCATATAGACGCTGCAGCCGCGCAGGGCCGGCGCTCGCTGCTGCACCACCTTGTCGGATTCCATCTTGTGAATCGCGTAGGGCAGCGTGTGGCCTTCCAGAGGATGCTCTTCCGTTACCGGTCCGGAAAAGTCTGAACCGTAGGCGGCGACGCTGCTGAGGAAGAGGAATTTTTGGACGATCGTGCCCTCGTGGTTGGCCTCGGTCACGGCCTCCATCACCCGCGCCGTCCCGGCCACGTTGATTTGCCACATGCGGTCGACGTCGAGTACGCCCGCGCGCACGGGATCCAGCACAAATGCCAGGTGAACAACCGCCGTTGGCTGGCAATCCCGCAGCAGAAGAAAGAGCCGGCGGCAGGATTCCTCGTCGCCCAGATCCATGCGCTCGAAGCGCAAAGGCAGATCCGTTACCGGCGGCGTAATGTCCACCCCGATCACGTCGAACTCCGTCAGTAGGGGCAGCAGACGAGTACCCAGATTCCCGGAGATTCCCGTGACCACCACAGTTGGTTTTGAATCGCCCATTTATTTCGGACCGGATTCGGGGGCCTTCGCCAGAGGCTTCGCCTCTCCATCCGATGGAGCCTTCCCCTGCGGCGTGGCCGCAGGCGCATCGGCAAAGTACTTTTCGTTCAATTCAGGCGTGGCCGACTCTTGGATGGCCTGCATGGAAGCCTGCATCCGTTGCGAGCGCAGTGTGGAAACAATCTCTTCCCGCACTTTATCCAGCGGGAGGCTGTCTTTTTCTCCAACCTTGTAGATCAGGTATCCGTTGGGGGTGGAGATCAATTGCGAAACCTCACCCGGCTTCAGGTTCATCACGTCTGCCTGGGCAGGCGGCAGGCTGGTACGCCGCACCTTGCCCAGCTTGGTGGGGGGCTTGGCCTTCAACTCCGCCGCTGCCCCGGCCTCGTCCTGGAGCTTGTCGAAGTCTTCTCCCGCCGCCGCACGAGTCCGCAGCCCATCCGCTTGCTTCTTCATTGCATCTTCGGATTCCTGCTGGCGTTGCTTGGCCGCGTCGTCACCGGGTTTGACTTTGCTGTCCCCGGCCTGTTTGCTGCGGGGGACAAAAATCCGCTGGAGATCCGCCTCCTGAAACGCGGGCTCATTGTTATGGTAATAATCCTCAACCTCTTTGTCGGAAATATGCCCGGCCTGCTCCTGCATGCTTTGGCTAAGTTCTTTGGTCAGCACCCCGACCCGCGCAACCTTCATGAGTTCCTGGAACTTAGGTCCTTGATCCAGTCCCATCTGGTGTGCTTTATGAACCATGACCAGCGCAATTCCATATTGGGTGGCTAACTGTTTGCGGGCGGCGGGCGCCATGGTGGGTGCGACCGCTTCTACGAGTTGTTCGAACTCGGCGCGGGTAACCACCGTCTTGCAATCGGCAGCTTTGGATTTGGCCACGGGAGGTTTCTCGCACAGTCCCGGGATGGTGATTACGGCTGCAGCGGGGGAAACGCCTGCGCCCTCCGGAGTTGTGGCGGCTGCGGCATGAGACGGCGGCGCCATTTTAGGCGCAGCCGGAGGGGCTGCCGGTTTGGCCGCCTGTCCCCACGAAAACGTGGCCGCAAACAATAAACAAATCCAGGCACGATAAGTCATGAAATCAGAATTCCTCCGGCACGGGGGCAAAGGTGCACCGAGAATCGTAGCATAGAGCGGACTTGGGACTCAGACCTCAGGCATCAGAGTTCAGACCTCGGACCTCACTCTCGAGCCTCAGACAATGCCTGGGGTGTCTCGATTGTGACGATGGCCACCCCTGCCCGGCCTGTCTGTTCAAGCACGGAATAATATCCAAGGCCCAGGGTCCGGGTCCGACCTCCGGGGTCCGACGCCGGTCTTCTATAATGCCGCTATGTCGGGATCGCCTGCGATTTACAGTCCGGAGTCCATGCGCGCCGAAAAACGCGCGGTGGCAGGGAACTCGGTTCTGGCCGCGATCGCCATCACCGCTCTAAAGGTTGTAGTGGGCGTGACCACGGGAAGCCTGGGCATACTTTCGGAAGCGGCGCACTCCGCGCTGGATCTGATCGCTGCGATTATCACCCTGATGTCGGTGCGTGTCTCCGACAAACCCGCTGACGCCGACCACCAGTACGGTCACGGCAAGGTGGAAAATTTTTCCGCTTTCATCGAGACCGGCTTGCTTCTGCTGACTTGCGTCTGGATTATCTACGAGGCGGTCAAGCGGCTCTTCTTTCGCCACGTCCACATTGAGCCCAGCATCGCCGCATTCGTTGTCATGTTCGTCTCCATGGCCGTGGATTTCTGGCGCTCGCGTGCTTTGGGCAGGATCGCCGCCAAATATGACAGCCAGGCGCTCGAAGCAGATGCGCTCCACTTCTCTACTGACATCTGGTCCAGTGGGATCGTGGTTATCGGCCTGTTCCTGGTAATGTTTGGGCGAATCTACGGTATCGATTGGCTCCGCGACGCCGATCCCGTGGCAGCGCTTTTCGTGGCCGGTGTAGTGGTGTACGTGAGCTCACGTTTGGCTCGCCGGACGATTGACGGCCTGCTCGACGCGGCTCCCGCCGGAGTCCGTAACAAAATTGTAGCGGCGGTGTCCCACGTGGACGGTCTGCTCGAAATCGACCGCGTACGCATCCGACGCGCCGGCAACCGTTACTTTGCCGACCTCTCCATCGGATTGGCCCGCAATGTAACCTTCCAACGCTCGGAGCAGATGGCGGCCGCCGTTACCAATGCCGTTCATGATGTGCTCCCCGACGCCGACGTAATCGTGCACTCGGTACCGCGGGCCCTGCGTACTGAAAATATCTTCGACCGCGTCCGAGCCGTCGCCACCCGCTACAACTTCAATGTCCATGACGTGAGTGTGCAGGATTTTCATGGCCGCCTGCACGTGGAGCAGCACCTCGAGCTCGACGAGAACCTGAGCCTGAAGGAAGCGCACGACCGCGTGACCGTGCTCGAGGCTGACATTCGTGAAGACGTGCCCGAGATTTCATCTATCATCACCCACATCGAGAGCGAACCGGCCACCATCGAACCCGGCGACGAATTGGTGCACGATACCCGGCTGGAAACGCGGCTGAAAGCGGTTGCCGCCGAGTTCCCGGAAATCCTCGACATGCATGACATCCAGATCAAACGCGTGCGCGGCCGCATCTACGTGTCCGCCCATTGCACCATGGCGGATGACCTGCCGCTCTCCAGCGTGCACGATATCTCCACCGAACTCGAAATCCGTTTCAAGCATGAGTTCCCGGAACTGTTCCGCGTGCTGATCCACCCCGAGCCCAGAACAGACAACCGGAGATAGAAGAATCGAAGACCACGTAGGGGCGGACGCCCTCGTCCGCCCGAGCCGAGCGAAGCTCGGCGGTTGGGTAGAAGCTCACCATTCGGAGTCACCGCTTGTCGACCGAAACCCGCAAACCCGTCCGCGGCTATCTATACATCGCTGCTGCAGCACTCCTGTGGGGCGTCGCCGCCAGCCTCGGCCGCGCCGCTTTCACCGGGCGGCTTCCGGGCCTGCATGCGCTGCGCCCGATCGATCCCCTGATCCTCTCCCAGAGCCGCGCCACGTTTTCCTTTCTCGTTCTCCTCCCCATCCTCGGATTACTGCGCGGAGAGCGCCGCCTGCGTCTTCCCGCCGCCGATCTTCGTCAAGCCTTCCTCATCGGTGTTCTGGGCGTCGCGGCCTCAAACTACTTTTACTATTTGGCTATTCAGAAGACCAACGTTGCCACCGCCATCATCGTGCAATACACCGCGCCGATCTGGGTCTTGCTCTACACCGTCGCTCGCGGACAGCAGAGGCCTACGTTACAGCGCGTCGCGGCAGTCGGATTGGCGGTGACGGGAATTGCCTTGGTGATCGGCGTGTTCGGCGGTAACGGCTTGCGCCTGGACACCATCGGCTTGCTGGCCGCCCTGGTGGCGGCATTCTCTTTCGCCTTTTACAATATCGGCGGCCACGATATTCTGGCGCGCCATGACCGCTGGACTGTCTTGCTCTACACCACTTGCAGCGCATCCCTGTTCTGGCTGCTGGTCAACCCGCCTTGGAAGGTGATCGCGGCGCACTATTCCGGCGAACAGTGGCTCTTCCTTCTGCTGTTCTCCCTGATTTCCGTGATGGCTCCGTTCTCGTTCTACTTCGCCGGATTGCAGCATCTCGAGCCCACACGCGCTATCGTGGTCAGTTGCCTGGAGCCCGTATTCTCCATCGTGATCGCGGCCGTAGCTCTCGGGGAAATCATGCGGCCGCTGCAGGTGGTGGGCATAATATTCGTGCTGGCGGCAATCATCGTCGTGCAAATGCCGGACCGCCAGTCAGCGCAGGCAATGCCGCTGGTCGAGCCTATCGAGTAGAGATTGGGAAGGAGTACAAAATGAATCTCGTGAAGAGGATAGTCATGCATCCATCCCACGCCGGTCCCCGCACACCCGTCATGAATCCGAAAACCCGAATGTCTCTTCTGGTGCCTTTTCTGGTCTTGGGTGCGCTGCTATGCGGGCCCGCCATTGCCGATGATGTGCAGCATCCGACGCTGGCTGTCGGCGCTCCCGCGCCGGACTTCTGTCTGCCTGGCGTGGATGGTCAAACGCATTGTCTGAAAGAGTACGCCTCCAGCAAACTTCTGGTGATCGCCTTCATCTGCAATCACTGTCCGACATCGCAACTCTACGAGACCCGAATCAAGCAAATCGCCGAGGACTACAAAGACAAGGGCGTGACTGTCGTGGCCATCGAGCCCAACAATCCTGATGCCGTCCGGCTCAACGAAATGGGCTACACCGACGTGGGCGACTCGCTCGAAGACATGAAGACCCGCGCCGAATACCGGCACTTCAACTTCCCGTATCTCTACGATGGTGACACTCAGAAAGTCTCGACTGCGTATGGGCCCACAGCCACACCTCATCTTTTCATTTTCGACTCCGAGCGCAAGCTGCGTTACGAAGGCCGCGTGGATAACAATATGCGTGAGCCGCTGGTCACCGAACGTGACGCTCGTGACGCCATCAATGCTCTCCTGGCGGGCCAGCCGGTAGCGGTGCCGAAGACTCCGTCCGTGGGATGCTCGACCAAGTGGATTTACAAAGAAGCCGGCCGCCGGAAAGAGCTGGAAGAAATCGAAAAAAAGCCGGTGATCGTGAAGCCCGTGAGCGCCGACGATCTCAAGGCGCTGCGCAAGAATTCCACCGGCAAGTTGCTGCTGGTGGATTTTTGGGCGACCTGGTGCGGTCCCTGCCGCGAAGAATTGCCGCAGTTCGAAACCATGTACCGGATGTACGGACACCGGGCCTTCGATCTGGTGACGGTCAGCATCAACTATCCTGACGAGCAGGCAGGTGTGCTTAAGGTGCTGACGAACGAACACGCCACCAGCACTAACCGAATCCTGAGTTCGACAGACATCTACCCGCAACTGGCTGCGTTCGATCCTGACTGGAGCGCGGCGGTTCCGTACACGTTGCTGATCCGCCCCGATGGAGAGGTAGTTTACAAGCGGCAGGGTACCGCCGATCCCCTGCAACTGAAGCGCCTGATCATCGCCAATTTACCCGACGACGACTATCACGGTCACCAGGCTTACTGGAAAACGGCGGACGTGGCGAAGCAGTAGAGCGAAGCGCCGGCCGAAGTTAAATTTTCTATGGCAAGCGCCCGATCGTTCCTTCGACTGACAATCGCCTTCGCGCTGACGCTGGCGGGAGCACAGCGACGACTCCGCCTGGGCAAGCAAACCGCAGCATCAGATTTCTTGTTCGGGAAGGGCACGACAAGGGGTTTGGGAAGGGCACGACTTCCAGTCGTGCCGCAAGGGTGCCAAAAGGGCCGGCTTTAGCCGCTGCGGTTCGCTGTCCCACCCCGCAGCATCATTCAGGGGTGGAGCAGCGCTTCAGCGCTGCATTAGAAGCTGACTCCTCACCGCGGCTTCAGCCGCTCAGGTACTTATCTCGACCTCGTCACAGCCGCCCAAATTGCTTTACCGCCTCCACAATCGATTTCAGCTTCTCGATCACCGCATACATCGAATGTTCCTTGAAGTCCATGTCCTGGGCGACGGCGAGAACTTCTGCCGCTTTGGCCCGCGGAACTACCACCACCCCATCCGCGTCCGCGACGATGAAGTCACCCGCGCTCACCGCCACTCCATCGCACACCAGCGGAAGGTTCGCACCAGCAAAGCGGTAGTGATGGATCGACGTCGACGGCACGACTCCCAGCGCGAACACCGGGAAGCCGATCTTTTGCAGATAGGCAACGTCGCGCACTCCACCATCGATCACCGCCCCGGAAAAATTGCGCGCCGACATGGCCGTACCCATCAATCCGCCCATGCCCGCGATGTCAACGCCGTCCTCCACCACCATCACGTACACCGAATTCGCGCCACCCTGATCGATGGCGGTCAGCATGCCCTGCAAGGCGCCGGGATCCTGGTTCTCTTCTTTTTTCAGCTGCACAGTGAGCGCGATGCCCGCAAACTTCGCGGGAAAAATCGGCCGCATGCGGTGGGACATATACATGCGCTGACCCGACATCTTCTCGATGGCGTCCGAGACCGACGCAACTTCCACATGGCGATAGCCATCCAGGAGGGCGGCTTCATCGTTCACCGCCGCTGCGGAAAACGCGCGAGGAGCAGAAAGCCACGCAAAGCCCGCGAGTACCAGAGCCACCATCATCAGGGCGAGACCACTATGCCGAAAACGCCCCGGGTGAAAGAATTTCGTCATCCTCTCCTCCTGCTACGACTAAATTCATGAACCACCAAGGACACGAAGTTACACGAAGCTGTGAACTCGCAAGCAGAGTAATGTGCGACCACGATCGATTCAACAACTTTCCCGATGGATCTCGATCGCGTTGCGATGGAGGACGGGCGTCCCGCCCCTCCCGCCGGGCGAGGACGCCCGGCCTCCATCACTCCCGTGAGGGTTGAGTTTGACAAATCTTTTCCCATTTGAGACTTTGCGTCGGGCGGAGATAACCTAATGACCAGAACCGCAGTCATCTCACTCAAGCAGATGGCAATCCTAACCCTCGGTGCGGCTCTGCTGCTCGCGCCGGCCACAGCGCGAGCGCAACTGCTCACATTTTCCAATCAGGACCTGATCGACTACACCGCGCAGAACCCGTTCGATCGTCTGCCGGACGGAAGACCGAACGTGCCCGATGACATGCTGGAGCGCGCGCGAGGCCTGTCATCCGAGGAAGTCTGGGCCGTTCTCGAGGAGAAGGGTTTTCACAACCAATACGCGGACGGCTTTCAGGTTTTGCATCCCGGCAAGACCCTGGTCGGGCGCGCCTTCACCGTCCAGTTCATGCCCGAGCGCTCCGACGTGGACGGCGTGGCAAAAGCCAAGGCCAAAGCCCGTGGCGTCCCGCGGCTCACCAATCAGACTGCCATCGACATGCTGCGTCCGGGTGACGTGCTGGTGGTCGATCTCTTCGGCAAAAAAGTGAATGGAACCATCGTCGGCGACAATCTGTTCTATTACGTCATGCAAGCCACCCACGCCGGAGGCCTGGTGGTGGATGGAAGTGTCCGCGACCTGGACGGCCTTTCGGAAATCGACCTGCCTGCATATTTCCGTTCGGTCGATCCCACGCCCATTGGAAATGTCATGCTTACCGGAATCAATATTCCGATCCGCATTGGAGGAGTCACGGTAATGCCGGGCGATCTCGTGGTCGGCGACCGCGAAGGGGTCTACTTCATTCCGCCGCAAGCGGTGAAAGATGTCCTCGACCAGGCCGACGAGACCCACATTCACGACGAGTGGACCAAGAAGAAGTTCGCCGAAGGAAAGTACAAATCCAGCGAAATTTACAGCTCTCCCAATGATCCCAAACTCAAGCAGGAGTATCAGGAATACTTGAAGAAACGGCTGGAAGAGATTCGCAGCCAACGCAATTCGCATTAGGTGCTGTAGTTGGAAAGGAAGGGTAGCGTCTTGGGTGGAGCAGCGCTTTAGCGCTGCGTCAGGAAGGTTAATCCTAGCCGCGGCTTCAGCCGCTGAGGTGCCTGGCCAGCATCATAGGGAGGAAACCACGATGAAGGATCTTGCAATCGCGCTTCAGAACCGGCCCGGCGCACTGGCCGAGATGGGCGACGCCCTCGGCCGTGCCGGCGCGAGTATCGAGGGCGGCGGCGCGTTTGTCGTCAACGGTCAGGGCATTGCCCATTTTCTATTCAAGGACGGGGCCGCCGCGCGTCAGGCGCTCGAAGCCGCCGGCATTCGCGTCCTGGAAGAGCGAGACGTGCTGGTCCAGCGACTGAACCAGGCGGAACCAGGCCAGCTCGGCAAGATCACGCGCCGCATGGCCGAAGCAGGCGTCAACATCGAGACACTTTACAGCGACCACGATCATCAGTTGATCCTGGTCGTCGACGACATCGCGAAGGGGCGGAAAGTCTCTGACGCATGGATTCGGGAGCAGGAGCCCACGGCATCCCACAAACCGATCAGGAGCAAGCAGTGAAACAACACACTTACAACGTCCGAGTGGATTGGACGGGCAACGCCGGCGAGGGCACCAAGACCTATCGCGGCTATCGACGGGATCACACAATTGTTTCCCAGGGAAAGGCCCAGATTCCGGGCTCAAGCGATCCCGCCTTCCGGGGAGATGCGGCACGCTACAATCCGGAAGAGCTCTTGGTCGCGGCTCTTTCCTCCTGCCACATGCTTTGGTATCTGCATCTATGCGCGGTGAACCATGTGATCGTGGTTGACTATCAGGACTCAGCCGCGGGAATGCTGGCGGAAGGCGATGATGGTTCTGGAGCATTCGTCCGAATACTCTTGAGGCCGAAGGTAAAGATCTCTGCCAGTGATGAGTCCAAAGCGCTCGCTCTGCACGACCAGGCTAATCATCTTTGCTTTATCGCCAAGTCCGTGAATTTTCCGGTGGAAATCGCCCCGGAAATCTTCCGAGCAGAGGCTTCAGATAGCCCCGTTGCCGTAATGTAGCGCCGCCGTTGAGAGTTCATCTACAGCTTCAGCGTCTTGCCCGTCCTCGCCGCTTCGTAAATCCCCGTCATGATGGTCAAGTCGCGCAACCCCTCTTCCCCCGGGGTGAGCGGCGCTTTGTTCTCCATCACACAACTGGACATGTGGTCCATCTCCAGCACGAAGTGGTCGCACACGGGAAGGATTCGTTCTTCGGTGATGTTGTCGTGATGCACATACATCCGCAAACCGCTGTAGATGGTCGCAGGCTCCAGTTCAAACCATCCTTTGGTCGTCACCACACGGTATCGGTTCTGCCCGGAATAGCCGTAACTCGACGTGCAATTCGCTAGGACGCCGCTGGGGAAGCGCAGTTGAAAATTTATCGTTTCCTCAACTTCCTTGAAGCGCACATCTCCCGGTGTGCTGTACATCATCGCGTTGATCTCGGTGGGTTCCTCGCCGGAAATGTAGCGTGCTGCCTGCAAAGAGTAGATGCCGATGTCCATCAGCGACCCGCCTCCCGCAAGCGTCTTGTTCAGCCGCCATTGCGTAGGGTCGCCGATGTTGAAGCCGTGATCGGCCAGAATCACCTTGATGGGCCCCAGTTCCTGCTGGCGCGCCATGCGGATTGCTTCCACGTTGTGGGGTTCATAGCGGCAGCGGTAGGCCACCATCAGTTTTCGCTTGGCTTTGCGCCCGGCATCGATCATTTGCTGACACTCCGCCGGCGTGTTGGCCATGGGCTTTTCGGAAAGCACATGCTTGCTCGCCTGGTGTCCGCGAATCGTGTATTCGGCGTGCATGCCGTTGGGCAGCACGACATAAATGACGTCCACTTCCGGATTGTCCCGGATCGCGTCGTAGTTCTGATAGTTGTAAATATTCTTCGGGTTCACGCCATACCGCAGCGCCAGCTTGTTGGCCTTATCAGGATGTCCGCTGACCAGCGCGACAACTTTCGACTTTTCGCATTTCGCGAAAGCCGGCAGGATCTGATTGATTGAAAGACTGCCCAGGCCAACGATGGCCCATCCCAATTTCTTTCCCGGCGGATCAGGGACCTGCACCTCCGCTGCCGCGCTCTTCAGAAGAGTCCCGGCTAAATTAGCCGCCACCAGGCCTTGGCCAACCCTGGTGATGAATCCTCGACGAGTGATTTCTTTCACAAACGAATCGGACATAGGCGGACTCCTTGTGCGATGTGAACGCCTTTTGACTTGCCGGGACCAAACAGCACGGCGAATTCTACAGTACCGCTGTGCCGCCGGCCACCGGACAAAATGCGTTGACACTGGAGTCCTCGATCTGGTTCGCGTTATGCTCCTCTGACCTTCGCCCTATGAACACGCGCAGAGCGAGCATCTTTATTCTGATATTCCTGCTGGCGTTCGCTGCGGCCGGCGCGCCACAGGAACCCACCTTCAAGGCTGAATCCAATGTTGTGCTCGTACCCACGCTGGTGCGAGACGAAAAGGGGAATACGGTGTACGGCCTGCGTGCGGAAGATTTCGTCATTGAGGATGATGGCGTGGAGCAAGCGGTTCAGCTCGACGAGACTGCCGAAGCTGCCCCGGTCTCGCTGGTCATTGCGGTGCAATGCGGGCGCAGGGCGAATCGCGAATTTCCCCGCATGCGTGGTCTGTCCGCCATGCTGGACCCGGTCTTGAGTGAGGAAAGCAACCGGGCTGCATTGATCCTGTTCGACAGTAAACTGGATCTCGTTCGGGACTTTACGAATGAAGCCGGCGTGATCGAGGCAGACTTGCAGAATTTGCAGGCCGGCGATGGAGGTGCCGCCATTCTCGATGCCGTGGCCTACTCGCTCAAGCTGCTCAACAAGGAGCCGGAGGGGCGCCAGCGCGTGTTGTTGCTGATCAGCGAAACTCGCGACCACGGCAGCCGCTTTGCAAAACTTGACGACGTGATCTCCCTTGCCGGGGTTACGAATACCGCGGTGTACACGCTGCCTTTTTCACCGGCCCTTTCCAACGTGCTCGATACCGAGCGCGGCAGCAACCGGGACGAAGTAGGCTGGGACAGCCGTCCCGATATGAAGGTTCCTATTCTGTTGGCCCGCCAGGCCATGAGAAAGAACATGCCCAAGGCAATCGCATCAATGACCGGCGGGGAGTACGAACTCTTTTCTTCACGCAAGGGCTTCGAGACCCGTATGAACAGCTTTGCCAATCACCTGCACAACCGGTATCTGTTGAGCTTCGAGCCGAAGAATCCTCATCCCGGGCTGCACCGGATCCGAGTGCGCTTGAGGAATCCTGCGCCCAATGAGACTGTGCTGTTCCGAAGCAACTACTGGGCCGGGGCTGAACCAAGGGGCTAATAAAGCTGCACCAAAGGGCTAATAGAGCTAAACCAAGGGGCTAATAAATAATGAAGCATTTTATTCTCTGCGTCTTCTGTCTGACCGTCGTGTACTGGTCTGCCACTGCAACAGCTCAGGCGCCAGTCAACATCATCTTCGACACCGACATGGGTAACGATGTCGACGATGCGCTGGCCCTTGCCATGTTGCACGCCTTTCAGACCCGTCACGAGGTGAACCTGCTTGCCGTGACCGTCACCAAGGACAATAAATGGGCGGCCCCTTACGTGGACCTGGTAAATGCTTTCTATGGCCGTCCCGAAATTCCCATCGGTACTGTTCGGAACGGAAAGACTCCGGAATCGAATCCCATGATCCAGGTACCATCGGAGCGGCGGCGTTCCGATGGCGCTTTTGTGTATCCGCATCGCATCCTGGATGGCGCCCAGGCGCCGGAAGCGGTCTCTCTGCTTCGCCGCACCCTCGCAGGACAACCGGACAGCAGCATCGTGATCGTTCAGGTCGGTTTCAGTACCAATCTCGCCCGGCTGCTGGATACGAAACCCGACGCTGCAAGTCCGCTGGTCGGGCGCGAACTAGTTCGCCGGAAGGTCAGGTTGCTGTCAACGATGGCGGGCAATTTTTCTGATGGAAAGCCCGAATTTAATCTGGCCCAAGATGTGCCTTCCGCGGACAAGCTCTTCCACGAATGGCCTACTCCGATTGTGGTAAGCGGCTTTGAAATCGGGAATGCGATGCTCTTTCCGGCGTCCCGCATCGAACACGATTTCGCCTATGTCCAAGACCACCCCGTCGCCGAGGCTTACCGTTCCTACATCAAAATGCCGTACGATCGCCCCACCTGGGATCTGACCGCAGTGCTCTATGCGGTCCGCCCTGATGACGGATACTTCACCCTCTCGCCACCCGGGACAATTACGGTATTGCCGGAGGGGGGTTCTCGCTTTGACCCATCTGCCGGTGGCAATCACCGCTATCTGGTTTTGACCCAGGAACAAAGAATAAAAACGCTGGAAGCGATGATCGTACTCGCCAGCCAGCCCGCAGCCGGCCAGCACTGAGCGCCGAGCCCAACCTTGGTGTAGTCTATGGGCCGACTTATTTTTCTTCCTGTAGTCTTGTTCGAAAGCGCTGGTTGGATTTCGGAACATGACACCCTCCGATTTCATGTCGGACGATTGGGTAGAGCGAAGCACTTCGCGCTCCCTCGTGCCTCACCCGTTTTCTCCCGCAGGCCGAAGCTTCGATTGGCAGGCCTCGGGAGTACCTCATCCCGGATCTCACGCAGGGCGAAATTTTGACTGGACGGCTTTTGGCTTGCCGCATCCGGGTTCCCCTGCGGGTCGAACCTTTACCTGGTCGCTCGAACTCTCGTCGATTGAGCGCTCTGATGTCGGGCTCGACCAGGGTGAAGGATTTGAGCAGCAACTTGCCGAAGCCGAAAAGGTACTGGCCGAGCAATCTGACGCGCTGCGACAGGTTCTGCCGGACAAATCTCTTCAGACTTTGTATGACCGCTCGGTTGATCCCAGCCAGGGCGCGTACGGTGAGGCAGCTGCATCTCCTGGTGTGCTCGCCCTGCTGCGCAAGCTGCGGATCCCGATCGAATGGTTCGACCCAGAACTGCATCGCAAGTTACGTCCCGGCCAGGATTCCGAAATTGAGCCGAGCCAGGCTGATGCCGTGTGGCTCTACGGAACAGAGGAAGAAAAATCCCACTTGCTGAAGAACATCCGAGTGCTGGGTGCGGAGATTTATGAGACGGCGGGGAAAAGCATTCAGGAACAATGGGCGGAAGCATCACGAACCGGCAAACAGAAAGAGCTGCTTGAAAAGTGGAAAGCCCGCATTCATCGGTACGTTGTTCGCGTCTCCTCGGTGGGCGTGGGTGAGGGCGAACCCGCCGCGGCACCAATCCGATCTGCCAAGAGCCCTGCGGAGGAAAAGACCTGGATTGAAGTTCAATTGCTTGATGAAAACGGAAAGCCCGTGCCCAACGCCAAGTACCAGGTACAGCTGTCGGACGGATCCACCCAGAGCGGCTCGCTAAACCAGCAGGGCAGCGCCCGCTTCGAGGACATCGATCCGGGAGATTGCCAGATCTGTTTCCCCGAAATCGACGCCAACGAGTGGCAACCGGTGTAGGGCCCGAGGGCGGATTTTTTGAGTAGCGCCGGCGTCCCTTCGGCTGTCTGGCGGGCGTCTCGCCCGCCCATCGGAACGGTCGGAGCCCGGAGCTACAATCGACTATCAAGGAGAGCAATCATGGACTATCCCTGGGTCGACAACGTCAAGCAAAAAGGGGAGCTGCAAGTTTTTCGGGACAGCAAGGCCAGCGGAGTCTGGAGCACGGTCTTTCATCAGTGCATTGCGGAGTTCAACCGGCTTTCCAGCCATCTCAGACTGGGCGTGATTCTGAAGGAGTCCAAGCACGCTCCGGTAGATGGCGGAGGAGGAGCCGATGTCAGCGTGTCGACCGCAAACGGCCCGATTGCCCTGAATTACGAAAAACAGGACTATCCCGGCACACTCACCGGCAATGGGTTGCACGGCCGCACCAAGGCCATTAAGCGACAGACTGCGATCACCGTGATGGAGAAGGCATTTATCTTTCTCCCGCAATCGCCGCAGACGCTTACTCCCCAGTCCGGTTGGCGTCCCGTGGGAACAAACGTTATGAAGGTTATTCTGATTCACGAATTCATCCATGCCTGCGGGTTGGAGGACCACACCCCAGGAGATGTTTTTCAAGATATCCCCAACGTCGAGGGGGACAGCGTGAAAGCCGGCAACATAAAAATGCCTCCGATTTTCATCTCGGGAGCGACCGCCTCGCGAATCCAGAATCTGTGGACATAGTGACGGTCAAACGGTTAACCACCAAGGACACGAAGTTACACGAAGGAAACTCCCAGGATCCGCACCTTCGTGAAACTTCGTGTCCTTTGTGGTTCATGAATTGTTGGACACACTCGCGACCCGATAGCGGAAGCCAGAAACTGGAAAGCGGAAACTGGACATTTCGCGTCCCGAACCATTCTCATAAGTGGCTGCTCCACACTTTTCGTGGTACCTTACAGCCAGCAAGGCGGGTGCTGGTGAGGGCGAATCTCTGGCCGGACCGAGTGGCTGGACTGGTATCTCCCCCAACTGACAGACAACAATAGTGTTTGGCCTACCACTCCGTCACTTCCCCATTTGCACCCGAGGCGCGGCATCTCTCCAGGCTCGACGCGAGGTGAGATTGGCTTGCCGTTTCAACGCCTTGGGTAACTTCTAGACTCATGGGATCTCCTCGGCTCACCAAGATCGGCAAGTATGAAGTCCTTGAAATAGTTGGCCGGGGCGGCATGGGTGTGGTCTATAAAGCGGTAGACCCTGCCATTGGACGCCTGGTGGCCATCAAAATGGTCACCGGAGGTTTCGGCGACGACCCTGATCTCCTGAAGCGTTTCTACCGCGAAGCCAAATCTACCGGCAGCCTGCAGCACCCCAACATTGTCACCGTCTATGACCTGGGAGACCAGGAGAGCGTTCCCTACCTGGTAATGGAGTTTCTCGAAGGGGAGAGTCTGGAAGCCGTGATCCGCTCGCGCCATGAGATGGTGATCGCGGAAAAATTGAGCCTCCTGGTGCAGGTCTGTGACGGCCTCGACTACGCCCACCGCCGCAATGTCATCCACCGCGACATCAAGCCCGCGAACATTGTCGTCACCAAAGACGGCGGAATAAAGATCGTCGATTTTGGCATTGCCCGCTTCGGCAACGAACGCTTCACCAAGACCGGGCAGGTCATGGGCAGCATCAACTATATGTCGCCGGAGCAGATCAATGGAGAAGACACTGACTCGCGCACCGACATTTATTCCACGGGGATAGTGCTTTTTGAATTTCTGACGGGAGAGCTTCCTTTTCGGGGCAAGGACACTTCGTCCACGCTCATGAAAATCCTGCACGACCCGATCCCCCCGCTATCGCTATTTCTGCGCTCTTACCCCATCGAACTCGATCAGGTCGTCGCGCGGGCCTTGGCCAAAAAACGCGATGACCGCTACGCGTCGATCGAGGATTTCGCCTTCGACATCCAGCGTATCCAGGAAGACTCGCGTCGTCACCTCATTGTCGGATATCTGAGCACGGCCGAGGCTTGCGTTGCCCAGTCGGACTGGAACAAGGCCAAAGAAA